>Ga0255754_10000642_pt1 | contig 27553 bp, 51 predicted proteins | sample 101ome_22_FD_179954 | JGI IMG/M metagenome (GOLD analysis project Ga0255754, IMG submission 179954) | Coastal salt marsh microbial communities from the Groves Creek Marsh, Skidaway Island, Georgia - 101412BT metaG (version 2) | ecosystem: Environmental > Aquatic > Marine > Intertidal zone >... | reverse complement strand
ATGGCTCCAGATACTTATGGACACTCAGCATCAAACTTTGTAAGAAGTTGGTATGAGCGCACAAAAGAAGAAAATGGTTTAAATGATGTAGATTCAGCGTTAGAAATAATGGTCGATGAACTTGGATTGAATGAAAACTTTGCGGACGGTAAAGTAAAAGGCAAAAGCAGACCAGGGCGTGTAAAACGTGCTGGTGCTAGTTGCAACGGTAGTGTTACTGAGTTAAGACGCAAGGCAAAAAATAGTAGTGGCGAAAAACAAAAAATGTATCACTGGTGTGCAAACATGAAAGCTGGTCGTAAAAAATAGTAAGGAGTTACTATGAAAAAATCACATAAATTAGAAGAAATTCTTGAAGAGAAAACTGCACCTATGAACAGTGTAGCAAAAGATGATGCACTAGTATATGCAGGTGCACCGGAAGTAAAACATCTAAGTCAATTACAGCCCAAAGTAGAACGTGAAGTACGTGCTAAAAAGAAGAAAATACAACGTAGTACTACTAAATTGGAACGTGCCAAATCACGTAATCTAAAAAAACTATATTAATGTTAAACTGATAAATAACATTATGAAGATTCATGATATCATAACTGAAATGACTGCTGGCGGCGTTGCTAGTGTCGCAATGCCTATGACACCAGGAACTAAGCCTAGCCAAGCTCGCAAGGCTGTTGATCCTTTTGGATATGGTCCTAACAGTAAAAAGGCTCGTAAGACAGACAAAAAGGAAAGCAAGAAACAACCTGGCTATCCTAATGTAATCAAAAGGGTATACGATGAAAATTAATCAGTTCATACAAGAGGCAGATAAACAAGAAAAGATCAAAGGGTTTGATGCAAAGACTGCCCAATTTATGGCTGACTTGAGACTGCGTTATCCAAATGCTCCTGACGCATTGAGTGCACTAGTTAAAGCAGTGCAACAATTAAGAGATGCAAGTTGGGGCAAGGATAAAGAACACAGTGCTGAAATTACAAAAAATGGCAAGACTATAGACGAACTAGAAGATATCATTGATGAATTAGAACTGCGGATTGCAGGTATGGAAATAGATGATGAGGAAAATGACATGCGAGAGCGTCAACTTACACCAGGTGAAAAGCGTAGCCGTGAAGCTAACGTTAAAAAATTAAAGAAGCATAAAGGTGACTTTGAAAAGCGGTACGGAAAAGACGCTGAAAGTGTTATGTATGCTGTTGCAACCAAACGTGCTAAAGGCGAAAGTGTTAATGAAGCACATCAGATTAACTGGCCATATGAAGATATGGAAGACCACGCATACAATGCTATTCGTCACGGCATGCACGCCTATGATGCTTTTGGCCATGTGTATAGCATGGCAAAGGATACATACCAACGTGATTGGCTACAAGACAACAAAGACGATATCATTAAGATGTTTGCAAGCTATGGTCTACAAACTGAATCAGCAGAAAAACGTTGGAAGCAAACTAGCATGTCTCCAGAAGCGGCAGCTAAAGAGTTCGGTAAAGAGAATGTACGAGTCAAAAAAGGCGCACTACGTAACGGCGATGACATGGTAGAAGTTTTTGTCGAAGGATATTACGAACTTCCTCCAATTGACCGTGACCGTTACCAAAAGCGTGATGGATTAGAGGGACCAATCCCAACACGCAGTGGCAAAGTAGTTTATTATGATGAGAAAGAAGGCATGTATTATGATCCAGATACGGATATGTACATTAGTTACGATGACTTTAGAAAGTTAGACCAAGAAAACATGCATAAGGTAGATAAAATGAAACAAGAAAGTAAATCTAATAACAAGGATCAGCTATCTGAAGGCGTGCTTGATGATACTGACGAAGACGGATGGATGGCAAAAAGCCAACTGTACAAAATGGCAAAGTATGCTATTAAATTACATGCAATGATTCAAGACACTGATAACCTTGAACCATGGATTCAAGCAAAAATCACTCGTGCAAGTGAAGATATGAGCAGTGTTAAGCACTATTTAGAGTATCAAGAAATGAATCCACATCATCAAGAAATGCCAGCACAGGGCCCAGTTGAAGAAGATATGGACGATGTTGACGAACACAAGCAACTTGCAATGCATTTGAATCAAATGGCAATGCAGGATGATGCTGATGATGGTATGGATGCTGATTACTTCCGTGATATTGCACGTGCCGTAATGGGGCATGACATCAAAGAAATCCGTGCAGCAATTTTAGATGGTGACACTGAACCACGTGAGCGTGTACTTGACCATATTAACAAAATGCACCCTGGTATTATGAAGGAAATCTTCCCAAGAGATACTCGTAATCCAGGCGGATATTTGGCAACAATGCGTGAAGCTGATGAGCGTCATTATATGTGCGTACATGCTAAAAAAGGCACTATGAAATGCACAGCAAGCTCAAGTTATGAAGCAGCTAAAAAAGCTGCGGCACAGTGGAAGATGAATTCAACAGCAGGTATTGATGCACATCTTATGGATGAACCTAAAACTGCTACAGAAGGCCACAGCCCACACAAAAAAGGCACTGCTAAGTATAAAAAGCACATGGCAGCAATGCATGCCGAAAGTGCAGAACAGCAACTTGAAAAACAAGCAATTGACTTCTTTACAAGTATTAAAAGTAAAATTAATACCACAGGGAAAAAATAATGCGATTACACCAACTTACAGAAGCAAAAGATTGGACAGATAAACGTAACTGGCCAATTGGATTAATGGTCAAACATCCTAAACCTGAAATTACACAGTGGTATAGATGGGATGGTCAACAGTGGATTTCTAAAGGCGCTGGGTATCCTGTAAGTGAACTAGACCCTGAAATTGAGCCAGCTCTTGACAAAGCGGGCGCATATGAAGCAGAGCGTTTAAAGGGTATGCCTTTTGACGAATCGGCGGCACTAACAGAAGAACAATTTGACGAAGCAGCAGGTAAAAAAGATGCTTGCTATCACAAAGTTAAGGCTCGTTACAAAGTATGGCCCAGTGCATATGCAAGTGGCGCATTAGTAAAGTGTCGTAAAGTAGGTGCTAAAAACTGGGGTAATAGTAAAAAATGAATAACAAATTCAGTATAGGTGTGGTTATTGCAATTGTACTACAGGTCAGTGCATTTGTATGGTGGACAGCACAACAAGCACAAACAATAGAAACACTCAAAGCAGAAGTCGAAACACTAACTTCCGAAATGACAATAGCAAGACAAATCAATAAAGAACGTGACCTTGAAGATATGAAAGAAATTTTAGCAACCCATGAGCAATGGATTACTGAAAACTACGAAGATATCGAAGCACTAATTGACTTTGCTAAGTTTACGGAAAATCGTTGGGCTAACGAATACACTAGCGATAATACATATCAAAGACATTGGGGCACAAAGGCACCAGAGTAAAAAGAAATGAAAATAAATGATATCACAACAGAAGACCTACGTGCGTGGTTTGGTAAAGGTAAAAAAGGCGGTGCTGGTGGCGGCGGCTGGGACCGTTACAATACCAAAGGCGAGCGTATAGGTAAATGTGGTGATAGTAAACCTGGCGAGGGTAAACCCAAATGCTTGAGCAAAAGTGCAGCCGCTAAATTGCGTAATGCAGACAAAGATAATGACGGCAAAAAAGATGGAAAAGCGGGAATTGCCCGTGCAGTTAAGCGTAAAAAATCCAAAGACCCTAACCCTGAGCGTAAGGGCAAAGCCAAGAACGTCAGTAACTGATACAGGGTCAGCGCATGGACGATTATCAAGTATGGCTTAAACATCCGTCAATGCGACACATATACAATAAATTAGATCTAAGCCTTAAATTAGGTTATAACGCCGGTCCAGCCGGCGTTCCTGTTCCTGTAACAGGAGAATATGTAGTACGTCCTATTATTAATTTAAGTGGTATGGGCGCAACTGCATATATTACAGAATTAAAAGCAAACCAAGATCATGATGTACCGCCAGGATATTTTTGGTGTGAACGCTTTATTGGTGATCACATAAGCATAAATTACAATTGGCGCAGGGGTGAACTCATACCAATAAATGCAGCACAAGGCTGGAATAGCAGTGTTGAACTTTATAGATTTAGTAAATGGAAACTACTGGAAGAAATACCAGACTACAATATACCAGACTGGATTAGTTGCACGATGGAGGCACACCACATAAACATTGAGTTTATAGATGGTAAGATTATTGAAATACACGGACGTCATGGATTTGACTTTCCATTTAACAGTACAGAAATTATTCCAGTATTTGAAGATACACAAATGGATCAGCACATGATGTACGAAAACAGCAAGTACACTTTCTATGAAAGTTATGAGGATGCTGATAAAACAATGCAAAATCCACGCATTGGGTTTTACTACAGATAAATAACTACATACATAAAAGGGGTATAGCCATGAGTTTTGAATTCGACTTCAATGAAGATCAAGTAAGAGAACTTTTAAAAGGCAACCACGAAGCAGATGAATGGTTTGAGGCTATGGAAGAGATTCTTCCATATTATGAAATTAACACTGTAAACCGGGTTGCTGGATTTATTGCACAGTGTGCACACGAAAGTAATAACTTCCGTATTACAGAGGAAAATCTAAATTACAGTGCTAAAGGACTTAACGCTGTATTTCCCAAGTACTTTGTAAAAGCAGGCAGAAATGCACAAGAGTACCACAGACAACCAGAAAAGATTGCAAACGTAGTATATGCTAACCGCATGGATAATGGCGATACTGCTAGCGGCGATGGCTGGAGATTCCGTGGTCGTGGTGTTATTCAGTTGACAGGACGCCATAATTATACTAAATTTGGTGAAAGTTTAAGTTTATCACCTGAGCAAGCAATCAAATACCTAAAAAGTAAAAAAGGTGCACTGGAGAGTGCATGCTGGTTCTGGGATACAAACAATATCAACAAGTATGCTGACAAGCAAGATGTTGTTGGTATGACAAAGCGTATCAACGGTGGTACAATTGGTTTAGAAGATCGTAAAAAGCACTATGCACATGCACTTGAAGTACTAGGCGGACATTGGGAGCCACCAGCAGTTGTACACAGTACAGTAAGACGTGGCAGCAAAGGTGATACAGTTGTAGCAGTACAACGTGCACTGGGCGTTACTGCTGACGGAGATTTTGGACCAGGTACAGAAGCAAGTGTTAAAGATTGGCAAAGACGCAATGGATTAATTCCTGATGGTGTAGTTGGTCCAGCAACACTACGAGCAATGGGTATTACCTAATGCATTGTCAAAATTGTGGTAAACCAAGTCATTGCGGTACTCCGTTACATGAGGAATACCGTGATGTATACGACAACAGACGTGGCGTAATTAAAGTATGTGATCATTGTAGATGTGATCAGTGTACTAAGGAAAAATAAAGAGGAGACCAATATGTGGGAAATGGTTGAAAGAATGGCCAGTGACAGGCTTTGGATTTATACAGCATTAGCTGGCAGTGCTTTTGGTGCTATTTTTGTAGCTTATATGAGCACAACACGTATTGGTCTCTGGACCTATGCACAGATTGATAGATTTGTTGATTATCTAGTAGAGCGTTGGGGACTTACTTGGTTAGAACAACCAGAAGATGCTTGGCGTCAAAAATATCCTAAAATTACTAAAAAGATTGATGATATTGAAGCTAGATTAGACAAGTTAGAAAAGTAAGGAGTACAATATGGATATCAGTCATTATATTAAAATGCTTAAACAACATGAAGCAGATAGAACATCAACTAATGACAGGAATACATATTGGAGGAATTACAGACAAAAAGGAGAGTAAAATGAGAAAATGGATTAATGCTAGATTAAGTGAACGCACAACACTAGACGGGGCAGTGTTAATTGGCGCAGGTGTTGCGTTTTTAATCTTTAAACCAATTGCAAGCCTAGTAGCATATGGCGCAATTGCATACGGTGCTTGGACACTATTTAAAAAGGAAAAATAAATGGCTAAATCATGGGCTCAAAAGAAAAAAGAAAACCTGAAGCAATCGAGCAAGTATGGTGAAAAAGGAAAATAAGTTGTTGACATTTGGTCCAGATCCCATTATTATATGACTATTATATAACAATGAACTGGAGTAACATCAACTATGACTACATTTACTGATGCGGATATTAATAAACTAAAACAACTCATCAACGAGGGCATTCAAGTAAAAAGTGAAATGGAAGCATTGCGTGACGGTCTTAAAGACACAGTAGCAGCAATTGCTGAAGAAATGGACATTAAACCTGCGGTACTCAACAAAGCAATTACAATTGCATATAAAGCAGAGTTTAGTAAAAAACGAGAAGAATTTGATGAATTGGAAACAATTCTCGAATCTGTTGGACGTAATTTGTGATAACAAAAATCGTAAACTTTTGGTGGCACAGTTGGGAGACTGATCGTAAGGCATTTGTTGCTGAACTGATTAGTTTTGTCCTGACTGTTGGCGCCAGCTTAACGTTAGCGGTAACTGCTGACCAGCCAGATATGCGTATTGTATATCCTGGCTTTTTTCTAGGAAGTATTGCAGGACTATATGGCTATTACAGGCGCAAATTAGCGTGGCCAATGATGTTGACATTTTACTTTCTTTTTGTTAATGTATTTGGATTCGGAGTAGCAATGTTATGGTGGTAGATTATTATACACTACACTGGAGCGATGTGGTTGGTCAATGCGGTATGTTATTGCTTGTTGGAACTTTTTGGATGCTACAAACAGATCGTATAGATGCAAAAGGCTTCTGGTATAGTTTTAACAACCTAATTGTTGCTATACTGTTGGGTATTAATTTGTACTATAAACCTGTTATTGCAAACATTACATTAGAAATATTTTGGGCCACTATGAGTATGTGGGGCCTATATAAATGGCACAAGGCTAAAGAAGAATGAGTTATGTAGACGGTATCATTGATAGAGATCGTGACATTATTAATATTGTAGAGCGTAAGGATGGCAAGCGTAAGTACTTACAATATCCTGCACGTTATGTATTTTACTATCCAGATCCACGTGGCAAATTTAAAAGTATCTGGGGGGAGCCGTTAGAGCGTGTAGTATGCACGAACGGCAAAGCATTTAACCGTGAAAAGAAAATACACAGTCAAAAGCAATTGTTTGAAAGTGATATGAATCCAGTGTTCCGTTGTTTGGCGGAGAACTATCTGGAAGCAGATGCGCCTGAACTAAACATTGCTTTTTTCGATATTGAAGTTGACTTTAACAAAGACTTGGGCTTTGCAGATCCTAGTGATCCGTTTAATCCAGTTACAGCAATCGCAGTACATTTAAATTGGTTAGGGCGTACAATTTGTTTAGCGATAGCACCTAAAACACTTAATCAAGAGCAAGCACAAAAGATTGTAGACAAGTTTCCAGATACACTGCTTATGGAAAGTGAAGAAGATTTGCTAGGTACATTCCTAGATCTTATTGACGATGCAGATGTAATGACTGGTTGGAACAGTGAAGGCTTTGATATTCCCTACATGGTTAATCGTGTTGCTAGAGTGCTTGGTAAAGAGCATACTAGACGCTTCTGTTTATGGAACAAATATCCCAAGCGGCGTGAATACATCAGTTATGGTAAAACACAAGAGACTTTTGATACAGTAGGGCGTGTGCACTTGGATTACTTGCAACTGTATCGTAAGTATACATATCATGAAATGCACAGCTACAGTTTGGATGCCATTGGCGAATATGAACTGGGCGAAACAAAAGTTGACTATGAAGGTACACTGGATCAGTTATACAACAATGACTTTGAAAAGTTTATTGGTTATAACAGACAAGACGTTGATCTACTTGTAAAACTAGACAAAAAACTACAGTTTATTGATTTGGCTAACGTACTTGCACACTCTAACACAGTGTTGCTACAGACAACAATGGGTGCGGTTGCACAGACAGATCAAGCGATCATTAATGCGGCACATGCTCGTGGTATGCAGGTACCTGATAAGCGTAACCATGAAGGTAACACACAAGCTGCTGGTGCATATGTTGCAACACCAGTAAAAGGTATGCATGAGTGGATCGCTAGTATGGACTTGAACAGTCTGTATCCCAGTATCCTACGTGCAGGTAACATGAGCACAGAAACTATTGTTGGACAAGTGAGACACAGTTTTACTCGTGAAATGCTCACACAGTTTAAAACAGTTTCAGAAGCATGGGAAGGTAAGTTTGCATGCCCAGAGTATGAACTTGTTATGGCTAAAGATCGAGAAACAATGTTGTTTGTTGATTTTGAGAATGGTGAGACACTGGAGGCAACAGGTGCTGAGATTTATGACTTGATATTCCTGAGCGGACAGCCCTGGATCTTTAGTGCTAACGGTACTATTTTCCGTCATGATGTTAAGGGCGTTATTCCTGGACTACTAGAACAGTGGTATGCAGAACGTAAAGAACTACAGAAAAAAGCAAAAGAGCAAAAAGGTGTAGATGATGAAAAGTTTGCGTTCTGGGATAAGCGACAACTGGTTAAAAAGATTAACTTGAACAGTTTGTATGGTGCGCTACTAAATCCTGGCTGTAGGTTCTTTGATCAGCGACTAGGACAGAGTACTACACTAACAGGACGCTGTATTGCACGTCACATGAGTGCAGAAGTTAATCGTGTGATTGAAGGCACATATGATCACACTGGCCCAAGCATTATATATGGTGATACTGACTCTGTTTACTTTAGTGCATATCCTATACTTAAAGAGCAAATTGAAAACGGTGATCTGGAATGGACACGTGATAAGATTACTGAATACTATGAAGCTGTATGTGAAGCGGCAAATGAAACATTTCCAACATATATGAATCAGGCACACAATTGTCCAAGTGAATTTGGTAGCATTATTGCTGCTGGTAGAGAGATTGTTGGCGTTGCTGGTATCTTTATTACTAAAAAGCGTTATGCTATCCTTGTATATGATAACGAAGGCTTCCGTGAAGATACTGATGGCAAGCCAGGTAAAATTAAAGCAATGGGCCTAGATCTCAAGCGTAGTGATACGCCAAAGTTTATGCAGGAATTTTTACACGAATTGCTTGTTATGACACTGACAGGTCGAGGTGAAAATGCTGTAATTGAACGCATTAAAGAGTTTAGAAAACCATTCCGTAATATGCCCAGTTGGGAAAAAGGTACACCCAAGCGGGTTAACAACCTAACCAATCACACTGCTATATATAGCAAGACTGGTAAGTGTGGGGTAGGGCATGCAATGGCTGCAATTAATTACAATAGACTTCGCAAAATGAATAGCGATGCCTATAGTATGGAGATTACTGACGGTATGAAAACTATCGTTTGTAAACTAAAAGACAATCCGCTTAAAATGACAAGTATTGGTATTCCCACTGACGAAAAGCGTATACCAGACTGGTTTAAGGAACTGCCTTTTGATGACGAAGCAATGGAAGACGCAATTATTACAAAAAAGATTGAAAACCTTTTAGGTGTACTAAAGTGGGACTTGCGTAGTGCTCATGACAAGAACACGTTCAGTGACTTGTTTGAGTTTGGATAAGGGAGCAATAACATGACCAAACCTGATAAAATTGAAAGTCGTATTCAAAGCCTTTTGGCGAAGAAAAAAGATATTGACAATCGTATTGAAGTACTGTATGCTGAACGGGTAAATGATGAATATATTAACAATTTGAAAAAGCAAAAAGTCAAATTAAATGATGAAATCACAAACTTTAAAAAACAACTATCTAACCTTATAGGAGAAAATAATGGTTAAGAAGATCCGCCTAGTCGAAGAAGAAAAAGACGACGAAGCACTGGACGCAGGAGATGCAGCTAAGGCTGTTATTGAACTATTAAAAAGTATGGATTGGAAGCTGTGGGAAACATTGCAGACAATGCAGCGTCTTGAAAAAAATCTACGTGTAGTGTCAACTGAAGAAGAAACAGATGAAGAAGAAAAGTAAAATTTGGGTTACCTTTCAGAAAGAAGGCATCCACAAATATCCAGCAGCACTAGAAGATCCTAAACTTGCTACTGGCGATATGTATGATGTGAGTTTCCTTGGTTACCCACACAGACATATGTTTCATTTCAAAGTCGAGATTGAAGTATTTCATGACGATCGTGACATTGAATTTATCCAGTTTAAACGCTGGTTAGAGTCGTTGTATGGTGATGGTATTATACAACTTGATTACAAATCCTGTGAAATGATTGCAGATGATTTGTATGAACAAATTAGTGCTCGTTATCCAGGCCGTGAAGTAACTATCACTGTCAGTGAGGATGGCGAGAATGGCGCAACAATCAATTTTGAGGCATAAGATGGCTCGTAATAATTTTATCAACATTAATGATGTAAAATATGATTTGCTGAAAATTATTGCTCCGTGGGATGGTTTATTAGAAAAGTCACAAAGCGGACCAGTTTACAAATTATTTAATGCATATCTGTCAGACTTGCGTCGTGGCGGATACATCAAGGATTATGAAATTCATAGTAGTGACCGCGACAGCGCAATTACATATGATGTTTCAGTTAAGTTTAGTGCTGAGCGTAGCCCTAAAAAACTTAAAATCCACGTTGGTACATTTCAGTACCCCTGGATTTAATAAATCAACTTGGCGTTCTCTCTTCAGGGGACGTCTTTTTTATATGAAAAATATCAAAAAATGACCTATTTTATCAATGTTTTCTTGACTTGGTCTAAATATCATCATATAATAAAATCAATAACTTATAGGAGAGTCTAATGAAAGACATTATTGCAGATATCGTCAAGCACACAGCAGGTCTTGGCTTTATTGAAAATGTAAAGGTAACTGGTACATCAACAGACACAACACTGGATGCTATGGATCCAGATCGTACAGTTATCCTTAAAGCAAAACTACACAATGTTGAGCCTGACTTTACAGGCGAATTTGGTTTGGGTAACTTGGGGTTCCTAAGTGGTGTTAGTAAACTGCCAAACTATGCTGGTGATGATGCAACTGTAGAAGTTGTAAAGCGTGAGCGTAATGGTACTGAATCCCCAGATCACTTGTTGTTTAAAGATGCATCTGGTAACAATGACCGCTATCGCTTTATGAGCAAAGAGATCATTGATCAAACACTACAAACTGTAACATTTAAAGGTGTTGAATGGGACGTAACTTTTGAACCTACAAAGTCTAAAGTTGCTGAACTCACACAAGTTGCAAGCATTTATAGTGGTGTTGCGCCTAACTTTACAGTACGCACTGAAAACGGTGATTTGGTTATCACAGTAGGTGCAGATGATGGTAGTTTTACTGGTAAGCGTACATTTGCTAAAAATGTAAATGGCGAGCTTACTGAAGGCTATGCTTGGCCACTAGCACAAGTTTTGGGCATTCTAAAACTAGGAATGAGTGGCAGTTGTGTAATGCAGATCTCAAAGCGTGGTGCATTGCAGATTAGTGTTGATAGTGGAATTGGCAAATATGATTACATTCTTCCAGCACTAACAGTTTAAGGAAGAAATATGACAGCTACTAAAATTAATTTAACAGAACGTAATGAAGACTATGCAGTATTCCTGCCTAGTATTAGTACGTTCTACAACAACTATATTGCAAAACAGCGGGCCAATCCTAATGCAGTGCCCGCTGATCGTATTCCTGATGGATTTGAACAAGGTATTGAAGGTTGTAACTTCCTTAATCCAGACGCTTATTATAGTTATAAGTGGGGGCTGTATTCAGCAGGACACGCACAACTTAACTTGGATAAAGCCAATGTAGATGATGCAATGGTACAGGGCCGTGATCGCAATAACAGTTTTATGTTATGTGATAGTGGTGGTTTCCAGATTATTAAAGGCGTTATCCAGTGTGACTGGGCTAACTTTAAAACTGATGACACACTACGTCAGAAGATCCTGAACTGGTTGGAACATACAGGTGACTACAGTATGATCCTGGATATTCCAACACTAGCAGCAGATCCTACATTTACTGAGCGCACTGGTATTACAAGTTTTAATCAGTGTTTGGAGTTTACAGACTTTAACGTAGAGTGGTTTAAACGTAATCGTAAGTATCAGACAAAGTATCTAAATGTTATGCAGGGCCGTAACTGGGCTGAAGCAGAACACTGGTATGAAACTATGAAAAAGCATGACTTGGAAGGGTTTGCTTTTGGTGGTAGTGCTAAAAATGATATCAACATTGTATTGCGTACACTTATTAAGATGCGTGATGACAAGCAACTAGAGCGTGGTAAGCGTGATGTACTCCACTACTTGGGTATTAGTAGACTGGAGTGGGCAGCAGCATATACTGCAATCAAACGTGCACTGCGTGAGCATGTTAACAGTGATATTGAAGTTATGTTTGACTGTGCTTCGCCGTTCTTGGCTACAGCAAACGGTACATTGTATACACAACATATTCATAAGAACGATAGATTTATGTATGTTATGGAAAAAGCAATGGACGACAAACGTTTAAGTGGCAGTAAACGTCCGTTTCCCTGGGGATCGCCAATTGGTGAGCGTATGACACTTGGAGATATTTGTCACTATGCACCAGGTATGCTTAACAAGGTAGGTAAAGAAGGTAAAACTAGTTGGGATAGTTTCAGCTATTTCTTGCTAATGTCACACAATGTGTATCAGCATATTGAAAGTGTACAACGTGCTAATGCACTAACTGATATCTGTGCAGCAACTATTGATACGAATCACAAGCACTGGGAGAAGCTGACTCCTAAACAGGAAAAGCAACGACAGTTTGATCCATATGTTCCACGTAATATCATTTACATGGTTAACTTTATTGAAGAACTGTTTAAAAGTGAAACTCCTATGACACTACTGGAAGAAGCAGCACCTATGCTTGCTAACTTTAATGGCCAAAAGAGTTTGGCAACATCTACAAACAGTTTTAATGATCTGTTTGCAGTACAAGATAAACTATTGGATGACTTTGATGAAATGACTGCTGAACAAGAAGAAGCAGCAGAAGAGTTTTTAGAAGCACTGGAGGTATAATGAACCGTATTGTTCTAGTAACTGGTGGATTTGATCCACTACATAGTGGACACATTGCATATTTTGATGCAGCAAGACGTCTTGGTGACATGCTTGTTGTTGGTGTTAACAGCGATGATTGGCTAAAGCGGAAAAAGGGGCAAGAGTTTATGCCCTGGGAAGAAAGGTCAAAAATTGTAGAAAACATTAAAAGTGTAGATCGTGTCATTAAGTTTGATGACACTGATGGCAGTGCATGTGATGCAATCCAACAGGTTCTAGATATGTACAGTTATAGCGACATCATTTTTGCTAATGGTGGTGATCGCACTAACGATAATATCCCTGAAATGCGTATTCAAGACGAACGGCTAACGTTTGAATTTGGTGTAGGGGGCGAAGACAAGAAGAATAGTAGTAGCTGGATTCTTCAAGAATGGAAATCTCCTAAAACAGAGCGTGTTTGGGGATATTATCGTAACCTACATAGTGATGGCCCACAAGTTAAAGTTAAAGAATTAACAGTCAATCCAGGCGCAAAACTCAGTATGCAAAAACATGCAGAACGTAGCGAACACTGGCACGTAAGTTATGGGGTTGCAACTGTTAACTTGGATGATCCAGAAACCCCAAGAACAGTAGAATTACATAAACACGATACACTGGAGATTCCAGTTGACACTTGGCATCAATTATGCAATAATACTGAAAAAGAAGTAAGAGTAGTAGAAATACAATATGGAACTAACTGTATCGAAGAAGATATTGAGAGACACGGTGTAGATCCTTATTATGGTATGACGGAAGAAGAAAAGAATGAATACGATTTGGATTATTCCAATTGAGCCAATTGACCAGCGTTATACAAAACAATGGTATGACAATATTCCAGTAATGCTTGAACGCAAGATTGCTGAACGTGATTTGGATTATAAAGTTGTAACAATTGATGGTGAAGACTTTAAACCAGACAATCGCACTGCGGGTGCGTTTTTAGATTTTGGTGCTACTAATGTATATAAAGCAACACAAGCGGCTGAAGTAAGTCGCTTGTTCAGTCAAGGAAAAGTAAAGGCAGGTGACAAATTTTTAGTAACTGATGCTTGGAACTTTATTATTACACCAATTAAATACATGAGTGATTTGTTGGATACTCCAGTAGAAATACACAGTATCTGGCATGCAGGTGCTTATGATCCCAGTGACATATTGGGATACAAGATGCAAAAGCCATGGCCCTGGGAGGCTGAAAAGAGTTGGTTCTATAGTAGTGATTACAACTACTATGCAACTGAATTTCATAAAACAATGTTTTTACGTAATTTGCAAATTCCACAAGGGTATAGCACAAAAGCTGTACGCAGTGGACAACCACATGAGCTTATTATTGACGGCTTGTGTGAACTGCAAGTTGTAGAAAAGCAAAAGCGTATTATGTGGCCACATCGTTATAATGCTGATAAACAGCCTGAAATTGCTGAAGACTTGGCAGAAGATTATGATATGGTAATTACACAGAATATGAATTTAAACAAACAAGAATACTATGAAACACTGGCTGGTAGTGTTGCAATCTTTAGTTGCGCACTACATGAAAACTTGGGCATTAGTGTTATGGAAGCTGTACTAACAGGAGCCATTCCTATTGTTCCAGATCGTGCTAGCTATCGTGAAATGTATTTGCCAGAGTTTAAGTATCCCAGTGCTTGGACTGAAAGTTATGAAGCATATCAGGAAAATCGTGAAAACTTAACACAGTTTATTAATGAACGTATCGACAATCCAGAAAAGTATGCAGTATTAATAAAACAACAACAGCGTATTTTGATAGACAAATATCTAAATAGCAATGTTATGATTAACAATATTTTGAAGAAAAGGGAACTTAGTGCATGAGAAATACTTCCGAAATTTTAAAACAACGTCTTGAAGACGCTGGAATACGTTATTGGGCTGGTGATAACATCAGTGAAATAATGCAAAAAGGCGATAAAGAAGGTCTTATTGAAGAACTTACGCCTAAATTTGAAGCTGTACTTGACAGTTTAGTTATTGATCGACATACAGATCCAAACAGCATGGACACAGGTCGCCGTTTGGCAAAAATGTATATTAACGAACTTATGGCTGGGCGATATGATCCCAAGCCTAATGCAACTGCCTTTCCTAATCATGTAGAAGAAGGATACAAAGGCATGCTGGTTGTACGTAGTGAACTTAAAAGTGTTTGTTCACACCATCATCAGCCAGTTACTGGTGTCGCATATATTGGTATTATTGCGGCAGAGAAATTGATCGGCTTATCCAAGTATACACGTATAGCACAGTGGTGCGCTCGCCGTGGTACGCTGCAAGAAGAACTTGCAAATGATATTGCTCGTGAAATAATGGCAGCAACAGGAAGTGAAAATGTTGCTGTTTATATTCAAGCAACACATGGTTGTTGTGAGAATCGAGGCATTATGGCTCACAGTAGTTTAACACAAACAACTGTGCTGGAAGGTAGTTTCCATACTGATCCAGGATGCAAAAAAGAATTCTTTGATAACATTAAACTACAACAAGAATTCGCACCACGTTAACTAGAAAGAGGAAAATATGTTTAAAGACATTGATAAAAGTATGATGCTAAAACTTGCACTGTTGCATGTTGTAGTAATCGTAATCAGTAATGCACTTGTGGCAATTCCAGTAGAAATTGCAGGTGTTAAACTTACTTGGGCGGCGTTTACGTTCCCAATCGTTGTCCTAGCAACTGACTTAACTGTTCGTATGCTAGGTAAAGGTATTGCACGAGCGACAATTGCGGCAGCATATCCGTTTGCAATTATTGGATCTATTGCTGTAGTACTTGCAGAAGGTGCTCCTGAAAGTGTAGCACTACGTATTGGATTTGCATCAGCAACTGCTTATGCTGTAGGCACAATGCTTGATGTATATGTATTCCAATACCTACGTGAACGCTACCGTGCATGGTGGCTTGCACCAGCATTGTCAACAGTTGTTGCCAACATTATTGACACGTATACATTCTTTGCTGTAGCGTTTAATAATAGTGCAGACGAGTATATGGCTGCTAACTGGATGGAAATTGCAGGTTCGCAAGTCGTACTTAAAATTGTAGTTGGACTTGTTTTGTTCTTGCCAGCATATGGCATACTACTTAAACTGATTAGTGGTAAATTACGAGAACAATAAAAAAGGATAGGGCCTTCGGGCCCTTTCCTTGCCAGGAGTTAAAGATGAGAGATCACGCTGAGCCGCAAAGGTATTATGATTGGATGGTTTGGAAAATGCGCCAAGAAGATGAAAAAGAAATGCTTGACAGCGAGTATGGTTGGCTGTTAAAGTTAGATCGTGGAGGATATTTGTGTAAGAAATATCCAGACTTGCAACGTATTATAACTGAGGTATTGGTTTCTGAAAAGTTAATGAACGAGCGTGTACCACAGTTACTTGGAGAAGGATTGTATTTTGAACAAGACTTTGATGATGAAATTCCATTTTAAGAGGACAACATGAATATACCTAAAAAGTTTTATACCTGGGCTGATGTGGAAACAGCCGCTAACAGCATTGCAATGCAAATGTATAAGGACAATTGGCGTCCTGATTATATTGTAGGGTTAACACGTGGCGGCCTGCCACTAGCAGTACTGTTAAGTCACAAGACTGGTATCCGTATGGAAACATTAAAAGTTAAATTGCGTGATTTATCTGATGGTGAAGACGGATGTGAAAGTAATCTGTGGATGGCTGAAGATGCATTTGGATATGTCAGTGTTCCGGATAGAGACAACGTTTGGAATAGTCTAGAAAGTCACCCAGATGTTAAGAAAAACATTCTCATTGTAGATGACATCAACGACACTGGTGCTACATTTGCCTGGATCAAACAAGATTGGCAAAGTGGATGCTTGCCAGATAATCCAAATTGGGATACTGTATGGGGCAATAATGTCAGATTTGCTGTAATGACTGAAAATCTATCTAGTGAGTTCGGTGAAGTAGCTTATCACTGGGACGAAGTTAATAAAGCTGAAGATAACGTATGGTTGGTATATCCTTATGAATGATAATGTTATTCCTTTTATCCTAAAAGATCAAATTTATGTTATAGAGTTTAATACTCCTATGCAAATACGTATGCACAAAACAACTGATTGTAATATTCAATTAGAACTAGAACGTGATGCAGAAGATCTTTTAGGATATGGGAAAGCATGGGTACCAGCCGCTACAAAAGATCAAGCAAGACGTAAATTACTAGATTTATTAAATGCTACAAATATTAAGTTTATAGGTGATTAAATGATAGTAGGGTTCACTGCTGGTGCATTTGATTTGCTACATGCAGGACACGTACAAATGCTACGTGAAGCAAGAGACCAGTGTGATTATCTTTTAGTTGGGTTACAGTTAGATCCAAGTGTTGATAGGGCTAGTAAAAATAGTCCTATTCAATCTATTGTAGAACGCTATACCCAACTTAAAGGATTAAGTTATGTAGATGAAATTGTACCTTATTGTACTGAAAAAGATTTAGAAGACATCTTGACAATGTACCATATTGATGTTAAAATCATGGGCGAAGAGTACAAACAAAAGGATTTTACGGGCAAGGATATTTGCAAAAAGCGGGGTATCCAGCTGTATTTTAATAAACGTGAACACCGCTTTTCAAGTAGTGACTTGCGTAGGCGAGTATCAGAAAGGACAAAAAATGACTGATGGTGAAATGGTAATTAAACTGCACGATATTGCTCGCACAGTTGGGCAGTTTGGTGCTGCTAATTTAACAGAAAGTGAAATGCGTATGATTGCAGATCGTTTTAGTGAGCTCGCAAAAGCAGCAAGTATTGCACAGCATAAGGCACAGCAAGGATGAAGATTACTGTTGTAATGGTGTTTTTAATGTTGGGTTCGTTTTTAGCAGGGTTTGAACTTGCTGATACACTGAACCCATACGAACAATGTAAGCGTATGTACACGACACCAGAAGATATTTCAGAATGTGTTTGGATCAAGGAGAATCCGTAATGTGGACACTTTGGATTATTAGTAGCGTTATTGAAAGCGCAGAACCTAAATACACTCGTTATGAAACTTTTGAAACTGCTATGAGTTGTCATATTGAACAAGCAGTTTTAGAAACTTCATTTACTGAAAGCGAAGTAGCATACTGTGAAGGACCAGACAAATGAGTTTTGAATGGAATAGAATACACAAATGGGAAGAAAACATCGAACGTGATGTTACTGACAGTGTATATGAATATGTGTGTGAACACTACGGTATTGAAGAAGTAGATGAACTTACACCAGAACAACTAGAAGAAATCGAAGCATTTAGAGATGAACTAAATGAATATAGTCCTATGCAAATTGGATTTAGCAACTTAATTAACTATGTAGAAGATGTCCATTGGGAGAAAGAAAATGGGTAAGAAAATTTGGATCCGTGCCAGTAACTATGGCGGAGAAATGACAATTGGCGAAGTTACAAAAGAGTTTGTAGAATACTGGCAGCCTATTGTAAAAGAAGAAGGCGATGATCGTCTAATTCAGCATCTAATGGCATTAGAATCCTGGGATGGTACGCCAGAGGAAGAAGAAGGATTTGATCCAGATAGCCCAGCAATTTATGCTGACGGCGAGCACTGGAATAACTGGTATGAATGTGATGAGATCCATCATGATACCAGTGGTAACGGTACTGAACTCATGGCATTTGATTTTGATGAAAGTGGCGAATATCCTGATTATGATTGGGATACACGAATTGATTTTGAACCACATCAATTGTATTCACGTGAATGTTACACACAAGAAGAATACCAAAACGAAGAACCTGATCAAGATGACAGTGTGCCAGTACTTGTCTTTTATAGTGCAGAAAAAGGTGACTTTGGCGGTTGGTGTATTGAACTAGAGGATGGAGAAGAGTTTAATCCAGACTTAGTTGCAGTTAGCACGGTAGAGACTGACCATGGGGAAATGATTGAACGTTTGTGGTATAACAAAGTAGAATACGATTGTGACTATGATTTTGTAGACAGTCGTGGCAAAGGTTATTATGCACATGTAGCATGGTTTAACAAACGTTGGGAAGATCCACATATTAATGAAGAAACAGATAAAGATATGTGGGATGAAATGTGGGAATACTATGATGATGAGCTAGCTGATAAACGTGCTCGTGCAGAGGAAGAAGCAGTTGACAAATAAAGAACCATATCGTAAACTAAGAGATAATAACTGGGTCGTTACTGTACAAGAAAACGGTAAAGACAAAGAATTGTATGTTGAACTGCCTCCAGAAATGCTCAACCAAGTTGGTTGGGATGATGGCGATACACTAATATGGGAAGAAATAACTCCTGGTGCATGGCAGATAAAAAAGAAAGAAGATAATGAAACTTAGATATAGTGAAGCATTTTATTCAGTACAAGGTGAAGGTAAATACGTAGGAGTGCCCAGTGTATTCCTACGTACATTCGGTTGCAACTTCCGTTGTATGAATTTTGGTGTTGATAAAAGCGTAGGTGATCGCTGGAAACAACACGCAGACGGTAATCGCTACAATGCAGAAGTAAAAGCATTGTTAGATGACGGAATTGTAGAAAAGACTGAAAAGTTTGAAGACCTGCCTATTGTACACACAGGTTGTGATACATATGCTAGTATCTATCCAGAGTTCAAAGACTTTAACAAATTGGCTACTATTGATGAAGTAGTAGAACATTTACTTTCACTTACCCCTGAGGGTAAATGGACTATGGATAATGGACAAGATGTACATTTGATCTTAACTGGTGGTGAGCCGTTGTTAGCGTGGCAACGACTATACGTAGAACTATTTGAACATCCACGCATGCAGGATTTAAAAAATGTCACAATTGAAACAAACACTACACAACAGTTACACGACGACTTCTACAATTATCTCAACAACAATGACAGAATTAAAGTTACTTTTTCGTGTTCCCCAAAACTCTCTGTTTCAGGCGAGTCTTGGAGTGATGCTATCAAGCCTGATGTTGCTCGTGAGTATTCCTGCGTGGATGGCGCTGATATGTACTTTAAGTTTGTTGTTGCTGATCAAGACGATGTTGATGAAGTTGGTAGAGCAGTTCAGCTTTACAGGGATGCCGGGGTGGAATGTCCAGTATATCTTATGCCGCTTGGCGGACGTTCGGAAGAATACACGCTCAACGTACAAGAGGTGGCGAACCTCTGTATGGAACGAGGGTGGAGGTTCAGCCCTAGACTCCACATCAGCCTATTCGGAAATGCCTGGGGAACTTAATGAAGTTTCTAAGTATAGCAAAGGCATACACACTGAAGAGCAATACGAAAAACTAAGGAAACATCTATGAAGTTTTTAAAAAAAGCAATAGCAAAAGTTCGTTTAAAAGACGAAAAACTAGAAAAAGAGTTAGCAACGATTGATGACGAACCTTGGGTTAAGGTTGTAAATGTAACCATGGCAGATCCACGTGACCCAAGCACTGGCTTTTTTGAACTAGACTGGAATGATAAATTTGTACAAAGTTTATATGATGCTGGTTATAGTGGACGGAATGGTGAAGAAGTAGTTGATCAATGGTTTAATGATCTGTGTCGTGGTGTAATTAATGAGGAACTAGATGGATAACGAACACGAATCCTGGAAAGACATTGTCTGGAATATTAATACAGATGATTTATATAATCAATTGAACGCAAGTTTACAATTTACATATGACTGTACTCCGTTTTTTATTAATGAAAGCAGTGCAATTGATATGCTTAAACAACTTGACAATGCTGACAAAATAGTTAATAATATGTCTGAGTATCCTGATGCTCTAGAAATGATTAACAAGTGTAAGAAGTAGATGACCTATATATTAGTAGATACAGCAAATATGTTCTTTCGTGCACGCCATGTAGTACGTGGTAGTGATATTGAAACTAAAATTGGTATGGCATATCATATCATGTTCAGTGCAGTAAACAAAGCATGGCGTGACTTTAATGGAACGCATGTTGTTTTCTGTTTGGAAGGACGTAGTTGGCGTAAGGACTTTTACAAGCCTTACAAAGCAAATCGTGCAGTTGCTCGTGAAGCATTGACTGAAGCAGAGCAAGAAGAAGATAAAATGTTCTGGGAAGCGTTTGATGAGTTTAAAACATTTATTGATGAAAAGACTAACTGTACAGTACTACAGCATTCTACAGTAGAAGCAGATGACTTTATTGCACGTTGGATACAAAACCATCCAGATGACGAGCACGTTATTATCAGTAGTGACAGTGACTTCTATCAGTTAATTAGTGAAAATGTTACACAATATAATGGTATTCAGAACCAACACATTACACTTAATGGTGTTTTTGACGATCGTGGAAAACCTGTAAAAGACAAGAAAACAGGCGAACAAAAGATGATTGAAGATCCTGAATACTTGTTGTTTGAAAAATGTGTACGTGGTGATACGAGCGATAACATCTTTAGTGCATATCCTGGTGTGCGTAAAAAAGGTACAAAGAACAAAGTGGGCATTCAGGAAGCATTTGCTGATCGCAATAACAAAGGCTTTGACTGGAATAACTTTATGCTACAGCGTTGGACAGATCATGAAGGCGAAGAGCATCGTGTATTGGAAGACTACCAACGTAACCGTGCACTGATTGACTTAACAGCACAACCTGATGAAATTAAAGCAGTGCTAGATGCTGCAATTGTCGAACAAGTAAACAAAGAAAAGACCAGTCAGGTTGGTATTAAGTTTATGAAGTTCTGTGGCAAGCATAATCTAATCAAAGTAAGTGAACAAGCTACAGATCATGCTACTTACCTTAATGCTGGATATGTAGCATAATTTACGAGAATAGACTATGACCAAACTAACAGCAAAAAATGTAATAGCAGATAAGTTTTGGATAGTTATGGATAACGGTTCCAACATTGGAACTGTGCAATTTAGTGATGACAAATATGTATTTTTTAACAATAGTACAAAAACATCACAAATATTATCTGAAGAAGACTTCAAAAAAACGTTCAAACTAGTAAATAGTAGTAAGAAGAAATCAGTATTTGAAGAGGTATATGGATATCAAACCAATGCTGAAAAAGTTTTTAATGTAAGGACGGAGGAAAACGTTCCAGTTTACACAAAGACAGAAAATAGTTCGAACTACTATGCTGCTGGATATTATGCGATTTTCTTTCCTACTATAAAGTGGAGCTCGGCATATTGTCCACGACTAAAAACACTAAAGTCGTATCCTTTTATTGGTCCTTTCAAAACTGAGGAAGATGTAAATCTTGCCATTAAAAGGAAGCGATATGAAAAAGTTACTGACGATAGCGATAGCAGCACTATTTCCAATTAGTGCAAACGCAGAGTCATTCCCATTACCAACTGGTGCACTTTGTAGTGATATGGAAACTTCATTAAAGATGATTGAAAAGTATGATGAAGATCCTATGCTACTGGGCGATGCAAATATTTTTACTAGTAATGGTCAAATAAGACCAGGGCAAATGACACTATGGTTTAATAGTAATACTAAAAGTTTTACACTTATGTTTACACCACAAGGTACATCATATATGTGTTTAATGCTGTCAGGACAAAACTTAGATCAATTATATGAGTTAGGACCTAAACTATAACCTTATAAAAACTACGTGGTTAATATAAATAGTATTGACAACGTAGGAGATGTTATGGCTAGACCTAAACCAAATATTTTAATGGAACATACAAATAGTTCAACATACAGAAGTGAACAAGTTCTAGAAGCAGAAGCAATTTATGCAGTTTTTTATCAAAACAAACCGTTTAACTTGCGGAGTTTGAATAGTCTAGTCAACTACCCTGGACCCAAATACAAAAAGACAAGTTTTAGTAATCCTGGTCATGCATTTAATCTTGCAGAAAGAATGAACAAATTATTCAAGACTGAAGATTTTGTGGTAGTTAAACTTACACAGGGTGAAATTATTGACGAAGACGATATCGATACATGATCAAATTATACAGCATCTACTAAACAAATATCGTAATCATGGTGTGGATATGCGTCCACGAGATATATTTTACAATTATAGGAAAAAAGGACTACGTTTAACTTATTTAGGTTATGATTTACTTAAACAAGAATTTGACTGCTACAGATATCCACTAGAGTCAGATACTATCATAAAACCTAAACATTTAATAGCATTGGATAGGAATATGCAGTGGCCCTACTACTTGAGTAAGAAACAAATTGTTCTGTTTAGTGAAGAGGACAGTGTTGTGTTCAAACTAGTAGGTGGATATGAAAATTGGATTTCTAGCATAAAATTATAAAAAAGTGCATAATTCGGCTTGACAACTCTGACTATACTATATATATTATATAAGTAAGTTAACAAAGGAGACTGTGATGTATTTCGAGATATGGCTATTAGGGACTGCCCTTATTTTTACGTTTGTAGGCTATTTTATGGGTCAGCGTAAAGGATTAGAACAAGGGATAGACGGCACCCTACAAATGCTCGCCGCACAGGAATACATCAAAGTCAGTACTCGTCAGGATGGCGAGATTGTTATCGAAAAAGCGGAGTAAACTATGAATACTTTTAAAGAACCAAACTTGACAGCACTCAGTCAAAAGTTTATTAGAGACCAGCAAGCAATTGATGCAGCAACCGTATCAGAAGCTAAAATCTGGTACAAGCGTTTTACCGATAACAAAGGTGATGCCAGTGTTAGTGAAATTGTAGAATTATACAAAATGTTGAAAAAAACTGTTGACAAGTGATACAGTTTACTTTATCGTGTAAGAGTAATAGAAACGCCAATATAAGGATGTAGACATGGCTGCAACAGAATCACAAACCCGCACAGTACGTTTAAGCGAAGCTCGTAAATATATCAAGCACCACGCTAAAACAAAACGCCCTGTAATGATTTGGGGACCACCAGGTATCGGTAAGTCAGACCTTATTGAAGGCATTTGCAACGAATATGAAAACAGTCACTTGATTGACGTTCGTTTGCCTCTTTGGGATCCTACTGATATTAAAGGCATCCCACACTATAACTCAGTTGAGAACACAATGAACTGGGCTCCGCCCAATGAGTTGCCTAGCAAAGAGTTTGCTGCCAACTATGACATTATTTGGTTGTTCTTGGACGAACTTAACGGTGCTGCTCCTGCCGTACAAGCGGCTGCATATCAGTTGATCCTAAACCGCCGTGTTGGTACTTACGAGCTGCCAGATAACGTTGTAATTGTTGCGGCAGGTAACCGTGAGACAGATAAAGGCGTTACATACCGTATGCCCAAGCCGCTTACTAACCGCTTTATCCACTATGAGATCCGTGTTGATTTTGATGACTGGCTAAACTGGGCAACAAACAACAATCAGAATCCAGATGTTGTTGGTTATTTGACTTTTGCTAAATCAGATCTTTACAACTTTGATCCGCAGAGCAACGACCGTTCGTTTGGTACACCACGTAGCTGGGCATTTGTTAGCGAGCTGTTGGAAGATACGGCAGGCTTTACAGATGAGGAAGTTACTGACATGGTGTCAGGTGCTGTTGGTGAAGGGCTTGCGCTGAAGTTTAAAGCACACCGTGCTGTTGCTAGCAAATTGCCTAATCCAACACTTATCCTTAAAGGCGAGATTGACTCGCTTAAAACAAAAGAGATCAGTGCATTGTACTCACTAAGCACTAGCATGGCATACGAGCTTAAAGAGCAGTATGACCGTATTGGCAAAGACATCGAAAAAGAAGATTTTGATGATATGCTAGACAACTGCTTGGGCTTTTGGATGAAAAACTTTGATCCAGAAATGATTATTATGGCAACACGCCTAGTATTCATCCAGTACAAAGTTGCTGCGAACTTGCGTAAACTTAAAAACTGGCCTGCATTTATGAAAGAATACGGACACCTTATTAAGGAAGCGTAATCCCCCAGATGGAACTCAGGTGTCAAAGCCTGGGTTCTTTCTATAATAAGTAATAGTATGCAATTTAAGGTAGGCGACATCCCAGAAGATTGTGGGTATAACAAACAATTCAAACATAATATGTTTTTGCATAATGATGGCGTAAGACATGATATTGTTGAATGGTGCGCAAATAACTGTCAAGGACAATGGGGATGGTGGTTTGATGAAGGGTACAATAAAACCACAATGGCGTATCTAAGTTTTGAAATTGAAGAAGATTTAGTTTTATTTAAATTAACATATGACATCTCTAATAAACATAAAAAGTGATATGCGTAAACGTATCAATGACAGACTGTATACATCCAGACTGTGTATTGAGCATTTGGGCATAGCAAATCCAGGACCAAGTGATATCCGTAAATGGAAAGAGTCCTGGGATAATCCGTATACTATGGCGGTTAAAAATATCTCAAAAGCAAGAAAAGTACTAAAAGAACAAGAAGTACCACCATTATTATATGACATACGATATAACAATTGGGACTGGCATGGAGAACCTGATGACTGGGCTGGTGAGGGATCGCACAGGATCATATACTTTTACAACGAAGAAGATCTAATTATTTTTAAAATGATGTATGATAATAGTTGACAATACGGTTCAAATAACATATCATGATAATGTAATAACAAAGAGGTACGACTATGAATACTGACGCACATACCAAGCTAATTCAAGCCCGTGTAAAAATGTTGTTTAATCATCCGTTTTTTGGACAACTTGCACTGCGTCTAAAACTAGTAGAAGCAGACGACTGGTGCCCTACAGCGGCAGTAGATGGTCGTAACTTTTATTACAATTCAGACTTTGTAAACAAATTAGACCCAGATGAGGTTGTGTTCTTGGTAGGACACGAACTTGGGCACTGTATGTTTGAACACTTCCTACGCCGTGAGGATCGTCAACCGCAATTGTGGAACATGGCAGGTGATTATGTAATCAACTGGATTTTAAAACGTGAGCGTGTAGGAACAGTTATTAACAAAGTTAAAATTTTGCTTGATCCCAAGTATGCAGATTGGACAAGTGAAGATGTATATGACGACTTATTGCAAAGTGGTGCTGCACCTCAACAGACATTGGATGTACACTTGGACATGTCAGGCGATGACAAAAGTGGTGGACAAGGAGAAGGCAATGGCGATGGCAAAGGTGAAGGACAACAGGGTAAAGGTCGTCCTGCTAAACTGTCTCCAGAAGAGCGTAAGAAGCTACAAGACGAGCTCAAAGAAGCTATGATCCAGGCAGCACAAGGTGCTGGTGCTGGCAATGTACCTGCAGAGATACAACGTATTATTAACCAACTCACAGAGCCTAAGATGAACTGGCGTGAGATGATCCGTGCTGATATTGAAAGCAATATTAAAAGCGACTTTACTTTTGCTCGTCCTAGCCGTAAGAGCTGGCACATGGATGCTATTTTGCCAGGCATGGATCGCGAAGAAGAAATTGACGTATGCCTTGCAATTGATACCAGTGGTAGTATCGATAACAATATGCTAACAGACTTTGTAAGCGAAGTAGCTGGCATTATGGAACAGTTTGGTGAGTATCGTATCCGTATTTGGCAGTTTGATACCGCAGTGTATGGCTACGATGAGTTTACACATGATGATGGACGTGACATCCGTGAGTATGAAATTACTGGCGGTGGCGGTACTGACTTTATGGTAAACTGGGCATATATGGAACAAGAAAACATTATGCCTAAACAGTTTATTATGTTTACAGATGGTATGCCCTGGGGCGAATGGGGTGACCCAGACTACTGTGAAACATTGTTCCTAATCCACACTCGTTGGGGCGGACGTAACATTGAAGCACCATTTGGTACTAGTGTGTATTATGAACCTTCAGAAAACTTAAAAAAGGCGGCATAAATATGTATTGGTATCACAATAAGAATTTAAGTGATAATGATATAGAGCTATTAGCCAAAACTGACACGATTGAAAAAATGATTAAAAACCGTGTTACTGTGGATTTTGAAAACAAAAAAATTCCAAGTTTTGACGATTTAGGTCTTGACAATACTCAAGATTTATACTATATTAAGATATTGGGCCAGAGTGTCCTACAATTTTGGTTCTTGGACGCCAAGGATAAACTCGAGTTTGAGCAACAATTAGTTGGATATAAACTACGAGCCCCTGAAAGTTCAAACTCATAAAGTATACTTTAAATAGGAGAATAAAAAAATGAGCGAAGAAACTCAAGCACCAGCACCTGAACAAGCTGAAGCACCATCACTGAGCGTAAATGATCTAGCAGCGGTTGCAAACGTTATTGATCTAGCAGTACAGCGTGGAGCATTTAAAGCAGCAGAAGCTGGTCAAGTTGGACAAGTTTTTGATAAAGTTGCAGCATTTGTTCAACATGTTGCTGATCAACAAAAAGAAGCAGCTGAAGCGGAAGCACCAGCAGCTGAAGCACCAGCCGCTTAAGGCAAAAGGAGAAAGATATGCTAAAACACGTAGGTCAAGTTATTAACACCGGCCGTAGATGTGTAGTAGTATTCCGTGAAATCTACAATGAGAAAGGTGAGGTAGTTGAGCCTGACAATTGTCTCATTTTAGAAAC
>Ga0255754_10000617_pt1 | contig 28190 bp, 10 predicted proteins | sample 101ome_22_FD_179954 | JGI IMG/M metagenome (GOLD analysis project Ga0255754, IMG submission 179954) | Coastal salt marsh microbial communities from the Groves Creek Marsh, Skidaway Island, Georgia - 101412BT metaG (version 2) | ecosystem: Environmental > Aquatic > Marine > Intertidal zone >... | reverse complement strand
GCGATTTCTTGTTTTAATTGTTGATTTTCTTGTTGGAGTTGGTTGATTTGATTGTTTGCTTCTATATTGAAGAGTTTTAAATGCTCGATTTCGTGTTGTTGGGATTGGATTTCAGCATTATGGGTTTGTTGAAGTCGGTCAATCTGTTGAGTTGCTGAAAAATTTAATGCGAACAACTTGTTTTTATCAATGGTGTGAAAATCATCTACCTTTCTTCCATAACAAAATACATGCTCCCAAGGGTAAGAAAATGTAAATGTTTTGTTTGGATTGCCTATTACGTCTTTTACCACCCCATCTACACCATCGATACGATTACTTACATAAAAGCGAAACAATACACCTGACACATCACCATCTTCTATTGTAGGTTCATTTGTTGTTAAATGGTATATGTTAAAGGAATGGGTAGGGGAAGAAGGAGATGATGATGTGGAAGGGGAGTCGGAGGAGAGTGAAGAAGAAGGAGATGATGATGTGGAAGGGGAGTCGGAGGAGATGGATTGGGTTTGCTCTACTTCGGGATGGTTCCATGTTGGGTTTTTGATTAGCAACATGACATCGGGTATGATTTGCTGTTGTTTGCTTACGGCCATAGGCAATACATCATTCACTTCTTGTGCTATAAACCCTATGGTTTGGTCACTACCGCGTATAGTTTTATCTTTGTATTCATAGTATCGTGTTGGAATATTTCGCAATTGTTGTAATGCTAAATCATCGGGAACATCGACTATGTTTTCTTTAATTCTCCTGTCACTAGAAACAAACAATGTATCTTCACACCAAATACCGTTTTCCACACGTAGACCAATGGTGTGATTGCTTCCACTGTTGTCGGTTGTTGAAGTAGTATTGTTAAAGTATTGGTAAGCAGTTCCAGACAAATCAGTGGTTTCAGAGGATGCGATATGTAAAGGATGTGTGGGGGCACTGGTTCCTATACCTACATTTCCAGTTGTATAGTATAAATCGGTGCTATTTACCGACCATGTATATATCGAACCACTTCCAGACGACGTATTGGTGCCTGCTATGGTAATGGTACTACACACAATATCCGAAACTTCTAAATCCGTATTGGTATCTATTGTTGTTTGCTTTGCATCTACTTGAGTTTGAAGTGACCCTAATTTGGTAGTAACTTCGGTTGCTAAATTTGCGGAATTGTCAAGTGCGGTGGCCAATTCACTTAATACCGTAATAGAACCAGGAGCACTATTTCCTAAATCTATTCCTTCAATACGAATGGTAGATACGTCTACTACATTAAAACTAGCGTCACTTCCAGAAAAATGACCGGTTAAGGTAAGACCTCCATTAAAACTAACATCCCCCACCACTTCCAACGCTGAATTAACCACATTGGTTCCTATTCCAACATTTCCAGATTGATAGTATATATCGTTGCTTCCTATAAAGTTCCATATGGAATTGGTAGTATCGTACTCTGAAATTGTGCTGCCAACAATGGTAATATTACTGCAAAACAGTTCGGAGAGTTGAATATCGGATGCGGTGGTAAGAGCGTCTTGCTTATTAGCTACGTCTGTTTGTAGTGAACCTAGTGTATTGGTTACATTGGCGGCAAAATTAGCGGAATTGTCAAGGGCATCCGCCAGTTCTTTTAAGGTGTCCAACGCTTCTGGTGCTCCATTTATTAAATCCACACCATTGATATAAACCTCGCTTACGTCTATTCTGTTGAAACTAGCATCGTTGGCTGAAATGTCTCCATAGACGTAGAGGTTGTTTAAGGAAACATCAGTAGTTTCGTCTATGGTGCTACCGCCTTGATTGATTGTGGAAATCGTGTTATTGGTAATAGTGATATTGGTTCCTGCTATTAGCGTGTCTTGCTTGTTGTTGGAAAGGTCGGCTAATTCAGTTGTTAGACCACTAATGTCTGTGATGGATAAGTCATCTGTAGTGATGGTTGCTTGTTTTGCGTCTAGCGCTGCTTGTAACCCGGATGTTTTTGCTATGGTAAGGTCACTGTCTGCTATGGAAAGTTTGCTGTATTCAATACCCGCTGCTGCTTTTATGTTTGCGTTGGTTAGGTTTGTGATGGAATTACCTGTTGCGTCTACATCTATGGTTTTATTGGTAAAGGTGTCTGTGGAGGAGGCGGATGTTTTTGAGTCAAGTTGTGTTTGAATGGCGCTGGTTACCCCGTCTAAATATCCAAATTCTGTGTTGGTTACCGTTCCATCATGGATTAAGGCGGCGTCTAGGCGATTACTTGTGGTGAGCAGAGATTGTTTGGAGGAAAGGGAAGCGGTAAGACCGCTTATATCCGTGATGGCTAGGTCGTCTGTGGTGATGGTTGCTTGTTTTGCGTCTAGCGCTGCTTGTAACCCCGATGTTTTTGCTATGGTAAGGTCGCTGTCTGCTATGGAAAGTTTGCTGTATTCAATACCCGCTGCTGCCTTTATGTTTGCGTTGGTTAGGTTTGTGATGGAATTCCCTGTTGCGTCTACATCTATGGTTTTATTGGTAAAGGTGTCTGTGGAAGAAGCGGTTGTTTTTGAGTCAAGTTGTGTTTGAATGCCACTGGTTACCCCGTCTAAATACCCAAATTCTGTGTTGGTTACAGTTCCATCATGGATTAAGGCGGCGTCTAGGCGATTGCTAGTAGAGAGGAGGGATTGTTTGGAGGAAAGGGAATCAGTAAGACCGCTAATATCGGTGATGGCTAGGTCGTCTGTGGTAATGGTTGCTTGTTTTGAGTTGATTTGCGTCTGTAAGTCTCCTAGTGTGGTAGTGACATTGGTGGCGAAATTGGCGGAATTGTCTAATGCTGCTGCCAACTCACTTAAAGTATCAAGTGCCGATGGAGCGCTATTTACCAAATTGGAAACTGCTGAGGCTACAAATGCTGTGGTAGCGATTTGTGTGGTATTGGTTCCACTGGTTGCGGTGGGTGCGAGTGGGGTTCCAGTTAAGGTTGGGGAAGCAAGGGTTGCGTAGATTGTGTTGATATTGGTGCCATTTTGTAGGTAATCACCAGTTACATTTAAACTATCGTTGATTTTTACGGTGTTGGTGGAATCATTGTAAATTTCAATGTTACCGTTTAAGGCAAGGTTGTCGGTAATACGCACTATACCTGAACCTGTTGAACCCAATTCAATATTACCGCTTCCAGTGCTTGTAATTTGTATTCCTGATGCGGATTCCATTTGAAGCACACCACTACCAGTAGTGTTTATTTTCAAGTTTTGGTTTTCGTCGGCACCAACCACAATAGTATTGGCATCACTTTCCAATACTTTTTGCCCGTCAATGTAAAGGGAACCAGGACCAATGTAAACATCTTTCCATACGTTGGAAGGGTCGCCTAAACTATAAGTATTGTCTGCTGATGGAATGATGGAATGCATGTAGGAGGTGGCGGTAGTGTTAATGGAAGAAGTGTCAATAACATTGAAACTAGCATCGTTTGCGGAAAGGTCTCCATGAATGATGAGGTTATGGAGGGATACATCAGTGGTTTCGTTTATATTAGGGTGTTTTGAATCAAGAGCGGTCTGTAATCCATTGGTGAAGGCAATGGTAAGGTCACCGTCTGTAATGGTGTCTTGTTTTGTGGCAAGTTGCGATTGAATAGAAGATATATCGGCTGTGACGTTGGTTGCAAAATTTGCGGAATTATCCAAAGCCGTTGCTAATTTATTTAATGTATTAAGTGTATCTGGTGCTCCGCCCACTAAATCCCTACCTTGTATAAAAACCGCACTGATATCAATAACATTGAAACTAGCATCATTGGCGGAAATGTCACCGTGAACGAGAAGATTGTTTAAGGATACATCAGTGGTTTCGTCAATGGTACTACCTCCTGTGAAAAGAGTACCGTTTTGGTAAAGGTTACCATTGAAACTAATATCACCTGCTACTGCTAAACGAGTGTCTGCTATACTAGTTCCAATACCAACATTTCCTTCCTCATTTACAATCATTCTTAGTGTTTGGTTATTACTAGAATCCAAACTATAAAAATTTAGATTTTTCATTTGGTATATAAATTATTTATATATAAAATGAATGGAATTTATTTGATAGGGATGTGAATGAGAGTATGGGTATGAATGAGAGTATGGGTATGAGTATGAGTATGAGTATGAGTATTTAAAGGGGTTAAATCCCTAAATGTTGTTCAATTGTTTGTAATCGGTTCATCAGTGTTTGGTTTTCTTGTTTTAAATTAGTGATTTCTTGTTGTTGGGTTTGTATGATGGTTTGTTGGGATTCAACTAGTTGATGAAGTTCTTTGGTTGCTGCTATATGGGTACAATGAATACTGTTGTAGTCTACTCCCAATGGTGTAGTGTTTTGAACGGTGAAACTTAGTTCCGGTATGGTTTGTAGTTCTTGTGCTATGATACCGGTTTCTATGGTATAATCTTTGTTGAGGAGTAGAGGAGTTCCTGATGTGGATAAGGGTTGGTTTTGGTCGTTTAATAAAAAGTTATGTGTTGGATCGTATAGATTGTCTTTAGTTTTAAAGTAGTGTTTTGGTGTGATTTTGGAAATGGTGGAAAGTGCGTTGGTGATGGGTTGTTCATTGTGTTTTACGCGGTCGTCTGATGATAATACAGAACCATAGGAAGTTACCGAACCAGAAAATAAACCATCTCCATTTACATTTAAAGCATACGCATCTGGTGAAATAAGTGTTCCTGTAAAGATGTAAGCACTACCACTATTCGCCCCATTGTCGTCATCCATCCGTGCCCCTACAATAGTATAAATACCGGAAATGGCTACGGAAATTCCAAATTGGTCACTCGCCGCCCCATCACTAGCAACAAGTTTGTGGAGTTCCGCACCGGTTTGGACGTTAAAAATGTAAGCACTACCACTACCACTACCTTTATCGTCATCCGCATGCGCTCCCACTATGGCATAATTACCGTCAATGGCTACGGAAATTCCAAAATAATCACTCTCCGCCCCATCACTAGCAGTAAGTTTGTGGAGTTCCGCACCAGTGTTTACGTTAAAAATGTAAACACTACCACTATTCGACCCTTTGTCGTCATCCGCATACGCTACCACTATGGCATAATTACCGGAAATGGCTACGGACTCTCCAAAATAATCATCCGCCGCCCCATCACTAGCAGTAAGTTTGTGGAGTTCCGCACCGGTGGTTACGTTAAAAATGTAAGCGCTACCACTATTCGACCCATTGTCGTCATCATACCGTGCCCCTACAATAGCATAATTACCGGAAATGGCTACGGAATTTCCAAAATAATCATACGACGCCCCATCACTAGCAAGAAGTTTGTGGAGTTCCGCACCGGTGGTTACGTTAAAAATGTAAGCACTACCACTAGTCGTCCCATTGTCGTCATCTTGCCGTGCCCCCACAATAGCATAATTACCGTCAATGGCTACGGAATGTCCAAAATTATCACCCGCCACCCCATCACTAGCAGTAAGTTTGTGGAGTTCCGCACCGGTGGTTACGTTAAAAATGTAAGCACTACCACTATTCGTACCTTTGTCGTCATCTTGCCGTGCCCCCACAATAGCATAATTACCGTCAATGGCTACGGAAATTCCAAATATATCATTCGCCGCCCCATCACTAGGAACCAGTTTGTGGAGTTCCGCACCGGTGGTTACGTTAAAAATGTAAGCACTACCACTATCCGTCCCATTGTCGTCATCTTGATACGCTCCCACTATGGCATAATTACCGGAAATGGCTACGGAATATCCAAAATAATCATCGGCAGCCCCATCACTCGCTACAATTTTTGTTTGTGTTGAAGTAGTAAAATCAATACTACCTTCTATTTCATCCCCAATAGTTATTTGACTATTAACATTTAACACATTGCTAATATCCACATTATTAAAACTTACGTCCTCCCCACTGGACACACCGCCTGTTGCAAATAATTCACCATTTTGATACAGATCGCCATTGAAACTAATATCCCCCACCACTTCTAATGCTTTGGTGGGGTTGGATTCACCGATTCCGACATTTCCACTAACATCAATTACCATTTTTAATTCTGGTGTAGATGAAATGGTTGGTTTTGTATAGAATTTGATTTTTTCCATTTTATATAAATAAGTATAAATAATGTTTATATTTATATAAAATCAATGACATGATTTGTTTTGTTTGTTTTGTTTTTGTTAATTTTATTTGTTTTGTTTTATTTGTTTTGTTTTATTAATTTTATTTGTTTTGTTTTATTTGTTTTGTTTTATTTGTTTTGTTTTAAATCCCTAAATAATGTTTAATGGTTTGTAGTTCGGTAAGGGCGGTATTTAGTTGTGTATTGATGTCTTGATTTACAAGTTTTAAGTGTTCGATATCATTTTGCTGTTCTTCTATGGTGGTTTGTTGGGATTGGACTAGTTGGTGAAGTTCTTTGGTTGCTGCTATATGGGTACAATGGATACTGTTGTAGTCTACACCCAATGGCGTTGTGTTTTGGACAGCGAAACTTAGTTCTGGTATTGCTTTAATTTCTTGTGCTATGATACCAGTCTCAATGGTGTAATCTTTGTTGAGGATTAACGGAGTTCCTGATGCAGAGATGGGTTGGTTTTGGCTGTTTAATGGAAAATGATGGTCCGCGTCGTATAAAGTGTTTTTTGTTTTAAAGTAATGTTTTGGTGTGATTTTGGAAATGGTGGAAAGTGCATTGGTGATGGGTTGTTCATTGTGTTTAATGCGGTCGTCTGATGATAATACGGACCCGTTTGCTGTTACTGAATCACTGAATATAGCCTTTCCACTTACATCCATGGCATAAAGAATTGTAGTATTTGTAGTATTTGTAGATACAGTTGGCGCTGTCGATGATGTCGAGTTTACTGTAGTTATTGTATATGTAGTTCCTCCATGTGTTATTCGTGGATTAATCAAATGATGTGTATTATCGTTCCATTCTCCAAATCCCCATGTTCCATATATTTTTGAAGAATTGGTTAAATTACTAATGGATGCTACAATTATTCCATTGAAATACAAAGTCATTGTATTATTACTGGTAGTATACTCCCACTTAACATCAACAAATTCTGAAAAACTACTCCATGTAAAGGATGGAATAGAATCAGTTTGATTAGTTGAGTTTGCTGGTTTATATCTAAATACTAAAGAATTTGGAAATGTAGCATAATACATAAAATAAGTATTATTACCAAAATCGGTGCTTGAAATTCCGTCTTCTTTTAATACAATGGCAAAATGGGAATGATTTTCACCATTACCAATAGTAATTTTATGAGAATATTCAATTGTCCAATCCGTATTTACAGGTATATTACCGCCATTGCTATTACTAGTATTGTATAAAATCCAATTATTATACGTATTTCCTCCACTAAAAGTAATTTGATATTCTGTATCATATACAGGAGTCTGGTCTCTTTCTTCTTTGGCTATGGTGATTCTACCATTTAACAATATATCGTTAGAACCAGAAAGGTCCCCATGGATGATGAGGTTGTTAAGAGAAACATCGGTTGTTTGGTCTATGGTGCTGCCACCACTACTCGCAACCGCTCCAGCTTCCCACACCCCATCCGTAGAATTCCATACTAAGGCTTGTCCATCTGTGGTGGAGGTAGAGTTGAAACTGATGTCACTGAGGTCGCTTACACTGTTGTTGGTAAGGGTTACTGCTTGTCCGGATGATTCTCCTATGGCGGTGATTTTTAACTTTGGAATAAATCCATCGTTTGATTGAAGGCCCCATATTGGACTTACTGTTTCAAGAGGCCCATATTTAAAAGGGTGAGTTTCTCCATGTTTTAATTTAAAATAATATTTATGACTTTGTGTTAGGTCGGTTTCGTTTGATGTAATTGTTGCGGTTAATGTATACGCACCAACCGCATACATTCCAGGTCGTTCAAGTGTTTCTGTATTATCTATTTCAACATCATCAATACATAATATATATAACATTATCCAACTGGTATTATCTGAATGCAAATATTCCGTAAATTTAAACTCAATCCTATCCGTTCCTGGAGGTGCTGTATATGTAATTTCACTTGCCTCGTCTTTTGTATATGTAGTTGTAGATACATTGTTAACACCATCTGAACGATGTGATGGAAGTGATGGCATAGTATAAGTTCCACTTTCTACTTCAACTGAACTACCATCACAGAAACCATATAATATTTCCAATACTTGTCCTTGTTTGGTAATGGAGGTTGCTGGAACGAGGGTTTTGGTTTTGGGATGTTCTATGGCTGCTACGGTAGAAACGCCATATTCACGACCATCCCCATCTGTACTATTATGATTTTTGTTAATTGTTATTGTTTCGGTTGAATTCCAACTATTTCCAACCCATAATTTGTAAGTAACTTCTGATGTTGTATTTGGTTCATCAAACCAAGATATGGGGACTACTTGAGGACTAGTTTGTGTACTAGTTGTGCCTGTTTCATCAAAAGTAACCATTGCTAAAAAAGAACCATTATGATTTTTTTCATCGTCATAAACCAATACATCCGAACCATTTATATTTCTTGTTACTCTAAATCCTATGTTTCTATATCCGTCGCAAAATACTTTCCAGTTCAATTCAATGACAGAATCCATAGCAGTTGGTGTTATAGAAACTCTTAAAGATTGTATTTCTACACCTGGTGATGATTTTGGTGCTGTATATGTAGCAGTAGTTCCACTCGAAACATTCACTAAATTCACACCAATTGTATTGGTCACATTACTAGGTTTCCATAATTGTTCGCTTGTATTCCATGCTAAGGTTGCTCCATCTGTGGTGGAGGTCGAGTTAAAGCTAACATCGCTAAGGTCGCTGATAGAAGTAGCACTTAGGTCTGTGAGACCGCTGCCTCCTCCTCCACTAGCAGAAATTGTATTACCTGTGATGGTAATATTTGTTCCTGCTGTTAAGGTGTCTTGTTTGTTGGAAAGGGTGGTAAGAACATTGGTAGCGAAGTTTGCTGAATTGTCTAGTGCTGCTGCTAATTCACTTAAAGTATCCAATGCTGCTGGTGCTCCATCTATTATATCTACTCCATTTATTCTTAATGAAGTAGCATCGATAACATTAAAACTAGCATCATTAGCAGAAAGATCTCCATGGACGATGAGGTTGTTGAGGGAAACATCAGTGGTTTCATCTATGGTGCTACCGCCTGTAAAAAGTGTGCCATTTTGATACAAATTACCATTGAAACTAATATCACCTGTAACCATTAAACTATCGTTTATTTTTACCATATCCGATGAATCATTGAAAATTTCTACATTACCATTTAATGCTAGGTTGTCTGTGATACGTACTATTCCAGTACCAGTAGACCCTAATTCTACATTACCCGCTCCTGTACTTGATATTTGTATTCCTGCCGCGGATTCGATTTGAAGCACTCCTGTTCCAGTAGTATTTAATTTTAAGTTTTGATTTGCATCGGCACCAACTACAATTGTGTCCGCATCACTTTCCAATACTTTTTGACCATCAATGTAAAGAGAACCAGGACCAATGTACACATCTTTCCATACATGAGTTGCTGAACCTAATGAATATGTATTTGTAATAGGAGGGATAATAGATTGCATTGAAGCAGTACCAAAGACATTTAATCCTGAAGCGTCTACTACATTAAAACTAATATCACTACTACTTATGGTATCTGTCAGTCCATCATCATCATTTATATCGTCGGCTTGAAAAATATCATCTATTTTTAAAGGGTTTCCTTTTGCGATAGAGTATGCTTCCCAATCTGCTAGACTAAATGTGGACGCATTGGAACCAGGTGTTTTTCCTAATACAGCAACCGCATCTTCCAAAGAAGCACCAGGAATACCAGAAAGACCACTTGGTAATGTATCTTTTTGTAATTTTCTAAATTTCATTTTTCCATCACTGATTTCTATTTTATGGTCGTCACCAACCCATAATGAATTGCTAGACAAAAACAAGTGACGGATTTTGTATTCCGCGCTTCCCAAATCATAAGTGGAGTTGGTAGTAGGGATAATGTGAGCACCTAGTTTGATTTCATTGTTACTTTTATTGGTTCCCAACACACCACTAATGTCTAGATTGTTGAAACTGATGTCGTCTCCACTTGATACTCCGCCACTACTAGCAACTGTTCCCGCTTCCCACACACCATCCGTAGAATTCCATACTAAGGATTGTCCATCTGTGGTGGTTGATGAGTTGAAACTGATGTCGCTGAGGTCGCTTACACTGTTGTTTGTAAGGGTTACTGCTTGTCCGGATGTTTCTCCTATGGCGGTGATTTGAACAGTTGGTATGACAAACTCATCTGTATTGTCTGCTCCAGTTATACTCCATTCACTTCTATGAACAGCGCATGATGTTCGTGCTTTTGCTTTAAGTTTTATGTTTTTACTTGAATTCCAAGAAGTAACTATTCCGTTAGCAGTATCATTAGATGAACCATCTGTTTTAAATGTCCATTTATATGAATCTCTACGAACAATATTATCACCAAACATAGTTGTATTTGCGTTTGTAACTTCAATATCATCTAGATATAATTTAATTTCAAAACCTGTCCATTGACTAGTATTATTTGTAACTTCTCTACCATATGTAAATGTAAATTCGTATATTATAGCTGTAGAACCTATTGGTGGTGTATAATCTATAGAACTACCTGGTATTAAATCGTATGTCGTATTGCTTATAGTGGTCGATGTTGTAACATTAGGAAGAGTATAACTTCCACTTTCCACTACAACCGTTCTACCATCACATACACCAGCAAGGGTTTCCAATATTTGTCCTTGTTTGGTGTCAGTAGTTGCTAATGTAGTGGGAACAAGTTTTTCACCATCCCATTTTAATGTTTGGTTTATTTGTATTCCATTTAAACTAACATCACTAAGGTCGCTGATAGAAGACGCGCTTAGGTCTGTGAGTCCACCTCCTCCTCCACTACTCGCAACCACCCCTGCTTCCCAAACCGCATCCGTAGCATTCCATACAAGTGCTTGACCGTCTGTGGTGGATGCTGAATTGAATGATACATCACTAAGGTCATTAATAGTGGTATTTTCAAAAGGATATGTGTTTAAATTACCAATACTGGTGACTTGTAAGGTTGGTGGGATAAACTCGCTAATATATTGGTTTGATGAAACTGTTTTAATAGCAAAAATTCGAATAGGGTAATCCGCTTCGCTATTGGAGGCCATTAATTTTAATGTTTTTCCCATTGACCAAGATAATAATTTACCATTTGATATATCATTATTTGAGACACTTCCTATGTCTATTATGGCACTGTAAGTATATGTTGACCCATTGTTGTACAAATAACTACTAATTTGTGCTGTTTGATTACTTACTTCTGTTCCATCAATATAAAATCGAACGGTTAAATCATTGCTTTGGTTAAACATACTTGCTTCATTGCTAATATCAACAATGTTAAATGTAAATGTATAAACCACTTGAGATGCGTTTGTTGGTGGAGAGTATGTTATGCTACTGCCTTCTATATCCACAAGACTAGTGGAAATGTCTTGATATGTTGAAACTGTTTCAAGTATGTAATTTGCATTTTCACCACTAATGGTTCTACCATCACATACACCTGCTATTTTTTCCATTACTTTGGATTTTCCTCCATTTAAATAAATAGAACTAGGTAATGTTTCAAGTGCAATTGTTCCAGGAACCCATGTTTGTGTTGTTGGGTTCCATACTAAGGTTTGACCTTCGTTTACAGCAGATGGATTGTAAACCACATTGCTTAAATCATTAATGGAAATGCTTTGAGTATCAATGTATTGTTTGTTTATGGGAACCGCATTCCAAGTTCCAGCAGTTATTGTCCCTACTGAGGTAATCGATGTAACATTGCTTGCTTTAATATATGATTTATTTCCCATATAAGAGTGATTTTGACATTGATAATATAAGGTGGAAGGTGTGCTTTCGGTAACTGCTATTTCTACATAAGCACCCGATGAACCTGCTGTTCCAGATGTTGTAATACCAGTGTTATATTGAGATGTTTTATCTTCGTCTAAATAAAAAAGAATAGGGTGGGAAGAATTGGTGGAATCGCTTTGGTCAAAACGGTAGGTTTTTCCAATAGTAAGATGGAGATAAGGAGTTTCAATATTATTGATAAAATACCCACTGGAACTACCGCCGCTGTTTGCAGCATTGGATGTTTTCGAAGCAACCACTACTGTCAACAAAACCAATTGTGTATTTTCTACTTTGGTTTGTAGAGAAGTTATGTCTACGGTATCGCCTGAAATATCCAAGTTGGTAATAGTAGCAGTAGTAGCAATCAAGTTTGTAGAACGACTGGTTCCACTTACATCAAGTGTGTATTGTGGAGGGTCCATAGAAACACCCATTCTTCCCCCTACAACCACATTAGAACCATCTATTATACCAGATTGGTTTTCAGAGTTTAAATAAAAGGTATTAAAACTCATTTTATTAACGTATATAATTTATTTTCATTATAAAATTGGTAAAATAACATTTCAAGTAATAAACTGGTGGTTTTTATGTTATACACACATACACAAGATAAATAGCAACTTTTTATAAAAAAGCATAATTTATAAATTTTTATTTTATAAATTATGTTTAATGTTTCATTTATTAAACATCTCTCCCTTTTGATTTTTTGAAAATAAAAAAGGGAGAGATGTTTGTTATTAAATTATTAAAAAATACAAATTAAAATACAAATTAAAATACAAATTAAAATACAAATTAAAATACAAATTAAAATACAAATTAAAATACAAATTAAAATACAAATTAAAATTAATAATAAAATGTTTAATTATTTTTGTTATCTTGGCACTTAAATTATATGCCTAAATGTGCTTTTATTAAAGCAAGTTGTGTTTCTAAATCAGTAACTTTATTATTTAAAGTATTTACTTCCTCCTTTAAGTCTTGATTTTCACGTTCTAGGGTTGCTACCCTTTCTGTATTGGTTTCTTGTTTTTTGTCCAATGTTAATATCGCTCCATGATGAAGTGTAAACAATTGTTCTTTGTCTAATGCTAAAAAGTCATTGACTTGGTGACCATATACAAATATATCTTCGTATATCTTGTCAAATACAAATGACCTTGAATCGTTTTTACAATTAGAAACATCTTTCATGATTTCACTATTTTTTCGGTCAGACACGTAAAATCTCACAGTAGTATTTTCTTTAAATTCAATACTTTCATCATGAATGGTTAATTTCCATTTTTTATTTACCTTGCTCCACGATATATGTTCCGTTGCTTTAAATATGTCTGGAACAAATTCAGTTTGCTTTGTTACCACATCGGGACATATTTCTGCTACTTCTTGTGCTATAAATCCATAAACTTCACGGTCTCCATGTTTTATATGGTCTACAAATCCATAACGTTTTGGTTGAAGTTGTTTTACCAAATCCATACAAGCATCGGGAACCAAATCCACTATATTTTTCTTGATACGCATATCCGAAGAAGCAAAGTAACTTGTTCCAGTCCATATCGCTTTTGCTGCATAAATGGATATTTCAGCATTTGGTTGCTGTTGTTTTAATGCCACACCACTTTGGTCCAAATAACCAATATTGGACACTGTTTCGGTTGTGTAACTATCTACTGTTAATGGGTAAGTAGGACTACTTGTTCCAATACCAATGTATCCAGTAGAAGCTTCATCATACAACAATTGCGTTTCAGTAAAGTATGTTCCATCCCATTTCACCAATTTACCAGTAGTTATTGCTGATGTACTTACATCTGTTAAATCATTGAGTGTAGTTGGAATACTATTGCTCAAATCAATTACATCGGTGATTAAATCACCCACAATATTACCGCTTAATCCAGTGACATAATCCTCTAATTCTTTCAAGGTATCCAATGCTGGACCAGCCCCTCCTATTACCGCAGATATATCATTGTATATTCGTTGATGAAGGGCGCTACTTAAATCAGCAATATCACTTATGGTTTCTTGACTTAGGTCATAGATTTCAGTGGAAATAGTGCTAAATACAAGAGAAGATAAGTCTGTTACTATTTGCGTTGTATCGTTGCTTAAATCATTGATTTCTGCTGACAAGGCAATTGTATAATTGGATATGTCCGAAACTTGTTGATTTAAAGTAACAATGTTGGCTGAGTTATCGTTTGGCAAGTTAGACACCAACCATGAACTACTGGAACTATTGTAACTTAAAAAGTTTCCATCGGCAAGAGAAGTAGTATTTACATCATACAAATCGTTTAAGTAAACATGTGACCAGTATAAGGTTCCTGTATTGTTTGCTCTTAAGAATTGATTGATGTTTCCATATGTATTTGGATAAGTAGCCGTTCCCACGCTTAATTGCGCGGTTGATATGGTTGTTCCAACATCTACTGTTCCTGCTACATGTATATCTTTAATCTTAAGAGAACTGCTACCAATATCTCTGGTGTTTGTGATATCTGGTAGAAAGGCACTATTGTAACTAATATCTGTGATAGTTGGTTCTATATTGGTGAATTGTGTTCCATTGTATTGTATCATATGACCCGTTGTTAATGTGGTTGAATTTAAACTTATATCGGAAAGGTCAGTGAATTCTTCATTGGTAAGATTGGTTAACCCTAACCCATTGTAATAAAACGACCCTACTCTAAATCCATCGGTAGTAATAATATTGTTACTACCATCAACAGATTTGGTATACCTAAATTTCAACTTGTCCAAGTCAATAGGAACATCTACTGCTGAAGGGTCAACATTTGAAGAAGAACCGGATGAGGATGATGAAGCATTCTCTGCGTCGTATTCTGCTTCTGTGATACCCAATAATGTCAACTCTTTTAATTGAACATTAGAATTTCCAAAACCTTCTGTAATAATATAACGGAAATATCTTCCTGCTGTAAATGTAGAAGGTGTATGTGTGCTTTCTGTTGTTGGAATAGAAGAAAATGAAACGCTTCCTATTTCAGTCCATGTTGAATTGTCTGTACTGGTTACTAATACTGCTTTTCTAACTTGTCTAGTGTTAACATATCCATAATCACCACTAGTCGATGGAAGATGTTTAAATGACTTTACTACCACCGATTGACCTACGTCTACTTGTATCCATTCTCCAGATACACTTACTGCATCTACTGTTGTTACGGCAGCACTAGAACCTGGTAAGTAAGTAGCAGGTGAATACATAGATGACATTGAACTCCATACATAAATATTATTACCGTTGTTATCAAGTCTAGTTCCATCATCAAAAGCATTATAAACTTGTTGTCCACCTGGATATTCACTGCTTCGTGTGTATTGGGCGGTGCTTCCAGAATACAATGTAGACGACTGACTTGCTAAATCATATGGTGTTGTGGTGGATGTTGAACCAGAAGCGGTACCATATGTTCCGGCGGATGATTTCCACGTATTGGTATCTTGACCTGTAAGTTGCCCATCAAACGCTTTTAAAGCAGTGGAAGCAGTAGATGAATGTTCGGTAGAGGCAGAATAACTTTGGGTGGTTAAAGTTGAATTAGGACTGGTGAGTAACGCGGTTCCACTACCTAATTCAGTGAAATATTTCAAAACAACATTACCGTTTTCTACGGTGATTGTATTGTATGCTGCGGTTGTATCATCGTATCGAACTGTGAAATTAGCAGCATCGTATGTGGTTTGCGCGCTTACATCTTTGGTGAAATTTATTTCAATAGTTCCTTTATTTAAACTTACATCAGTCATCACAGGAACAATGCTTTCTATCATGGTTCTTGACAAATCTTCAAGTCGGACATTTACATTTTCAGAAAGGTCTTCTATTATTTGATTTATATTTTGAGATAAGTCACTTGAATTAGATTTGATTTGATTTAAACTTAAGTCTATGCGTTTAAGATAAGACAATACTTCATTATTATAGTATTCTGAACCATTATAATAAATAAAATGTTGTATTTCTTCACCAAGTGGTGTTTTCAAATTATCTTTTGTTCCTATGTCACGAGTGTATTTTATTAAAATACCAGATAAATCATCTATTGTTGTTAGATAAGGTGGTTGTGCCAATCCTTTTACTTCTGTTGTGCTAAGAAAACGGTTATACATTCTAATTTCATCAATCGAACCCAAACTATTATTTTCTCCGTTTCTAGATAATATTTCTATATCCGCGAATTTTGTTTTTGCTTCAATGTATATGTGATGCCATCCCACAAATGATGCTGATGTTAAACTAGGTGTAATGTCAAATAATGTAAAGGGTAGATTACTGTTGCGTAGTGTTAGTGTATGTTTAGTACCATCTACATATAATGATTTTAAATTTTCACCATATCCGGTCAATGTATTTGTACTATCTACAAAAATTTCAATATCAAGTCCATTTAGTCGAACAATATCACTAACAATAAACCAATTTTCTTGCAAACATTCATAGTCTTTTACCCAAAACGATATTGCTTTTACATCATTTGGCATATCCGATGTAGTCAAATTAAAAATTCCTTCGCCTGATACACCCTTTTTACTGTATCCTATATTATTTACACCTTCTTCAAATGTTCCTTGAGTTTGATAATTTCCAATATGTTTTGTATCATTAAATGTCTCAAAATATACTTGTCCTGATATATCGTTTGGGTTTATCAAATGTGTAACTGATGATGCATCTACAATAGCGTTAGCACTATAATCCAATGATAAATTAACTTTATTGTCTTTTATGTAAATTTCACCCATTTTGATTGTTTCATCGTTTTTTTTAACTTCGAAATTGGACAATTCATATGTTTCCAAATAAGTGATATCTTCGTTGAATGTTAATTCAATTAAACGATTATTACATAAATCGACGTTGGTTAGTTGTGCTTTTGAAACAATAGGATTATTATTTGTAATAGTTGAACCAGAACTATCTGTATTAGTATTTGATAGTTGAACCGATATTACATTTCCAGTAATTGTTACATTTTCTCCTGCTATTAAATGGTCTCCTATATTATTAGACAAATCTACGAAATAATCCCATCTAACAGAACCTGAGGCAATGGTTTGATGTAACTCTGGTAAATCGTCCACGGGGTCAGGTGGTGGATTTACTAAACCATAAATATTATCTGATGTTATTAATAAACCAGACATTATTAAATATAATATAAAATTAGACAAAAATTAATTGTATATTACTTTTCCACTGTAAGAAATGTTTTAATATTGGAAACTGTTTTACTGCTTAGTTTGCGTGTTCCTGTTTTAGTTTTTACCATGAATGTTTTTAAAGCATCAGGGGTTTCTTTTAATGTGTTTATTAATCGGTATATGGTCCCATGATGTTTTAATATTTGCATGGCAGTATCCACACTAACGTGAGGGATTTGACTTAGCATGATAACGTCTATGTTTTCTGGTGTTATGTTGCTTTTCTTTTCTCGTTTAACATATTTGCTGTATTTTAATGAAGCGTTTGTTTCCACCGTTTCGTGTTTGGTGCTTTCTACTACATCGGGATTTAGTTTAATATTTATTTTGGCGTTGCTTGTTGCTGCGGATGACGATATGGTATTAGGTTGGTCTTCGGAATCAGATGATGAAGTTGAATTAGGCGGATTCCGGAAATTAATGTTTTGGAAATATGGACGTTTGGGAGGGGATAATTTACTTGATTTGTTTATTTTTAAAGCCATATTAAGAGCAAATTCCGCTGTTTCTACCAAAGTAAATGTTCTAAAAACTGAAAACCCTTTGTAATACATTAAACTTACCATAGCACTGTAGATGGTGTCTTGTGTTATTCTGGAATAACGATTGTTCCACATAGATAGGTTGCCTTCTATTAAGTAAATGATATTGTGATTGTGTATATCAGTATTGTCTAAACGATAAGATTGTTCATTGTATCTACCGTCTTGAATGGAACTTGCTAAATCATTTATGCTTTTTCTTTCTATTAAAATAAGTTCTCTATCGTTGTTGTCTTTTATAATAATGTCGGAAAGTGGGAGGTTTTCTACTACAACTTCTATGGGTTTGTATTTTGCATTCATTAGTTTAATAGACTCTACCAATTGAATTAATTTTTTTTCTCTATAATCAATTACTAATTTCATTATTTATGATGAAATAAAAATATGTTTAAATAAGTTATTTAAATAAGTTATTGAAATGTGTATATGTACCGCATTATAAATGAATATAATACAAACTAAAATATTGAAGACACTTTTTTAAATTGGTCTTTGATATCAGTATATAAATGGGCAATGGACAATTCTTTTGTTTTTCTCCAATTCGCCTTACGTTGGTTGGGGTTTTTTACATAATCTTCTTTAAACCAATCGTTCAATGTAGGCAAATGATTGTCTAGTGTATTTTTTTTACAATGTTTTGTTGGGTATATCAATGATAAATTATGATAGTAAATATTTGGTATAGTAGGGTAGTTCAATATTTTATGAAAAATATTTTGATTTAAATGGTTGGTTCTATTCAATAAAACACCTGAAACATTGTTGTTTAAACAAAACCCAATATGCATATCACTTATTGCACCATCCATATATATTCCTTTACCACATCCTTTTATGTAATTGGTTTCAACCGTTATTCCAGGAATACAAGAAGATGCTTTTAATACTTGTTTATAATTGTGAATAGTTAGATTATGATATTCATCTACATAATTTACGGGGAAGATTTCTACTGGTGGTGCGTTTGTATGAAAACAAAGTCTATCAAATAAAGCAGATTGAAGTATATTGGGGAAATAAACACTTGTCAAACCAAGAAAAAACATGATTATATATTGAATGTATTGATGCAAATATTGATATACTGGTTTTAATCTAGCTACAATGATTGCTATTTTAAAATCATTGGAATGGATAATTTGTTTGATATCGTTTGTTGTTGCTACTTTGTCTCTTAATTCAACCATCATGGTTTCTAATGTTTCTGGTGTTGATTGTTTGGTATATGTCATATCAATAATATGGTCATAAAAATTGGTAATATTATCTTTGTTTGAAAGTATAGATGCCAGCAATGCTGTGGTACGGTATGCTCCATATGAACCACATATAAATGTGGTTTGTGATGGCGATTGTGAAGGAGATGAATAAAGATGTGTATTGTTAGATTTGAATTGTTTGTATTCATTTAAAAATGCATATTCAAAACCGGCTGTATTTATACATTCAGGTCCAGTAGGTGGAAAAATCACAACATCGAAATCCAATAAATTGTTAATGTGTATATGTCTTGGTGCCAATTTTAATTTATAATAATATTCTTTGTTTCTTTGTTTATGTTTTTCAATATTAATATTATATAGTGGTTGAAGCATTTTATAGATTATATATATTGTATTGTATGTATTATATATTACAGTATAGTAATGTTTAAATATTATTTGTTTTTATTTAATGGGGTTGATTTTCTTTGTTTAATGCATTGGATAATCTTATAATTTCATTTTCTACCTCTTCTGCTGTTTCAAAATAACACACATCATCATAACCTAACTCTGAAACAAACACATAATCATCATCTTTTTTTAATAATATTTCATAACCTTCATCATTTCCAATTGGAATGATAGACAGTGTATTGAATGTTTCATTTGTGTTTCCATTGTTGAATACATATCGTATACTAGGCATTCCTTTAGATGGGTCAAGACGACCTCCTAATTTTTCAACCCCTGACTTTTTCAAACTGTCATACAATTGGTTAATATATTGCTTATTGGTGCTCATATTCATAAAGTAATTCATGCTCATATTGATATTGATTTAAAGTGATATATTATTAATTTAAATCAATTTTGTTTATTTTTATTTATTTTTTTGTTTTTGACATGTTCTTTTAACTCTTTTATTGTCATTTCAAAGAGCTGCTTTTTGTTATGTTTCTTTGCTTTGGATTTCTTGTGTTTATTGTGTTTCTTTGCTTTGGTCTTACTGTTTCGTTTCTTTTTCATTTTCTTTGTTTTCTTGTTATGCTTTTTCTTATGGTTCTTTTTCTTGTTTTTGTGTGCTTTCTTTTTGGTTTTCTTGAGTTTTTTGGTGCGTTTTTTGGTTTTGCCACCAAATTGTTTTGGTTTTTTTGATATCTCAGAAAAATTCGGCTCTTCATCTTTATCTTCATTATCATCACGACCGCGTTTTCCCAATATTGAAGGAGATATTACCGGAGATTGTTCTGTAAATCCGATAAACTTTCTTGCAGACTCTATAAATTGCTTCTTTTCAACGGATATATCTTTATCTACTAATAATTTATAACTATCGTAAAAAGACTTCAAAACAATGTTTTTACTTCTGCCTGTATAAAATCCCTGTAAAGAAAAAACTTCCTTATTAAAATCTTCATCTGATATAGAAGTATTTAATATTCTATATGCTAATAAATTATAATTAATACCTAATAACATTATTACATTATCTATTGAATCTTCGCGAAACAACGATAATTTCCCTTCATTTTCAGTGTATATTTTATTTGTTAAAATAGGATAATATAAACTTTCTAATATAGGAGGTAATTCTGGTATAATATTTTCATCGGTTATTATTAAATCAGTATTAATAGTTTCATTTACATTTTCATAATCAAAATTAACATCAACGGTCATCATTTCATACAAAATACAAACTGACATCAGAAATATTTTTTTAAGTGTATGTGTTCTTGCTGATTCTACTGTTTCGTTAACTAATCCTATATAACCATATTTTTCAATATTTGGGATTTTTTCAAATTTATCTTTTAAATAAGTCTGACTAAACTTATTACCTGGACTATTTACATTTTTAGACCGTAATATATTATTTGGTGAATCATTATCATCATTATTTTTTGTTTGTATGTCTAGTATTAGTGAAAACAACTGAATAATACCTTTTACATTTTTTTTGATAGATGTTTGCGTTTCAGGAAACAATGATAATATCTCATCGAATTCGATTATTATGTTGCGTATCATATCATAATATTGTTCTTCTGGATCATTTATAGAATGCCACTTCATTGTTATATTTCGTATATCACTTAATACCGACATAAACAAATTGTTTAATTCAATGTCAAAATCAGTATCTTCGTCATAGTCGTAGTCATCGTTTTCTTTTTTTTCAAATTTGTCAACTATATTTCCTTCTTCATTAGAAGGTATTGTTTCTATATTCTCATTATCAGTGTTGGTCTCGCTTTCTTCATATTTTGCTTCATAACTTGTTTCATCTTTTTCTCCTCCTGTCAAAATTAAATTACTAGATGTATTTTTTATATAGTAAGTAATACTATCCTTTGTTCCAAGATACACAGTATTAATATTATTTATAACTGCATATAAAAAACATAACCAATCTCCTGTAAAAAATACTACTTTTTGTTTAGGAAATTTACCAGAATACCATTTTGTTGAATTGACTTGTTCCCAATCACCACTTCTTTTTATATCTAATAATAAATTATATAAATGTTGGGGTTTTATTGATTTTTTTAAACCTTTTAGTTGGTTATATATTTGCTCGCATATTGTTATACTTAATTTATCTTTATCACGGCTTTTACATGGACTATATGATGCTTTAGGTTTATTTAACAATACAGCACATAAAGACCCAACGCTAGGACCTGAATCTATTTTACCTTTTAACTTTGTTAGTGTTTTATCTTTGTATAATCCTTCTTTATAAGCCTTTATTACTCCAGTCCCTTTTAAATTTGCTTCAGGTTCCCAAGTATTATCAGCATCCGAATAATTTTCCCATTTAACCAAATAATATGGTTTTTTATTAACATATTCCATATCTAATACTTTTTCAACATTATATGTTTGAGGCTGAACTTTTTTTTTCTTAAAAATTTTCATAAATTTATTTAATTGTTCTTTTGCTTTTTTTAAAACACCTCTTGATGTATTCGTTAAAATAACACCTGTTTCATTAAATTTTATTTCAATTGGTTTACTTAATGCCGGAGATTCATATTTAAATGTTGTTTTTCGCCCATTTATAATATACTTAAAACGCAATATAGGCCCAATGTCATAAATAAAACTATCGCTTTTTTCATAAGAAAATGACATTTTACCACCATTGTCTCTATTTGTCAATGTATTACTTGTAAAATCCCAAGTTGTTTTATTTGTATTGTATGGTAAAACAATTCTTCCTTTGGAACTTACAAATGTTTTTGTAGTTGCCGCCGTAGCACCATCCCAAGAGTTATGTGGTATTTTAATTTGAACATGATATTTATCCCCTGAGTTTGTTTTACCTTCTTTGAAATTCCAGTTAAATACAGGACTTTTATATACTGCGTCGTGAATTGTATAATATTTTTCCTTTTCACCAATCTTATAGATTTTCTTAAACTTATTAAATAAATTTTTACCTGTTATAGTTTCTATTGGAACATTTTTATCTTTTAACCAATTATACGTATAATCGCCTTCAAACATTCCTGATGTAAAATTTCGATAATCATCTCTGTTCTCATACGCTTTATTTATTGATTTTATATGTTGAATAAAATCGTTGTATTTGGAATCACCAGATTCTACTCCATCTTGACATCTTTTTTTCCCAAAATCATGTATACTATCTACTATACTTAAATAATTGATAAACTGATTATTTTTAATAAATTCTGTCATATTCTATATATAAGTTATTGATTATAATATTTATTAAAATGGTTTAAATATTTGGTCGGGATAATATATATAATGACTACTATGGCAACTACAGCAGCAACTATCGATAAAGATATTATTCAAGACGGAGATGTTAGTAAGGATGATGAAGAGTATATTTTCAATCCTTACAATCAAAACAATATGGAAATAACAGAAGCAGATGTTTCTGTTATTTTAAAGAAATATGGTCTACCTAGTACCTTTCACAACTTCAACTTATACAAACGTGCGTTTATTCATAAGTCGTATTGTAAAAGACCTAAAATAGAAAATGAAGAAAATGGGGTTATTATTGCGGAACGACCTGACAATTGTATGCCTCTTAAAACCAAATCCAATGAACGATTGGAATATTTGGGGGATGGAGTATTGGAATGTATTACTAAATACTATTTGTATCGCCGATTTCCAAAGGAAAATGAAGGTTTTTTGACCGAAAAGAAAATCGCATTGGTGAAAAACGAATCCATTGGTAAAATGGCGTATGAAATGGGCCTCAATAAATGGTATATTATGTCGGCCAATGCAGAGGAAAAGAAAACCAGAACCAATCTAAAAAAATTGGGTTGTTTGTTTGAAGCTTTTTTGGGTGCTTTGTTTTTGGATTTCAACAAAATACAAATCCACGATGAGGGAAAATGGTTTGATAATGTGTTTGTTACTGGTCCAGGGTTTCAGATGGCACAAACCTTTGTGGAAAAGGTGTTTGATGAGCATGTAGATTGGATGAACTTACTCCAGAAAAACGATAATTATAAAAATTTACTACAAGTTAAACTACAGAAAGCGTTTCAAGTTACTCCTATCTACAGGGAAATGAGTGAATGGGACGAGGATATCGGTTACCATATGGGGGTATTTTTATGCATTGGATACAATCAACACAATGTTAACTTACATTCTTATATGAAGGTAGAACATTTAGAGAAAAAATACAAAAATAGTAGTGTTTTAGAAGATATTGAATATTATTTGGAAAACGTAGACAATAATTTGTTTTTGTATTTGGGTGAAGACACACACAAAATCAAGAAAAAGGCAGAACAATCTGCTTGTTTAAAGGGGTTGAATTTGTTAAACAATAGCAGTTAACTTGTATTTGGTTGTATTGAAATGTATTCTATTATGTTAGGTTAAATTTTATATAAACATAAAACTTTTATTATAAGTAAATTATATATACAATGAGTTCTCTTCTTGATAGATTAAAGGTAAAAAATATTCCAGAAAAGAAGACAGAGTATAAGATATTGATACCTAGAAAAAAAAATGACGTTATTAGAAAACCAAGGAAGACCGATGTGAAAAAAGATGGAGAAGAAAAAGACATCGGTGATATTTTTGCACCAAAAGATAGTGTTAAAGATACAGATAAAAAGGAAAAAGTTGGTGATGGAAAGGAAAAAGGCATCGCAATAGTAGACATGACAGACAATACTATGGATTTTTCTGATTTTTTCAATAAAGCAAGAGGGTTGGTATTTGTGGATGATAGAAAAGTTGCCCAACAAGTAGAAAAAGATATGGAAGAAGAGAAGGATGAAGGTATCGCTACACGCGATACTATGATTGATATTGGTGAAATGGATGGTGAGGTTGAAGCAGAAGGGGATAAGGCGAAGGTTGTTGAGGATAAGGAGAAGAAGGTTGGGGTGAAGAAGAAAGGTGATGCTGTTGTGGAAGGGAAGATTGGTGTAGAAGAAGGTCGGGACGAAGATAAACCTGTGATTACTTCTATCGACAAAACCGAACAAGGTAGTTATTATACAGATTTGCGCACGGAAAGTGTTATTATTGGCGATACAACCATTAAACAACGACTTCCTCCTATAAAACGCAAGGTTAACATTAAAGCAAACTCTTACTACCTTAACAATCGCAAAATATTTACCAACTTTATCAACACTCTTTTTCAACCCTACAAAACTAAAAAAGAAAAGAAGAGTGGTGATGGAAAGCCTGTTAGTTTATTTACGCATCAGGAAATCATTCGTGATTACATTAATTTGTATTCTCCGTATAGGGGATTGTTAATTTATCATGGTTTGGGGGCAGGGAAAACATGTGGTTCCATTGGAATTGCTGAAGGGTTGAAAAACGACAAACAAATTTACATTATGACACCTGCTTCCCTTCAAATGAACTATGTCAAAGAACTAAAGAAGTGTGGTGACCCTATCTACCGCACCAACCAATATTGGGAATTCGTAGAAACCAATGGGGATACGGAGTTGGAAGAAACGCTCCATCGTGTATTGGGTATTAGTTTAAAATATATTAAACGACAAAAAGGTGCATGGATGGTAGACGTTAAAAAGAAGTCCAACTATAACCTTCTTTCTGAAATCCAGCAAAAATCACTAGACAAGCAAATCAACGAAATGATTATGAAAAAATACCGATTTTTCCGCTACAACGGTATGCGAATGGACCATTTAACCAAATTGGAACAAGAAGCAGAAGAAGAACACGGCCGTTCCAATCCATTCGACCACAAAGTAGTCATTATTGATGAAGCCCATAATTTCGTCAGTAGAATTGTAAACAAACTAAAAAGCAAGAAAACGAAGAGTTTGTCGGTGAAATTGTATGAATATTTGATGGACGCCATTGACTGTCGGGTTGTATTTTTAACTGGAACACCAATGATTAATTACCCCAATGAGATTGGTATTTTGTTTAATATGTTACGAGGATACATTAAAACTTACCACTTTCGAGCAGATGTAAAAACCAGAGAAAAGGTAAATATTGACTACATTAGAAAAGCTCTTAAAAACAATCGTTTAGTGGATTACGTGGAATACAAACCAAGTACCAAAATGTTAAGCATTACTAGAAACCCATTTTCCTTTGAAACTAAGTTGACAAGAGCAAGGGAATACAATGGTGTTGTTTTGGGAGAGAAAAACAAGGTAGAAGAAAAAGAGTTTATTGCGATGGTTTCTGATATTTTGTCTAAAAGCAATGTTATGATTGACGCAAATAACGTTAAAGTTGAAAACAACAAAGCACTTCCCGACACTTATGCTGGATTTACCAAGTTGTTTATTAATCCATCTAATGGAAATATGATTAACAATGATTTGTTTAAACGACGTGTTTTGGGTTTGACGTCTTACTTTAGAAGTGCCAAAGAAGAATTGTTGCCAAAGTTTAATCCAGAGAAAGATATCATTATTGATAAAATTCCTATGAGCAATTACCAGTTGGGTATTTATGAAACAGCTCGCGAAATAGAGCGAAAAGAAGCAGATGGAAATGCAAAGAAAAAGAAGAAAGCGGAAAACGAAGACGTGTTTGAAGAAGGCACATCTACTTATCGTATCTTTTCGCGGTCGTTTTGTAATTTTGTATTTCCCGCTGATATTGAACGACCCTTGCCTATGAAGAAAAAGAAGGATGGTAAGGTAAATATTAAAAACGTAGACGAGGATTTACTGGACAATGCTGGTGTAAATGAGCGCATCAATAATGTAGACGGACGGTTTCAAGTAGATGACAGTAGTGCAATAGAAGAAATGGTAAACAAAGACTATGGTGAGCGTATTGAAGATGCTATGAAACAATTGGAAGACAAAGCAAACCTTTACTTGACCTACGATGGATTGAAAACCTACAGTCCAAAGTTTCAAAAGATATTGTATAATATTCAGAAAGACGAACATAAGGGAACGCATTTGGTGTATTCACAGTTTCGCACGCTGGAAGGTATTGGTATCTTAAGTTTGATTTTAAAGCAAAATGGGTATTCGGAGTTTAAGATTAAGAAAGATGAGGGTGGTAGATGGTTGGTGGATATGACTCAAGACGAAATTGATAAACCTAGTTTTGCGCTTTATACAGGGACTGAAGACGAAGAGAAAAAAGAGATTATTAGAAACATTTTCAACAGCAATTGGGGTGTAGTTCCTTCTACATTGCGCGACCAATTGATGACAATGAGCAAAAACAATTTCTACGGTGAAATGATAAAGGTCTTTATGATTACAAGTAGTGGAGCAGAAGGTATTGATTTGAAAAATGTAAGGTATGTTCACATTGTAGAACCATACTGGCATCCAGTGCGAAAAGAACAGGTTATTGGGCGAGCAGTTCGTATCAATAGTCACGCTGATTTGTTACCAGAGTTTAGAAGTGTAAAGGTATTTATGTATTTGATGACCTTTTCAGAAAAGCAATTATTGGGTGACAAAGAAGCCGAAACCAAAGAAGGACGCGAACCTAAGGTGTCTCAGCGATTACAAAGTAGGGATGTTAGTAAGTTTAATGAAAATGTGGTGCTTACTACGGATGAAGCATTGCATGAAATCAGTAGTATTAAGGAAAATGTAAAGAAGGATATATTGAAGGAAATTAAGAGTTCGTCGATTGATTGTAGTATTCATACTGCTGGAAAGGAAAATATTGCTTGTTATTCTTTTTCAAGCAACAATCCTAATGAGTTTTTAACAGTTCCTTCATTTAAGAAAGACCAGAAAGATAAGTTTAGAAAGAAAAACATAAAGAAAATAGCATGGACTGCTAAATTGGTTGTAATTGATGGTAAAAAATATGCTTTTAAACGGGATGCTCCAGATGTGAAAACAGGTGAATTGTATGATTATGATAGTTATGTAGAAGCTAGAAGCACAGGAGTAAATCCATTGTTGGTTGCAAAGTTGGTTCCTCATCCCAAAGACCCCAATAAGATTAGAAGGGTATATGTATGATTCATGTTGTATCGGTAGATGTAGTTTTATAAATTTTATAATAAATATATTATAAAATTTGTTGTATGTATGGTGTGTGATGTATGGTGTATGATGCATGGTGTGTGACGCATGGTATGTGATGCATGGTGTGTGATGCGTTACATATCAATTGTAGGGTTGTGATTGATGTATGGTTTTAGTTCTATTAGCCTTTTCTTAATGATGTCTCTATTGTGTATATGATGTATTTTTGTTCCTAATATATCTAACACTAGATTGTATATGGATGGCGACATTATTTTATAGTTTTTTAAACATAGTTTAATTAGTTTGTTAATGTTTTGTCTTACGTTTTCAACATTTCGGTTACTATGAGCCATTCCACTCGTTATTTCTATAACTAATTTTTTAAAATTATCGTAGAATTCTACTTCTCTTTTGTGTTTTGTCATAGAACGAGTTACTCTTGGTTCAATGTTAGGGTTTTCTTTTTTAATTTTTATTACATAACTTATGTTATCTCTACACATTGGACAATTATTTTTGATTTCCCTCCACGTAGACAAACATTTAGAACAAAACAAATGGTCGCAATTCGTTTTTACTAAGTTATCGTCTGTGTAACATATGCCACATTCCATTTATTATTATATTTATTATAATTTTGTGGTAATGTATTTATTATAAATTTGTGGTAATGTATTTATTATAAATTTGTGGTAATGTATTTATTATAATTTTATGTTAATGTATTTATTATTATATTTTTTATGTGTAATATGTATAATGGATTTTACA
>Ga0255754_10000616_pt1 | contig 28246 bp, 25 predicted proteins | sample 101ome_22_FD_179954 | JGI IMG/M metagenome (GOLD analysis project Ga0255754, IMG submission 179954) | Coastal salt marsh microbial communities from the Groves Creek Marsh, Skidaway Island, Georgia - 101412BT metaG (version 2) | ecosystem: Environmental > Aquatic > Marine > Intertidal zone >... | reverse complement strand
AACGTACCCGTTTCGAGGCCGCTGGCAATGCCATCCATGATCACGAACAGGTGCTAACCGATGCCATGATCCACGGCACTGGCAATTTGCCCGGCCTTGCTGAAATGGCGCATGTTCATATCATTGGCGGCGTTGATAATCCGGCGCGTGAAGGGCTGGTTTCAATTTATGTTGATGGCATCGATTCAAAAGATGTTGTCGCCCGCCTGAACAGCGAAGGGGTCAGAACCCATCTTCGTAAAGCCGATCATTATTCCGGAAATGTTCTTGATCCACTTGGCCTTGATAGCTGCATTCGGGTGTCAATGTGCCATTATAACAGCACCGCTGAAGTGGCACAGTTTCTTGGCGTGATGAAAAATATCACCAGCCCCAACTAGACCGGCAAATCAAACAGCCGGCCTTGTCACTGACTAGTCCTTTTCGGCATCAATCAGGATAAAGGCAATCTGGCAAGGTTCGGTGCCACGGTTCGACCAAGCATGGTTAGTGCCCTGCTGGACGATCACATCACCAGCTTTGACCAAATATTCGTCTTCATCCATCATCATGTAAATTTCGCCGGTCAGAACCACCGCATAATCCAGACTGTCAGTGCGGTGCATAAAAGGATGGCGCGCACCTTCAACAATATTCGCACCAGCGCCCATTTCTGAAAATGCCGCTTTGCCATCAAGCTTGGCCAGCTCGTCGGGATTTTCCGGATCAAACTGGACAATGCGAAAAACCGAACCATTTTTAGGTGGATGCAGAATCAGCGGGCCGGTCACCGGATCGTCATGCCGTTCCATCGCCGCTGGGGTTTTGGTGTTCTGCCATAAATTGGTCAAGGTCACGCCGGGACGATTGGGACGCTGTAAAATACAGTCAGCATCGCCATCCATGATCACCGTTGCCACACCATTTTCATCATGGCCGGTCACAACACGCCTGATTTTTCTTCCCATATTTCGCCCTCTATACCTTACGGTAAATAGATCCCATGATTACGTCTGGACATGATTGCGTCCGGTTGCGACCGGCAAGGCATACCCTTGCCCGTGAAACACAATCATAGAGGCTGGCACTAACTTTTGGCGATATTTTTCTTTGGGTCGTAAAATGGCATTTCAACCAGATCGGCTTTGCATAGACCCTGTGCAGCCTTGACATCAAATTGCGCGCCCAATTCATGATTCTGAGAATCGATCATGGCAAGCGCGATATTCTGCTCAAGCCGCGGCGAATAGACAGCTGACGTCACTTTGCCAATCACTTTGCCGTTTTTCATCACAGGCCAGAAGGTGGTGTTTGGCGCGGTTAATGGCGCCCCATGCAAGATCAATCCAGCCTGTTTGCGTGACACGCCTTTTTCACGAATGGCCAGCAACGCTGATTTACCAACAAAATCATGTGCTTCATCAAGCGCAACCAGCCGGTCAAGCCCCAGCTCGAACGGATTGGTATTGATATCCATATCGGCATGATAAGACAGCATGCCGCCTTCAATCCGGCGAATGCTCGATGTATGCCCTGGCTTTAAGCCGAATTCTTTTCCAGCAGCCATGATCCGATCCCATAATTCGGTACCGCGCGTGCCATCTTGAAGATAGATTTCATAACCAAGCTCGCTTGACCATCCGGTTCGAGACACCACAAGTTCCATACCATCAAGCGTTAGATGACGAAGCCAGTAATATTTAAGATCGGCAATATCTTCGCCAAATAACGCCTTCATGATATCCATTGATCGCGGCCCTTGAAGCTGGACCGGCGAGGCATCAGGCTCGCAAATATGAACATCAAACCCAGCATGAACGGCAACACCTTGCGCCCAGAAAAGAACATCGCTATCAGCAAGCGAGATCCAGAATTTATTTTCTTCCAGCCGCAAAATGATCGGGTCGTTCAAAATACCGCCTTCGGCATTGGTGATAAGCGCATATTTACATTGACCAACCGCCATTTTGCTCAGGTCGCGCGGGGTTAGATATTGAACAAATTTTGCAGCATCGGGGCCAGTGACCTGAACCTGACGTTCAACCGCGACATCACATAAAATCGCATGATTGACCAGATTCCAGAAATTTTGTTCAGGGTCGCCAAAATCGCGCGGAATATACATATGATTATAGACCGAAAATGCCTTTGCACCCCATTTCACCGTAGCGTCAAAATAAGGAGATTTGCGAATTTGTGTTCCAAAACCAAAATCAACAAGATCAGACATAGGTAAATTCTCCCAAAGCGAACGCGCCCTTTTGGCAAGCGCAAAAATGAATAGTAGTCACAACCTACCGTGACGTTTTAGGCAAACTACCCGCTGAACGTCCAATTTTGTCCAATTCCTACACACCAGTGACGGCGTTTACCTATTTTCAAATAATGGCCAAACGCCAAAGCGGCATTTGCCTATGGGTTACTTGATTCTGGGTTACTTGATTCTGGGTTACTTGATTCTGGGTTATTGGTCTTTGGTCATTTGGCGATGCAGCGGAACCCGATATAGACAACCGCCATATCACGCGGCTTGGTGGCGCCATAATCTGATCGCATCTGATCGGCACCATACCACCATGAGCCCCCCATTGTTGCCTGGGATGACCCATTGCCCATCACCGCCCATTCCCAGACATTCGCGCCCATATCAAACAGACCATTGACCCCCGCTTTTGTTTGCCCTGCCGGTGCATGGCCAAAACCACGATCAAGATAGCGGCTATAGTCACGCTTGCCAGCAATTGGCCGCAGATCAGCACCGCATTCGGCAAGACAATTTGCACCATCAGGGCGGTTACCGGTTGGAAATTCATAAGTCATGCCACGCTGAAAAGATACTGGTGGATCAGCGCGTAACTCGGTATAGCCAGCCCTAATCCATTCATCACGATGCGGCAATCTTTGACCGCGCCAGTCGCAATAGGCCATTGCCTCATCAAAGGTGATATGCACCGCCGGTTCATCTGGCGGGCTTGCAATCCCATAGGGTTGACGCCAATTCCAATCAGGTTTAACCACCCACCCCGCCTCATAGACCATTCCGCCTGATTCCTCGGCCTTGGTGCGAAATCCAGTGGCGACAACAAATTCGGCAAAGGCACCGATTGTCACTTCAGTTCGATCAATGCCTGATGCCGCATCGGCGCGCGCCGAAGCCATTAATATCAGCGATATAATCAAACATAAAAGACTCGATAGCAGCTTCAGCACCAGCATCTCCTCATTTCAGGCGGGTCAAACAGCCTTGCTGTTTACAGACTACAAACTGAGAATAAACTTCACTTTTCGATTGCGATAGCCTTATTCTAAATTCACGCAAATAGCGTTATGTGACCGTTAAAAGGGGAGTGCGTGACAATGAGCCGTGATCAGGCGTTGAGCAAAATTGATGATTATTTTACCAATGGTGATTTTGAAGCCGAACTCGCCCGACGCGTCGCCTTTAAGACCGAGAGCAATCTTGCCGGTTGCGAGGCCGCGCTGCAGGCCTATCTTGATGATGAGCTTGTTCCCTGCTTAGAAGATCTTGGCTTTACCTGTGAAATCTTTTCAAATCCACGAGCTGATGCAGGCCCGTTTCTGGTTGCGCGGCGCATCGAAGGTGATGATCTGCCAACGGTTATGACCTATGGTCATGGTGATGTTGTTGCTGGCTATGACACGCAATGGGACAATCAAATGTCACCATGGCACATCACCAAGGATGGCAAGCGCTGGTATGGGCGCGGCACCGCCGACAATAAGGGTCAACACACAATCAATATCGCCGCCCTGAAGACCGTCCTCGAAACGCGCGGCAAGCTTGGCTTTAACGTTACGATCCTGATCGAAATGGGCGAGGAACGCGGGTCACCCGGGTTGAAGGATTTTTGCGCGGCTCATAAGGATTTATTCAAGGCCGATGTGTTTATCGCATCTGACGGCCCGCGAATCCACCCTGACAAACCAACCATTTTCATGGGATCACGCGGGGTGTTTAATTTCACCATGCGGCTTGAATCGCATTCTGGTGGGCATCATTCGGGTAACTGGGGTGGCTTGTTAACCAATCCAGGTGTGGTGATGGCGCATGCGCTTGCCAGCATGATTGACCGCAATGGCAAGATTCTTGTCGAAGGCTGGCGCAACACCCACATCCCCAATTCGGTTCGCGCGGCGATTGCCAAGCTTGAGGTCGGTGGCGGCGAAAATGCGCCAGAGATTAACCCACATTGGGGCGAGCCTAACATGACCCTCGCCGAGCGGGTTTTTGCCAGCAACACGTTTGAAGTGCGCGCCTTTGAAACTGGCAATCCGCAATCACCCGCCAATGCCATTCCGCCAAGCGCCGTTGTGTTTGGCCATCTACGCTATGTTGTTGGCACCGAGGTCAACCAGCTCATGCCGTTGCTGCGAACGCATCTCGACAAGCATGGCTTTGGCGATATTAGCATCACCAGTGAACGGGACCCTATGTATGCCACCCGACTAGACCCTGATCATCCATGGGCAAAATGGGCAATTGAATCGCTTGGCCAAACCGCTGATGAGGAGATTTCAGTCGTGCCAAATCTTGGCGGATCATTGCCGAATGACGTCTTTGCCGATTTGCTTGGCCTACCAACCATCTGGGTCCCCCATAGCTATGCTGGCTGTTCACAACATGCACCAAATGAGCATATTCTGGAGTCAATCAGCCAATCGGCACTTCGGCTGATGACTGGCTTATGGTGGGATCTTGGCGCTGGCAAAACACCAAAAAAGCCCACTTGATTGGCCAGCTTGGCCGTGACCTTTTTGAATGTGAAGGAGACCATAAAATGTCAGATTTGTGTGACAAAACAGCTGTTGAACTCCGCCGGTTAATTGGGTGCAAAGACATCTCACCAGTCGAACTGCTAGAGAGTTGCATCACGCGAATCGAAGCCGCTGACGGGGCTGTTAATGCGGTTGTAACCCGCGCATTTGACCGTGCTCGGAAAGAGGCTTTACATGCCGAAAAAACGGTTCTTGATGGCGAGGAATTAGGCCTTCTTCACGGGCTGCCTGTTGGCATCAAGGATCTTGAGGCGACAGATGGCATTCGGACCACACTTGGTTCAAAGCTCTATTCCGATCATATACCGAACAAGGATCAAGGATCAGTTGCCAATATCCGCGCCGAGGGCGGCATCATTATTGGCAAGACCAACACGCCAGAATTTGGCGCAGGCGCTAACACACGCAATCTTGTCTTTGGCGCAACCGGGAACCCCTTTGCGCCCGAAAAAACCTGTGGTGGCTCATCTGGCGGCTCAGCAGTTGCGCTTGCCACTGGCATGATGCCACTTGCTAGCGGTTCGGATTATGGCGGTAGCCTTCGCACTCCAGCAGGTTTTTGTGGCGTTGTTGGCATCCGGCCATCACCTGGAGTTGTCGCTGCAGAAGGGCGACCGGTTGGCCTTCTGCCCTTTTCGGTTCTGGGGCCGATGGGCCGCACTGTTGATGACGCCTATTTATTGCTTCAAGCGCAAATGGGTGTTGATGCGCACGACCCTTTCTCAACCATGCCTGATATGGATTTATTTTCACCTTTAAAATCAGCTGATCTAAGTAGCATCAAAGCGATGATCACGCATGATCTCGGCGCCGCTCCTATGTCAAAAAGCTATCGTTCTATTTTTGCTGAACGGGTTAGTATTTTTAGCGGTCATTTTGCCGCTACACTTGATGGCAACCCCGACTTCACCGATGGCGATAATTCTTTTGAAGTTTTGCGTGGGGTTAATTTTGTTGCCGCTCATGGCGAGCGTGTACGCCAGCACCGCAATAAATTAAGCCCGAATGTTGTGGATAATGTTGACCGTGGCCTTGCCTATAGTCTGGAAGATGTGGCTAAGGCACATTTGCAGCAAAGCCGAATTGCCCGCAACTGGCTAGATCTTTTTGACGAGGTAGATGTTGTGATCTGCCCAGCGGCATCAACAACACCATTTGCCCATGATCAATGGTCAGTTTCTGAGATTGATGATGAAAAAATGGCAACCTACATGCGCTGGCTTGCTATCACCTATTTGCCAACGATGGCGCTTGCCAGCGGCGTTGTTCTACCATGCGGGCTTGACGACCAGAAAATGCCCTTTGGCATTCAGATTCTTAGCGCGCCCGGTCGTGACCGACTAGTCATCGAAGTGGCAAAAGCGCTTGAAGGTGTGCTTGCCATGCATCCGGCAACCATGCGTCCAATTCCTGATCTGAAAAAATTAACTGGCTAGTCTCTAGCTGGCATCATCATAAAGATGGCATTCAACATAATGCCCGCCGTCAGCTTTTCCATTTGGGGCAACAGTGGCGCAGTGTGGCATGGCATTGACACAACGCGGATGAAAAGAACAACCCGTTGGCGGATCAATCGGGTTTGGATAGCTGGCGCCAAGTTGGTTATTCGGAATGCCCATATTTGGATCCGGGGTAAGCACCGAATCCAACAGGGCACGCGTATAGGGGTGTTGCGGATCTTTGAATAAAGTGTCAGTGTCAGCTATCTCGACGATCCGGCCAAGATACATTACCGCCACCCGTGTTGCGATATGTTCAACCACCGCCAGATTATGACTTATGATGATATAGGTCAGATTCAATTCATTACGAAGGTCATTCAGCAGGTTAAGAATTTGTGACTGCACCGAAACGTCTAGTGCCGATGTTGGCTCGTCACACACGACAATTTGTGGCCGGTTTACCAACGCACGGGCAATCGCAACACGCTGGCGCTGGCCACCGGACAGCTGATTTGGAAATGCATCATAAAGACGCGGCGGCAACCCAACTAGATCCATTGTTTCTTCGACCCGTCGGCGCATGCTGTCTTGATCGGCAATGCCCTGCACTTTCATTGGTAAGGCGATGATCGACCCAATAGTTTTGCGCGGATTGAGCGATGAATAGGGGTCTTGGAAAATAGGTTGGATGGTTCGCGCCAACGCCAAGCGCGGTACATCATTGATTGGCTGGCCACATAGTTCTACCGTTCCTGATGTTTGCGGCAATAGGCCGAGAAGCACTTTCGCAAGGGTTGTTTTTCCACAGCCGGACTCGCCAACAAGCGCCAGCACTTCGCCGCGCTCAACCGTCAAATCCACCCCATTCACCGCCTTTAGCTGTTGCTTTCCACGAAACATGCCCCGTGAGATTGTAAAATTCCGGGTGACGTCCTTTGCATCAATCATTAATTCAGCCATCACGCCACCCCACCTTTTGCCAGCATTTCGATACTATGAATACAGCGGTATGCCTGCAACTTTCCATTTGGATCGCGAAGCGGAACATCACTTTGACGGCAAACATCCCCTGCTAGTTCACAGCGGTCAGCAAACCGGCAGCCGGTAAAATCGCCAATCAATGATGGCACCATTCCCGGAATTGAGCCAAGTGGCGTGCCGCGTTTGGTTTTACCGGGAACTGGAATACAGCGCATAAGACCACGCGTGTAAGGGTGAAGTGGATTTTCAAAAATTTGCTTCGCTGTTCCCTCCTCAACGATCTGTCCCGCATACATTACAGCAACACGCGTCGCGATCCGCGCAACCACGCCAAGGTCATGGGTGATCAGCACTAATCCCATATCAAATTCGCTTTGCAGCTCTTTTAATAAAAGTAGAATTTGCGCCTGAATTGTCACATCAAGCGCGGTTGTTGGTTCGTCGGCAATTATCAATTCTGGTTCACATAACAACGTCATTGCGATCATCACCCGCTGTCGCAGACCGCCCGATAATTGATGTGGGTATTGCCCAAGCCGCTGTCCGGCTGCAGTAATGCCAACCTTTTCCAGCATTCGCTTAGCCAGATCACGCGCAGCATCATTTGACAGGTTGCGATGACGCCGCAAAGTTTCGATCATCTGGTTGCCAATGGTAAAGGCAGGGTTGAGACTCGTCATGGGTTCTTGAAAAATCATCCCCATTTTATTGCCACGCACATCAGACATTTCGCGTTCTGAATAACCAAGAATGCTTTCCCCGCCAAGTTCCAATTTTTCGATTTTGCGGGTTGCTTTTGTTGGCAAAAGATCCATGAGAGCCAATGAGGTTAGTGACTTTCCACAACCAGATTCACCAACGATACAGAGCGTTTCGCCACGATCAACATGCAGACTGACGCCATCAACTGCATGTAAAATACCAGTTGCTAAAGGAATATCAACAGTGAGATTCTCAACATGTAGGACACGGTCTGACACTGGCAAACTCCTAATTTTTAATATCCTCTAATTTCTATTCTCAGGCGCCGTTATGTCGCGCGCGCCGTCCCCAAGCAAGTTTATCGCAAGTACCAGTAAGAACAGTGCCACGCCTGGAATTGTGATCAGCCACGGCTCAAACAACATCATGTCTTTTCCTTCAGAGACCATCAGTCCCCAAGATGGCAATGGAGGCTGAACGCCAAGACCTAGAAATGACAGCGCTGCCTCCAAAATTATTGCATGAGCAATCTCTAATGTTGCGATGACAATCAGATTATTCACCACATTAGGCATGATTTCAGTTGTCAAAATACGGGTTGTGGAGCAACCCACTGCCTGCGCCGCCGCCACATAATCCATCGACCGAATTTGCAATGTTGACGATCGCATGACAACGGCAAATCTGTCCCATAACAAAAACCCAAGTACCATGATTACCACCTGCAGAGAGCCACCAACAATGGCTACAACAGCAAGAGCCACGAGCACCACAGGCATTGATAACCGCACTGTAATCATGAAGGTCACAATCATATCAACGCGGCCACCAAAATATCCAGCAGCAACGCCAAGAACAGTGCCAATGAGTCCTGAAATTAAAGCCGCTCCAACACCTATTAACAGTGATATTCTCGCTCCATAAATTAGGCGCGAGAGATAATCACGGCCAAGGTGATCTGTACCCAGAATATGTTCCCAGCTTCCCCTCGAATCCCAAACGGGCGGGACAAGACGATTTAACAAATCTTGGTAATATGGATCATGGGGCGCAATCAAGGGAGCGCTGAGCGCGATTAGAACAGCGGCCAATACAATCGCCGCGCCAATCATAACACCCTGATGCCCAAAAACCCGACGTCTAAAAACGGAGCTCTTTGTCTGACTTTCGAGAGTTTTGCTATTTATCTCAGACATCAGTTAATCCTAATCCGGGGGTCGAGCCATGCATTCAACAAATCAGCAAAAAAGGTCAATACGATATAGAAAAGTGAAAAAACAAGAATCAAACCCTGAACCGTTGGTAAATCATTCCGCGTGATTGACTCCCAGGCAAGAAAACCTGCGCCGTGAAGAGCAAAAATCGTTTCAACAACAATTGAACCACCTAGCATGAAACCAAATTGAACAGCGGTAAGGCTGACAACAGGGATGACGGCATTGCGAAGTGCGTGCTTGAACAATACAACCCTAGGCCGTAGACCCTTGGCGCGGGCCGTTCGGATATAGTCGGTGCTCAAGACCTCAAGCATGCCAGTTCGGGTTAGCCGCATAATTGCCGGCGCAGCATAGTAGCCAAGAACAATTGTTGGCATGATAAAATGCTGCCAGGTGTCCGAGCCAGATGTGGGCAATAAGCGAAATGTTACAGATAAAAAAACGATCAGCATCAGTGCAAACCAAAAGCTTGGTAGCGCCTGCCCCATTACTGACAGAAAAAGTGCAATACGGTCGATTACGCTATTCGGCCGAATTGCGGCTGCGACACCAAGCGGGACTGACAACACAATCGCGAATGTAATTGCAGACACACCCAAAGTCATTGTCGTTGAAAGCCGTTCAGCTATTAACGCACTGACGTCAGTTCTGAAATAATAACTTTTCCCGAGATCGCCACTCATGGCGCGCTGGAGCCAATCAAAATACTGAACCAATATGGGCCGGTCAAATCCATATAGCTGGCGTATTGCTTCGATGTCAGCGTCTGACGCTGTTTCACCAGCCATTGCAATTGCAGGGTCGCTTGATATGTAAAGCAAACCAAAGCTGATAAATGAAACAGTTAGCGCTACCAGACCTGCAAGACCGAGGCGTTTTAGCGTATAATACAGCATTTTAAAAACTCTCAAAAGAAACCGAATGGTCACCTGCGCATCAGATTAACACGCAGGTGACGCTTGATTTTACAGCCACTTTGCAGTGAAAAACCTTGGAATCTCGTCCGGTGTTGGGTTGAAATCAACATCTTTTGAGAATGCATACCAAGTGTTGTAAGACCAGAGTGGGAACATAAATACTTCTTCTGAGATCCGAGATAAGGCCGCTTTGTATGCTGCCTTGCGGACCGCAGGATCGACAGATGTGTCACCAATCCCAAGCTGTTTGATCACTTCTGGATCTTTTGAGTAATCATCCTTGCCACCTGACTGGAAATGACTGGTGATCGCCGAAACGTCATTGATTGAATATGATCCCCAAGTTCCAAAATTAAATGGTGAACCACCATCTTGAACCTTGTCCCTGAAGGCAGCATATTTCAAATACTCAAACTTTGTAGTGATGCCCACAGCATTTAAGTTGTTGATCATGGCCTCGGCAAAATCACGATTTCTATAAGCCAAGAACGGGGTTTCAAATCCATTTGGATAACCGGCTTCTGCCAATAGCTTTTTTGCTTTTTCCGGATTGTAATCGTATGACTTTATGTCCTGCGCACATCCAAACTGCGACGGAAAGCATAGCGAATTAACAACCATTGATTCGCCCTGCACAAGCGCTTTGACAATGCCTTCACGGTCAATTGCATGTGCAATAGCGCGTCGCACACGAACATCGTTCATTGGGTTTTTGCTATGCCTACCCATAGCATCAAAGTTTAAATATCCAATGCGCATAGTTGATGAATTTTTCGTCGTAAATGCGCCCTGTGCAGCAATCCGTTTTGCTTGATCAGGCTTTACTTTCCAAATCCAATCAATTCCGCCAGAAAATAATTCTGCAAGCTGCGTGTTGCTCTCAGCGATTGTCCGAATGACGATATTGCCAATGCTGGCAGATCCTTTTGGGCTGCTTGCGTGGTAGCCATCATATTTCTTGAATTTATAGCGCTTACCCGGCTCAACACTTGTAACTTGATAGGGTCCTGTTCCGACTGGCTTAAGCGCCATCCCCTCTGGGCCTGCCTCGCTGTAGTAATCATTTGGGTACATAACGATTGGGCCAGAAAGAAATTCTAGCGCGGCTGGAAATTCTTTTTTCAAGTTTAGTTGGACTTTGTATTCACCTAACTTTTCGGCATTCTTCCACCAATTAACATTACGAGCAGGCTTGGCGCCATTCGCTGGATCAGCAAGGTAGTTCAGCGTAAAAACCACGTCATCGGCATCAAATTTTTCACCATTATGAAATTTCACGCCCTGGCGCAGATCAAATTCAATCGTCTTGCTATCTACCCATTTGTAGGACGTGGCAAGATTGGGTAAATACTCGTTAGTTTTGGGATCCCTATACAGCAGGCCATCCCAAACCATTCTTGAAATCACGATTCCTTCACGCGCTGTATTGTAATAATTATCAATGGATTCTAGTTCTCTGTCGATAGCCACATTCAGCGTATCATCAGACTTGCCTGCCTGTGCAACAGATACAAATCCCGTTGCAAGCAAGGTGCCAGCAAGAAACGTTGAAAAATACTTTTTTACAATCATACTTCTCTCCCTTGTGTTCATGATTACAGCTTCTTTTCATCTCAAGTCTAATCACACCTATCGCCAACTGTCGAGAAGGTTGTCCAGATTTGTAGGTGCGAAAAAAGATGTGCGCAGTAGATTTATAATAATCGGTGAGTGATTAAATAACAAAAGACTCGATTACCTTGCGAGCTCATTTTTAGTTGCATCATTGTACATCACACAACATAGTTTGGTGACATGCAGTGTCCCAGGTGTCAAAATTTGTGGCATCGACCCCGCCATTGGATTTAATTTTGACCTTTGACCCCAAACCAAAGAAGTATTCACTTTTCACACGACTGTTGAGCAAAGATAAGGCGCTACAATCAGTCGTTTGGATGCTGATTTCCTGCTGTGCATTATCAATTCTTGCCGCACTGGGAAGGCTTCTGGGTCAATATGAGGTGAACGCTTTTCAAACGGTATTTTGTCGCCTGCTATTCGCCTTTCTGGTTATGCTACCTATGGTAATGCATCTGGGGTTTAAAAAGGTCACAACGGGGCAGCTAAAAACCTACATAGTTCGATCAATTTCCGGCATGATAGCAATGTGGACCTGGTTTTATGCTGTGACCCTCATCCCTATTGGTGAGCAAACCGCGCTTAGCTTTCTTGCCCCACTTTTTACCACTATTGGAGCCGCCTTTGTGCTTCGCGAAACGGTACGGATGCGGCGATGGGCAGCAATCTTTACGGGTTTTGTTGGCGCACTGATTATTATTCGTCCGGGCATTGTCGATATTAGCCTTGGTCATTGGGTCGCTATTCTATCGGCGCTAGCGATGGGATGCTCGGCCCTAATCATCAAGCACCTAACCCGACAGGATAATCCGCTGATCATTGTCTTTATCTCGCATCTAATCATGATGCCGATGGCGGTCATTCCGGCAATCATCGTTTGGGAATGGCCCAATCAGGAGGTTTGGCTGATTCTGATGGCAACAGGCCCCTTCGCAGTTATCGGACATTTTGCTTTGACAAAAGCCTATTCACTTGCCGATGCATCGTTTGTTGCAGGTGTTGATTATGCCCGATTACCCTTTGCGGTATTATTTGGCTGGTTACTGTTTAACGAGTTGTCTGATTTGTGGACATGGGTCGGCGCCAGTATTATTTTTGCCTCATCATTTTATGTAATCCGAAGAGAAATGCGTGAAAAGAGAGATGCGCTTCAAAAACAGGCCCTATTTATTGAAAAAGCGTGATTAATGTGACCGAGTTGAACAAGGAGAGAGCAATGTCAAACCAAGTGATAGACTGGCTGGAGTCGCAACAGGACAATATGCTGGATTTACTGGGCGAACTGGTAAATATCGATAGCAACAGTTTCGATAAGGCCGGCGTTGACCGTGTGGCAAAACGACTTGCTGAATTTTTTGATGCCCAGTCCATTCCGCATGAAACCATACCCATCACCACCCATGGTGATGCCATGCGCGCAGTTGTTGCTGGCGGCAACGGTAATCGGCCGATCTTGTTGTGCGGCCATCGTGATACTGTTTTTCCAACGGGTGAAGTTGCAAAACGCCCATTCCGAATTGAAAATGGCAGGGCCTACGGTCCGGGCGTTGCCGATATGAAACCCGGTCTTGTAATCAATGCGTTTATTCTGGCCGCCTTTCAAAAATTTGGCGGGCACCCAAATCCTCTAGTTGGGCTATTTACTGGCGATGAGGAAATCGGCTCGCCAACATCTCAGGATGTTATTATCGCCGAAGCAAAAAAAGCACGCCTTGCGTTTAACAGCGAGCCCGGGCGACCAAATGGAAACATTGTTACAAAGCGCAAAGGTGGCATATTCTGCCATTGTGAAATCCAGGGTGTTGCAGCGCATTCAGGCGGATTTTTTGAAGATGGTCGCAGTGCAATCGAAGAGCTGGCTCGAAAAGTACAGTCTTTGCACGCACTGACCGATTTTGACCGCGGCATCACAATAAATGTTGGGCTGATAGCTGGCGGCCAGTCGGTCAACACGGTTGCCGCCGAAGCAAGTTGTGACATAGACATCCGCTATCGCGATAGTGAAGACCGTGCTGAAATTTTTGAAAAAGTGCGAGAAATTTGTACGACGACAAGTGTTGATGGCACCAGCTCAGACATGGTTATCAAAGGCGAATTTCATCCGCTGAACCCCTCGCCACAATCAGCCGAGCTGTTCGATCTTTACGTAAAAATAGCAGGCAATAATGGTTTTGTTGTGAAAGGGGAACATTCAGGTGGATGCGCAGATAGTGGCTTTATCGCCAATGCTAATACACCAGTGATCTGCGGTGTTGGGCCAATTGGTGGAAACTATCACCGGCCAGATGAATGGATGCAGATTGACAGCCTTTCAGTGCGCGCAAAATTCATTGCCGAGACAATTCTGAGTTTGGCCACGACGCCAACTAAAACAGGCCTTTAGCACCCCTACTGGCAAGCAGTCGCTTTAGCATGCGGCTGCCATACCATCACCAGCTGGATCTGCTCCACCATCAAGCTTGCCATCTTGCAGTCTAATGGCATGTAAGATTGGAGTGATATAGCTGGCGGCATAGCGCCGTGTTACAAATCCGTCTTGATTTAGTTCACGCTCAACACCGCGCAGAATCCGATTGGTCAATTCAATCACATTAGACGTTGCACAGAAGCGCGGCGCAGACACCGCCTCTTGTGCGCTCATACGAAAATCAACCACATTTAATATAGTCTGCAAAACTCCCATGGTTATGGTGGTACCGCCCGGCGCACCCAACGCCAAAAATGGCTTTCCATCCTTCGACAGAATCGTTGGGCACATCGCCGTAAAGCGGGCTTTGCCCGGGGCAAGACTACCGACACGGCCGGGCCTTGGATCAAACACCATCATGCAATTATTATACATAAAGCCAAGCCCGTCAGTAATCACTCCCGAGCTTGATCCAAGCGAATGCGTAACGTTAACAACGTTGCCAGCAGCATCAGCAACAACCAGATGCGTTGTGTCCTTACTCTCATGCGCGCCTGAATTTAGCCGTATAATATCAGCTTTTTCACCGGCACGAATCTTTGCCGCGAACTCGGCTGCCCGCGCTTTACTTGCCAGCAGGTCTTGCGGCACATCAATGAAATTTGGATCGCCCATAAACTGGTCTTTATCTATCGTGGCATATTTCATAGCCTCAGTAACCGTTGCGATATATTGCGCCGAATTATGCCCCATGGCAGATAAATCAAAATGCTCAAGAATATTCAGCATTTCCAAGATCATCAAACCGCCACCAGGCAATTGATTGGTAGCCACTTCAAAGCCTCGATAATTGCCAATCAGCGGGGCCAGATCAGTTGGTGCACAATCGACCAGATCATCCCTTGTTAATAGTCCACCATTGGCTTTCATATCTGCAGCAATCAAATCAGCGATGTCGCCATCGTAAAAAATACCAATGCCTTCACTCGCGATCCGTTGGTAAAGTCGGCCCATATCTTGATTTTTCAGAATATCGCCAACATTCAAAAGCGCGCCATCCTCGTTTAGATAGATTTTGCGGGCCGCATCCAGTTTATTAACGACAGCAACACGCTCGATACGGCCTGCCTGCGCTGGCTGTAGCCAAAATCCCAAAACCCTTGGTCGAACCGCAAATCCATTCATGCAATAATCGATCGCCGGTTGCAAAACCTGATCCAGCGACATCGTGCCATGGCGTTGCAGTGCGGTGTCAAACGCCTGCAGTGTCATTGGCGATGTCATCGATTGATAACCAAATTCATTGACCTGGCCCTTGAGCACAAAACCGAAGCCATCGTCACATTCGCGTTCAATCAGATGTTCCCACATATCTGGCTTAGTCGCTTTGGGCGCCTTGCCGTGAAAATCAATGAAACTGTGAATATTTTTTTCTGGCATGAAGATTTGCATCGAGCCAAAACCCGCAATACCACACATTTGTGGGTCAACGACTGTCTGGACGAATGCAGCTGCGATAGCCGCATCCATTACATTGCCGCCAGCTTTAAAAATATCCAGACCAGCCTCTACCGCCTCTGGCTGTGGTGCTGAGATCATACAATGTGTCATCATGCTTTCCTTCACGAATTATCCACCTAGTCCATTACCAACTAAAACAGGTTTTTGAATTTCTTGCCAGTGAACTCTTCTTAGCTATCGATGGTAAATTATTACCAGCTGATGGCTTGTTTTTGTGATGATCGGCGCGTTAACGTTATGGCTGAGCTGAAAGATAAAGCAGGTAACTACAATGCGGGGGGCAATTATGAATATGGCGCATCTAGGGTTTAATGATGAGGATATGCTTGCAGGATTAAAGCCCTGGGTTTTGTGTGAAAGCCCCAGCTATGATCCGGCAGCAGTGAACCGGATGCAGGATATTGCAGCACATGATCTTGCAGTTATGGGTGCATCCATTGAGCGCATTTCACCCCATTCCTCAATTGGTGATTGTATTCGCGCGCGTTTTGCTCATCCAAAATCTGACCAGCCTGGGATTTTGATTATTGGCCATATGGATACTGTTCACCCGCTTGGCACACTCACAGAACTGCCGTTTAAACGAGACGGCAACCGCTGCTATGGCCCCGGCATTTGCGACATGAAAGGTGGCAACTATCTTGCACTAGAGGCTATCCGCCAGCTGCAAAAGGCCGGACTTGAAACGCCACTTCCCATCACCGTCCTCTTTACTTCGGATGAAGAAATTGGATCACCGCACACCCGCGCCCTGATCGAAGCCGAAGCCGCGCGGGCAAAGTCAGTCCTGATACCTGAACCAGCACGGAAAGGTAATGGCGTCACATCTGGCCGCTACGCTGTTGCTCGCTATGATGTCACCACCTATGGCAGGCCAAGCCATGCCGGATTACGGTTGTCTGAAGGGCGTTCAGCAATCCGTAAAATGGCCGAAAAAATTATCGATATCGAAGCCATGACAAGTGAGGATTGCAGCTTTTCAGTTGGTATTATGAACGCCGGAAAATGGGTAAATTGCGTTTCATCAAAAGCCAGTGCTGAAGTTCTATCAATGTCAAAACGCCAAGAAGACCTGGATGATGGCATTGCCAGAATGCTTGAACATAATGATCCAGATGGCGAGGTTATTACCAAGGTCAAGCTTGGCCTAACCAGGCCTGTCTGGACGCCATCCGCGGCTGGCCTGAAACTTGTTGAGCTGGCTAATGATCTTGCCACGCAGCTAGGCCAGCCATTTCGTCATGAAAGTTCAGGCGGTGGAAGCGACGGTAATTTTACTGGTGCGATGGGTGTTCCAACACTTGATGGTCTTGGGGTTGCTGGAGACAAATACCATACACTCGAAGAGCATATTGAAATTGATAGTCTGGCAATGCGCGGTAGGATGATGGCCGGTTTGCTGATGGGTATTGACCAGAATTTCTAACCCCGTCCCCGCTGTTTAAGGAGCTATCTATGGCCGAGACAAAACTATCCACACATACTAATGAAGCTTTGTTTCTTCGAGATAAAAATCTTGTCGAAGATGTGATTGGAAAAATGAGTTTCACTGATGCCATGTTTTATCACATTATGGGGGTTGCGCCATCAGCTGGTCAGCGCGCAATTTTGGATGCGGTGCTTGTCACCTTAATGGAACATGGTTTTACACCTAGTGCTATCGCCGCCCGCATGACATACCTTTCTGCTCCAGAGGCGATGCAGTCAGCAGTTGCGGCGGGATTGTTGAGCGTCGCCAGCCAATTTATTGGCACCATGGAAAATGCGGCAAAAGTGTTGGAAGATATTGCCAATGATCCCAACGGCCAAGATACGGCTTGCCAGCGCATCGTCCAGCAACATCTAGACAGCGGCAATCACATGCCCGGCTTTGGGCATCACCTTCATCGCCCTGATGATCCACGAACGCCAAAATTATTTGAAATCGCCATGGCACATGATGAAATTGATAAACGCCCAATTGCGATGATGCAAAAGCTTGGGCAACATGTTGACCAGATCTATGGCAAACATCTGACGATCAATGCGACCGGCGCCACCGCAGCAGTATTGATGGGCGCAGCGGTTCCAGTGCGAATTATGCGTGGCTTTGCAGTAATTTCACGCGCCGCCGGATTGGTGGCTCACGTCATGGAAGAACAGCAAAGCCCAGCTGGACGACACATATGGGACCTTGTTGATAATAATATTCCCTATGCCGGCAATGCTTTGATTAAACCTGCTCCTTAAAACATCCTCTAAATTCAGCAGGGAAGTCACAAAAAGGCTGCCTCATCTGACTATCCTTGAAAGACTGCCCGAAGGCTGGGTTGTACTAAATGCTCCCAAGCGCACTCATATGCTGACACACGCTTTGCCCAAGCGCATTGAGATCATAACCGCCCTCAAGCAAGCTAACCACCCGCACCGCACCGCTATGTTCGGCCGCTTGATTGGCCGCATCAATGATATCATTTGTCAATATACCAAAATCACCACTTGTCATTTGCAACCCACCAAGGGGGTCTGCCTCATGCGCGTCGAAACCAGCCGAAATGACAATCAGATCAGGTTTCGCCGCAACAACCGAAGGCAATAAATCATCACGCCAACCCGACCGGATGCTGCTGCCGCCAGTGCCATAAGCCAATGGCAGATTGAAAATATTTTGATAGGCACCGGTTTCATCATAGGCGCCCGTACCCGGGAAAAGTGGCATTTGATGCGATGATGCATAAAACAGGCTGCCATCATTCCAGAAACAGGCTTGCGTGCCATTGCCGTGATGAACATCAAAATCAATGACGGCGATGCGGTTTAACCCCCATTTCTGCTGGGCATGGCGCGCCGCAATTGCGGCGCTGGAAAACAGACAGAACCCCATGGCCTTGTCAGGTTCGGCATGATGACCCGGCGGGCGCATCAGGCTAAAGGCGGTGCTGGCCTTGTTTTCCATCACCATATCAACGGCAAGACACGCCCCGCCAACCGCACGCGATGCACATTCATACCCGCGCTTGCTGGCCCAAGTATCGGCATCAAGCGGCGCTGGCTCATCGGCATCACCAGTTACGTCAAAAACCATATCGAGATAAGAGTCACTATGCACCAGCTCGAGCTGGGATCGTTCGGCAAGCGGCGCTGCGGCACGCTGCCATGATTGATAATTGTCGCCAATATGATCAAGAATCGACGCATATCTTTCCGGCCGTTCAGGATGGCCAGCTGGCACGTCGTGGCGGGCTGAAATTTCATGGGTTATCAAGGCAGGTTTCATCATTTTTTCCTAAATATGCGCGTCGTCCTAAACCGCCAGATGCGGCTTTTGGCTTTGAACTAAACCCTAGCATAGATTTACGCGATGGGAATGCCCCTACTCCACAACATCAAATGGTGGCAAAGCCGTTGGCCATTATCTAAAATACTAATGTCTTTAGTTTGCTTTACCTTGAAAATCAGCCACGAAACGCTTAAATCCACAACGCATCGTGTTACCAAGGGAGCAACGCATGACTGTTCAAACGTTCAATTTTGAAGCCGATACCGGAAAAATTCTGAGCATCGTGATCAATTCACTTTATTCACAAAAAGAAATCTTCCTTCGCGAGCTGATCTCAAATGCCTCAGACGCGATCAATAAACGCAAATTTGACATTATGACGGCTGGGAATGCCGCCGACACGTTTGATGGCAAAATCACCATTGCCGTCAATAAAAAGGACAAAACCATCACCCTGTCAGACAATGGCATTGGCCTGTCATCAGATGAAATGGTTGAAACGCTTGGCACCATTGCCAGTTCAGGAACCAAGGCCTTTATCGAAGCGGCCAAAAGCACTAAAGATTCTGATGATGTGAGTGACCAGCTTATCGGGCAATTCGGCGTTGGATTCTATTCCGCCTTTATGGTTGCCGAGCAGGTTGAAGTCTTGTCAAAAAAGCATGGCACCGAAACCGCCAGCCTATGGGCAAGCGATGGTCAGGGCGGCTTTACCATCACCGATGCCAGCCGTGATGAAACCGGAACCAGCGTTATTCTTCATCTTCGCAAAGAAGCCAAGGAATATCTAGAACAAGAACGCATCACGCATCTTGTCAAAAAATACTCAGATCACATTGCCCAGCCGATTTTCTGGATCGGCAAGGATGATACCGCCGATCAGCTAAATTCATCAGCCGCCCTATGGACGCGCGCAGCAAAAGATATTTCCGAAGACGAATATACGTCATTTTACAATGCGGTGGCGTCATCGTACGACAAGCCGTTTATCACGCTTCATAATAAAACCGAAGGCGCGGTTGAATTTACCAACCTGCTTTTCATTCCGTCATCAGCACCGTTCGACCTGTATGATCCGGAACGCAAGTCAAAGCTGCATCTTTATGTTAACCGCGTTTTCATCACCGATGATTATGAAGGGCTTGTGCCAAAATGGATGCGGTTCTTACGCGGCATTATCGACACGCCCGATGTTGATTTGAATGTCAGCCGTGAAATGCTTCAGCAAAATCCGGCTGTCACCAAAATCAGCAAGGCCGTTGTAAAACGGGTTCTATCCGAGCTGAAAAAAGCATTGGACAAGCGGCGTGACGAATATGCCACCTTCTGGGAAGGACTTGGCAAGGTTCTAAAAGAAGGGCTTTATGAAGATCAGGCCAATAGCGAAAAGCTTCTCGAAATCTGTCTGTTCCGGTCGACCAAGGCGGACAAGCTGATCACGCTTCAGGAGTATATTGATGATTTCGCCGAAAATCAGGAGGTTATTTACTACCTGTCGTCCGATGACGCCGATCGGGCGCGGCTAAGCCCGCATCTTGAATCCTTTCAAGCCAAGAATATTGACGTTTTGCTGCTTACCGATCCGATTGATGATTTCTGGCTGTCCAATATCCAGCAATTTGCCGGCAAGAATTTCCAGTCAATCACCCGCGGCGAAGTTGATATTTCCAAAATTGGCGAAGCCACATCAAAAGATGATCAGCCAGAAGAGATCTTGTCCGATCAATTTGTTGCCAAGATCAAACATGTTCTTGAGGGCAATGTCGCCAATGTCCGCAGCTCGGCAAATATGGAAACCAGCCTTGCCCGCCTTGTTGCCGATGACAATGGCATGGACCAGCAGATGGAGCGCATGATGCGCATGCATAATCCCGATTTCAAAGGCATGCCAAAAGTGCTGGAGGTGAATGCCAAACATCCATTGATCAAATCATTGAATGCCAAGCTGGAAGCGGGCGAATTTGAAGGGTCGGATGATTTTGCCAAACTGATTTTAGACAGTGCGCTTGTCGCCGAAGGCGAGGCCATCATTGATCCGCGCAACTTTGCCAAACGCTTGTCCGACGTTATGCAAAAGGCACTTGCCAGCTAATCACATAACAACCGGCCCGTTATGACCTGACCCGACATTATGTGGCGGTTTGGGATTTGGCGGGCCGGTCAGATAACCCAATTTTGATCAGATTTGTGTTTGGTTGGCGACGGACAATCGGCTGGAAAGACAATTACCGCTATTGAACCATCATTTTGCGTAGATCAAGCCGGCCAACAACCGTTCCAATCCAGCTATCCACCTCGACACGAACAGGCACGATCTGACCCTGCAACGGGCGGCCAAAAAACATTTTGATCCGATCATCATCATCATCATCTTTTTCGCCTGAGCGCCATTTTGAATCGATTTGGTGGCCGCCAACCGGTTCAAATTTCAGACTGCAAATCAACGCGTTTCCGACAAATTCACCCGGCCGTGTTTCGGTTAAATTAGTGGTGCCAAGCGATTTGAAATGCAGCCGGTTTCGCCGCCGCCCGTCATAAATTTCATAGCTTTTGGTGCAATCACCCGTGGTTTCGATATGACGAATAAGGCGAAGAACGGCACTATAGGGATCAAGCACATTCACTCGCATTTGCGCCGTCAAAGGATAGACTTCGTCAAGATCCAGTTCGGGCATCCGCGACTCAGTGCTGACATTTGAATCATCATCCCACGCCACACGGCTTTGCACTTTCTTGCGCCCAGAAATCCGTTCCATAAACAGGGTTTTCGGCGTCCATCCAGTATCTTTTAACACCAGATCAGCTTTGGCGCGGCTCTGAAAACCACTGAAAAAGGCGATAAAGCCATCGCTGTCTACGCTTGCTGAAATGCGGGCATCATCATTGCCAAACTGGTAATCAAGCTGGCTTTTGGCAAGCAAGATATTGCCCCAGCTAACCGTATAAACCAATTTTGTTGATTGGTAGGATGCGGCCGCTGCGCTCGCGCAAAGACTGAATAAAACTGCCAGGAAAAGCCTATGCATGAACCAAACCCCCAAAAAAGATAGGTTATCTTACCCTTGATTTAGATATTCAACCAGACTTCATCGAGATCACATATAAGAAGCGCGCCATCATGCCGCTTCATATGAAAAAAGCCGGTCAAATGACCGGCTTTCTTGCGGAAGTAATCGGCGCGACTTATGAAAACATGTCGCTGGTGATACCATTGTACCAACCAATCGATTCTTCATAAGTGGTTTTGCGAAGATCGGCACTTTCGTCGCCTTGTGAAACGAATTTATCTACCACATCAATCTTTTCTGATCCGGCTTTGTAATTCGCGCCAACCTTAACCCCATCATTTGTTGCAATCAGGCTCCAACAGGTATTGGCAAAACGTGGATCGTAAACACGGCTTCCGGTCAATTCACCGCGAATTGCATTGGCGGCTACCTTGGCCTGGCTATTTGCCGAAAATCCAGATTTTGGCATCGATGACGCAACTGATGCATCACCAAGCACGTGGATGTTTGGATCAGCTTTTGACGCCATTGTTGCTGGAATAATTGGCGCCCAATCACCATCGGTAACACCAGCCGCCATCGCAATTGACCCTGCACGCTGTGCTGGCACAACACACGCGGCGTCAGCTTTAAACGTATCTAGATCGGTAACAATTTCCATAGTTTCATGGTTAACCGAGCGAATACCTCCATGAGAATCTGGGCCAAGCCATTCGATCATTCCAGGATAATGCTTTTCCCAACCAGCCATGAAAAGTCCCATTTTTGAGAATTTTGCCTTGGGATCCAAGACAATGATCTTGGCGGTTGAATTGCGCTCTTTCAGTAAGTGAGCAATCATAGAAACGCGCTCATACGGCCCTGGCGGACACCGATACGGGTTTGGCGGAGGCACCATAACAAAAGTACCACCTTTTTTCATATTCAGAACTTGATTGCGAATTTGTTGAGCCTGCGTTCCAGATGTCCAGCCATGTGGCATTCGTCCTTGAGCCTGCGGCGAATAGCCCGCAATACTTTCATATTTCAGCGCAATCCCGGGTGAAAGGACAAGCTTGTCATATGATAATGTGCCGCCTGATGCCAACGTAACTGTTCTGGCAGCAGCGTCCACCGATGACGCCCATTCATGAACAACATTAATACGATTGTTTACAGCTAAGCCATAATAATTATGGCCAATCGACCCATATTTGCGGAAGCCACCAATGTAAAGGTTTGAGAAAAAACAGGTGTAATAACGCTTTGATGCTTCAACCAAAGTCACATCAAGGGCACCTTTCGAGTCCTTTGCAAGATAGCGTGCCGCAGTTGCGCCACCAGCACCACCACCAATTACAACAACTTTTGGAACCGCACCAAAAGCCAATGACGGCATTGCAAGGCCAAGAGCCGATGCACCAAACAGGCCACCAAAACCACGCCGTGAAACTAAAGTCATGACAATCTCCCCTTTTTATTTATCATTTGCAATTCTGCTTGAAAGCATCGCTGAAAAGCGACCACCCTCTTTTTCTTTACATAGAGAAAACCATTTAAATTAACAAACTACAACTAAAAACTTATATATGTTATTTCCGACACAAAATCTGCACCAGAATGAGCATTATTCTGGCAGCAATGAAAAATAGGCCGCAAGCGATATAATTTGTTCATCATCAAGCCTGCCAGCCACCATCTGCATGACCTTATTATCCAGTTCTTTACTGCGATAAGCCTTCATGATGGTCACGAATGTTCCGGCCTCGATACCGTTAATCTGCGGAATGCCCGTCCCCGACTTTTGATGACAGGTCACACATTCGCCTGCCAAGTATTCACCATAGCCAATATCGGCTTTGGCAATTTGATCAGCAAGATCAGCTTGTGCCAAAGCATTTGAAATGGCACCATACATCATGGCACCAACCATCGCGGTAACCGCCAAGACCCTAAGCCTGACCAGCCCCGCAATATGCGGTTGCAAATTGATTTTTACCATCACCGAAACCCTAGAAAATAGAAAAATAATGTATGGATTTAACTATATAAATCGAACCGTGGCAAGCAAGCACCGCGATATAATGAAACGGTTTTACCGACCTTTCGGCCTAGATATTGAGAAATGAGCAACATTAGGCGATAGTCAGCCTTAAAGCACACAAAACGAATCGCCAGCTTTCATGCGATCGGCCAAAAGCCCAGAATGCGTATTATGTGGCAAGTTACTTGGTAAGGCCGTACCGCCGCACCAAAATGCCGCCATGATAGGGGCATTGTCAAAAAGGAAAATCAGGTGGCAAAATCAAAACCCGACAACACTGAATCCATCATCCGTAAATTTCAAAAAATCCACGGTGGCACCTTTGATTATTCAAGGGTTGATTATTTTAACCATACAACCAAAATCATCATCATTTGCCGCCGCCATGGGCCATTCGAACAGCAGCCTCGCCTTCACCTTCGCGGCAGTACGGGTTGCCGCCAATGTATTGCCGAACGCGGAAAATAGACGCCAAGCCAAAGACACAATTTCAAATAACAATCATCAGTTGCAATCTTGGCCGGCCGGGTGAATAATTTTGACTTGAGTCCTGATTGACGATGGTCACCATTTGGCAAAATAAAAGTCTGCCCACCCCAACGGCGCATTTGTGTTGCGATTTACAGATGCAATACCCAAGAGAAACCAATGACATTTGAGAAAAACTATGATACTTGATAAATTGATTCCAACTACGCTTGTCGGTAGCTACCCACAACCATCATGGCTTGTTGATAAGGAAAAACTGCTTGGCGAAGGGCCACCGCGAGTCAGGATGCGCGAAGTCTGGAAAATTGCCGCTGATAATTTGGACGAAGCGCAGGATGACGCCACCCTAACCGCCATCCATGATCAGGAAATTGCGGGTATTGATATCCTGTCTGATGGTGAAATTCGTCGGGAAAGCTATTTCAACCGTTTTGCCAACGCACTTGCCGGCATTGATCTTGATAATCCAGCACTCGTGCCAAACCGGCGCAACGTCATGATTCCCGTGCCGCGCGTTATTGGTGAAATCAAACGCAAATATCCGGTTCAGGTGCATGATGTTGCCTATCTTCGGGCACATACCAACAAGCCAATTAAAATCACCATCCCCGGTGCCTTTACCATGGCCAAGCTGGCACAAGATGGATTTTATCATGACACAGAAGCGCTGATCAGCGCCTATGCCAAGGCGGTCAATGCCGAAATTCGCGACCTGAAAGCAGCTGGCGCTGATGTTATTCAAATTGACGAGCCATATATGCAGGCCAATCCTGAAGAAGCCAATAAATATGGTGTTGATGCCATTAATCAGGTGCTTGACGGTATTGATGGGCCAACCGTTGTTCATCTTTGTTTTGGCTATGCCTATGTAGTCAAGGAAAAGCCCGTTGGCTATACATTTCTGCCACAGCTTGATGCCTGCTCCGCCGATTATATTTCAGTCGAGGCTGCCCAGCCTAATCTTGATCCAGCCATTCTGGCCGAACTGCCATCAAAGAAATTCCTGTTTGGTGTTTTGAATCTAGGAACCAATGATGTTGAAACCCCTGAATTGGTGGCCGAACGGCTTCGCGGGGCATTGAAATATGTTGCACCTGACCGGCTTGTTGCCGCGCCTGATTGCGGTATGAAATATCTGCCGCGTGATGTGGCTTTTGGAAAATTAAAGGCAATGGCTGATGGAGCAGCAATCGTGCGGGCAGAACTAGGCTAGCCAGCCCGATGCGGCTTAATGAATGTCCTTCATTTGCCCCATTGCGGTTTTCAATTTGGCAATTGTGAAATCGGCCGATTTTGCCGCCTCAAGGATGACCTTCTCGCGCCGGCTAATCAAATCCACCACGGCCGGTATCTTTTTGACCGCAGCAGGCGGGATAAGGACAGCGCCATGCTGATCGGCATGGATGATATCATTTGTTTGGGCGGTTAGCCCAAAAACCGTAACCTGACAATCAATATCAACAAGATGAACAAAAGCGTGACTTGGCCCAACCTTGCCGCCAATCAGATTAAAGCCGCGGGCGCTATCCGGCACATCACGAAATGACCCGTTGGTAACAGCCCCCAAAACACCAAGCCCTTTATGGATATTGGTTTGCACCTCCCCCCAAAAGGCACCAACCCCGGGCTGGGGATCAATATCTTGAATAACGACAATGGTCGGTGCTGGCGCGGCCGCAACATATTCATAATAGGCAGCACGTTTTGCCACCATCTGTTCGCTGGTTTCGGGCGATGGCGCAGCGGCACGAATTGTTGCCGTGCGGGCAAATCCACAAATTGGCGGCAGTGCCGGATCAAGACTGAAAAGATGCGTGGTGGTAAAACCATATCCGCGCCGCTCGGGAATGATTTCTTCAAGCGCGTTGCAAATGGTGGGGGTATCCCACTTGGTTAAAAGCGCAATATCATCTGACGTGACATTGATATCCATCATTTTTCCCTTTTCACAAACTGACCAGTAAACTTAGCCAGATATCATAGCAGATGATTTTCAAAATTGGGTTTTTTAAAGATGGTTCGACCTAAAAAACCGCACCAGCCAAATCTGGCGGGTACGGGTTTTTCAAAAGCGCGCTACGCCCCGATCAAGATTGCCGCAATCATGTAAAATGATGCTTAGTCTTGTCCTTGCAAATCAGCAATCGATTTACAGGGTTTCGATGATCCGCTTTGCTTCTTCATAATCGCCTGACATGGCAACATTCGAGGCTTTGGTCGCAACATGTGCAACAGCAAAAAAATCGGCAATAAAGGCAAAGCTAAGCATGATACCGGCTTCGATTGTTTCGCAAAAACGGCAGGTTGTTTGATATACAGTGGTTACTGACATAACTCTCTCCAAAGGCCTTTGACGCGCACATGACAATCCCGCGAAAAGGACAAGCCCTTTCGACGAACATCAATGCTCCCAAAAACCAGTTATTGTTGAATGTTTTTATAATGAGTCTGGCTGGTACCAGCTCGCTACCGATCAAATAGGCGCGAAACTGGCAAATGTGAAGAGGGGTTAGCCGCGATGTTTTGGCGCACCTTTAAAAGTGGCTTTACCGCCTGATGGCCGCTGCCCCAATATCATGATAGGGATTGCCGCCAGCCCATGCTATAAAATTAGAAAGACGCGGCGTCGGCGTCGCCCGATGCGTGGCATAAAGCCTGCTGCAGATCAAATTGAGGATGGTGCCAATGTTTGGCAAGCTGATTATTTTCGCCATTCTTGGCGTTTCGCTCTATGCGCTTTTCATTCGGCTGAAAACACGCATAACCGGCGCGCCGCCACCAGCGCCACAACAAATTGCTAAACGCGGGAAAAAAAGCTGGCTTGGCGATGATGTTCGCATTAGCAAAATCCAAATTATCATTAGCATGCTAGCCGCCCTATATCTTATCTGGGCAATCATCACGCTGTATCGCTAGCATGCCAAACAATATTCGACGCAATAACAAAAACAGATAGGCAAGTGATGACAGAAAACAAACTTTGGTCATTTGCACTGACAATCTACCAGCGTGATGCTGTTGCCCCTGCTTGTCTTGATCTTCAAGAGCAATGCCAGATTGATGTTCCCTTAATGCTATGCGCGGTTTTTGCCTGCCTTCAAGGCAAAACCATTTCGGATGAAGATTTGACGCAGCTTCACAATCTTGCCAGCCCGTGGCAAAGCGATATTGTGCAATCGCTTCGCCGCATTCGCACCCGTTTGAAAACCGGCCCAAGCCCAGCACCAAATGCGGTGACTGAAGATCTTCGTAACAAGGTCAAAGCAGCCGAGTTGGCCGCCGAAAAAATCCAACTTGAAATGATGCAAACATGGGTCAGTCAGCTTGCCGCTATTGATCGGGTTGATGACTTGCCAGCATTACCAGCAATCATTGACATCATAACCCGCATTGCGGCGACCAGCAGCAAGGCCAAGATCACCCAGATTCAGCATGATCATATTCGCGTCATTGCCACAGCGGCATGCCAGGTCAAAGATCACAAAGCCGAAATCATTCAGCCTTAGTCAACGCCTGATCCGGTCCAGCGTTTGACCGTTGGCAATTGGATATCAAGAAGATCAAGCGCGCGCCCAACACTTTGATTCACCACATCATCCAGCGTTTGCGGCCGGGCATAAAACCCGGGAACCGGTGGCATGATGATGACGCCGCTTTGGGTGGCTTGATCCATCAATCTGATATGGCCTGCATGAAACGGCGTTTCACGAAGCATCAGAACAACCCGGCGGCGCTCTTTCAGGCACACATCGGCTGCCCGCGCGGTCAGTTCTTCATTAAAACAATTGGCAATGGCGCTTAGCGTTTTAATCGAACAGGGCGCGACAAGCATGCCATTGGTATGAAACGATCCTGACGAAATGGCCGCGCCAATATCCTTGTGATTA
>Ga0255754_10000609_pt1 | contig 28361 bp, 16 predicted proteins | sample 101ome_22_FD_179954 | JGI IMG/M metagenome (GOLD analysis project Ga0255754, IMG submission 179954) | Coastal salt marsh microbial communities from the Groves Creek Marsh, Skidaway Island, Georgia - 101412BT metaG (version 2) | ecosystem: Environmental > Aquatic > Marine > Intertidal zone >... | reverse complement strand
CGCGCGCACACGATGCCACCCAGGCGTAAGGGGAGCGCGAAGAAGAAAGGCAAGGGCAAGAAGGCCAAGGAGCCTGTTGAGCCCCCTCCCCCCCCGGGCCCTGCTCCCCTTGAGCCTGACCTTCTGGACCGGACTCAGCGCGCATTCGCCCTGCTGGACAAGGAGAGCAAAGAGACGCTACCTGTCGAGACGGTGGTGGAGTTGCTGGCCCTGCTGGGTCACGGCGTGGCTGAGGGGGAGGTATTGGAGAAGTTTGTAGAGCTGGGCCATGGCGGGGTGGATAGACACGCCGTGCCCTTCGTGCCCGTGCGGGAGCTGATGGAGCTGCTGGAACACGTGCCGGACGAGGGTCCTGGGGGCGCCGAGGGGGGCAAGCTCCTGCGCGCCTTTGCACGGCTTGACGCCCAGTGCACCGAGGGCGGACTGGCGCCACGGGGCTACCTCACCCTCGAGGAGCTTCGCGTCGCCCTCACCAAGACAGGTGGTGAGACGCAGTTCCTCCCCTCGGAACTCGAGCAATTTGTCGCCCACTGCCGCGAGGCTGAGCGCGTCGTCGAGGGAAAGCCCGCGCAGTGCATCGTCATGACAGACGACGGGGAGGGGCTTGACTACACCTCTTGGGCCGGGGCGCTGTTGGTTGAGCTCGAGGCTAAGTCAAAAAAGGGCAAGAAAGGGAAAAAGGGCAAGGGGAAGAAATAGAGGTTAATGATGGGTACGGGGGTTGAATTTACCGAAACGATAAGATCCTTGCCCCTCGCCGGCGGAAGCGGCGCGAGGTCCGGCGACCCACGCGGCTCGCGTCTCTCTTCGGCGCCCGTGCAGCGACTGACCGGCCAGCGGCGATCTACACAACGGCAGCAGCGCCGCACGTCTCGCAGCAACCCGCCTCGACGGCTGCCGTTGCGGCCGGCGGGGCTCTCCCCTTGACCGGGGACGTCGTGACCGTCGCGGTCCCGCCACCCGCCGTGCCGGAGGCAGGCGCGGCCGCCATCGGCGTGGCGAAGCTGCGTAAAGCCCCCGAGGTCGACGATGGCAGAAGCGCCGCATTGCTGGTGGAGAGCTCGACTCGCGTCCGGCCTTGCGTGCCACTGTCATCGTAGACCCGCGTTACGCGGGCCTCAATCGGCGGCATCTCCTGGGCGAGACGTGCGAAGAGGAAGCGGCGAGCCTGAGGGCGAAGGGTACGACAGGCGGGGGGGGGTTTTGTCGTGTTCGATGTGCCGGCGGGGGACTAGACGGCGGTACACTCGCGTGGCGAGCATCGTCGACGGACGATGATGGGCGCCCGCCCCGTCTCACCTCTTCCGACTTGTCAATACACTCTGAGATGATGACAGTGGCCTCGCGGACCTCGGCAGTTGTGCCCTGGGAGAGAAGGCACACGAGGCGACCGAGGGCGCCCCGCCAAAGGACGGCTTCCGTCATCAGGCCGGGCGTAGAGAGGAGCTTCTCGCGATCCATGCCGTCCAAGGCCTGCGGGAAGTGGGCGGGGCGTGCGTCGGTGAGCGTTTCGGCATGCGGGGCGGGCGTGTCGACTGGCAACTCGCCCGAGCCTCCCAAGCCACCCGCCTCGGACGCTTCAAGGACTTCGAACGAGTCGAGGGCGGGGATCGAGCGGAGGGACTCGTAGGCGCTGGTCTTGAGCAGGTTTGAACTGTGGTGGCACAGCATCGACGAGAGGTCGTGGAGGTGGGCGCGTGTGGTGGCGGCCGTGTCACCAATGGACGCAACATTGAGGAGGGCCTCCTGTGTCGAGGCGTGAGGGGGGGCGTCGGCGGCAGAGGAGGCAGTTACGGGGGACAATAACCAAGTGCAGTTCAGTCGCGGTCCCCGGCCAGCTCGCCATCACTTCGCGGTTGCGCTTGTGGTGGTGAGCTCCGTGCTGGGCCAGGGGGTTGGACATGAGTGCAGTGGGAAGATACGGTGCGTTGCCTGGACGAAGATGAGGGCGGGGGACGCCAGGGGGTCGAACTGCAAGGCGGGGTCAGCCGAGCGTCTCGATCCTCACCGTGGTGGGTCGTCATTGTGTTCACCAATTGTCCACCTTCTCTCTATGCGACCGACCCCACGCACCGGAACCAGAAATCGGCCTCGAGCGCCCCGTCCTCCTCGAGGTCGGTGCAGTGCACTCCTGGCCGCGCGCGGTCACGTCCGAATGTGGCGCGGAGCGAGTCAGGCCGGAGGAGGCGAGCCAGCTCTGGGTCGCGCGGCCCGCAGAGCTCCCGAAGCGCGGGCACGGCGCTCGCGGCCCCTGTTTCGCCCCGATGCGCGACCTCGAGCACGACCGAGGGTCCCGAGGCGAGCTCGTGGAGTAGTCCATCGAACTCAGAACTGGGGATAACGCCCCGGTAGACCTCGAGGCAGTCGGCGGCGTCCTGCCGGGTGCAGGAGAGGAGCTGGGCCCCCACGATCTCGAGGTGCTCGGAGATCGTGGTCACGATGCCGCCGAGGCCACCCAGCCACAGCGGCGGGCAGAGCGACAGCAACAGCGGTGGACCCGTCGGCGCGAAAGGCTGCAGGTGGGCACCCCGCACCACTGCCAAAGAAGAAGGCACACTCGGCCTCTGCCGTGTCAGCGGCGTCCGAGCCGTGGCACGCGTTCTGCGTCACGTCCTCACCGATAAGGGCGCGCAGCGATCTGGGGGCCTCCACGCGGGCGACAGCCGGGTCAGTGGGGCCAAGGAGGTCGCGCCACGCAGCGACGGCATTGTCCCGGACGAGCTCGAGAGCCACAGCAGGGCCCGACGACATCATCTCGCACAGCTTCCCGAAAAAGGGACGCTCCCGGTGGACAGCGTAAAAGCGCCCGGCCTCCTCGCGCGTCAGATGGACGAGGCGCAGGTTGGCGATGCGGAAGCCAGCCCCGACGGCGGCCGTCAGCACCTCCCCCAGGCGCGCCACGGCGTGGGGCTTGACCATGGCAAAGGTGCGGGCCAGGCGCTCACTCAGCGTCCGGCGCGTGTACTCGTCGCCAAAGTCGCGGATCTCGAGCAGGCGGGCCATGACCGTCACACGGGCCCCCGGCCGGAGGTGGTCAAGGGCAAGGTCGGCCTGTCGCGTCTTGCGCAAAAAGCTGCGCCGATTTTTCACGTCCCACAACTCGACTTCGCGCGTCGCGGGGTGGTACGTCAGCTTAAGCTGGACCTGGGGAAGGAAACACGAAAAGGTAGGGGGGTTGGGAGAAAGTGGAGCTGTCGTTCGTCACTGTGTGTCATCCTGATTAATGCCGATGGGCCCGACGGGAGCAGAGGACGGGACGCGAGCGGGCTCCGCACGGCGCATTCCCCGCCCGCAACGCAACCGAAGTGGTCGAAAGGGAGCCGAGATACGGAGCCGGAGCCAAAGCCGACTTCGTCGCCGTTGAGCGTCGCGCGCGGCTGGGCGAGACGTTCCAAATTGAGGCACGCGCCAACCCCATGCCACGCCACTCGCCATGAGATTAGAAAATGTGTCATGGAAGGCGCAGGCAAACGAAAATGGGGGGGGAGATGACGAAACACCAGGCATTTTCTTGCGCGTTGTGTGCAGAGAGCTTGCAGGTGCTCACTGGTCAGCCTCCACCACCCGCGCTTGTGGTGGTTTGATGGCCGGCCTGACCTCGATCCGAAAGCACGGGCGCACGCGGCGCGGGGCGACCAATAGGGAGAACCACGCAAACTCGACGGACCACACAAAAAAGGGGTCGGATGAGGTTGGAGCCGTCCTCGGGCATTCTGCTGCGCGTCGCTCTTGCCAGATCCCACGAGGCCTGCGAGGAAATTTCGGTCCACGCAGGATCGGCAGTGGTTCGGTGAGGGCGAGTTGGAAGCGCGCCACAGCCGCCTGGGCGCCTGCGGCCGAGAGGTGGGCGCCCTTCCCGCTCGCAGGGGCCGCATGCGACAAAGAAATCCACTCAGAGTGGAATTATATATGGTTTCGTTTTGCTGAGCGCGAATAAACTTTTCAAATTATCCACAGAAGACCGTCCGCGGCCCGTAGGCCCCGAGACCACTGTAGGAGGGCGCTTCTGCTCATCCACCCGCCGCCAGGGTTTCGATGGAGACATGGCTCACCATCGTGGTCGCGGTGGGTTTGATTGTGCTGTCGGGGAACTTCTCCGGCCTGACCCTGGGCCTGATGTCGCTCGACAGCGTGGGTCTGCAGATTTTGGCCGACGTCGGAACGCCCGACGAAAGACGGTACGCGTCGGCGATCCTCCCTGTGCGCAAAAAGGGTAACCTGCTCCTTTGCACCCTCCTGGTCGGCAACACGATTGTCAACGCCTTCCTGTCTATCTTTCTTGCGGGCGTGACGTCGGGCCTGGTCGGTCTCGTCTTGTCGACGACGTTCATCGTCCTGCTCGGCGAGATCACGCCCCAGGCTGTGTGCACGAGGCACGGCCTTTTCTTTGGGGCCAAGACCATCTATCTCACCAAGTTCTTCATGCTGATCCTGTTGCCAGTCACCTACCCCATCGCGAAGGTGCTCGACTGGGTTCTGGGCGTCGAGGTCGGCGCCGTCTACACCCGGCGTGAGCTCAAACGGCTCATAGAGCTCCACGTCGACGACAAAAACACTGACCTCAACAAAGAGGACGCCAACCTCCTCAGCGGCGCACTCGAGTACGGCTCCAAGCTCGTCCGCGACGTGATGACCCCGATCTCGTCCGTCTTCATGGTCGAGGCGTCGGCACGGCTCGACTTTGACACTATGCTCCGTATCTACACGTCGGGATACACACGCATCCCTGTCTATGAGGGCACCAAGCAGAACGTGATCGGGGTCTTGTACGTCAAGGATCTCATTCTCGTGGATCCCGACGACGAAATCGAGGTGCGCACCATCGTGTCATTCTCGAGTCGGTCCAGCCAGAGGCAGATTCTCGACACGACGCCACTTTCGGACGCGATGGCCCTCTTCAAGACGACACATATCCACCTCATGATTGCGGTCCAGGTGAACCTGCCCGGCACGCCTGCGCTCCCGCCCCCCGCCGAGGGTGCTGGTGCCCCTGGAGAGCAGCAGGATAGTGTGCCCCGGACCCGTCTCGCCTCGGCAACGACGAATGGCGCCGCCGACGCCGTGGCTTGTGCCGGGGTCTCGACGGCGACCGAGGGCGTGAGTGCGGCCCCGTCGATGGCTGACGCCGCCGGCGCAGTTGGGTCGACCCCGGCTCGGACGCCCGAGCCGGAGGGGCTCCCCCTTGACGGGTTGCCCCAGGCTCGACGGATCATCACGGGGATCATCACTCTCGAGGACGTGCTGGAGGAGGTGTTACGGACAGAAATCGTTGACGAGCATGACAACTACATGAGCAACGAGGGCGTCCCAGTGGCCCGTACGCGTGACGGCGGCGGCCCGCGTGGTGACCCCACCCGCTACCTCTCACTTTTCTCCCACAAGATCCGGGAGTCGGCCAAGCTCACGCCCGAGGAGGAGCGTGCGGTGGGCGGCTATATTGCCACCAACGTCCCAGAGTTCGCCCAGCTCTCGAGCACCCCGCTCGTGCTGCGCGGCCTGGTCCGCTCCGCCCACGTCATCGAGGTCCCGGCCCCGCCACAGCGCCCCCCCCCCGGTGCGCCCAGCCATGGGAAGTATGGTGCTGAGGCCGTCGACAGCGACGATGATCACTCAGAGCCTGGTCTCGGACGCCGTGGGCCCGACGGCCTGCCTCAGCGCCTGCCTGAGGCCATTGGTGAGGTGCGGCAGGGCTGCGTCCGCCTCTACCGCAGTGGGCAGCGCTCCCAGGTCTTCACCCTCGTTCTCCAGGGTGAGGTGATTGTCCGAGCCGGGCAGGAGGGCTTTTCCAGTGAGCTCGGACCCTGGTCCTTCCTTGGCGCGGGGGCGCTGACGCAGCTGCGCGACGGTGCGGGAACCTATACACCCGACTACGATGCCTATGCCCAGGGACCCTGTCGCCTCGTTCAGTTCAGCCAGACAGAATTCGACGCTGCCCTTCGTGCCAGCCGGGCCGAGATTATTGCGCCGCGGTCCCTCGCGGTGGCGGCGGCGGCGCGCTCCCAGCGCGAGTCGCGCGAAGCTGTGCGAGCATCGGACACCGTGGGACCGGGTGACGTTGAGACTGGCTTGGCAACGGCGGGGGGGCGGGTGATGCCTTCATGAGGGGTGGATGGGGCTGGAGCATAATCTGAATCCATTTGTTTTACGCGTTCTGCTCTGGTGTGCGACTAATGCTCACTTGTGAGCCGAGCGACAAGCTCTGACTTGGTACCCTGATCGTTGAGCCCCCGCACGCGGCAGCGTTCCTGCAGCTCAGCCTTCTTCAGGCGCATAAGCATCGTGGCACTCTCGGCCTCGCCTGGAGCATCAGCAGTGTCGGGGGCAGCCGCACGGCCAGCCACGGCGTCCGGCTCTTGTGTGCTGCGCCGGCTGCGGCGCGGGGGAGACGCTGCTGACGGCTCCGCCCCTGCCGTCACGGCAGGAACGGCCTCGTCTGGCTCTTCTGTGCCCCGCCGGCTACGGCGCGCGGAAGAGGTAGCTGTGACAGCCACTGCAGTCACCGCACGACCCCGCCGAGGCGAGACAGGCGACTTGGGAGACTTGGGCAACTTATCCGCCCTGTCCTCGGGCGCCTTCTCGGACTGCAGCGTCACACCGCGCTGAGGGACCGGCGCGGCAGGGGGCGTCGCCTCACGCTGAGAAGCTGGTGCGCCAGGGAGCGGCATCACCTCGGACTGAGAGGCCGGTGCAGCAGGCAACATGGCGTCCTGGCGAGCGCGCTTAGAGGGCCGCCCCTCGTCCCCTGGGGCAGGGGGCGAGGAAGGAATGGCGACGCCCGTGGCCAGGGGTGGGCGTGGCGGGACAACGGTAGCACCGTCAGAAGAGGGCAGGGGTGGCAGGGGACCACCAGCGGCTGGGGGTGGGGGCGGCGGGGGAATGGCAGCAGTGTCATCGTTGTCCTGATCCATCCGCTCGGCCGCGCCAGCTGACAGCCCAGCCGAGTATCCCAGGCTGATGTCGTACTGCTGGTCATCTCCAAGGTAAGAGTCGCACACAATCAGAAGCTGCAGAGTCCGCGGCTTGCCGTCCGGGTCGGCGGGTGGCGCCGCAAAGGCAAGCTTGGCCCGGGCGCTCCGCCCGATCGAGAGGCGCCGGACGGCTAAAATCTGGTCAGTGGTGGGGTCTCCGATGGCAACCCACCAGCCCTCCTCCACTGGACGGGGGTAACGTGGCGCGATGACGGCCGGAAGGCGGAAGCGAGTTCCCGTTTTCTCATGGCCGTCGTCCTTATCCTCGTCCCACTCGCGCTCGATGTCGACTGAAACCTGCAGTGCGTCACCCTCGCCCGCTGCCGTGATACTCGTGCCTGAGGCAAGGCCATCGTCTGCACGGCCTGCGGTGAATGACACATGGATGTCCGGGTAGCGGTTGCAAGCGGCCGCGACGTCCGCAAGCCCGGAGTCGCTGAATCCATCGAGGAGGCGATCTCGATCGCTATCTTCGAGGTCGAGGAGGTCAAATACTCCGCGGACACCGGCGCGATGGCAGGCATCGGCGCGCGCGGCGTCAAATCCCGGGAGCTGCAGCAGAGCTGGGTCCCGGTCCCACATGCCCTGAACCAGCATCTGGCTTAGTTCCATGGCGGCCACGCACGGTCCGAGCCATCCGGCTGAGGCGAGGACGTCGACCGCGGCGTGGGCGAGGCGGCGGGCAGCGACAATAGCTGTGCGCTGGTCAGCCGCGAGATCACCGTAAGCTCCTCCAGGCAGTGGCGACCGAGACAGGTGCGCCATGACAAGGGCGCCAGCCTTGGCTCGGCCGCTCGCAGCTCCACCACCATCAGCGCCACTGCCGTCGAGCCCCGCGCCCAGAACCAGTGGCGCGTGGCGGATAAGCTTGCGTACGATCGCTTCCTCCGCAGCCGAGCGCGCCGGGGCAAGATCGTCTGCGAGCTCACTGGCGGCGCAAATCACCTCAAGAAGGCCGCGGAGCTTGGTGCGGGCGTCGAGCGACGAGGCCATCATCGCAACGGTCGCATATGCGACATCATGGTGAGCGGCGATGAGGCCGAGGTTGCTGGGGCCGACCTCGCCACCCCCACCCTCGTCATCATCGTCGACCACAGTCACGCACCCTTCGGCTGCGAGGTCGGCCACGGTCGTCTCGACAAGCTCTGAGAGGTGATCCGCGAGCGCCTCATGGGACGACGAAGACAGACCGTAGTAGTTCGGATTTTGACCAAGTCGGCGGAAAAACAGAGTCCAAGTCAGCCAGTCCATGGCGTCCTGGCGCGACGCGACAGCGCGCGATGCGACCTCACGGACTAGCAGGTCATGGAGGTGCGAGTCGAGATGCGACTCGACGGGCAGGGGCTCCGACATAAACTTGCGATAGTACTCCCGACGGGGCGCCGGGCAGCACACCAGCGCGCGGCAGCTTGAGTCGACGCCCGGACGGCCGGCCTTGGAGAGCATCTGAAGTAGGTCAACGACAGGAAGGTCAGCCGCTGCCCCTGCGCCGGGACGGGGGCCCTGGGTCCCCGCAATGACTATCGTGGGTGCTCGGCAGCCGGGAAGAGCCCAGCAGACACCAGCCGAAGCTACGAGAACACGACAAATTCCGCGGCGGAAGAAGTTGAGAACAGCCTCGCGCTCGTCGGGGGGCGATGTCTCGTGCACAAGCCCAACGCCATACATGAGGCAGTGACGCGCTGATCGGTCCTTGACCTTGGTTAGGAGGGGGTCCACCTCGAGCGCCTCCTGACCGCCATCAAGGGCGAGGTACCGAGTGGGCTCCCCCGCAGCAGCGACCAAGGTTAACAGTTCCATCGCAGCAGCACGGGAGTGGCGGCGTGACGGGACAAAGACGATGGCGGGGTCACCGGCTGACACTTCGGCAGCAATAAAGTCGTGGGCTGGCTTGAGAGCGGCACGCTGCCTCGCCTCTGGGTCTGAAAGATCTGAGCCACGAAGCACGACGTCAAGGGGAATGGGGCGAGCGCCCGGTGGGAAGGCAAAGGTGGACGATGGTGTGGCACCAATCCACTCTGCCACATCCCTGGCATTGGCAATGGGGGAGGCGAGCCCGACGACGCGCAGCGGGCGGCCTGTTTCGGCCGACATCGCGCGTGTCCGCGAGACACCAGCCTCGAGAAGGTGGCCACCGGTGGCTCCGACAGTGTGGAGCCCAAGGACAACGAGGAGCGACAGCTCAGAAATCGCACGGGACCGGCGCCACCGGCGCGAAGCAGCATCCCAGGCCGCAGGGCCGACAACTGAGACATGCGATGCCCCGACCACCTTGCAATCTGAGGCAGCCGAACCGGTGTTGAGCCTTCCGATGTCAAGGCCCATCCCGCCGAGCCGGTTCGTCCATGCTGCGTAAAGGGCGTCAGCAGCCTCCTCAGTGGCTGCAACAGCGACACAGCGCGGCTCCGAGCCAGACTCTAGCGCGCTCTCGACAGCGCGAAGGACAGCGAGCTCAGCACAGGCCGTCAGACCTGAGCTGCCTGGAGCACAGACGAGGCAGGAGCCGTCACTCAGAGCAAGGGCGGCGTATGCCTGGGTCTGCACAGGGTTAAGGCGGTGGAAGCCCTGGCCCTCGAAGAGCCGACGGGCATCCTCCAACTTGAGTGAGGCAACAGGCAGGGGTTGGAGGTCCAGCAGAGCAGTGGGCGGTGGGAACTTGGCCGGCAGGACAAGGCGCCGGAACGAGACAGGCAAGGTCGACTCGCTGCCGAGCCATGAGTCGGAGACGACACGGACAAAGCACTGTGGGGGCGCCGGGTCCCCCACGGGGACGACGAACGATAGGTCAATCGGCGAAGCACCCGAGCCGCACTGATAGCGCCGCAAAACAAGGGGCTCCCAGTGGAGCAGAGTGTCACCGTCGGCATCCTCAGCGAGCACCCAAAAGCGCTGGGCCGTGCCGTGGGCGGCATCATCCCACTCAAAGTCGGGCGTGACTGAGAGGTCAATACGCACCGTTGTGCGCGTTACCGGCTGAACGTGAGCTTCAAGCACGACGCGAGGGAACTGCCGCACCAGGCGGGCAAGGGGTCGGCCAAGCTTTGGGGCGCGCACAAGCTCGCCAAGCTCGGCAGCGGTGAGGTCGTAAAGCCGGGCCCATGGCAAGTCCTTACGCTCGACCTTGCGACAGACATCTGCTGGAACACCAGGGAACTGGCGCAGGGGGGTCTGCGACCCCCAGAGTCGGCGCTGGACCATGATGGACAGGGCGAGGGTCTTGTCAGCGAGCGGAGCCCAGCCGCGGCGGAGGCAGATTTCGAAGAGGCAGCGCATGAGCCGTGCAGCACTCTGGGTGACAAACGACACGTCAGCGCCGACAGCAGTCGAGCCAAGTGGCAGGCGCGACACGTGCGCCTGAAGCAGGACGTTTATCTTGGCCGCCGGGTCCTCGGCGCTCTCCTTAACTGGAATCGGGACGCGCTCAAGGAGTCGGGAAATGTCACCGCGCTCCTCCTCGCGAACAACGACCTGGGCGAACTCGTCCGCAAGAGCAAAGACGCGCATGATGTCGATGTCACCCATCGATGGTCGGAGGTGCGCGTGGAAGGTGGCCATGGTGGTGTGAGTGACGTAAAAGCGTGACGCCACACGGCCAAGGTCTGTGGGCCGAAGGGCGCCTGACCGGGGGTCCCAACGAACGAGCCGGGCCCGGGCGAGGGCTGCAGCAGCGGCTTTGGCAAGAGCGACTCGACGACCAGCGAGCTCAGGGTCGTCATCCACCTCTCCTACAGGCACGCCGTAGAGACTTGGGGCGGCGAGCATGCGCGAGTAGAGGTACGAGTATCCAAGCCAGTGGGCTCCCTCGGCTACGGAGGATACGGTGCCGAGGCAGATTTCGGCGAGGAGAGCATCGGGGAGCCGCGACACGAGCTGGGACTCAACTGGGAGCTGCTCGTTCATCAGCGACAGGTAAAACTGCATGTCTCCATGGGATGTGAGGACAATGCCTTCTCCCTCAGTGTCATACTGGGGCCGGCCCGCTCGTCCAAGCATCTGAAGGAGGTCTAGCATCGAGAGGGATGCCCAGCCTCCAGCTTCGGGCGAATACACCTCTGTGCCCTTGATGATGACGGTGTGGGCAGGCAGGTTTACCCCCCATGCGAGGGTCGCCGTTGACACAAGCACCTGGATGTGCCCGTCAGCAAAGAGGTCCTCCACGAGCTGCCGGTCGGCGCGTCCGAGGCCGGCATGGTGGATGGCCAGACCGCTCGGCAGCAGGGCCCGGAGGGAGGAGTCTTGGCACTCTTCGGCCTCAGCCTTTAAAATCTCTTGTGACGCGCCTTCTGCGGGAAGGAGGCGGGCGGCCACCTCGCCGTCCTCCATGGCGGTGTCACGGAGGGTGCGTGCCGTGGCAGCCGTGTCCTTGCGCGAGTGAACAAAGACGATGATCTGGTGCTTGCCAGCGCGCTCAGCGATCTTCTCAAACAATATCTGGTCGAGGAGCTGCCGGCGCTGAAGGGGCTTACGCACGGTGATGCCGACAAACTGCTGCTGGAGTGGACAGGGGCGGTACGCCCCGTCGAATACAAATAGGCCCTTGTCAGGGTCTACGCGGAGGAAGGAGGCGACATCGCGGTCATTGGGGAGAGTGGCCGAGAGGCCGACGATGCGGACCATCTCCCCCGAGGCCTCCACGCCGCGCACGGTTCGGGCGACGATGGACTCGAGCACGGGGCCGCGCGAGTCGTGCAGGAGGTGGACCTCATCGAGGACAACGAGTCGGACGGCATCGGCGAAGGATCCGCGCCCCCCTGGGGCATCACCGGCGTTCCGCGTGACAATGTCCCACTTTTCCGGCGTCACGACGATGATTTGCGCGGCTGCGAGCTCGATCCGCGATGCTGAGGAATCGCCCGTGAGCTCGATAACCTCGAGGCTATAGGGCTCGCCAATGCGCTTGCGGAGGTTGCCGACAACTTCGGCGACGAGGGCCTTCATCGGGGCCACGTAGACGCACTTGAACGCCGCCTTGTCAACCTCGCCCGTGTGGGGGTCCCGCGCGGCCCCCAAAGCCTGGAGGATGGACAGTACGGCGACGTTCGTCTTGCCCGCGCCCGTGGGCGCACAGAGGAGGAGGTTCTCCGCTGAGAAGAGCGCACTTTGGTAAATGCGCGACTGAACGCGGTTAAGGGCCGTCATCCCTGCGAAGGCAGCGCGGGCCCACTCAGGCATCTCGTCGATCCGCACGATGACCTCGCCCTGCCGCGCGGGGGGCTTGCCCGGGGCAGGGACGTGGACCTCCTCGTAGCCCTTTTTGGAGACGCGGAAGGAGCCCTCGGGGAGGGCGCACGTCTTGTTTGCCATAAGGTGTCCCCCCTTGGCAAACTCCAACGAGGACAAGTCGAGGAGCTCCCCCGCGGTGCCGTCCGCCTTAGTCTCCTTCGCAGCGCCACCCCCGAGTCCCGCGGCCTCGTCGCGGATCGCGCGCTCGGTCTCGTCGCGGCGTTCGCGGGCGTCTCCGCGTGCCTTGCCCCTCAAGAGGGCAAGGACTCGGGCGGGCATAGCCGCATCGACCCGGGCGACCTCCTCATCTCCAGCGGCTCGGGCGCGCTTGGAGCCCCACACAACGTAGTCGCGGTTGGGCTGCGACGCCAGCTCACGGATGAGCGCGAATCGGCCGAGGCCGAGGAGAGCGACGAGACCCGACTCAACCTCGGCGGCAGCTGCATCGCTCGACAGCAGGGAGAGGACCTCAGCCGCCAGGGCCTGGGCCTCCTCAGCGGTGCCCGTCGCATCGCCCCCGGCCGCGTCGCTCTCGGCCACGCGGCGCTGGAGCCAGTAGGCGTCGACCTCGCGCGGATCAACGATTGGAATCGATTTGTCGTCGTCGCCCCTACCGCGGGCACGCATCGACGAGGGGCCGGCGCCGGCACCACCGTCGTTGTCACCGTCGCCATCGCCGTCAGCGTCACTGCCAGCCTGGGCTGGGCGGCGAGGGGGCGCGCCATCCGATTCGCCAGAGGCGTCGGTCCCTTCGTCGACCTCCTCAGCCATGACAGCATCAGGGTCGACCTCCTCGTCCTCGTTCTCGAAATCGACAGCGACACCGAGCCGGTCGAAGCCACCGTCCGCCCCGCCGGCCCCGTCAGCGGCGATGGCCCCACCGGCACGGTCCTCCTCAGGAGCCCAGTCAACGGCCGCGCGGCTAAGCGCCTGCAGACGCGCGTATGCGGTCTCATCGACCTTGCCGAGGAGCGACTCGACCTCGCGGCGCCGGTCCCGGTCGGCTGCGTCACCCGTCCTGAGGGCCGCAAGCACCTCGTCCGCCGCCCCCCGCAGCACATCTGAAGGCTGTGCCCCCAAATGTTGGGCGAGGGCCGACAGGAGAGCCGCGAAATTGTCCCGCGTCTCGCGCGTCCGCGGACGATAGGCGAGCGGATCGTCCTCCAATCCATGGTCGAAGGGGGCACCATTGGCACCAGTCCCACCGCCGCCGCGCTGGTGCACAGACGCCTGGGGCAAGTCTGGCTTGTCAGGCCGTGCCCGGTCACCAAATGGGAAGGCACCCTTCTTCGCGAGCGACTCGGCCGCGCCGCTCGGACCGCCCCTCGGAGCCGTCTTCTTCGACGCCAGAACAAGATTAGACATCTGCAGGGGGAGGGTCGAGGGCGGCATGGGGTGTCTAGGCCGAGGCACGGGTTTCGGTGGGCGTGGGGGGTCGGCGTGGACGCAGCGCGAAATGCAGCGCATCTTTCATTTTAACAGAACGGAATAATGAGACGAGCGAGGACGCGGTGCGGCGCGGAATCCCCGGCAAGACCTCTAACACGTCGTTTAAGGGCAGCCGGGATGGCGGCGGCGGCGGTCAAGGCCGTGCCACTTCCCGCGACGCTCCTCTCGGGGGATTTCTGTCATTTGGGGGTTGCCCAGAGTATGCACAACCAGAAAGCGGCACCAGCCATCTCTCTTGACTAGCCTTGGAGTAGTCGTGGTCCTTGAACCGCCCGCCTCCCACTTCGCCGCCCGCGCCGCCAGAGCCCGCGCCGACCCCGCCGGCACCCGGCCGGTTCTCAGGCATTCCGCGACCCATGGCGCCTCAATGGCGGTTTTTCGGTTGTTCGGTGGCTTGGGCTCGCCATGTTGCGTCTTCCTGGCTCGTGGAGAGAAGTCGAGTCGGGTTGGGCGCACCCTGGCCCGTCAAGACAATTTTCCCCCCCTTACGCGTCCCGTGTCACCGCGAGAAACTCTTCCATCACAAGGGAAAGCTCTCGTTCCGCAGAAGGCAGCGAGGGCCTCGACCTCGGCGTCTCGCGTCTCGGTTCAGCGCCAGGAGCGATGTCGGGGTACGGCCGTGGGGGCGAGTTAGCGATGAATGAGGTGGTGGTTGCCGTGAATTCGCGGAGCGAGCGCGACGGTCGCGGAAGGGACAGCGAGGAGGCGCGCCGACAGCCGCCGCTGTCGCCGTCGGCTGTCTCCTTCCGTCGCTTCGGCTTGCTAAGGAGGTTTCTGAGGATGGATGACAGATCTTATGGGACTTTTCTTCTCGTAATCAAACGCCATTTTCTATCCCCACGACAGGAGGCCGTGGCGTGAGCAAGCCCTCATTCGGCGGGGGCCGCGGCGGCGGCGGGCGCGGTGGTGGACGGGGCTTTGGCGGCCGTGACGGAGGCCGCGGCGGAGGACGTGGGGGTGGCCGCGCTGGAGGTCGCGGTGGCCGCGGAGGCCGCGGCGGCGGGCGCGGGGGAGGCCGCGGGGGAGGCCGCGGCGGGCGCGGCGGCATGAAGGGCGGCGCCAAGGTCCTCGTCGAGGCCCACCGGCACGCCGGGGTCTTTGTCGCCCGCGGCAAGGAGGACGCTCTCGTCACCCGCAATCTCGTCCCCGGCGAGTCCGTCTACGGCGAGAAGCGCATCAGCGTCGAGGCCGCGGACGTTCCCGGCGCTGTCCCTGCAGCCGAGGGCGCCCCGCAGGCCGCCAAGGTCGAGTATCGCGTGTGGAACCCCTTCAGGTCGAAGCTGGCCGCCGCCGTCCTCGGCGGCGTCGACGCCATTCACGTCGTTCCCGGAGCTAAGGTCCTCTACCTGGGCGCCGCGTCGGGAACATCGGTTTCTCACGTCTCTGACATCGTTGGTCCTGAGGGCGCCGTCTACGCCGTCGAGTTCTCCCACCGCTCGGGGCGAGTGCAGGGATTGATCGACGGAACATGGACGCTGAGATTAGGCGCTCATCTCGTTGTCTCTGCCCGCCGCGTCGCGCGCTGCATCGTCCCCGCCCACGCCGCCGGCGCTGCCCCTCGGACTCCGGAGGGGACGACAACTTCCGCCGTTTCCGACCCCGGCTTTGTACCCGGGACAGAATGAGCGACCACTGTACACCAGACTTGACTGATCCGGCCGAACGCCGCAGCGCTTGCAGCTTCCGCGCCGTGTCGCGTCGCCTTTCCTCCCTTACCTCCCTCAACCTCCCCACACAACTGTCATCGACCTTACTCCTCCCCCTTCTCTTATGTCCATCTAGGCGCGATCTCGTCAACATGGCCAAGAAGCGCCCCAACATCATCCCCATCATCGAGGACGCCCGGCGCCCCGAGCGCTACAGGATGCTCGTCCCCATGGTCGACTGCATCTTTGCCGACGTCGCTCAGCCCGACCAGGCGCGCATCGTTTCGCACAACGCCGACTACTTCCTGAAGGCCGGGGGCGGCGTCGTCATTTCGGTCAAGGCATCTTGCATCGACTCGACTGTCCCCGCCGAGGCCGTTTTTGCCCGCGAAGTGACCAAGATGCAAGAGGGCAAGATCAAGCCCAAGGAACAGCTCACCCTCGAGCCTTACGAGCGTGACCACGCCGTTGTAACGGGCATCTACCGGCGAGTCGTTGCCTGTCTCCTCTTTTCCCCATCGCCGCAATGTCCCACCCCGCGCCGACCGGGCGATGATCAGACCTTTATCCGCGCTTCTTACGCTGGCCTCACTTCCCGTGGGTGACGACACTTGATAAACGATACTAACCGAATTATGAGCCCGCGGTCGACGCGCCGCCATCACGTCCGCCAGGGCAAGCGCTAGGGCAAGCCCTCAGCCCCCTACCCAGCGACCCCTTCCCCTTCCCCTTCCACCGCTTGTTCCCGCAGGGCGGCCAAGAAGAGCAAGGCGTAGACGATGTGGGAAAGAAATGATGGTCTTAACAGTCAGAGGATGCACCCAACCCGCTATCAAAGTCGAGCCGCAGAAGCAGTCGTCCCACCTCGGCTGCTCCTTCTGGGGGTGCCAGTGGCGAGCGATGCACGCACCCGCGCCCGCCACGACCCGGGTAGGTCTCGCCCTTGAGAAGGACGGCAGCACCGGGCTCCGCACTGCGGGACGGCGTAGGGCGCAGTCTGCCGTCGGGTCCCCAACGCGGCCTGGCGTCGGCCGCCGAGCCCGCCTGTAGCGCGAAGGCGTGAGCACTGTGCTGCCCGAGCACGAGGGCCAGTGCGACAGTGGCCCGCGCCACGGCGAGCGCGACGTCTCCCCCGAACCCACCGCCAGCATTCGCTGCGGTGGAGGGCGGTCAAGCAGGGGGTCGGTTGAGGTCGACTCATCGCCAGCAGTCCTGAGAGGGATCTTGCCCGGCTCGCCCGACCAGAGGGCGTCCTCGTCCGCCAGCCACTCGGTGGATCGACCCACGTAGCTGCACACGAGACGGAGGGGAACTCGATCGACGTGCCATCTCGGGCATGGTCTACCATTGGGCGTGAGGGCCGCCCACGTTGCCACAACAGTGGTGGGGCGGACGGTGTCGAGGAGCCCCCCGTCTCTGGCTGTTGCAATCAGGCCCATTGCCAGCGCCGCTGAGTCCTTGGCGAGCATCTCAAGCACTGAGGGCGCCGCGGCGGGGAAGAGCCGCTCGAGGAGTAGACGCTGGCGTTCGACTGTTTCGGCAGGCGTCGTCATCGCTGAGCCGCTCGAGATGACGACAGGGCCAGCAGCGCGTATGTCGTCCACCAGTCCTGATAGGAGAGGAGCTACATCGGAGGCCTCGGGAGGGGGGACTGGGCGCTCGGCGCGGCCCACGACGGCAACGGGTGTGGCGGGATCCACCAGCCGCGCCGCCCAAGAGGCCGACCCGGGGCCGGCCGAGGCCGGGCCGGACCCGACGCCGCCGCCCCCGGCGGCGGCGATGGTCCGGGGGGGGGCGCGGCGGCGGGCGCCGGCCCGACCCCGCCCCACGGCGGGCGCGCCACCCCCGCCCCCGGCCCCGTGCGTGACGCCGAGGGCGGCCCGCGGCGGCGAACGAGCTTCCTTCGCAAGGACGACCCCCGCGACGGGGCGGGCGAAAGCTCCCATTCCTTGTGTATTCAGTTGGTTTGGAGAGCTCGGCGGCGCCTGCGGCTGATTCTTTCGGAGCAGGTCATACCAGTTGTCTCGCCGAATGCGAGGCCATGCGAGACGCTTTTCCTTGACCTCTCTGGCTTGTCGAGAACCTACCGCGAGCTGTGCGGCAGCGGCGCAATGGTCGGGTCGAATCTTCCAGCTGGACGGCGACGGCGTCAACGAGGATCTGTCGAGGCCCGTGTCGGCAGCGTTGCGGCAACGGCGGCGGCGCCCAAGACGCCCCTGCCGCCCTATACCGCGTAACGCGACCACGATCCCTCCCCACGTGCTCGCAGGTTTCTTTCCTTGTCTCTGCTGCTTCGCTCCACCCGCGATCATCCTCGTGGCCCCGCGCGCTCGATGAGTCTGTCGTCTCGGCCTCGGCCTTGACGACCAAGACGTTCGAGGACGAGGAAAAGCCGCCACAGCCTCTTCTCTTCGCCCCCCACCCGTGTCTGCGCCGCGGCCACCGCCCCGACGTTCAGGTCCCCGTGGTGAGCTTCCGCGTGGGTGGACGCACGTGCGCGGCTCATTCAAGGCCCTCAGTGCCTCTCGATGCGCTGCTCGTTACCGCCGGCTGGCTCGTGGCGCGGTATGCGTGCCGAGAGTCGGCCGCGATCCGCGCGGCATTTTCCGCGTCCTGGGTGGCCGGGGCGGGTGATATCGCTCTCGCTATGGCGGGTCGAGCGCGACAGGTCCCCGCCCCCCTGGACCGGCTCGCCCTCGGGGCGCTGGCGTCGCGCCTGCTAACGTTTTTGGGCCAGGCGACCCTGATCGCACCCGCGGCGCGCTTTCTCCGCACCGTCGGCGCTCTCGCCCTGGCGCAGACTGGCTACGCGAGGGCTCGAGCGGAGTGCCGCGCCATCGACGCCCGCGCCGATGGGCGGGGCCCGGCGGCCCAAGCCGATGCCAGACGGGCAAGGTGCCTTGTATGGCGACGTTCGCACCGGTGGGCCGCGGGCCACTGCGGCCCCTGCCTCGCTGGCCTGCCCTCGACGCCCCCACTCGGCCCTGTCCTCGACCTGCTCGACGTTGTCAGCGTCTCGTGTGCGCCAAAGGTGGCGTCAGCGTCGCTGCCGGCGCCGGGGCCGCGCCGTCACCCCCGCCGGGGGGCGGCTACCCCAGTCGATGTCAACAGCCTGGTCGCTGAACATTTTTATCGCGGCCCGCGGCCCGAACTGTGGGTCCCGCCCGACACGGCGAGGGCGGGTCGCGTCCAAGCCGAGGCTCTTGCCTTCCTTCGGGCCAGAAAGTGCGGAGACGACGTCGACGCTCCCGTCGCCCCTGTCCCGGCACCTGTCGACGGCATCCCCGCCCTCTTTGGCGCTGGTGATCACCACGCCCCCGTTGACGCCTCGGGACCGGGATTGACGTCCCTCGCCGTTCGCGCCATCTATCTATCTGCCTGCTTCGTTCCCTTCTTCGTTGCGGGCCTTCCCCTCCTGCTGATCGCGCGCGCCTTGGGGGGAGGGGCCGGGGCCACCACAGACGACGAGATGCTGGAGCCCGTCGTCGTGCCTGACGAATCCTTAATCGTCACACCGACCGACGTGCCCGTCGCCGCGCCCGTAGTCGCTTCCGTCGCGTCCGCGACCGCCCCTCGGCCCACCACCCGTGGCGTGCTGACGCTGCCACCTGCCTCGCCGCTCAAGCGGGCGCGTGGCGCCCGGCCCTCTCGCGGCCCGTCGCGATGGCCCCCCGGTGGCGCCGAAGGGTGGGACGATGATGACGACAATGCGACCGACAATGACCGTGCCGACGACGATGACGGCTTCGACGCTGGCGCCATCGAGCACGGTCCACCTCCCTCCCCCTCTATGCCACCGCCCCCTCCACCGCCGTCTCCCGCCCGGGCCCCCGCCGCCATCCGGACTCTGGCTGCGCGGCTCGAGGATGGCGGCTGGGCCCTTCTCCTCCGGGCCATCCGCGGAGGAGGTGCGGCTTTCATCAAGTGGGGCCAGTGGTCGAGCGCTCGCCCTGATCTCTTCCCGGCCCCCTTTTGCCGGACGCTTAGCCGCCTCCACGACGACGCGCCCCGGCACAGTTGGACCGCCACACGGAGGGCTGTCGAGGAGGACCTCCTCCGCTCCGCCGAGACTGGCCTGAAGCTCGAGGACGTTTTCTCCGCGTTCGATCGGCACCCCGTGGCGTCGGGCTCCGTGGCTCAGGTTCATCGGGCCACGCTGCGTGCGTCGCCGGGTACCGGATGGCGCGAGGGGGTTGAGGTGGCGGTCAAGGTCCGGCACCCGGGGGTCGCCGAGCGCCTCGGCCTCGACTTTCGGCTGCTCCGGCCCGCGGCGGCGGCGACGGCCTCTGTCCGCGCTCTGAAGGGCCTCTCGCTCAAGGATAGCGTGGCTCAGTTCTCAGAGACCATGACGGCGCAGGCCGACTTGCGTACTGAGGCCGTGCACCTGGCGCGGGCGAGGGCGGGGTTCCAGCCTGAGGGCCTCGCCGGTCGCGCGGGGCATGCCGGCCCTGGCAGGCTCGACGCCGCGCCCCATGGCGTTGTCGTGCCCGCCACCTATGAGGGTCTCTGCTGCGCGTCCGTGCTGGTCGAATCCTTCGAACCGGGGCGCGGCGTCTCCACCTTTATGACGGGCGGGAAACTCGCCGGAGCGCACTCGGCCACGGCGAAGGCTGAAAAGGCGGACGAGGCCGCAGCCGATGCCGAACTGCCGACGCACGTTGTTGCTCTCGGCGTTGACGCTTACCTGCGGATGCTTCTCCTCGATAACTTCGTGCACACGGATCTCCACCCGGGCAACATCCTGTGTCGGCGACGTGACGCGGGCGGCGACGGACGCCCTGGCCCCGTCGAAATTGTCCTCCTTGACTATGGCCTCGCCGAGGCCCTCTCCCCGCGCGTGCGCCAGCACTTTATTGGCTTCCTCATGGCCATAGGGAGCGGCGACGGTCGAGCCGCCGCCGACCACCTTCTCGCTTGGGCTCCGACGGGGTCTGCCAACGAGCCCTGTCGAGATGTGGCGGGCCTCCGTCGTGACCTCGACCTTCTTTTCCGCCGTGCTTGCGGCCTGTCAACGCAGCACGAGCGTGAACGCCTTGCTGCGGCACGGGCGTCGGGTGCCATCCTTGACGACCCCACCCAGTCGAGGGGGGTCGACCTTGACGTCGTCCTCCAGTCCACCCTCGCCCTCTGCCGCGTCCATGGCCTCGCGGTGTCGTCCCAGTACGCCGCCCTCGTCGTGGGCGTCTGCGTCATTGTCGGCTTCGCCACTGCCCTCGACCCGGGCGTCAATCTCATGGACGCCTCGGTGCCTTGCTTGCTTGCCTACGCCATCACGGGGCGCGTCCTCGGGGGGCTCTACAGCTAGTCCACGTCTTGGGACGTGGCAACGTTACTCTCCCCCCCTGCGCAGAAGGACGACGGGGCGTGGGGGGGAAACTGGGCGCATGAGAACTCACCTGGTCGCCTGTCTTCCCCCCCTCCACCGCCTCGAGGATTGAGCACAGCATTCTGTGCGCGCTCGTCCCAAATGCAGACGGTTCTGGCGAAGCGAGTTCTCCTCACCCCCGCCTGATCACATCGCCGCACGAGCGGCCCACAAACAGCCAACTATTTGCCCTCCCAGCGGCCCCATCGACCGACATCCTCAAGATCCGATGAACCCTAATTCTAATTTGGCATCAATTGCGACGCATTTCTTTGATCAAATCTATCCGTACGTGGGCTCGGAGAGGGCGGACGATTCTCGGCCGAGGTCGCGGCGTCAAGCGGCTCACCCGCATCGCACGTCGGCTTCCAGCGCCCGTGCCTCCTCGATCTGAGGTCGATCCGAACAATGCTCTTTCCCTGCCCGCTCGTCTTCGCAGATCTGGCCTTGTCCGTCCCTCGGCCACCCGCACGTCAGCCGCCCCCGCGCCCCTCACCATCCGCCGCGCCGTCATGGCACCCGCCGTAGCCGCCGCCGTATCGGCCGTGCCGACGACGCCCTACGAGGGCCAGAAGACTGGCACGTCCGGCCTGCGCAAGAAGACGAAGGAATTCATGAAGGAGCGCTACCTGGGCAACTGGGTCCAGTCCCTCTTTTCCGCCCTCGGAGACGAAGCCAAGGGCAAGGTCATCGGCCTCGGCGGTGATGGCCGCTTCTTCTCCAAGCCCGCGGCCCAGGAGATCATCAAGCTCGCAGCGGGCAACGGGCTCGCCGGCGTCGTCGTCGGCCGCGACGCCGTCATGGCGACACCTGCCATGTCAGCCCTGATCCGGCTCCGGTCCCTCTACGGTGGACTCATCATGTCGGCCTCACACAACCCCGGGGGCCCCGAGGAGGACTTCGGCATCAAGTTCAACTACTCATCTGGGCAGCCCGCCCCCGAGTCCATCACGGACAAGATCTACGGCGAGACGACCTCCATCAAGACCCTCAACGTTGCTGAAATTCCCGACGTTGACCTTTCCCAGACCGGCGTCACAACTTTCGATGTCGACGGCAGCCCCTTCACCGTCACCATCGTCGACCCCGTCGAGGATTACCTCGCCCTTCTCAAGGAGGTGTTCGACTTTGAACTTTTGAAGTCTTTCCTCTCCCGTCCCGACTTCAAGTTTAAGTTCGACGCCATGCACGCCGTCACTGGGGCCTACGCCGGCCCCATTCTCTGCGACGCCCTGGGCGCCGGCCGTGACTGCCTCAAGGACGCCGTCCCCGCCGAGGACTTCAACGGCGGTCACCCGGACCCCAATCTCACCTACGCCCACGAGTTGGTCGAGCTGCTCTGGGCGGAGGACACCGACCTTGCCTTTGGCGCAGCGTCGGATGGCGACGGGGACCGCAATATGATTCTTGGCAAGCGCTTCTTCGTCACCCCCTCGGACTCGGTCGCCATCATCGCCGCCCGTGCCGAGGAGTGCATCCCCTACTTCAAGGGCGGCATCAAGGGTCTTGCCCGGTCCATGCCCACGTCGGGTGCCCTCGACCGTGTCGCCGCCGCCGCGGGCCACGAGTTCTTTGAGGTGCCCACCGGGTGGAAGTTCTTTGGCAACCTCATGGATGCCGGGCGCCTATCCATCTGTGGCGAGGAGTCCTTCGGCACGGGATCCGACCACATCCGCGAGAAGGACGGGCCGTGGGCGGTCCTCGCCTGGCTGTCGATCCTCGCACATGAAAACCGCGACGTGCCAGTGGGGGGCAAGCTTGTCACGGTCGAGGATGTCACCAAGGCCCACTGGGCCAAGTATGGCCGTAACTACTTCTCGCGCTACGACTACGAGGGCTGCGAGTCTGACGGCGCGAACGCCATGGTCGAGCACCTCGCCGCGCTCCAGACGTCGCTCAACGCGGGAGATATGACCCTGGGGGGGCGCAAGCTTTCGCTTGCCGACAACTTCTCCTACACGGACCCCGTCGATGGCTCCGTCTCCAAGGGCCAGGGCCAGCGCTTCGTCTTCGAGGACGGGTCTCGCATCATCTTCCGCCTCTCGGGCACGGGGTCGTCAGGCGCCACGGTCCGCATCTACCTGGAAAAGTACGAGGCCGACCCGAACAAGCAGGGCCTCGACGCCCAAGAGGGTCTCGCCGAATTCGTCAAGATCGCCCTCGAAGCCAGCCAGCTCGAAAAGTTCACGGGCCGCAAGGAGCCCACCGTCATCACCTAATCTCGTTGAGGAGGAGGGGGGTCGCTGGGATGGCAAAAGAAATGTCTGTTTTTCAGATAATCCACGCAGCCCGCCCCCCCTCACATCTTCTCAGCTGCTGCCAGGGCCGCCCGGAGGACATCGGCCGGCTCTGGCGCGTCGCCGAATGTCCGCTCCTGCCAGGCCGCCTCGACTCCGCCATCCCCTCGTCGGAGGACGAGGACGCCACCCGTGATGGACCCGTCCCCTTTCAGGTTATGCTTCTCGACACCCCGCTCCTTGACCAGAGCGGCGTGCTCGCGCCAGACGCGCCCAAAAGGGTTAAGCAGTGCAAGCATGGAGGGCTTCCTCACCTTGCCCTGTCCAACTGCCTTAAAGAGACCCTTGTCCTTGTCGAGCCAAACGGGGGAAGCCACGGCATCGGCCGCTGCGACGTCCTCGGGATCGTTCCCCGTTGCGAACTTGCGCCACGCCACGCGCTGAAAGTCCTCGACCTCGCCAGGAAGCGCCTGGGGGGTGGATCGGGTGGTGGGGAAGTCGAGTCGGCGGTACCGTAGTCGCTGGCGGTGCCGTTGCCACTGCCGATGGCGGCAGTCTCGCCTGGTGCACAACAGCGTGGAGTCCGACGCCCGCCGCCGCCAGGGGGGCTGAGAGCTCACGGTGCAGGCCAAGCGCCGTCGACCGGCACAGGGCACAGCCGGGACGACGAAGCACGAGAATCACGGCAGGCTGATCCTTCCACAGCGCCTCGGACGCCAGCGCTACGGGCTGCGAGGTTGGGGGGGAGAGGTGGGGGGAAGCATCGTCATTGCGTGGCCAACGGCCGAGGCTGTCGACCTACGTCCACGATCTCCCAACGGCTCGAGGGCGCGTTGTCGAGACCGCGGAGGGAGAGTTCGCGGGCTTCCCAAACACAATCGCTGAGACATGATTTTTCTCGCTGACGGCACAGGACAGTGCTCACCTCGCTAGCAGACACGCCTACCCGACGTAGGGAGTGGCCGACGCAAGCCTCGAGGCCAACGAGGATGGACAGAACGGGTGGCATCGTGACGATTCCGTCAGATGTACTATCCGCCCTCCCCGAGACCAGGGGCTGCGGCGGAAGAGAACAACTCGCGACACCACGGCTCGGTCGCGAGCCTGCTGACAACACGCTCGAACGCGCGGGACCACGTTCACACCTTTTAACCGCGCGTCAGAACAATGCTTATCTCATCTTTCTCGAGGCGGGACACTCTGTCTCCCCAAGAGCGTGTTCCGGACTTCGACACAACCTTGTTGCCCCTTGTTGCCCTCCTCACCGTCACCACCCCCCCCACTTCACCCCCCCAATCCCCCGTCCACCCGCCCTCACCCTCACGCCGTACCCGTCCACCCCTCCGACTCCCAGCGTTCGGCGTGCCGCTGGCATCCTAGCCCCCCGTGCTGCCGCCAGGGCCATGTCGATCGAAGGGTCCAAGTCGTTGCACGACCGCGAAAGTGCGCTCGAAGCTGACTTTATCCGCAAGGCCGAGGCAGAGGCGATGCGCAAGGCAAAGCAGCACCTTGCCGAGGCAGTCGCGTCAGACCCCGCCTTTGGGGCTTTGCGGGAGAGGGAGGAGAAGGCGCTGCGTGAGGCACTGGGGACGACGGGAAAGTCGTTGTCGGCGGGCGACGTGGCGAAGCTGCTCAAGTGGAAACACGGGGGAGACGGGCACTGACAACGGCGGCTTGGATGGTCAGATGGATTGGGGGCAGTGGAGGGTTGAGGTGGTGCACCTTGACTTTAACGGCCCCGCTTCCCGCCGCCGCGACCTTGCCTCGTTGCGGTGGGAGACTGGGACAGCGACAGCCAGCCTTCGCACCGCCCACACGCACGAGTGTGGCGCTGAGTGGTGTGTGCCGTCAAAGGGGAGCAGGAAGCTGTCTTGGTGCGATGAACTCCTGCGCGGCGTTGACGCGTGCGGCGCGAGCCGCCCTCCTCGAAAAGGCCCGGTGCGGTGGAGCGTCAACGAGCGGCAGGGCGCAGGCTGTCGGGGCCACCGCCGCCTTCGCCTGCCGAGCGGCCGACCTCAACGGCGAGTTCTCGGTCTCTCTTCGGGATCCTCCTCATTCCCAAACAAAGCTCGCGCCGCTTTCTCCCGTGGTACGCGCTATCTTACCCTTCACGTGCCCGTTTCGCCTCCCACGACCGACACCTGGCCCTCAACCTCACGCATCGCCCCCTCGCCCTCCCGACAGGGTTGTCGCTGTCCGTGGCGGACGACGCATGGGAGCTGACCAATTCTGGCCCCAGCCGTCGGCGCTCTTCGCTCGCAAGCCTGGCCCGCGCCGCCCGCGACTCCCGTCCCGTCGATCCTGGGGCGGTCGTGGACGAGGAGCTCGCGTCCGAGCCAGGAGTGCCCCCCCCTGAGGCCTGGCTCGTCGCCGCCACGGTAGCCTCCCCCCCCCCTCGCCCCCTCGCCCTATGGCTGCGCTTCCCATCGCATGCGGCCTTTCGTCTGGCGCTCGAGGCCCAGCAGTTTCGAGAGGCGGCCCGAAGCGGCCGGTCGTGGTCACGGACAGGAGAGGCCCTGCGCCACCAGGAGGCGTGGCTGTCTGAGCGCATGGGGCTCGCGGTCGACGCCCTGCCGCTCCGCTTCGCTTCGGCAGCCCTGTCGGCCCAGGCGGCAGCTGACGATCTCGCTGGCCTCCTCCGGGCGGGCGACGAGGACCGGCAGCCAGTACGGCGCCTCGCTGAGCGGTGGTGCCGTGATACCCTCGCCTCCTCCGAGGCCGCCCAGGCTCTCAGGGGGTGGGAGGTGCGGGTGCGGGGGAAACTCACGGCGGGGATGGCGACGGGATTTTCACTGCGGGCTGGCGCGACGACCGCTGGCGACTTTCCCCGCCGCGTCGACCGCGGCATCGCCCATGCCCAGACGCGCCTCGGCGTTGTGGGGGTCACGGTACGGCTCCACCCGCACCCGCCGCACGCCTGGGGAGCAGGTTCGGCGCCCTCGGCGGGGGCAGCGCGGCGCGACGCCTATTGGGCCTCCCTCGGCGGCGGATAGGGACAGGGACAGGGACAGGGATTGGGTTAGGGTTAGAACCACGTTAAAGCTGCGCTCGTGACGGAACGTAGGTGCCCCCTGAGTGTGACGGAACGTAGGTGCCCCCTATTCCGAAACCCGCCATCCCGCCACCTCCCCACATCACTGTGCGCGTCCTTCGCCCCGCGAGGTGTCGTCGGGGAGTCGTCGAAGCCCGCGTCCGGTCGCCTGCAGTGGCAACGGCGTGAGGCGACGGCGGCCGGGAGCCAAGAGAGCCACAGGCAGACGTCAGAATGAGTGGAAAGCTGACCTCGAACTGGGCCGCTTTGAAGGCTCGATTGGACGCGGGAAAGCAGTCGCGATCCGCCGACAGCGAGGCGAGACCCATCGCCAAGCGTCCGAGGCCAACACCCAGCGGCGGCAGCGACGAGGCAAGCGCTGTCGGCCCGAGCCGCAAGTCCCGGAGAAAGGCGCGCGCTCGAGCCGAGGCCGCCCGAGTCGCCGAGGCGGAGATGGCTCGAGTAACTTCCCTTGAGGCAGAGGCCGTGCGACGCCGTCGCGCGAGCGGGGCAACGCATGCTGCCTTTGACGCCAACCCCGCGGACCACTGCGAGACGTCGTACGTGGCCTGGGCAGACGCTGCACCCCTCATCGACGCCATTGTCGGGGCGGGACGAGGAGAATGTGCTGGAGAAACGAGAAAAAGCCGCGCCGACCCGCTCATCTGGGACCCTTATTGGTGTGCTGGGACGTCGGCCAGGCACCTCGGCCGCCTAGGCTTCTCCCGTGTCCACCACTCCGAGGAGGACTTCTACGCTGTCATCCGGGACGGCCGCGAGGCGAGAGGGCGGTCTTCTCTTCGCGCTCACCCTTCACCTCCGCCGATGATCATCTTCCGCAAAACCCCCACCCACACACACAAACGCACACACCCCCGCCTCCATCGGCCCGTGCAACAGCCGCCCTTTGATGTGCTCGCCACCAACCCGCCCTATTCGGGCGACCATCCACGGCGTCTCCTCCACTACGCGGCGCGATGCGGGCGGCCGTATCTTCTCCTCCTGCCCCACTGGTGCGCGGTGCGGCCGTGGTGGACGGGAGCGGTTGCCGAGCTGCCGCCCGACCAGCGCGCCGTCCATGTCGTTGCCCCGCTGCAGCCGTATGCCTACTGGACGCCTGAGCGATTCCGCGTAGGCAGGGGGTGGAAGGACAGTTTGGATGGGGGGATGGACGGGGGGGCGGAACACAAGGCGACAAAGCCGGCCTGGACGCCCGCCCGGGCGCGGGCGGTGGCCAAGACTGGCGACGCTGCAGACGCTGGCACGCAGGACGCTGAAGCCGACAGCCCGGGGGTGTGGACGACGCCGTTCCCATCTTTTTGGGCCATTGGGGGCCTTGGAGGACCGGGATCGGCCGTGACACGGGCCGTGCGCGCTGCGGCTGAGGACGCGGGGCTGCAATGGGCGACCTCGATCGACGAGGCCAGGTATCTGACCCAGGGCGGCGCCCTTCTGCTCGACGTCGGCTGGGCGTGGGACGCAAAGCGGCGGAGATTCTTCGATCCTAAGTCTCGCGGAGGAGGGGGAGGACGTGGAGGGGGTCGGGGACGAGGCGGGAGAGAAGGAGACAGGAGTCGACACCGGGGCGGTCGAGGTGGATAAAATGATTCCTCACTTCCAATGCGCCGCAGAGCGGTCCTCTCCCGATCCGTCCCACCGCGAGTCGCCCCACCGGTCCCCGCCCAGATACCCAGCGCCGTCCTCCTCGGGGACGCCGGGGGGAGGTGGGGCAAGGTCGACCTCCTCGGGCGCCTCCGCGGCGCCCCAGACGGCCGAGGGGCCCACGCCCTCGAGGTCGGCCGCTGAGGGGTCAGCAGCGAGGTCAGCGGCATCGGACCCCCCACGCCCAGCGCCGGCGGGGGCGAGGCGCGGGTCGCGATCGTACCTCCCCGCACCACCCGGGCGGGCCGGGGGGACGGCCGAGGCCCAGTCGCGCGGCGTGGCGGTGACGTCCGGGGGATGGTAGCCCACCTCGGACGCCGCCGGGTGAGAGCGACGCGGGGCGTGAGCAGCAGCAGCGCGAGGCGGCCTTTCGCGGTGGCCGGCGGACTCCCGCTCGCGGGGCCGCACAGGTGCGGGGCCGCTGCGCGGACCAAAGGCCAAGCCAGGGGAGCGCGACCGGTGCCGCGCCTTCTCCATGGGCGCCTCAAGAGCCTTAGCGGCCCGGCGCTGGGCGCGGGCCTCGGCACGTGCCGCAGCAGCTCCCCCGGCATGTAGCCCAGGCACAGGAGGGACCCGTCCCCGGCGAGGGGGCTCGTCATACCTCGGGGCGGGGCAGTGGTCAGGGTGATGGTGGTAGTGGTGGTAGTGAGGGTCGGGCAAGCCGTGGTGGTCAGGATGGGGGTGGTGCGCCCTCCCGCGTGACTGGCGGGGTCCACCACTGCCGCGGCCCGGGAGGGGATGCATCTCGGCCTGGCCGACGAGGGATGCCGAGGGCTCAGC
>Ga0255754_10000599_pt1 | contig 28628 bp, 27 predicted proteins | sample 101ome_22_FD_179954 | JGI IMG/M metagenome (GOLD analysis project Ga0255754, IMG submission 179954) | Coastal salt marsh microbial communities from the Groves Creek Marsh, Skidaway Island, Georgia - 101412BT metaG (version 2) | ecosystem: Environmental > Aquatic > Marine > Intertidal zone >... | reverse complement strand
ATACCAGAAGATGGATGGAAATTTGAAAGATGGGAGGGAGATTATCAAGGTAATGAAAACCCAATATCAATTAAATTCGATACAAATAAAACAATTTATGCCATTTTTGTAGAAGAAACACTAAATAGTAATTTAGCGATTGGAAAAGATATCTCATCATCATCTAATGAAAATAATCAATATATTGCAGAGTATGCTAATGATGGAGATATGACTACAAGATGGGCTTCAGCTTTTTCAGATAATCAATGGATAAAAATTGACTTAGGGGAGAATTATAAAGCCGACGAGATAAAATTATACTGGGAAAATGCGTTTGCATTGTCTTATGAAGTTTTAGTGTCCAATGTATCTGATGGTGAATGGATTAAAATAATTGATGAGACTGAAAATAAAGGTGGTGAGAATGTAATTCAAATTGATGAAGTTGAATTTAGATATGTGCAAATTAATTGTAAGCAACGTGCTACTGAATATGGTTTTTCATTATATGAAATTGAGGTTAATATTAATGAGGGTGAATTTTTCCACCTTTATACTGATATCATTGGAGGTGGAAGTGTAACAAACAAAAGTGGGAAATACGATTATTTGGAGATAATTAATTTAGAAGCATTTGCTTTCGAAGGTTATGAATTCTCAGGATGGTTGATAGATGCAGAAGGAACTGGAAAAATGATTTCTGTACAGATGGATGACCATAAACTAATTATAGCGAATTTTACATTAATTGCAAATCAAGAAATTGTCGATGAAACAAGTGGTACTGAGGAATTAATATTAAGTAATACTGATTCGAATTTTAGAACATCGATTTTTGGCTTAGCGATGGTTGGAACTCTTGTGGGAATAAATGCAATCATATATAGGAGAAATAAGATATTACCTAAATGATTTTATGTTTGTATAAATTAAGATGATCTTTCTCCAGATATAAATTCTTCAAAAGCATTTATTGCATCAGTTCTTGACATATAGCTTGGAGGTGCTTTGAATATATGACAACATACTGTAGATACAGGTCCAGCAATTCCTCTTCTTAAAGCTAATTTACCAGATCTAATTGCATCAACTAAGGAAGCTGCACCATTGGATCCATCATCGGTTTGCATAGTAATATCAATTTTAACATTTTGACCTAAGAAACCTTTTCCTTTTATCCAATAATGGCCGATCCTTCTGCTTCCTAAGAAATCAAGATAATCTGTGGTACCTGCTGCAATGTTAGTTTCATAAGGTAATGAACGAGCGATAGAATTTTCTTTTGTAGTTCTTTTCAGAGTTCTTCGATCATAATCTAATGTTGTTAAACCTTCAAGCCCTCCTGAAACATCTAATTGATATGTATCATCTACTTTGATACCTTGTTCGTGCAATACTTCTAAGACACCCTTATGAAATACTGTCCCACCTGCTTGACTTTGTAAATCATCACCGAATAGTGGCAATCCTTTTGATCTAAATTCCCTAACAATTTCATTATCTCTGACAATGTTAGATGGGGTACAATTAATTAGTCCCATATTTGCTGCTAATGCAAATTCTACATATTTTTTATTGGCTAATTGTGATCCTGAAGGTGTATTTAAGATTAATATTTCTGCTCTAGTCTCTTTTAACACGGATAAAACATCAACTGGCTTTTCCTTACTTATGATAACAACATCATCAGTATATTCTGATAAACCATCTTCTAAAGGACCCATCATAACTTTGACCCCTAATGAATTTACATCAATAACTTTTTCTTTATTATTTGGTGCAGCAAAAATAGCTTCAGATAGATCCTTGTTTACCTTTCTGTCATCAACATCAAAGGCGGCTACAATTTCAATATCTGAAATTTTAAAACCACCTAAATTTGGATGAATTAATTCATCATCATGGCCTTCTTTATAGTATTCAATAGCTTGAACTAAAGCAGATGTTAAATTACCAACTCCTGCAACTGCAATTTTAATTTTATTTTCTGACATTATGCATCAATCTCCCCGCGAATAAATTGTTCTACTCTTTCTTTTCCTTCGAAGTCAGGTATTTGTTTTGGTGGATGTTTAAATGAATAAGCAGAAATAGAGAACATAGGTCCTTTAAGACCTCGATCTTGTGCAATAGCTAATGCGCGTATTACATCAATCATGACACCAGCTGAATTTGGACTATCTTGAACTGATAATTTCAAATTAACATTGATTGGATTATCACCGAAATTATGACCAATGGCATGTAAGTAACAGACTTTCTCATCATCTAAAAATGGAACATAATCAGAAGGACCTATTCTGGTAGGTACATCATATGGTAGCACGCTAGTCACGGCTTCAGTTTTAGATATCCTTTTTGTAGTAAGTCTCCCCTCTTGTTTCATGTTTTCAAAATCAGTATTTCCACCAACATTTAGTTGATAAGTTTCCTTAACATGAATACCTCTATCATTCATTAATTGCATTAAAACACGATGTAAAATAGTGGCACCCAATTGAGATTTAATATCATCACCTGCAGCAGGAATTCCTGCATCTTCAAATTTCTTAGCCCATACTGGGTCAGATACGATAAATGATGGAATACCATTTGCAAATGCAACACCTGAGTCTAGTGCTGCCTGAGCATATGCACGGGTTGCTTCGTCTGAACCTACGGGTAGGAAGTTAACTAAAACTTCCGCACCTGTTTCTTTTAGTACATGTGCTACATCTACTGCATCGTCTGCATTTTCATAACAGAAAAAAGATTTTCGCATGTGAGGTGCGACCCCATCTAATATTGGTCCAGGTAATACTTCAACTCCTAATTTAGGAACTTCAGCAAATTTTCTTGCTTTATTTGGAGCCTCAAAAATGGCTTCACTAATGTCCTTTCCTATTTTATTAGTATTGATATCAAATGCAGCTACAATATCAATATCAGAGATATGATATGGACCAAAGCGAGTATGCATGAGTCCTGGGATTATATCCTCATCATTTGCGTCTTTATAATAATGTAATCCTTGAATTATTGCGGATGCACATGAACCGAGACCAGCAATTGCAAGTTTTATTCTGCGTGTCATTTGTCTATTTCTATAAAATATTTATTCATTTTAAAGCTTAGATTTAGGTAACTTGTTTTTTTATTTGATAAAATCATAATGATTACGTTAGAAATTATTAATGACTGATTATTTTAAATACTGATGATATTTGTTGAAGTTGATATTATTTAATAAAATATTTAATTTTTTAATAGAAGATGATGGTTTGAATATATCTAATAATTCACGGGCTTTTTTGACATATTCTAATGTAAGATCAATGACTGATTTCACTGCACCAGTTTGAATTAATATATTTTTAATTTCTTCTACAGAGTAGTCTTTATGATCAAGATAATATTCATTTAAAATTTTTGATTGATTTTCATCAGCAGCTTCCATAGCTTCAATTGTTATTAATGATTGAAATCGGTTTATAATATCAGATTGTGGAGGCTTTCCTAAATCACTTATTTCTCCAATAATCGCTAACACATCATCTCTTAATTGGTATGCAATACCAAAATATTCACCAAACTTGTGGGCCAACTGTATTATTTCATCATTACCATTTCCTAATATTGCGGGCGTTTTTGCAGAACAAATAAAAGAGGCACTGGTTTTACGATAAAGTAAATCAAAAAAATAGTCTCGTGTAAGTTTAGATTTTTTATTAAGATCTTTTGATACATAAAGGACTGATGATAAAGCTGCACCTACTTTAGATGTTTCTTGCATAATATCTATATTTCCAGTTTTAGTTATTAAATCAAAAACAAAGGTGGATAAGTTATATCCTGCAGACAATGCTGCAAACGTACCATTATTAACATGAAAAGCTGGTTTTCCTCTTCGTACGATGTCTTTATCAAAGACGTCATCAATAATTAAAGATGCATTATGTGAGATCTCTGAGGCAGCACACAAAATTTTTAATTTTTTAAATGCCTCTGTATCCTCATTTTCACCATGAATAGCTTTAAACATATAGTATGTAATTAAGGGACGAATTTTTTTGGCTTGGGTATTATTGAAAAAAGATAAAACCATTTCTTTTAAAGAATCATCAATATAATGTTCATTAATGATTTTTATTACCCAATCATGTATTCTATGTTGATCATCTTTAAAAAAAGAATATCCAACGGGTGCTATTGCTTGCAACTTAATTTATCTTTTAGGTACTTATTTTAAAATAAAATGGTAGGGGGAAAATTATATTGATAACTAATTGCATTGTTTTAATTCCATTTCAACTCATTAAACTAAAAAATGATATAATAATCTGAAATAATGATTTGAAATAAAAATGATACGTTATTTTTATTATAATATAATACCATCTCTAAACAAACTGATAATAGTCTCACCGAATACACCAAATATTACAGTTAGTAAAGTCATTAATATTATCATTACATATACTGCGGGGTGAATATCAATATTTTTTGATTGTTCATCTGGTTTATCAGCCATAATTCTTAGAATGCGTCCATAATAGTATATAGAGATTGCAGATCCAATTATTCCGATTATGGCTAACCAAGTATAGTCTGCTTGAACTGCAGATAAAAATAGAAAATATTTTCCAAAGAAACCTGCTAATGGTGGTATACCCATTAATGAAAATAATGCGATAGCCATGGTTGATGAAAGAATTGGAGACGTATGATAAAGGCCTCTAAAATTATTTATATGATCATTAGCGAAATTTTTGATTATTACTAATACTACGAGTAATGCAGTTCCTTTCATCAATATGTGAGCTGATACATGAAACAAAATACCCGTTATAGCAGTTCTTTTTGTTTCAAAATCACCTGCTCCATATGCGACGATTGCAACGGCGATGTAACCAGCTTGAGCGACAGTAGAATAGGCTAATATTCTCATAACTTTATCTTGAATTACTGCAGCGATATTACCAAATATCATAGATGCAGCAGCAAGAATTGAGAAAATAAGTACTGATGTAGAATTTAATGCAGGCATAGCAAAGAAAAAGATTTGAAAAACAAATGCGAAAGCCATTTTTTTACTTGATGCGGCTAAAAAGGTCACTACTGAAGTAGGGGCTCCAACGTAAACATCTGGTATCCAAAAGTGAAAAGGCACAAGACCGATCTTAAAACTGCAACCCGCTGCAATTAATGCTATTGAGGCAATTCCAAGAGTATTTGCACCTGTGAGTATACTAGAACCGAATTCAAATGAACCTGTGGCTCCGTAGAATAATGCTAAACCATAAATGATTAAGGCGGATGATAATGCACCTAAGAGAAATACTTTCATTCCTGCTTCAGCTGCATTTCTATTTTTCTTTCTGAAAGCAACCATAGCATATGTAGGAATAGAAACTAGTTCGTAACCTAAGTATAATGGTATTAAATTTTGTGATGAAGCAATTAAAAGTCCTCCAATGTTTGCTAATAAAAGTAGTGAATAAAATACACCTAAATCTAACTCAATTTCTAAATCATTCCATGATGCAATTACAACAATAATAGATGATATTAAACCGAATAGAGAAAATGCTAAATAAAATTCTTCAAAGAGAAATAAACTACCGCCTGGTTGTTGATAAGCTACCAATCTTGTCAATGCTGCGGAAGCAACTAAAGTCAATGTACTGATTATGACGATGTACTCTTTTGCTTTTTCTCTAAACAATATATCTGCAATTAAAATAAGGACTATACCAATAAAAAGTGCCCATGTAGGAGCAAAAGCAGGAGTTAACAATACCATATTACATATTCCTCCATTTATGGCAATATACTTTCAGTGAAGAAATCCAGTACAGTCCAGAATATACCTGGAACTAAACCTAATAAAATTGAAAAGAAAGCTAATGCCAAAACAGGATAAATCTCCCACCATTGTGCAGGAGTGGTATTTGTTAATTCTTCAGTCTCTTTGTTAAATAATACTCTTTGAATTGCCCACAGATAGTAACCTGCAGTGATTATAATTGACATTACTGATATGACGGGTATCCATACCCATATCGTACCATATCCGATTAAATCAGAAGTGAATAAGGCAACAAATGTAGTAAACTCTGCTACAAAACCGGCCATTCCAGGTAATCCTGCAGATCCAAATCCTAAAAGTACGAATAAACCAGTAGCAAATGGCATTTTATGGCCTAAACCTCCGACTTGAGATATTAATCTGGTGTGGTTAGTTGTATTATGTTCAATTATACCAGTGAGTAAAAATAATCCTGGTGAGATTACACCATGAGCGATCATCATATACATTGCACCATTAATTCCCCATGTGTTATAAGCGGCTAAACCTAATAATACAATTCCCATGTGAGAAATTGATGAATAAGCGATCATTCGTTTCAAGTCATCTTGTCTGAGAGCTATGAATGCAGGATAGACCATTGAGATCATACCTATAATAGCAATAATAATTCTTACAGTTTGTCCATTAAGGGTTTCAAAGTAAGACACGACTCCTCTGTCTGATGTTTGAACTTCAATATCTGCAAATAACCAAAATGGAATTCGTATTAAGCCGTATCCTCCCATTTTAAGTAATAAACCTGCTAAAATAGCAGAACCTGGGGATGGGGCTTGTACATGTGCATCTGGTAACCAAGTGTGAACTGGAACTTGTGGAAATTTTGTAACAAATCCAATAAACACCAACCAAAATATAGTTGTCAAAGTTGACAATTCAATATTACCTGCAGCAAAATTTATTGCAAGATTATTTTGGATATCTGGTAAATAAAATGTGTAAGATTTAATTCCGTCTACGATTGTATATCCGTTTAAATAAATTGTAAATAGACCAATTAACATTACTAATGAAGCTAAATGTGTATAAATGAAAAATTTAATTGCAGCATATTTTCTATTTGCACCACCCCATATATGAATAATAAAGAACATAGGAACTAAAACCAATTCCCATGCAATGTAAAATAAGAACATGTCAAGCGCTATAAAAGTTCCAATTACACCAGAAAGTAAAACTAAAATCATAGCGTAATAAGTTGGCTCTTGCTCTTTGATGTAAAAACTACTTATTACTGAAATTAGAAAAACAAATTGAGTCAATAATAACAAAGGCATTGATAATCCATCAACACCAACTGAAAAAACCATTCCAATTGAGGGAACCCAATCAGCTTTAAAATGATAAAGGAAGCCGTCTGAAAATTCACTTGGATCGAGATTTATGAATCTCCTTAACCATAAAATTAGAGTATATAATGTGCTAAGAGATATTATAGCGACAGTGCCCCATTTTGCATTTTCAGGACCCATTTTTTTACCTGTTAAATAAATAGGGAGTGATAAGACCAAGGGTGCTAGTAATAGTAGTAAAAGATCGGGTTCATTCATTTAAATATACACCATAAATGATATAATTATATGATCTTGAATTTGGTCTTTTTTAATAGTGATGTTAGTGCATGAGATTTGTGTATTAGGTTGACAAGTAAAAATTATGTTTCTATGATATTCAAAACAATGTTGATATAGTAAGGTATGTTAAGATAAGTCCTAAACCGATTACCATCATTAAAGCATAATTTGGAGTCATACCTGTTTGTAATTTTCGTAATCTTTTACCAATAAAAGATATCCAATCACCAAGTAAGTTAACAAACTTGTCTATAATTTTTATGTCAAATTTATCAGAAGTATCGGCGACTGTTAATGTACCTTGAGTTATTACTTTATCAATTACAATTCCGTCAATGAATTTTTTATCTACTACAGAAAATTTATCCCCAACATTCATTACAGGATTTGAGGCAAACCAATAAATACCCTCATCAACATAGAAACGTCTTTCTGCAATTGCAAATATTTTGTGCATAACTGGATGATTTTGTAGTACTTCCAACATATTATAATGATAAATTGCTACAGCTAGACCAATTCCGATTAAAACAGCAAGGATTGATGGTATTGCAAATACAATATTGAATTCCGATTGATGTTGTCCTAATAAAGAGCCTAAATAATATTCAAAGTTCTTTCCAAGAATATTGAATTGACCTAAGCCTATTGAGAATGTCCACCAAAGAGACTCAATTATAACTAGTGATGCAATTATCCATAATGATATTCTTGTTTTTAATCCTGCTGGAGATGGATGTACCGTTTCTTTGTCATATCTTGCTTCACCCAAGAATGTTAAGATGAATAATTTTGCAGAGTAAAATGCGGTTATACCTGCGGTAATAATTGCGAGTATCAATAAAAATTGGTGTCCAAAAATATCACTTTCTTCCATTGCTAATAGGACAGCATCTTTTGACCAGAAACCAGACATGAGTGGAACACCTGCTAAACCTAATAAACCAATTAACATGGTCCAATATGTATGGGGCATGTGCTTTTTCAAACCTCCTAATTCACTAAGATTTGCATGAGGTTTGTGGATTGAATGGATTATAGCTCCTGCACATAAAAAGAGTAAAGATTTAAATGTAGCATGAGATATTAAGTGGAAAAATGAGGCAGTCAGACCACCTGCACCTAAGGCCAATCCTATAAATCCTAATTGTGATATTGTGGAAAATGCTAATACTTTCTTTAGATCATCTGCTGTTAGTGCCATTAAACCTCCTGCTAGTGCAGTGAGAGTACCGATCCATGCAATAAAATTAGGTGTGAACCAGATAAAGCTATTTTCAACAATAGATAAGTCAGTAAGGTCAATGGTGAAAAATAATGAATATATTCTTGCACCTAAAAATAATCCTGCTTTTACCATTGTAGAACTGTGTAATAATGCGGATACTGGTGTGGGACCTTCCATTGCTTCTGGTAACCAACCAAATAGTGGAAGTTGAGCAGATTTACCAACAGCACCACCAAAAATTAAAAGTGAGGGTAACCACAAGAAAGCCATATCAAATCCTTCAATGCCTATTTGAGCATAGTGCTTCAACCAATAATAATCTAATGTGGGGGCCGTAATAAGTCCTGAATTAGTAAGATTAACTGTTCTTGACCAAATTAAGGCAATACCGATCATGAATGATACGTCTCCTACTTTGTTATAGAGAAAAGCTTTTTTCGCTGCTGAGGAAGCCGATGCTTTGGGCCAATAATATCCAATCAATAAATATGATGCAAAACCTAATAATTCCCAGAAAACAAAGGCCATAAAAAGATTTGAAGATAAAACAAAGCCAAACATTGATCCTGTAAAAAAGTTTAAAGTTCCAAAAAACCGTGTGAATGCACTATCTCCGTGCATATATTCTGTAGCATATAAATGAATAGTAAAAGCAATAATAGATAAAAGTAACATCATGATGACGCTTAAAGGACTTAATGCAATACCCCATTTGAAAGGGCCAGTTCCACTTGGTAGAAAATTATAATCACCTACTACCCAATTAATTACAGGATGACTAATATTTTCTTTTGTTAAATTAAGTTGGGAAAAGTATTGAATAGTAACAATTAGTGCCATGATTACTGATCCACCTAATCCTGCTACGCCAATGTTACCTGTTAAGTTTTCATCAAACTTGAATTTAGTATCGGTATCTATGCTTTTTTTAATTTCAATTGCTCTCATAATCAACAGAGCGATACCTGTTAGAAACGGTATAACTATGACAAGAGCAGCTAAAGTGATTAAGGTATCATTTTCAACTAGATTTATTAAACTTTCTTCTGCCATTAGTTTGCTACCTCCTGTTCTTTTAGTGTAAATATATTGGATACGGTAATTTCTCCAAAATTTCTATAAACTGATAAAAATATTGCAAGACCTATTGCTGCTTCTGCAGCGGCAACACCAATTACTATTAAAGCGAAAATCCAACCATCTAAATTACCAATACCTAACCCAAACATACCATTGAAAGCAACCATTGCTAAGTTTGCAGAGTTCAGCATAATTTCGACTGAGATTAAGATACGCATTGCATTTTTTTGAGTTAAAACTCCAAATAAACCTCCAGCAAAAAGAAAACCTGATAATCCCAAGTACCAAGTGGCATCAATCATTATTTAGCATCCTCCTTGGTTTCATATCTCATCTTCATGATATCAGAAAGTTCTTCTAGTTCCCATTCTCGGATTACCAATTTGATAGATCCCAATAAAGCAGTGAGCAATAAAAGAGATAAAAACGGAATTACTACAGAGTATTCAGTCCAAAGCTGATGAGAGAAACGAGCAGTATCTAAAAATGCTTCAGAGACTGTCCTTTCTGAGTCTCCTAATACAGAGTTTTCTGTGTTATAATTTGTATTTGTAATTGCTAATATTGGTAATAAAATTAAGTTAATAGCCAAAATTAAAAATACTGAAATTTGAGTTCTTAAACCTTGAATTTTACCGAATATACTATCTCCTACAAATAGATAATCATCATGTTGAGCAAGTAATGCAGCGAATAATAATAGAACAGAAATTCCTCCACCATAAATAGATAATTGAAATGCGAACATAATTTCGGAATTAGCTATTAAAAATAATATTGAAATACCAACTAAAAATAGAATTAACCAGTATGAGGCTTGCATAGTTTTCTCTACAGTCCATGTCATATACATAGTAATAATTAAGAAAATTGCCACTGTGATAAAGATAAATTGTAGAAAAACAGACATATTATTCACTCCAATGGTAATGCTTTATTGGGATCGATATCGCCATTCATAATAGTTAATCCTAATAAAATCATTAAGGCAAATAATGATACTGGTAAGAAGTATTTCCAACCAAGATTTAGAAGTTGATCAATACGAAGTCTTGCCAATGCAGCACGCATCCATCCAGCAATTACTACTAGAAGGTATACTTTTATTGTTAATGTTAAAAATTGAACAAATGGATGAGTTGCAAAATTCCATAGTGCACTTGATTCATTTATTGCCCATGGTATGGGGTTGTAGCCTCCTAAAAAGAGGTAAATAAATAATAAAGAATTGATGAACAGATGTAAATATTCAGTCATCATTAATAATGCATATCTCCAAGATGCGAATTCAGTTCTAGGACCCATTACTAATTCTGCTTCTGCTTCAGGTATGTCAAATGGTACTCGCTCTGTTTCAGCAACACTTGATATGAAGAAGATAAAACCTAAAACAAGGCCCATGAAAGCTGTTTCATGATCAATAAGGTTCCATCCATTAGTGTATTGATATTCTGTGATTTTAATTAATGAAAAACTACCGGTAACTACTACTACTCCTAAGATACTAAAGAACATAGGTATCTCATAGGCTACTAATTGACCTGCTGATCTAAATCCTCCAATTAATGAATATTTTGAATTTGAAGCCCATCCACCAATCATCATAGCAGGAGGGAATATACTAAAAACAGCAAATATATATAAAATTCCTATTGAAAAATTACCAGGTACTAATTGATTTGTACCCCAAGGCAATGGTGCAAAAGCTAAGATAGATGTCACTGCAGTCAATAATATAGCAAGGAAAAAACCAACCCTGTCTGCGCCAATTGGTCTAGTATCTTCTTTTAATAATAATTTTATTAAATCTGCAGGTATTTGTAAGACACCCCATTTACCTACATAAACAGGCCCTCTTCGACCTTGCATTCTTGCCATCACTTTTCGTTCGACCCAAGGTGCTATGAGTTGATTAACTAAAATATAGGTTCCTAACAAAAATGTACCTAAAACTACAGCTAAAACTCCAACTACATTATCAGAAATATTGATATACTTAAAATTGTTAAGCCACTCAAAAAGTGCATTAAATGGTAATTGATTTGGATCATAATCCGACATATAATACTGCTATTTGATTCTATATTAAAATAATAATGATAGTGAAATCGTATTTTGATTGATGATTTTGATTTAGATTAAACATAATCAAAATAAATCTGTAATAAACTTGAAAATGCATAAATGATGATATATAAATTTTAATTATATCAATTTTTTAGTATTACAGAACTATTTTGTCGATGCCAAATATTAAAAGTAAAGCTGCGATAGTGGGGACTTTAGGTCCATCATCATCTGAAGAGGAGAAATTAAGAAAATTAATAGATAATGGACTTGATGTTGTAAGGTTAAATATGTCACATGGGAACATTGAGGACCATAAACAAAGATTTGAATTAGTTAGAAGAGTTGATGAAACAATACCAATTATTATTGATTTATCAGGACCGAAAATTCGGATTGGAGAAGTAAAAGAAAATTTTGATTTAATTAAAGATGACACTATAATATTAACCAAAGAAAATGTTGTAGGAAATAAAGAAAAATTATCCATATCATATAATGAATTAATAGATTTAGTAGATGTGAAAGATACGCTATTCATAAATGATGGGATCATTGAATTGGAGGTAACAGAAAAATTTGAAAATCAATTGAATTGTAAAGTTATATCCGGAGGCCCTATTTCTTCGAGAAAAGGATTGAATGCACCAGGTGTACCAATTGGATTATTTTCTCCTACAAAGAAAGATTTGGAGGATATTCAAAATACTATTAATTTAGAGCCAGATTTTTATTCAGTATCTTTTGTCAGGAGAAAAGAAGATTTAATTAAAGTTAGAGAGCAAATTGCGAATTTTACAACTGAAAGAGTGCCATTAATTTCGAAAATTGAACATCAAGATGCCTTAGATAACATAGATGAAATAATAAATCATTCTGATGGATTGATGGTAGCAAGGGGTGATTTAGGTGTGGAACTACCACCCGAAGATATTCCATTAATACAAGAAGTATTGGTTAAAAAATCAAATGATGCTGGAATTCCAGTTATTGTAGCTACTCAAATGTTAGAAAGTATGGTTAATTCTGCAAAACCGACAAGAGCAGAGGCTAGTGATGTTGCAAATGCAATATTACAAGGGGCTGATGCAGTGATGCTTTCAGCTGAAACTGCAACGGGTAATCATCCTATTGAAGCAGTGGGAATGATGGAGAGAATAATAAAAAAAGTGGAGCCTAGATTATTTGAAAAGTCAATTGAACTACAAAGATATGTAAATAGTATTCCTGATAGTATTGGAAGATCAGCAGTGTCTATGGCTGAAGCACTAAATGCAGATGTTATAATGGCATTTACAAGATCAGGCGGTTCATCCCAATCAGTGGCAAAATTTAGACCTAATCAAAAAATAATCGCAGTGACCCCACTTGATAAAACATCGAGAAGATTAAGATTACAATGGGGAGTAAATCCATTATTACTAAGTAGAGATTTTTCAGATACTGATGAGATGATATTTCAAGGAGTCAATAGTGCGTATGAGAAAGGGTTTGTAGATAAATTTGATACAGCGGTTCTTGTAGCGGGATCATTACTAGGATTACCAACATCAACTAATTTGATTAATTATATAAAAATTGACGAGATTATAAACTCAGTTGGTGCAGAAAAAAGATTCATAGAAAAAAAGAATAGAAAAATCAATGATGTTTAAACTTTAAATTATGAGTAGCAAATAATATTGAAATATAATTCTATTTTGTCATTAATGAAAAATAATTTTATAAATATATCTTAAACAATGTATTTTTGTTACTTAATAAATTAAATTTAAAGTAATAAACGTATATTTATACAGTTATGTATCTTGAATTTACAAATGATTATTGAATGAAAATTATGATTTATAAATATATAAAATTTAAGAAATCTGTTCTAAGTGGTTGACAATTTTATTTTATCTGCATTAAAAGGTTCACTAAGTAGTGGGAAAGTGATATCATTTACAAATTTGAATGAAAAATCAGAGAGAGTCACCACTTATGATAGATTCGCATCAATTGCAGATGCCATTAAAGATATTTTTGTCAAAAAAAGTTTGATAAAATTTGAAGAAGGTATGTTTGAACTTGATATCGAAGAAACTGAATCAATAACACCTAGATTAAAAATAAAAGAAAAAGTCAATCCAAATATCCCCATTATTGGGGTGGGGGGTGCCGGAAATAAAATACTAATGAATGTGATAAATAGAATTAGAAGTTATGAACTTGATATGAAAGTATTAGGGGTTGATACTGACAAAAGTGTATTGAAAAAGAATAAGCATATTAGTCATATATTTCAGATACCTGGCGCAACCAAGGGAACAGGGCAACAGTATAGAATTGCTGCGAAACTTAGTGAAAAATCTAAGACTGGATTGAAAAATAAAATACAAGAATACTTAAAAGATTTTGATTGGAGTTATGAGCATGAAATTGTATTTATGTTATTGGGAGCTGGAGGAACCGGAGTAGGAGCAGGATTAGAGGTTGCTAAAACATTAATTGAATTGGGAAAAAGACCGGTACCCATCATTATGCTTCCATCTAAAGATGAAATGACAAGAATAAAATTCATGGCTGCAGTAGCGATGTATTATTTTAACTATGCACCTCCGAAAAAGTGTTTAAACTTAACATCACTCATTGTTGATAATGAGACTTTTGCGGTCAAAAATGAAAAGATACCATATAAAGAGATGATATCTATTAGTAATGAAAGAATTGGAGCTACGATTACGGATTTAATATTATCTACAGAATTAAGAAGTGATGGATACTCATCAGATTTAGTAGAATTTCTGGAGATATTTAAAGAAGTCAAAGGTGTAGGGGTGTTACAATATTTGAATATAAGAAATTCATTGAAAAAATTTAATGAAATATTGAAAAATAATCTTACGGAGTCTTTATCATTAGATGTTGATATATTTTCATCGACAAGAGGCTATTTTTTTGTATCATCCAATACAAACTCCATACTTGCCGGAGATTATAGAGAATATATGTTGAATTTTTCAAATTCAGATATATTTTCTAAATTATATGAAATTGAAACTGAAACTGATTTTTTGGCTGTAAGAGGGATATATACTGGGATTAAATTGCCTAAATATATCACTGATTTTATGGAATTAGCGGAAGACGCTCGAGTAGATATTTTAAAAAGGAATATTGATAGAGTGAAAGCTGGTAAAACAAATCCTAAAATAGATAAATTGAAAAAAAATGAGCAAATAGAGGTAAAAACAGGTCAAGAAGTATCTAAAGAGAAAGCTGAAAAATTTGCAAAAATGATCAGTGAGGGAGATGAAAGTGATTAATCAAAGTAATACTAATTCTTCGTTAACTCATGAAGATATTATATTTGACTTCGAAGACTTTTTAGAAAAAAATGAAGAAAGGTTACCAGAGGGTCTTGACTCACAGTATATGATATATGTTCCTGTAATTGAAAAACCAATCAAAAATTTGTTTAAAGTACCAAAAGCGCTGATGAATTTACCACTTAGTGCAATCCTACACCAAAATAACAAAACTATATTCACATTATTTGGATTGATTTTGACTTTGAGCTTACCTAGTTTGTTGTTGATGATTTTTGCAGGATTTCAAACTGAATATATAGCGGGAAGTGACAGAAAAGGTGGAATGGCGTTATCATTTGTTATCTTTATTTTATTAGGAGCAGGTGCATCAATAGTGTACTTGAAATATATTTATGAAAGCATTAACAGTTTATTGATGTCAAGGAAAGCACCCTGGTTGGTTGATAAAATAAGAAGGGACTTTTTGAAAAACTATAAAATTAAATGGAATAATAATGCGTTAGTTTTCTGTTTAATCACACCATTAGCTATGGAAATCCCCATATTTTTAATTTTAAGAGCAGCAAATGATGGTCAATTACCCCTTAGTCTTGGATTTTTTATATTCTTTTGTTTTTTATTTGGACACATGGGTGTAGGAACTTTAATTTTGATCATGATAACTTCTTTTAGGTTCGTTATTATAAATACTAGAATGTATGATACTTTATTACAAAGTATTACTGCAAGAGTAACAGGATATACTGAGGGAAGAGAGAGTATATTGAATAAAAAAAATTATGAGGTAGTGGGAGTTCTTTCTGATACGCCTGGATTATCAATTCGTTCATTAGGTGATATACCTGTACTAGGCTTAGGTTCAGGAATTTTTAATGTGAATGCAATCATTTTGATTATTTTTAGTCCAATGTTAATTTACCCTCCTATTGGAGATTTTTGGGCTAAAACTTTTGCAGCACCAGTAGATGTTGCGAGTGGAACATCACCAGATCCTTATGGTGTAAATTGGATTATTTTGATAGGGATTGCTGTATCAAGTATAGCTTCATTTGGTGCAGTAATAGGTCCATTAATTAGGATCACTAGAGTCATGGGTAATTTTAAAGAGAAAGCATTGACCGAATTAGATCCTTTTATTTTTGATGAAATTACAGGTTTGGCTGTAAAACAAGATAATGAAATATCTCATGAAACTCAGATTTTGTATATTGTTAGAAATTATATTTATACGATGAAAGTTTCACCAGTTAATCCATTCAGACTGATTCAAATCATAGGTTTAGCAATAATTTATAGTTCCAGAATTTTACCATTAATTATAGGAGTGTTGAATTAATTTGATAGATAAAATATTCGATCAACATAGACTAGAAGTATCAATTATATCTTGTGGAGATACAGGCCAAGAGATTGGAGGGAAAATATCAAAGACGCTTAGAGATCATGGAGCAATTGTAAAGGCAATGACAGTTACATCTTCGTTAGAGAAAGATCATGATGATGATGGATTTGACAGTCATGTATGGATTGATGAAAAAAATGATGGATTTGCTAAAATTTTTAAGGATGGAATAAATGCAGCGAATGAAAATATTGAAATAATTGATGAAACAGTAAGAAAAATAATACCAGAAGACATCAAGGGGTTGTTAATAATAACAACTGGAGCTGGAGCAACAGGATTAGGTTGTTCATTAATTATTGCTAAATTATTATATGAAAAATATAATAGAAGTCCACCAATTCTTACATTGTTACCAGAGTCATTTGAAAGTTCAAGGGTACAATATAATATATCATTATTTATGCATGAAATTGTTTTCAAGGAGGAAAATTATGGGAACCCGATTTTATTACTTGATAATAAACCTAATTTGAAAGAGTATGACAAACCTTTTTCGCATGTTGCGAAAAGTAGATTAAATGTCATACCTACTGCATTTGCAGATTTATTATATGCATCATATGAGAAGTTTGTGACAGAAGAATTTAGTTCGGGTGCAGATGATTTGTATGATGTGATGCATACGCCTGGAATATCAGTATTTATATCTGAAAATTTGTCGGATAAGGGTAACCAAATAAAAGCTAGTAGATTTTCGGATGTAATTGCAGAGAATGTGATGTCAACTACAGCTTTATCTGAAGAACAAGTATTTGATGCCAAAAATGCTTATTTTGGATTATTTAATGTGGAAGATTCAAATGAGAGTTTAAGTTTTCAAATAGAATTTGAGGCTAGGAAATTATTTAGAGCATTTAGAGAAGTAAATCCATTCATTAAAATTGTGAAAACTAATGAGATTTATGGAAGTGAAGCCAAGTTGAGGGGTATAGTGTCTGGATTACCTTTACCAAATAGAGCGCTACAAATAATGAGGATCGCAAGAAAATCAAGAAAAGAGATGATTATAAAAGAATATCAATTATCAAAAGAAAAAATAGATGTCAACTTAACTCAGTTAGAGAAAATGGAAGATGAACTAAAAAGTTATTTTTAATCATCAACATTTGATTGGATTTTTTCCTTATTCCCAAATTTTCTTTCCTCTCCATTGATCAATCTAACGATATTTTCTCTGTGTTTCCAAAAAATCAAGACTAAGATCAACCAACCTAATAGAGTATATTCTTCATAGTCTTGTAAAAAGTTAAATGTAAATGGAAGTAAAGAAACTGCAACTAAATTTCCTAATGAGGTAAATCGAGTAGTTCCAACAGTTATTAGCCAAGAAGACAGTAAGATTACGAATATAATTGGATCAAATGCTAAAACGACTCCCGCTGTTGTGGCAGCACCTTTTCCACCTGAAAAACCTAAAAGCATAGAGTAACAATGGCCCACAATGGCCATGAAACCTGTTAGGGCATAAAATAATTCGGGCGATGAAAATAAACCTGACGAAGCAGTATTACCAGGTACAATTAAAGTAGCGATAAAAACTGCAATTGTACCTTTAAAAATGTCAAATAAAGCTACCATGATGAATACTTTTTTCCCAAAAAGTCTACCTGCATTGGCTCCACCCACATTACCCGATCCTTGTTGTCTAATATCTACACCATGTAATAATTTGCCAAGAATATATGCAGGAGGAATTGAACCTAATAGATAACCCAATGAAATTGCTAAAAAAGAGATTATTAAAGCCACATTGTTTGATAAAACATTACTATTAATTATAATTTTGGCAATCAATTAAATGTTAGTTATAATTTCTTTTTACCGGTGTCAAAAAAACAAAAGCTTGAGACAGATTTTATATCGTTAGAGTATATGATTACTAAATGAATGAAATAGTAACTGATAAGGCACCAGGTGCATTAGGACCATATTCACAAGGTATTATATTCCAAAATTTAATTTTTACATCGGGTCAAATATGCTTAGACCCTGTTAATGGTGATTTGAAAAATGATAATATAGAAAATGAAGTAAAACAAATAATGGCTAATCTAAAAGCGATTTTAGAAAAAGGCGGAAGTTCATTTAAGAGTGTAATAAAGACTACCATTTATTTATCTGATATGAAGTATTATTATGAAGTTAATAAATTATATGCGAGTTATTTTGATGGCAGGTACCCTGCGAGAACTACTGTAGCTGTGAGTTTACCGATGGATGCGAATGTAGAGATTGATATGATTGCGATAAAGGATAATTAAATTTACTATTTTTTTAATTTTTGAATTTCAAGATAATATAAAGTTCTCCAAATCCATTCAAATGGACCATATCGAAATTTTGAAACCCAGATAGGAATGGTAATTAATTGAATAATCCAAACAACTATTATGATTAATAATTGAAACGTCATGTCTAAATTCATTGATCGCAATCCTATGAATTCATCATAAAAAATGAGGATAGATATTATAGTTTGAAAAAGATAACTAGTTAATGCAGTTTGTCCGATGTCGATTACTCTATTTTGAAATGATTTGAGAATATTTGATCTTTCAAGTAAAATTATCAATGAAATATAACCAGTTGATTGTAGTACTGCAGATGGGGTGATTAAAGAAATGTAATAAGGTTGTAACTCACTTATAGTGATGCCTGTTAATGTGAGGAATATTCCCATTGGAATTAGATATTTTGCCAATTTTCGATATATTTGATCATCAAGTGACCCTAAAATAAATCCCGATTTATAAAATGCCATACCTATAAGCATATTTGAGAATGAGAGTAAGATATATAGGATAAATACTGATGATTCTAATATTAAATCAGAAAAGTTAATGATCGATTTGAAACCATTGGTCATCGCGGTATTATCAAAATATGCAGGAGTAGTCGAGCTTTGAAAAATTGTTGCAATTATGTTTATTGGTATCGCTAAAATCAATAATTTTTTGTATCCTAATTTTCGAAACGGGAAAATGATAATTGCAGATATAGAATATACGAATAAAATATCACCATACCAAATCAACAAATGTATAAAACCAAAAATAGATAACCATAGATTACGTCGAAAATAAATAGCAGTAGTTTTTTTATTATTTACATCAAGTTTATCAGTTAATAATATTATACTGGCTCCGAATAAAATAGAAAATAATGTCATCATTTTTTGCTCAGCAAATATAGAGATAAATGAATATAACAGAAGGTTCCATGTGCCATATAATGTGTTAGGTGTTTCTGAGTATGAGCTATAATATGAAATAAGTTTGTCCTCTGTGTATGCAAATAGACTTATGTTTATCAGATAAATGCCAAGTATTGCAAAACCCCTAATTAAGTCTAAAGAATAATATCTGTGATTAGTCAATATTCCAAGCTAATATCTTAATTATTTATCTGATTTCATGTAAGATTGGCGTAAAAAAATAAGTTTGTGATAAATACAACATTTGATTTATTTAAATTTTAAATATTTGATTACTATTGTATTTTTGAATGACTAGAGAAGAACTAATAGAAAAAATGAAGGAATTTGAAGGAACTGCGATAGATTTTGCAAGAATAATGAATAAATCACAGTCAGGTATTGAAGAAGATATAGAACATATTAGAACTAGCTTAAGAAATAATTCAGAATATTTATTGATGATCAAACCAGCTACATGTTTATTGTGTAATTATTTCTTTTCAAATTCAAAGGCAAAAGCACCGAGTAAATGCCCTAAATGTAGAGGGGAGAAAATACAGTTACCTTACTTTAAAATAATGCGAAATAAAAAATTTAAAAATTAGATTAGACTATATTTTTGATCTTATTTTTTTGATTTATAAAATTTAAAATTAAATGACTTGCTAATTTTGCGGTACGATGGTCAATATCAAGCAATGGATTCAATTCAGTAATTTCGAAAATTTTAGATTGAGTGAAAGTTCCTGCAAATTTTGCAATAGTAATAATTTGTTCTGAGGTTAGACCTGTGGGAGAGGGAGCACTTACTCCTGGTGCATCTGATGCTTTGATGGAGTCCATATCGATACCCCAAAAAATATGTTGTGATGAAATTTTATTTTTGATTAGTTCAAAGATTTTTGGTAATCCTTTTGCATTGATATCATCTAATGTGAAAATAGGAACATTTAGTTCTTCTAAAAAATCATAATAAATGTATGAATTTGAAAATTGTTGGATTGCTAACTCTATAAAATTATCACTATTTAGTATATTTTCTTCAATTAACATTCGGTATGGAGTTCCACTATTAGGTTTACTCATATCACGTATATCTAAATGCTGATCGATGTTTATAGCAACAATATTCTTAGATGTGGCATTAAGAGCTTTCAGATCAGGATAAGATATATCATTGCCACCCCCTAATATGATTGGTATTTTATCATCACTCAGTACTTTTTTTACAACGTTTTCTTGATTTATGTGAATATCTTCTAAATCTGATGATATGATTAAATCACCGAGGTCAAAAATAGAAATATTCTTTATGTCTTTTGGATAACTCATTTTATAAAGTTGAGATCTTATAGCATTTGGTCCCATTGAAGATCCTTTGCGACCACCATTTCGTATTACACCTAAATCTTGTGGACATCCAAGGATGACAAATTTTGAAACTTCGTAGTGATCAGGATCATTTTTTATAAGGTTGACCATTTTACGATCATTGATATCATGTATGTTTTTACTATTTGAAAAATCATGATGAGTCAAATCGAAAATATCCATATCAAATAAAATATGACAATGCTGAAAAATGTTAAGAATAAAATTGTTTAAGATTGCTAAAATATATATTGTGTGAAGATTATTATATAATATATTATGAAGTCGAAGGTAACCATTCCATCTATTATAAATGCAAAAAAAGAAAAAAGAAAAATTTCAATGCTAACTGCATATGATTATTTGATGGCGAAAATATTAGATGAGGCTGAAATTGATATTTTATTGGTTGGGGATTCTGTTGGTTTTGTTCATATGGGGCTAAAATCAACAATCCCTGTGACAATGGATCAGATGGTTTATCATTCAAGTATTGTTGCAAAAGCTACTGAAAGAGCATTGGTTATAACAGATATGCCATTTGGAAGTTATACTGTGAGTAAGGAAGAAGCGGTTAAAAATGCAATAAGGTTAGTTAAAGATGGAGGTGCACATGGAGTAAAATTAGAAGGGGGCAAACGGGTTTTAGACAAGATTAAAGCGATTATTGATGCAGAAATACCTGTAATGGGGCATCTTGGTTTAACTCCGCAAAGTGAACATAAATTTGGAGGTTTTAAGGTTCAAGCTAAATCTGAAGATACTGTTGAGAAATTAATATCTGATGCACTAGCCCTTGAAGAAGTTGGAGTGTTTTCTATTGTTTTAGAGGGCATACCAATTGAAGCGGCTAGGAGAGTGACAGATATTCTTCGAATACCGACAATTGGGATTGGAGCAGGGAAATATTGTGATGGACAAGTTTTGGTTACACACGATATGCTTGGATTAACTGATTTTACAGCAAAATTTGTGAAAGAATATTCTAAATTAAAATCTGAGATTATATCTGCAGCAAAATTATTTAGTGAGGAAGTGAAAAACAATCAATTTCCTACATTAGAGTATTCATATGATGTTGATATTAAAAAGGAAATCAAATCAGATCTAATTAAAAATATCTCTGATGAAAAGAAATCATTTGATAAAATTTAATTAATATGACATGTTTATTTTCATAATGTTTAATAGACTTACAACCTTATCTAACATTTGTACTTGATTGTGTAAGGTGATGTATTGGAAGAAAACGGTTTAGAGAATTTTCAAATTGATTATTCTGAAATTTCTGCATTTGGTAATTATGAAAAAGTTGCAACGAGTTTTATCATGGGATTAGAAAAATCAATAATTTCCTTGGTGAGAGAAAAACAAAAAGTTATGATGACAGATATAATAACAATATATGGTAATTATAAAAAAGTACATGACTGTGTGAAAAGGTTAGTTCTTGAAAATAAATTAATTTTACATGAACATGAGTATCATAGTATAGAAAATGAGAGATATGACAAACAAGAACTAAGAATAACTAAACCTGAGGAGTCAGAATGGATTGACCTTACAGCCCAACCATGTTTAACTTGTCCAATAGCGAATGAATGTGGTATTGATAACCCTGTTAGTCCATCTACATGTGCTGAGTTCAATACGTGGTTAGGTGAAGAGATAGAATTATTAGATTGATTAGAATGGTGAGTCAATTTAATTTATTTAAGGATTTTTAATTATGAGTTATCAGAGAAAAGACCCATTTTATAAGAAAGCGAAGGATAAAGGATATAGGGCAAGATCATCGTTTAAATTAAAACAGATACAAAAAAAATTTTCGATAATGAAAAGAGGAGATTTAGTTGTTGATTTGGGAGCGGCCCCAGGCGGTTGGTCACAAGTCGCATCTGAATTTGTTGGACCAAATGGTACTGTGGTTGCGGTTGATAGATTACCTATAAGAGAATTCCAAAATGAGAACATTATTAGATTGCAATTGGATATGCAATCACCTAAACTATTAGATTTTTTGAGTAATGATATTAAAAGAGAAGTTAATGTAGTACTTTCAGATTTAGCAGGTAATGTTTCAGGTAATTGGAACCTTGATAGTGATCGACAATTGTATTTAGCTTCATTAGCATTAAGTACTGCAAAAAAATTTTTAAAAAAAGAGGGTAATTTTGTTACTAAAGTTTTTAGAGGAGCTAATTTAAAAGAATTTGAAGATGAGATTAAAGATGAATTTGAGTTTATTAAACATTGGAGGCCACCTGCTACCAGAAAAACATCAGCTGAGGAGTACATAATTTGTAAATCATTTATTTGAGGTTTAATTAATATGAGTAATATGAGAAAAATAAGTGACATCAATGGATATGTTGAAGGTAATTCAAAATGGCCAGATTTTGATAAAAAAATTTGTGAGGAAGGAAACGTTGTTTTTACAATACCTAAGTCAGATAACATATATGATGCCCCAATTTTTTTTAATCCCATGATGAATTTAAATAGGGATTTGAGTATTCTATTTACTAAAAATTATTCGGAAAAAATCAATAGAAAATTAAGAATTTTTGAACCTTTAGCAGGAATTGGCATAAGAGCGATGAGAATGTTAAAAGAGATTCCTGAAAGTATAGAAGAAATTGTAATTTCAGATTACAATACAATTACAAATAGTGTTAGTAATTATAACAAAGAGAAATTGAATTTTACAAATAATTTACATATATTTAATAGAGAAACAAGGTCTCTTACATTGGATTTAGCAGAAAATAAATACAAATATGATTATATTGATTTAGATCCATTTGGTTCACCATCCCCATATATTGATTTTATGTGGCCTGTCTTAAATTCTAAAGCTTTAATTTCAGTCACTGCAACAGATATGACTGCACTATGTGGAGTATATCCTATGGCATGTTTCAGAAAGTATGGCGGATATCCAATTAATAATCAACATAATCATGAAACAGCGATAAGAATTCTGCTTGGTATGGTCGTTAGATCTGGAGGGAGACATGAGAAAGGGATAACCCCAATATTTTCCATATCGGTAGACCATTATGCTAAAATATTTTTTAAAATTGGAAATGGAAGAGGTAGAGCTAATAAATCAATGGAGCAAATTGGTTTTTCTTTTACATGTGATAATTGTCATGAAATATTTTATGAGAAGATAGATGGAGAAATACCAAAATGTTGCGGAGAATTACAGAAAGCAGGCCCTTTATGGATTGGTAAATTGTTTGATAAAGATTGGTGTGAAAGAGGATTGAAAAGTTTAGAAACTATGAAATTACCATCTGAAAAAAGAATTGCTAAACAATTATTAGAGGGGATTAATGAAGAAGATTTGAAAGGATTTTTTCAAATAAGTAAATTATGTAAAAAATTAAAAATATCACAACCTTCATTCTCAGATCTATTTTCAAAGATAAATGACAAAGGTTTCAAAGTTATAAGATCTCAATTTAAGGATCAAGCGATTAGAACAAATATATCAGGGAGACAAATTGTAGAAATATTGAAGGAGTTGACAGAAAAATGATTGCTGGAATTGATGAAGCAGGCAGAGGACCGGTGATAGGACCAATGGTAATTGGACTAGTATTGGCTAAAAATGATCAATTAAAGAGATTGCGAAAGTTGGGGGTTGACGATTCTAAAAAATTATCTATTCGCAAAAGAACTATGTTGTCTCAAATAATAATGGAAAATGTAGAATACTATGATACTTTGGTGATTAATCCTTTAGAGATTGACAACTATGTATTTAATGAAAATTTGACTCTTACAACCTTAATGGAACATGGATTAAAAAAAATAATTCACCCTGTAAAATCCAAAATTACATTTTTACAAATTGACAAAATGGGTGGAAAGGATTTTGCAGATCGGTTTAAAGATGATATCAAAGGAAAAATTATTTGTGAGGAGAAGGGAGATGCCAAATATACTTCTATTGGTGCGGCATCAATATTAGCCAAAGTTGTAAGAGACAGAATTATTGAAAATATAAAAAAAGATGTGAAAAAATCAGACCCAAATTTACCTGGTTTAGGATCTGGCTATCCATCAGATCCAGAAACGAAAAAATTTTTGAGGGAATATTATATGAAATATAATCAATTTTCAGATTATGTTAGAAAAAGTTGGAGTACCATTTCAAATTTAACAGATATATTGAGCCAATCTAATCTTGATGATTTTTGATCATGAAAAACCTAAAACTGTAGTAGTGGGTAAAAATTTACGGATAATACTTATATCAGGGCGATATAGTATTTTTTGATTTTTTTCGGAATTTTTCCATATTAAATAATTTGATAGGTTGTCATCAAGTATTTTTTCGATAACATAACTATTTTCTTCTGTTCCTCCTATGGTAAATGCGCCAGTCCCTAAATCTCTCCTTCTAAGTATTATAATTGGTAATTGTACATGTTTCCAAAAGTTTTTAGGAATCATATTTTTGATGTGAGTAATTTCATTTTTTGCAAAATGTGTAAAATTACCATCTCTTGATTGATAGCCTTGTATTTCATATCCATCTAAAACAGATAATTTGACAGGTTTACTTGGTAAATGTGTATTAATTTGATCTATTTCAATTTGTAAAAATTTTGATAATTTATCATCCATAAATATTATCACCCCCATTTAAAATATATAAATCATAATCATTTATTCCATTGACCCAAATAAGCATAATGAGCCCTGTGAAATCGTGATATGTCTACTGATTTGATTGTTTTAAAACCATTATCTTCTAAATTTTTCAATTCATTCTGAAAAATTTTATTGATTTTTTCTCGTTGTGATATACTCCGAGTTTTAATAGCGATAAATCCTTGAGCATCTTTTTTAAGATACATTTCTGCATTTTTAATAAAAAGTGAGGATTGATCTGGTTGTGCCACATCACTGAATAACAAATCGACTCCATCAACAATCTCTGCATATTCTTGTGGTTTTCGTGCGTCTGCAATAATCGGAATTATATTTTCTCGCATTTTACTTAAATTATATAGATCTCTTGCTGGTCTTGGAGAAAATTCAATTGCATAAATAGTACCATTTGGTCCAATCATATCAGAAATATGCGAAACAGTGGTACCTGATGATGCACCTAAATATAATATATTACTACCTTCTTTGATGGAAGGCACTTTAATATGTTGAGTCATGGCAGAAGCGAGTTTTGACTTTTTATGTTCCCAAACACGATATTCAACATTATCAATATTAATTAATCGCTCTCCATATACATTATAATTAGGAGTTAGATTTTTGGTAACATACATGTATCCTTTCAATCCTTTTAATGACCAGACATTAGTCATCATTTTAATTGGTTTTATACTCAGAGCCAATTTAGTTTCCTCCTCTCAAACTTAGTTCTAATTGTTTCAATTCAGCTCTTAATTCATCACCCTTGAAATTATCACCAAAACAATCAAATCTTGCAGCAATTACAATGGAGTTTGCGAATGCTCGAGATAATTTACCTCGCATATTATGAGGAGAATTTCCTATTTCTGGAATTTGAAATAATATTCCATGTTTAGGTGGGGTCCCTCTACCTCGCATAGCAGAGTAAAGAGCTTTTTCGGCACCGATAATTTGTATTTTAGATGCATGTGTTTTTGCGATATTTATCAAACCTCCCATCGCAGAAATTAATCGTGCTCCAACATTTGCACCGGATACAGCGGTTAAATTGGGAGCGTATTTCTCCATTTCATCATCAATCCATTTTTCTAACTTTAATTTATTTTCATTGGAATGAATAATAGTTTCTGCATAATAGGACATTACTGTCAAATCATTTTCTGCCAAATCACCCCCTATTGATTTTTTCGCAGCAGATAGAATAAATTCAATTTTTGCCTTGGGTAATGAAAACTGTTGTAAATGTTGAATTGTAATATTATCCCGATTGGGAGTTTTTGTTACGATTTTTGCTAATGTGACTTGATTAGATATTGTATCAGTTATTTCAGGGAAATGCAATGCATAAAGTTCTTTTAGTCTACTACCAGTAAGATTAATTGTTTTTTGTAAGTCATCTATTCCATGAACTACTTGGGATAGAATTTCATCTTTCTTAGATGAGTGTTGTTTTATTTTATCAAACGTACTGTTTAAAGCACTATTTCTTAATTTGTTTTTATAATCATGTGAGTCCGAAATTAATCCGGTATTTTCTATTAGATATGAAAATCGACTAATTCTAATTTGTTTTAAGATAGGATTTAAAAGATCGACTTTTGGAAATATATTTTTTTCATTGCATAACTCCTTTATTGTTGAAGAGTCAGTAATAATATCTTTAAATTTATTCAAATGTGTGAAAAAATCATTATCTGTTTCTTGATAAATTTGAATAATATTACCTTTATCATCTAAAATGAGTGTACAAATTGGTGAGGACGAAATTAGAATTTGACTCATGATTACAGCTCTTATCAAAGATATATTTACTTAAATTTTAGTATGCTCATTAAAGTCATGTAAATATGAGAGATAATTATATTCATTACCAATATTGTATGATGTCCTTTGTAACTTAACTAACTTCTTATTAAATATAAAGTTCAAGCAAATGTATGACACATGGTAGATTGCAGAATGCAGGTATAGTAAGAAAAAGAACACCTGTAGTCCCAAAGAAATATCCTGATAGACAGTCACCAATTCCTAGGGTTAGGAATAAAACTAATTTTTATAATAGACATTTCAAAAACAAAGCTGCAGGTCAGTCAAGAAGAAGAAATGCATGAAATTATATGATTGTTATAAAGGTATTATTACCATAAACAATATGGATGGGTGCCTAAGTTGGAAAATTTTGCTGAAGAAGATAGAAATGAATTGACAGATATAGAGATTGAAGCATATAAAGAGATAATTAACCATATTTTAGAGCAAAAACCTAACAAAAAAGGAATTGAAATAATTAAAAGAGAAGTCGCAACCAAATATAAGTTAAAAAAATTCCCGAGAAATTCAGATTTATTAAGAGAAGTAGATGAAGAGAATTATGATACAATATTACCATTTTTGCGAATAAGAGATATAAGATCACTGTCAGGAGTTAACGTTATTTCGGTATTTACTGCGCCATTTGCTTGTAGACATGGAGCATGTATATTTTGCCCAGGTGGCCCGGAATGGGGCACTCCAATGAGCTATACCGGAAGAGAACCAGGTGCAATGAGAGCTATTTCTAATGGTTTTGATCCTGTTTCTCAGATCAAATCAAGAATTAATCAATTACAGGCAACTGGTCATAATGCTGAAAAATTAGATATAATCGTAATGGGGGGCACATTTAATTCAAATCCAAAAGAGTATCAAGATCAATTTATTTTGGGGATATATGAAGGATTAAACGGAGAAAAATCAGAAACTATTGAAGAAGCCAAAGAAAAAAATGAAAGAGCAAAATATAGATGTATAGGACTAACTATTGAAACAAAACCTGATTGGGCTGAGAAAAAACATATTAACAGTATGTTAAGTTTTGGAACAACAAGAGTAGAGATTGGAGTGCAAACTTTA
>Ga0255754_10000596_pt1 | contig 28687 bp, 36 predicted proteins | sample 101ome_22_FD_179954 | JGI IMG/M metagenome (GOLD analysis project Ga0255754, IMG submission 179954) | Coastal salt marsh microbial communities from the Groves Creek Marsh, Skidaway Island, Georgia - 101412BT metaG (version 2) | ecosystem: Environmental > Aquatic > Marine > Intertidal zone >... | reverse complement strand
GTGGTTATTCGCCCGCGTGGTGGAATGGTAGACACAAGAGACTTAAAATCTCTGGGCTTAGTAGGCCGTGCCGGTTCGAGTCCGGCCGCGGGTACCACGTGTTGGGTGATTATCATTTTATAACAATAACTTGTAGAATTTACATGTAAAAAGGGAACGCAAAAAGAGACAGTAAAGAACTCTTTTCCTAATTCGTAATTGCTGAGGCTATCGTTAGTTGCACAGGTTAGTTTGCTTTTAAAATTGACTCGGCGGTTATTGATTTGGCTCGCTCAATATGCAGTTGCATCAACGATATGGACTTCGATAGATTTTCATCTAATATGGCATCTATTATTTGCTCGTGTTCTAGCCAAGACTCTTTGGCTGGTACACTCGTGCTCACAACCAAGCCCATTGCTCTTCGAATGTGATGCCAATTAAGCTTCATGCTCTCGATTAACGTTTGGTTTCTAGTCCAAGTATAAATCATTTTATGAAAAAAGAAATCAGCTTCAATTTGGTCTTTCAGAGCGCCTTTATCGACTGCAGCCCAGCCATGATCTAAAGCTTGCAGTGCTTCTTTTTTAGCTGTGTCTGGTTTGCGTTCAAACGCTAACTTGATCGCAAATGGTTCAACGGCGCTTCTAAACTCATAAATAGAATTAAACTGATCTAGGCTGATTGGTGATACAATTACACCTCGTCGTCCAGTCTCCTCGACAAAACCGTTAGATTTGAGTATCGAAATGGCGCTGTTAACAGGTTGTCTAGATACGCTTAGTTGCTTTGCTAGCTCGTCTTGATTAAGTCTTTCGCCACTCTTCAGTTCACCAAAACATATTTTATCAAGTAAAATTTCATAAGCTTGCTCTGTAAGAGATTTTTCTAGTTTTATTATTTTCATTTATTATTCCTTCTTGGACGTAGTTAACAAACTTTTCTGCATATCGTCTAGACAGAATTCAAAATTTCGTATACGAAATACGGTATTCAATATACAGTCATATGGAGAACTGCTATGTGTGAAATATTTTCAGGTCAAAATCCTGAAAGGTACGCGTCGACTACACGCCGTCTTCGATTGAACGGTCAGAGCACATCAATTCGATTAGAAAATGCGTTTTGGGAAACTCTAGATGAAATTGCTGCTATCGATGGTGTATCCACGCCATCTTTCATATCAGAACTTCACTCTGAAATTTTAATATTCAAAGGCGAACCGCAAAATTTCACTTCTTTGTTACGATGTGCGTGCTTGAAGTTTATGCAACAAAATAGAGAACTTAACCAATCGTCGTATGCTGCAGAGTGACTCTAAAGTATTTCGCTTCGCATAAGTAGTATTTGGTTACTACCACAAGCCCAATTTGATTCTCGTACAGTATTATTGCGAATACTCATTAACGGGAGGCAACAGTGGCAAAACAAATTCACTCTATGCTGCGTGTGCTAGACGAAAGAAAATCGACCGAATTCTATAAAACAGCCTTCGGACTTCAGATTGCAGACAGATTAGATTTCAAAGATTTTACACTTGTTTATCTTATGAATGATGAATCTGATTTCGAACTAGAGCTTACGATCAACAAGGGCCGTATCGAACCTTACGATTTAGGTGATGGTTATGGGCACCTCGCGGTTTCAGTCACTGATTTGGATCGTGAGTATGCAAGGCTTCAAGGCGAAGGTCTGCAACCACGAAAACTTGTAGAATTTGCACCTAATGGCGAAAAAATTGCCAGATTCTTCTTCATTACAGATCCAGATGGCTACGAGATTGAGGTTCTCGAAAGAGGAGGTCGCTTTAAATGAAAACTCAGGGAGAAAATATTATGAATCAGAATAAGTGCCCGGTTGGTCTTACCAGGCGAGAACTGTTAGCTAGAAGTACGGCAGCAGGTGCTTCATTTGTAATTGGTGCAGGATTTCTAGCCTCACCTAATGCAGCATGGGCTATCGAGACTGCTGTGCTCAAACCTGAAAGCATGGCAGCTTTGGTACAGATGGCCAGAGATATTTATCCGCACGATAAAGTTGGCGACGAATATTATGTCATAGCGTTAAAGGGTTATGATAGCGAAAGTACGGCACCAGCCGTTGAGAGTGGTATTGAAAAACTCAATGCCCGCGCTCGAGCAGCAGGATATGAAAATTACGTCACTGTTGGCTGGGAAGAGGATCGTGTTGCAATATTGCGTTCAATTGAAGAAGACGCGTTTTTTCAACAAATCCGCGGTGGATTAGTAACAGGTCTCTACAATCAAAAAGAAGTGTGGCCGATCTTTGGTTACGAGGGTGCTTCATTCGAATACGGCGGCTACATCGACCGTGGTTTCAATGACATCAATTGGCTTTAAAGAGGAGAAGATCAATGACCGCAAAATTTGATCATTCTGATGACAGTGTCGTCGTTGTTATTGGTACAGGCGCAGGTGGTGGAGTTCTTTCGAATGAACTTGCGCAAAAAGGAATTTCAGTTGTTGCGCTGGAGGCTGGTGACAGACATTACCCCGAAGATTTCATAAATGATGAGTGGGAAAGTTTTGGTCAATTGGCCTGGACCGATGCTCGAACGACATCGGGGGACTGGCGTGTAGCTAAAGATTTCGCTGGTTTACCGGCATGGATCGTTAAATCAGTCGGTGGCACCACGCAGCATTGGGCAGGGGCGTCGCTCCGCTTTCAAGAGCATGAATGGAAGGCAAAGACAACTTATGGGGAAGTTACTGGAGCGTCGTTACTGGATTGGCCAATTGATGCAGCAGAAATGGACCCGTGGTATAAAAAAGCAGAGGATAAATTACAGGTTACCAGAACGGGCAATAGGCCCGGATTGCCTGGAAACAACAACTTTCGCGTTTTTGAAAAAGGTGCAAAAGCCCTTGGTTATAAAAATGTGCATACAGGCCGTATGGCAATTGCTTCACGTGATGATAGCGATCGGATTATGTGTCAGCAAACAGGCTTCTGTTTTCAGGGTTGTAAGTGGGGTGCTAAATGGTCTGCGGGATACCATGATATTGAACAAGGAGAGGCCACGGGTAACCTGGAGGTTAGACCAGGATCACATGTCGCACGAATTCTGCATGATGATAGTGGCAAGGTTACGGGAGTGGAGTACTTCGACAAAGAAGGTAACCTCCATTTCCAAAAGGCCCGTATTGTTTGCTTAGCAGGTAACTCATTTGAGAGCCCACGATTGCTCTTAAATTCAGCGTCATCCATGTATCCAACAGGCCTCGCAAACTCATCCGACCAAGTAGGCCGTAATTACATGCGCCATATGACTGGATCTGTATACGCCGTTTTTGACAAGCCAGTGAAAATGTGGCGCGGTACAACAATGGCAGGGATCATACAGGATGAAGCCGGACATAACCCATCGCGAGGGTTCGTTGGTGGATATGAAATGGAAACACTGAGTTTGGGTCTACCATTTATGGCAGCATTCTTAAATCCGGGGGCATGGGGGCGCGAATTCACGACAGCGCTTGATGCTTATGAAAATATGGCAGGTATGTGGCTTGTAGGTGAAGACATGCCTCAAGCTACTAACCGGGTTACTTTAAATACTGATGTAAAAGACCAATGGGGGCTACCCGTTGCCAATGTACACTTTGATGATCACCCTAATGACATTGCCATGCGAAATCACGCGTATAAGCAGGGTATCGCGGTATATGAAGCTGTTGGTGCCACACGTACTTTTCCAACTCCACCTTATCCTTCGACGCACAATCTTGGCACAAATAGAATGAGTGCAAAACCTGAGGACGGTGTTGTTAATAAATGGGGGCAAACACATGACATCAAAAATTTGTTTATTTCTGATGGGTCTCAATTCACGACGGGTGCAGCAGAAAATCCGACGCTGACAATTGTAGCATTGGCAATCCGGCAAGCGGATCATATTGCGAGAGAAATGAGCTCGAAAAATTTGTAAATCTTTGCGGCGCCAATTGGCGCCGTAATTTTTGAAAGTTTAAGGAATTTTGAAACTTATGAAACGAGAGTCAATTTACCAACCCGAGCAGGAAGGTCTAATTTTTCCTGAATTGCCAAAATTTGAAAATATCGCAGATGAAAGAAGGCATCGAAAAGAGCGTCTTGTTGCCGCCTGTAGAGCATTTGCAATCGAAGGTTTCGATTATGGTTTTGCGGGTCACTTAACTGTTCGTGATCCTGAGCTTCCACATCTTTATTGGACGAACCCAATGTGTGTCCACTTCGATAAAGTGAAAGTTTCGAATTTGATACTAGTCGATCACGATGGAATAGTTGTGGAAGGCGAGTATGCAGTAAACCGTGCTGGCTTTGTTTTGCACGCAAATGTGCATGAAGAGCACGAAGATATTATTTCAATGTGCCATGCACACACCACTTTTGGTACAGCTTGGTGTTCGACTGGTCTCCCTATTGAACCGATAACCCAAGATGCATGTGCCTTCTTTGAGGATCATGTAGTCATCGGCGAACAAGCTGGCGCAGTAGCTGTAGAAAATCATGCGGGTGCAGATGTTGCCAAAGCTTTCAAAGGTGTGAAGGCAGCACTCCATCAAAACCATGGATTGTTGACTGCATCACGACATTCAATCGAAAGTGCCGCATTTTGGTTCATAGCGCTAGAACGGTGTTGTAGGCAGCAACTTGATTTAGCTGCGAGTGGTATAGAACCCATACGTATTCCAGATGACCGCGCACGATATAGTCGAGTGCATGTTGGCAGTGACTATATTGGATGGCTGCATTTTCAAACAATCTGGAATAAGCTGATAGTAGATCAGCCCGATATGTTGGATTAATCAAACGAATTTGTTTTACTGATATCGGAAGGCAGAAAGGAACTCAAAACAGTAGTAAAAGGCACTCAAATCTTTGCAGCATTATTCAAAAAATTTCATAAAAACAATGCAGTGAGATTTACATGTGTTCCGGCCGCGGGTACCACGTGTTGGGTGTTTTCTCATTCACAACAATAACTTGCAGTTTTTATTTGTGAAAAGGGAACTCTAAAGTGGTCAAAAAGGAACTCTTTTTGCTGATTTCAATTGGTTTGCTACGAAAAGCGATTTGTAGATTTTGAGTCGACTAAACGGTAATCTCGAACATCCGGTAACGACATCCACGAGGGTGGTATTCCAACTGACCAAGCCAAGGACCTCGCAGCGCAGGCTCAGGGCTTCCGCAATCAGGCGCACTACTGGGGGTGGTTGAGGGTCTATGTTGAGCGGAAACGGTTGGGATAGGGTTTCCCGGAAAACAATTGGCTCAGCCCCCTTAGGGGCTGAGTTCTATACAGACCATTTGACTTAGATCGACTGAATATTCATCAGTCATCGTCATCATCATCGCTATCGTTGTGATCATCATCGCTATCGTTGTGATCATCATTGCTGTCGTTGTGATCATCATCGCTGTCGTTGCGATCATCATTGCTGTCGTTGTGATGATCGTCTGTGTCGCTGTGATCATCCTTGCTATCGTGGTAGCGGGTCTCTATTGTTTCAATTATTTTTCGAGTATCATCATCATTTGCAGTTTCAGTATATTGTTTGATGACCGCCCCTGTTACGTTGTCTATTACGATTTCGATTTTCTCACCTGTTGCTGAGTAGCCTTCAATTTTTGATTTCACAGTTCCACGTTCAACCTCAAAATGCGTATAGCCTCGTGCAAAGAACTCATCGATTCTGGACTGAACAAAATCGGCATAAGCAGGCGTGGATGCTAGTAGTATTGCCGCTGTGTATGTGATGTGTCTTCTCATTTTTGCCTCCTGAGATGTGTGGTCATCACTTACAAAGCAAAAACACATGCTTCCATAAACTGCGGTGTATTTGGCATGAAATTTAGTCCGTATAACTTTGGTTTATTGCTGAATTTTGCTGCTTATAATATCTAAAACAAGGAATATTGGCTTAGTCTAGGTGCATCATGTTTGAAAATAGGATGATTTTGAATGCAGTTATTGCAGGCATGATGGCTGCCTTCGTTTTCTTTCTTTTTGATGTAATATTCGATCTACGAGATAATTTTTCCGCTGGAATATCGTACTCCATAGATGAAGCGATCCATTTGGTGTTCGAAAGTGGAGCCGTTTTAGCTTTGTTCTTTGGAATGGTTAGTTTGTTCAAGTACAATTCATTCTTACGGGACCAAAATGTTAAAGCTCAGACCCAGTTATCTGCCCTAAAGCTAGATTTCGATGAGTATGTACGAAACCAGTTTTCAAAATGGGAGTTAACAGTCGCAGAAAAGGATGTTGCTTTATTGCTACTTCGAGGGCTGAACACCAGTAGTATAGCAGAGTTTAGATCCGTCAGCGTTGGAACCATAAAAGTACAAGCTCATAATATATTTGGTAAATCTGGGGTATCATCACGTGTAGAATTCATGGCTCTGTTCATGGATGAATTCATTGATATTGGTATCAATAAATAAGAAAGGTTATCGTCATGAAAAAAATTGTTGTGTTAGTAGTCGGCCTAATGCTTGGATCATGCGGAATGCAGAGTGGACCAATCATCATAGAAAATCCAGCAAGTGCGGAATTGAATAAGTAGCTATTTTATGTTCGCTGTGGACTTTAAAAATAGATATCGATTTATACAAAATTTAGGCCTGTTTCTAACTTAACCAAAGTTTACAAGACGTATAATTTTAAGCTTATAACTTTAGTTTATAGAAAATTAATCTACGAGCGGATAACGATTTCGTTGATTTACATCAGCATCCATCGTGAAGTGTGAAAATAGAATTCCGTATCCGAACTTTTTAATATGAAATTTAAGCGCTTTACCTCATAAAATTAGTGAGCAAATGAAACAAACCATGCATCGCATATTTCCCCGTGGTCTCCCCCCAATTGTATTGAATTTAGCTGTTGCTACCTATGTGATTGTCGCGTTGAATTCATTATTTTGGCAGCATTTACTCGATATTTTGTCAGATGATACGTTTGCGTTAATTGGCCTTTTGTCTGCGTTTTGGATGCTGACTATACTAATAATTGAATTACTTGCTCCCGGGCCATTGCAGCGACCCATTTTGGCGTTTCTAATTATTTTGTCGGCCGCCGCAAACTATTATGGTAATACGTTTGGTGCGAGAATTGATCAAGAAATGGTACGCACCATCTTCGCGACCACGATCACTGAGTCACGCCACCTGCTAACACTTAATTTGGTAATTCAAATAACATTAACGGGCCTGATACCAGCTTTAATAGTGTGGAAAACTCCAACGCGACAGCGGCGCATTTTACATCAACTTTGGCGTTGGCCAGTTGGTATTACAGCAAGCTTGGGACTAATGCTGACCATACTGTACAGCGATTATCAAACCTATTCATCGGTAATTCGCGAACACCGGGAATTAACCGTATCTTATCAACCCGGTGCAACCCTATCGGCCATGTTCAAGGTGTTGAGACAAGAATTTAGCGTAGACACCGGACCGATTAAAGTAGTGGCAACTGATGTTCATCGTAGTCCGCAGATGGCGGGGTCTGACAAACCTGTTCTGATGGTTTTGTTTGTTGGTGAAACCGTCCGTTCGAAAAACTTTGGTTTGAGCTTGGAAGCGCAACAAACGACACCAAGATTAGTTGGCCATGATTTGGTGTATCTTCCGAACACTGAGTCATGCGGAACCCTGACGGCTGTGTCCGTGCCGTGTATGTTTTCCCCGTTGTCTTCGGGGGAGTATACGCGTTCCGCATTTCGCGGTAGTGAAAATCTGACGGATGTTGTTGCTCGAGCCGGTTTTAATGTGCATTGGTGGGATAACAACACTGGCGACCAGAATATTATGCGCGCTCGTGATTGGAAAAAAGTAGACAGACTATGGGATCCCAATGTCTGTTACACTGGAGAGTGTACTGATGCGATCTTTTTGCCGCTAATTCGTGAAACTTTGGATACCATAGAAGAAGACACACTCTTAATTCTTCATATGATTGGCAGTCATGGTCCAGCTTATCACCTTCGATACATGCCGCAACGTGCGATTTTTAAGCCGACTTGCGATACAGCGGAATTTTCAAACTGTACTACCGAAGAAATTGTGAATTCATATAACAACAGCATTGTTGAAACTGATTACGTTTTATCAAAAACGATTAAATTAATGAGTGCTAGCAAAAATGCAGATACGGCAATGATCTATATATCAGATCACGGGGAGTCACTCGGCGAAGGCGGCCTATACTTGCATGGTGCACCGAAGTTTCTAGCACCAGTGGAACAAACGAAAGTTCCATTTTTGATCTGGCTCGGTCGATCCTATCAAGAACGTTTGGGTGTTTCGCATGATTGTCTGCGGCAGTATGCTGATCGTCCGGCTTCGCATGACATGTTGTTCCACTCTGTGCTGGGTCTACTTGGCTTGGAAACACTTGCTTTACAACCAGAGCTTAATCTTGCTTCAAATTGCGTGGTAAAGGGGTAGTTAAATGGCACGTGAAAAGTCAAAAATGCCGTGCAATAGAAAAGGTCTGTTGCATATTTTCGATGCAGCTGGTTTCTCTGCTTCTGGTTTTTCCAGATTGTCAAAAGAAACTGCTTTTCGCTTAGAATTCCTATGGGTGGTAATTGGTCTGACGTTCTTGGTTTATTTGCAAGCTACACTATTACAATTTGTTGCCTTTGTAGTTTTGGCGTTGGTTTTACTCGCAGTCGAAGCACTAAATACGGCTATTGAGGAAATCGTGGATCATATATCACCAGATTGGTCCCAAATGGGAAAACACGCTAAAGATTGCGGTTCGGCAGCTGTAAGCTTCCTGTTAGTTGCCATGGCAGTTTTATTGTTGGTTATTGCCTACGAAAATGTTGGAATGTGATTGTCAAAAAAGCCGCGTGCTCGCTTACATCTTCAACACTGACATGAGTATGGCTTCACCCGACAGTTAATTTTCAATTAAAAGGAACTCAAAAACCACCAAAAAGGCACTCACATACCCAATCTGATATCTAAAAAACATCATAAAAACAATGCAGTGAGATTTGCATGTATTCTGGCCGCGGGTACCACGTGTTGGGTGATTTTTCCTTTAAAACAATGGCTTGCGAATTTACCCCCAACTTTGTGTACCTTTTTATGTACCCTTTTGTTGACGGTTACCTCGCTTTATGGCACGCCCGCGCGCCCGCCCGCACAGTGTCCCTTGCATGTGTTTCCGCAGTCGTGGGGGTGTAGCCGGTGCACAGTATCGACTCGTTTACGAGCACATGAACTCAACGTCGCCTGTCAGCTCGAGCCATTCTCCGTTCACATCGCTCTTCTGCATAAAACATTTAGACTTACAATCGATACACAGCGAGCCAGTTTGCCCTTCAATTTCGCTACCCTCAAATAAGATTTCGTTGGCATCATACTTTGCGAGGTAAGTGTAGAAGCAGGCAGTCCGGTCATCTACTGTCCACGATGCAACTTGTCCCATCATTGTTTAGGGTAAGCTCGACTAAAAATGTAGTTGGAACAAGCTCATGCCTCCCTCGTGGATTTTCAGATGTTTGATAGTTGCATTTTATGGTGATCGTAGCCACTAGCGTTGCTGCATTCTAAATCAGTCGATGATTACAAACGATTTTTACAATGGCTCAGCAGCAGAACCGTCCTCGTTTATTCGGTGTTTTCCATAAACGACATCATCATCATGCGCAGACACCCAGTGGAGACTTTCATCTGCAAACATGTGAGTGTTCACATCGATTTGGCTTGGGTCATCCAGTGTCCCTATCATCATTACGCGACGATCAGGAAACCGTTCAGTTGTTGCTGTAACTTGTGTCGAACATGTTGGACAAAAATGAATATATAATTCGCGGCCGTGTTCATCGCTTTTGTAAGTATAGGTCCGTAATTCGCCATCGTTAAATTGCACGTCGTCAAGATTAAACGACATTGCAGCGCGATAGGCGGTACCCAAGCTACGCTGACAAAACCGACAATGACATGCGTAGGAAGCAATTGGCGCAGACTTGCATGTGAAACGCACAGAACCGCACAAGCAGCCTCCTTGGATTTCTGACATTTGGTCCTCCTGTTGAAGTTCTGCAATCACTTTAGGCATTAGCATTAAGGTGGGTCAAAGATAAACTTCGAGCTACCCCGATGATCCCTAGCCAGTGGGGGTCTACGCGTGCGCCCATGCGCGACCGATGTCATTTTGTGCCCCATCATCACCAACCCGCTTCCTTAGAGCATTCCTCAATAGTTAAATTTGGGTGGTATGCTTCGCACCATTTGTGATGTTCTATGACTTTTGCGCCTGTGGATCACTTTAACGATCGTGTCTACGATTGCCGTATTGATAGACCCCGCCAGAATGGCCGAAGCAGATGCCGTGCTGATTGTGATGTATGGATCGCTATCGGCACTGGTTGATGCTTACTTCGGCTTTTCTAGGGTAGTTGCTATAAAGTAACTGTTATCCAGTTGCTGGTGTGTATGGAATACCTGCAACCATTGAAGCGGCTTCTGCAACCTGCGCTGTGCTGTATAGCTTAACCGTTTTTAAACTTTCAAAAGCACCAGACTTCATCAGCTTCATATATGCACTCATATAGGCGACTTCAGATGGAGCCTCCACTATAGCAAACATATGGTGATCTTGCCCTGTAACACCCCACATTCCGTGCAGTTTGCCACCGATGCTTTCACATAAAGCCTCCGCTGCAGCCATCCTATCCTGTTGTTGATCAATGATCGCCATCAGTGCGTCTTTTGTGTACGTCAATTGAACCATATACATTAGTGACATTATATTTCTCCCTGTTGGTTAATGCAAAAATGCTAACAAACAAGAGGCATGCAGCTAGTACAGAAACTGTACCTATGCGCTTGAGAGAAAAAGTGAGGCCAGCGAAGAATATTATTGGGAAAAAATTAACTGGCCTCAAGTGAGTAGAAGTGTGACCAACGAATAATTGCCAACCCGTTGATCACACTCCATTTGCCACCTGAGAAAAACGCAGTAGCAAATACCTTAGCATTGGAACTTTATGTTTATTGGAAACCAGAGGCTCCTTGTGTTGGCTGCGATGACGCTAACACCGTTTTATCAAATCACCTAACGGAAAGATCACAACATGATCGGACAAATATTATCCAGCGCGCTTAGTAGCATAGAACGACATCTGCCTCTAACGAGCATTCAATAAGTTTATCAGGCATTGCAAAACTTGCGTTAAAACCTTCTAAAAGATTTTCGGTATAACCACGCGCTTTTGCAGACATTCCAGATACAAACATTTTCACATTTGCATCGTTAAGGGCCTTCAAGTGAAGACTTGCATCACCAGTACCTTCACCAACTACTTCACCTTCTTTACTATCTAGTGCATGGACACCATCTGCTGCAAAAAATACTTCAACGTTGTGACCTTTTTGAATTGCAGTCGCTGCAACTAGAAGCCCAAGCGTGAGTTTATTTTTAAGATCAGGCCCGCTGTGTATATGAATTAGAAATTTTGACATTGTTTATCCTTTCAGTTGCCAAAACTAATTGGGCGCAAATGCAGAAAAAAACAGTACAGAAACTGTACCAAGGAACCGTCAAATGTTTGGACAAATCTTATCCAGCGTGACTGGACTGGCTACGTCGTGGCTGGACAGCAAAGCGCAGCAAAAACTTCTCGAAACGGAAATCAAAAAAAGCAGCTCACTGGTGAAATTGACTGGGAACTGGAAGCCATTCGTTCGGCACAAAATAGCTGGAAGGATGAACTATGTGCTATTGATTACGCAGCAGCTCTTGTAGTTTGATCTTTGGCCGTCCATTAAATTCTGGTTCATTCATAAACTCTTTCACTGTATATGAACGCGTTCCAGCACCTGATGTACGATTACCTTCGGCAGGTGACCATTCATGCATCACATAATTATCCTTGGCTCCAACGATGTATGAGAACCAATGGTCTGCCTTATAAGGCCCAATACCATCTGACCTGAAATAGAATAGCTTTGCTTTGGGTTCAGCCATTATTAACGTTAGCATACGTCGCGCCAGCACCAAACCTTTTGTATCAGTAATGAATAGATACTTGAGAGAGCCAAATCTTTGGTTGTTTAATTTTTAAACGGTTGCTTCTTCAAATCTTCATGAACCTTGTATTGTGCTATTAGTATTAATGCTCTGACCATTTTTTGCGTATTACTCAAAGCTTCCCAATCTGTTTGATCTGCGCCACATAAAGAACAGTCGCACTTGTAGTCTTTGGGTTGCCTAGCCTTATCGCCGAACCCGTATAAAGGTGTCATTTTTTTATCCTAACTGGCTTACCGTTGACCGTTTCGCGTGTATTCAGCCACGACCCTTAGTGAGCTGACAGACGTCATAGCATTGGTGAAACCCGCCCGTCAGCTAGCTGGTCAAAATCATTCAACCATACTAACAGGGTGATGCTGGCGCGGTATAATTCAAGTATATGTCTTAGATCGTATTAGATAGGACGCACACGATCCAAGTTTTGAGGGAATCGATTCATGTGCTAGCCTGTGATTCCACCTAGCGAAGACTAGGGGATATTGAAGCAGGAAGATCACATGAAAACCTTATCTTGGTGGCTTATGGCCACATCTATTCTCGTATTTTCATTTCTTATTTTGATGATGCTGATCCACAGCATTGCCGACACTGGCGGTGGGGGCATATTCCCAGCCTGTCGGGGGCTAGCATGCTCTTAGACTTGTTAGACCAAACGTTAGAGCTGCCAGCAAAATCCAAAGTTGTCACTCAGCCATAGTTAGACTTTCTCACACACCAATATCAGCTCAGTCATAATGGTATGCATGACATAGAGCACTGGCTGCGTGTGCTAATTAATGGTCGACTAATTGCAGCGCAAAGTGGTGCTGATATCGAAGTTGTTGAACATTTTGCATTGCTGCACGATGTCCAGCGGAAAGATGAGTATCGGGACATGCAACATGGGAACCGCGCGGCAGATTTTGCTGCGTCTATCATCGGTGACTGGGTGCTCTTAAACTCAACTCAAATGTATCAGCTTACAGAGGCATGTCGTTACCATTCCATGGGAAGGCTTTCGAAAGACGTCACAATCCAAACATGCTGGGATGCAGATCGCTTGGACTTAGGGAGGGTAGGTGAGAGGCCTAATCCAACTTACTTAGGCAATAAGGCTGCGCGCAATCCAGAGTTCATCAAGGCTGCTTTGCTTAGATCGAAAAATCGCTTTGTTAATTACCAGTTTGCGAAGTGAACAGATAATGCATATCCCAGACCCAAACCAACGGCAGACACCTCTGAAAGAAAGATTACGTTACTTTCTCGTGGTTATGCTGATGTTTCCACAAGCAGCAACTTTCATGGCGTTGGTGTTGGGTACTTTTTTCATCATCTTTTTAGATAGCGGCTTTCCACCAAGCCCATATGGTGGTGATCCCGTATACAGAATTGATTATGAGTTTTGCCTCGAGATTAGACCAAAAGAAGAGCTGGAGGATTGTTTACGCGGATATGGCTGGTTCGATCCACCAGTAAAGCAAGAAGGTAGTTGGTAGCATGATTGATTAATATAAACAGAAATACGCAAATGAAGGTTGACCTTCCAGCCCTCGATATGTAGCAACTGAGTTATCTTCCGATAGCCGTAGCGGCCATATGCCTTGGCCAATCTTATCATAGCCAAGCGTAGGGCATCATCATCATGCTGAACCGCCTTGTAGTTCAGCGTTGAACGAGCAACATCCAAGACCTTACATGTTCGTCGCTCAGATGTATTGAGCTTTTGTCTTGTATGGATGACGGCCTGACGCTGTTGCTCTTGCGTCAGTCCTTTGGCTTTAAAAAATCCAAGCTTTCCTTGAGGATCAACTTATCCAACTCAAGTTCCGCTACAATCTTTTTGAGCCGATCATTCTCTTTTTGCAGCGACTTCATCTCGCTGAGCTGAGACCGCCCCATGCCGCCGAATTTCTTTCGCCAACCGTAGTAGGTCTTGTCCGAAATTCCTGCCTTGCGGCAAGCGCTAATAACATCCATGCCATCATAAAGATGAACTTCAATCTTTCGTAACAGCTTCAAAATATCTTCGTCCGAATAACGCTTCCGAGCCATAATTCGATCCTCCGTCTCTATCAAATTACGGCACAGAAAATTGGGGCTAGACAGCCAGCGTTCGATCTTACCTTGAGTTTGTGGATGGAATGGAGAGCCACGAACATGCTCCATTTTCTGTTTTTCCAACCATTCAGCCAGATCACCCGAGATATAGCACGAACCGTTATCGCTAAGCAGCCTCGGCTTGTGTTGAATGACTGCCTGATCACAACCTGACGCAGCCAAAGCCAGTTCAATTGTCTCTGTCACATCACTGGCCCGCATGGTTGTGCACAGCTTCCATGCGATGATGTATCGGCTGTAATCATCCAGAATGGTGCTCAGATAATACCAACCCTACCCGATGATCTTGAAATAGGTAAAATCTGTCTGCCACATCTGATTGATGGCCGTGGTCTTGTCCTTGAACTCATCGGCGGCTTTGATCACCACTTAATCCGGTGCGGTGATGAGGTCCGCTTCCTTCAGAATGCGATAAGCTGATGATTCAGAGACATAATACCGCTTCTCATCGGTATATTTGACGGCCAACTCACGAGTTGTCAGGGCTTTATGCTTTAAGGCAAATTCGATCAGATCATCGCGACGACCGTCCGGGATACGGTTCCATACGGATTTCGGGCATGGGGATTTGTCGGACAATCCATCAAGGCCATCTTCAAGATACAAGTCATACCAGCGGTAGAATGTGCTACGCGGAATGCCCAGCATGTCGAGCGTTTGCTTGGTGGGCAAATGTGACCCTTCCACCGTGCGGATGATTTCAAGCTTCTCAGAGGCAGGGTATCTCATTCCAGATCCTCCCCAAGCCCTGTCATGCTTTTTTTGAGCAGCCGGTTCTCAAGTGTCAGATCGGCGACGCACTCTTTCAAAGCCAGGGCTTCCGAGCGCAGCTCTTTCACTTCAGGTGACGTGGCCTGACGTTCTGTATCGCCAGACAGCCGGCGCTTTCCGGCCTCCAGAAACTCTTTCGACCATTTGTAGTAAAGGCTTTCCGCAATGCCTTCCCGACGACACAAGGCGGCGATACTTTCTTCGCCGCGAAGTCCGGCCAAAACTATCCGGATCTTTTCCTAGGCTAATACTTACGGCACGTTCTACGACGAATGTTCTTCACTAACTTTTCTGCAGCCTCTTTGATGCCAACGGATTTCTTATTCATCTTCACTCCATGAAGGTTATGATGAACCAGAAATCCTCCTCGATCAAATCGTCAAATCTGTCCCAAACGCGCTGACGTTAGACATGGTTGCCAAGTTTAACATACAAGAAATAAGTGAAGGCGATACCTGCAAACGTGATTATCCCTAGGGACGTTCCCATAGCTAAGCCAAGGTACAAATCGTCTGTAATGCCAGTCAGTGACTTCCACGTCAGTATTTTATTTGAGTGCAACATTATCCTAGAAATAAGAACAAAATACCACTAGTCAACGAATACATTGGTATACACCAACAGTGATTTTCGCAGTGTAGAAGCAGAGACGTATTGCACACTCTATGAAAGGAATTATTGGCAAGTTCATCGGCCTAAGGTAGAGGCCGAAACAGAAAAGTTTCACGAAGACGTAAATACAATCTTGATAAACATAACACCTATATTTATTTGCGCTGAAGGAGCGCATTTCAAGCTTCATTTATCAGGTCGGATTTGAAACGAAGTGCAACTCGTCGAGCGCAAGAAGAAGTGGGTTTTGTACGATAACGCTGGTAACGTCGTGATTGTTGCCACGAACCTAAAGACGTGCCGGCTTATGATGGAGCGGATGCGGGATGAACGAGATAATGCTCAACAAGAAAGCTTATCAGCTTAACAAACGTTGAATGGTATGGACCGCCCTGCGTGCGATTATCGTTTAAGCTATGACCAGTGAATTACGGCACTGGAACATTCGTTTTGTGCTAACGTTTGCTGCGATAAATATTGACCCTGTTTATTGAGATGAGTTTATAATCACTTAGTTGATTGCAACAACTCTATAACCAATAATACCGCAGAGTAGGTGCAGGCTTAATGTTGCTTTAGTTATAATGCTTGGAGTTTAGCTCATGCCGCGGTACCGATCATGATCATCACTACGGAGAATGAGGCGCAAACCGCAATAGTGAGCATGGGCGGGCTTATGTAACCTTTAGCCTGCGCCTCAGTTCGTGTGCCACAACCTGGGCAATCCGTGCTTATGGAATTACAAACAGTTTCTCACTATTATGACTTTTTACTGTCATGCATCAAATTGTTGCCCTGAGATACGCACACGTCAACGAATACGTGGGTATACTTTAGAAACATGCAGCGGCGGCAAAAATTTTTAGCATGAAAACAAGTTTCTGTGCATTCTTGCTGTTAATTTTTTCTATCTGTTAAAGACGCCATTGCACGAGGATTTGCAAACGTTGAGACGAACTTTTCTGGTTATATGGGGAATGTATACATCGGCTGCCGCCAAGTCCGGAATAACAACCATGCGGGCACTGAAGAAATAGACAACAGTTTGTCATTCAAATTTCGTCAGATTTGAGGATATACCGTATAAGAAATATGCCAATCAAAGTGCCTGCCGCAGCCCAATACCGCAAAAAACCTACAGTAGGTTCTACCCAGATGGTAGTTACCCCACAGACCAAGGTAAACAAACTCGTTGCTATTAGGGGTAATACCTTACTCATCTAATACACAGGCCAAAAGCTATCGTTTTTAAGCTTCATGTTAAACATCGTTCTGCAGTCATCGCGCATCTTGTCTGCACAATCTTGCAACCGCTCTCTACGCTTTGCATCGGACAATACAATTACTACCGCGGCACTACCAAGTGCGCCAGCGGTTACGCCAGTTAGGAATATGTTGACTGCTACGACTTTTATTGGAAATAGCATGTGGTTCTCATGTTGATTACAGAACTTAAAGCGTCAGCATAAAAAATGAAATACACAAGCGTTCAGCCCGGGTGGCCCAAGCTTTGATGCGAGGGGACCGATAGAACTCTAGGGTGTGGGTGAGAAAGAATTTTCGTAGTCGACACTGAAAGAGGAGAGCCTCACCCGCTTACATTCTTTAGGAATGAACATGTCCGTACTTACGGCTTGGTTTCATAATTAGATCAATAAATACACTGCGACACAATGGCATTAGCCGTTTGCGGCACAGTCGCATTCAGGCAGGCCAAGCCAAATCACATATGATAACCCCGCCGTTTTTGTAGCAGGGTTAGGTTTTAGGGAGCATATGAACATTTTCTTCATGAATATCTAAACGACCGGAATTAAAAAAAATTTAGTTTAAGCGAATGAGAACCAATGTGAACGCAGGCACAGAATGCAAACGCAGAAGAAGCTCAGTTGGGTGAATTTTTCGCCAACATTAAATTGTACACTGCATATCGGGAGCTACTTAAAGTACGTATTGAAGTCATTGCACATCTCATAAGGAACGGACGTGCTAACCAAAAATGTTCTAGGATGGCTGGGCAGACGACATCGAGAAGTATATCTAATAATTTATTTGTCGCTCTTTATCATTTCGAGCGTTCTTTCACTACAATCCGCTGTAATCGTAACATTCTCCGAAGCAGCAACTGCAACACCTTCAAAGCTTATATATTTAACTGACGGTGACAACTGCAATTGAAGTGGTGCATTTTTAAAGGCTTTTAACTTTGCAATACCATTTTTAAATGACGCATAGCGGCCAGTGTCTAAATTCCTAACTATGAAGTAACGTGTCTCAAGCTGACAGTTATTTTCAATTTTAATTGTGGCGACAAACTCTTTTTTATTTAAAAAAATACGATCCCAGAAGCTGTCTGCACTTGCAGACGTGCTAATCGCATAAATAAAAGTTGTTAAGGTTAATACAATGAATTTAGTTTTCATAATTATATTTATACTTTATGTTCATTTTTTAATGCAATTTAATTAATATTTTATTCGGTTGTTACAGATTTTGTAGCGACGGCAAGATTGAGTCTTTACGTTACACAACCGTATCGAAATGATTGCGTCAAGCATGCTTTCGAACACTTGCCTGCAAGCATTTTCTTGTCTTTATCAAATTGCAAGCCTGCACTGTATTGATATTTGCCATCGTCAGTATATCATCGCCTCATGTGGGCACTGTTTATAGTTTTTTTTGATATTAATGGCGAGCCACTAGTTTATCAGCATTACGGTACTGCAACGACCGAAAAAGGATGCAATGAAAAAGCAGCAGAGTTTGCTTTCAGAATTGGTGATTTTAAACCCAAAATTCAGTTTGTTTGCGAATGGTTTTCTGCCGTTTAAAACTCGAAATATGTTATTTTTAGTCTGAGAGCTTAATCCAACGGCCTTATATGTGTAGGAGTTAATTTTTTAATTATTCTTGTATGGTACAAACGGTAACTGTCATGGTTAACCGTACGAGGTTGTGCCATGTCATGATAAAACTTTTTGCTGGAAACTTCAAATCAATTGGAGAGATATTTTGCGGGTCACTCGTAATGTTTGACACTGTTATTGCATTTGTGCGTAGCAACCAAATCATGAGGTCCAGTAATGTCCACTTGGCATCGGATTCACGTTAAAGGTTACATATCACTACTTTCTTGGTGTTTCCGCAAAAGGCTATAATATTTTCTGTTAATGTGACACTGGTAGAGATCAGGAATTACGATGCATATCTACTAACGTGGGTTGGCTACAAAAATAATAGTTCCTATTATTAAACACCTTGGTATTCGTTGAAATATGAGCCAGCAGATAAGCCTACAAGTCTATGAAAAGTGCCATCCCAAAACACCGTATGTATCAAACATTTTGTATGCAAATAAAAGTAACACGGCGAGAATGCATGTGATTAATAAAGTGTAAATGTGCATTTTTATTAACTCTTCTGTTTGTGTTTGATTAGCGCCATTAACTTTTTATCACGTTCAGCTTGAGCTGCTGGAATGTCATCGATGGGGATCGCAGCCTCTAATTCTGCTCTCAAACTTTGTCTTGTAACGCAATCCCAGGTATTGTCTGAGTCTGCGTGTAGGTCAAATCCCTGATACATGCGGCCATATCTCTCCACGTAATCTGCGACGCCTCCCGGTGCATTCAGGTGGATAGTTTTCATCGGACCCATGAATGACCATCGTAAGCCAAGTCCGTCCGCAATAGCTTTATCTAAATCAGCCGCTGATACGATACCACTACCCACCAATCTGAACGCTTCTTCTAATAGCGCGCCCTGAAGACGATTCACCACAAAGCCGTCAATCTCCTTGTTCAAAAGTATTGTTTCTCTCGAGCAGTTTCGCATAATTTCATCTACTTTGGTGACGATAGACTTTTCTGTCCAAGGAGAGGGGACGATTTCAACGGCTGGAATAAGGTGCGGAGGATTAATTGGATGAACAACCAAACAGCGGTGACGACCGTTGATTTCTTCGCAATAACGTGATGCCGATATTCCAGAGGTTGAACTTCCTATTGGAACATCTGGCGATACAAGAGCATCAAGCTCAGCAGTAAGCTTTTTCTTGATTTCAACTTGCTCAGGGCCGTTTTCTTGGATGTAAATAGCCCCCTCAACCGCCTCTTCTAGGGAATGAGCTACGGTTAGTTGTTCTAGCATTTTCTCTCCAAGAAAAGCTGTCACCAACTCAGCGCTGACCAGGTCAGCGACCCGCTGGTTCATTGAATCAAGGACTGTCTTTCTAACGTCCTCTGATGGGTCATAGATTGTGACATGATAGCCAGATTGAGTAAACACTGCCGCCCAGCCCTGTCCGATTAATCCACCTCCAACAACTGCGATTTTTTGCATTGCTACAACCCTTTAAACTGAGCGTTTTTAAAAATTAAAAAGCGACTTGATCGCCACCCTTCAGCTGCAGCATTTCACGCGCTTCATCTGGGGTTGCTACTTCTAATCCAAGATTTTCAATTATGTTTCTGACTTTGCGAACCTGAACGGCGTTTGAGGTGGCAAGTTCACCGCGTCCTGCCCAAAGACTATCTTCAAGGCCCACTCGGACATTACCCCCCAATGTAGCGGCTTGTGCTGCTACTCGGAATTGATTGGCACCAGCACCCAAAACAGACCAGCGGAAATCATTCCCGAATAATCGGTCCGCTGTTCTCTTCATGTGCATAACGTCTTCATGGTGGGCGCCAATCCCGCCGAGAAGACCAAAAACAGATTGCACAAAGAAAGGAGGTTTTACCAAGCCACGATCAGCAAAGTGAGCGAGGTTGTATAAATGCGAGATATCATAGCACTCGAACTCAAACCTGGTACCGTTTCCGTAGCAAGTTTCGAGGACATACTCGATATCCTTGAAGGAATTACGAAACACAAGATCTTTGGATCCTTCCAAGTGTTCGCGCTCCCAATCGAACTTGAATGCTTTGTATCTGTTCAGCATCGGATAGAGGCCGAAGTTCATAGAGCCCATATTTAGAGAGGCGAGTTCGGGCTTGTGATTTGCTGCTGGAGCAACGCGCTCTGCGACAGTCATATACGGGCTCCCTCCCGTGGTAATATTTATTACGGCATCAGAACTTTGCTTAATTCGAGCAAGAAATGGGGAAAATCCTTCTGGTGTTTGATCTGGACGACCATCTTCTGGGTTACGAGCATGGAGATGTAGAATAGCTGCGCCAGCTTCGGTCGCGGCGAGACTGTCCGTAATTATCTCTTCGGGCGTAATGGGCAAATGTGGTGACATGGACGGCGTATGTATCGCGCCTGTGACCGCGCAAGAAATTATGACTTTATTATTTACTGACATCATTCATACCATTCTCTTTTTGTGCCAAAACGCCAAATACGCCTGTGATTTAACCACAATAATCACGCTGTGACAAAGATTACGGTTTAAATGCCTTGTTAAAGTATTCCCATTTCCAGTTCGAATATTTGGGCGACTTTTTTGCATAAAAAGGAACTCATAAAGTGTTGAAAAGGCACTCATCGATTAGCTTTTAGCTTCAAAAAACATTATAAAAACAATGCAGTGAGATTTGCATGTGTTCTGGCCGCGGGTACCACGTGTTGGGTGATTTTTCCTTTAAAACAAAGCATACATGGCTTATCCTTCGAAAAAGGGAACTCAAGCGGGGTCAAAAAGGAACTCTTTTGGGTCAAAAACGGGTGAGTGCAGATGCAGGAAACAGGTGAAGGTTTTGGTGGACAAGATGAGGACACCGAAATTCAGAATCTTCCGCTGTATACCGAGCGTAAAGCCGATGGGATTTACCGATATAGAAGGCGTGTGCCGAAAAACCTCGTGGAGCGTGTCGGGAAAGGGTATCTGTACCGTAATCTAGGGCGCACCAAAAAAGACGTGGTGGGAAACTGGCCCGAAGCCCATTCGGACGTGGAAGCTATCTTGGAGGGGGCTCAGGCAAGTGCCGAGAAGTCTTCTGACCTCATCAAGCGTAAAGACCATAGAGCCACGATACTCCACTTGGTGGAAGAGGAATATGGGAAGGAAGCAGCGCAGCGCTTAGAGGTGGGTGCTGTAGATGATAACTTGGAATATGCTCTGATGGCCCTGGCCGATAGATTGGAAGGCATGTATCCAAAGAAAACGCTCGCACTGCTGCATGGAGCAGTCCTGCCAGAACGCTCTTCTAGCTTTGCTGATGTCCTAGACCAATAAACCGATTTTAAAACAACAGGGTATGAAGCAACTGACCACCGACTGAAGCTCAGGATTGCGAAATGCAAAACCGACCTAGAGGCAGCCATTGGGGCGTTTAAGGTTTACCAACAACCTGTGCAGACAATCACACGCCAAGATGCCAATGCCTACAGGGATAGCCTACTTCCAGTGATGGCACCGAACTCAGTCGCCAGATATAAGAATACCCTGAATGCAGCCCTGAACTGGTATATCAAGGATACAGGGATTGATTGGACCAGTCCCTTTTCAGGCCTTCTGATAAAAGGTGCAGGCAGTTCCAAAGCAGACCGACATCCACTCAGCGATGAACAGGTAGAACAGCTCAAGGCAGCCTTCCAAGATGACCCCACAACCAATGCGCTCTTTGTTGTTCTGCGGGACACAGGAGCTAGGGTTGCAGAGATAGCGGGCCTTAGGATCACAGACTGTAACCTCGATGAAGGGTACATAAACATAACGCCAACCCCATGGCGACGCTTGAAGAATGCACCTTCGGAGCGCTCTGTGCCACTCTCGCCTGCGGCCACAACAGTCCTGAAGACACTCATCACCGACAAAGACCCAGAAGCACCTGTCTTCGAACGCTATGCCCGACCAAGAGGTATGGACCGGGTATCAGCCATGATGATGAAGCGGTTCCGCAAGGTCATCGCCGACAGGAAGCTCTCGATGCATTCCCTTCGGCACAGAATGAAGGACAAGCTCCGTAACACAGGATGCCCAGAGGCAGTTTCGATGGCAATCCTTGGGCATGGTTCCAATACCATCGCTACCAACTACGGCTCAGGCTATGCCATCAAGGTCATGCGGGAGCATATGGAAAAGGCTTGGTCATAGTGAAACGAACCATCATGCTAATACTTATGTGCTGTTCGGTTAGGTTTGGTCAAGCCTCCATCAGTGAAGAACCGTGTTTAATCAACTTGCCTCAAGAACTGAGTTTGGAAATTGTTCAGCCTAGGAATTCAGTCGTACTGCGTGAAGAAGTCGTCGATATGTTACAGAAAAGCGGGCGCAAAGTCGTTGCACATCCAGATAGTTGGGCGCCCAAACTTGGCATCCATATCGAGGAAACAGTCAGAAAAAGCTTTGTCTTACAATACTCTCTAAGTCAGTCTCATCATGAGCAGACTGATAATGGGGCAAAGTACCAGTACGTTACCGATTTGTTGTGCAGTGTCACCGAAGTTGAAGATGTTTTGTTGTCGACTCGCACCGCCATTTTCGAATCGGAAATCCAGCAGTAATCTCACGTAGATGAGCAGTTTTTTGGACCACATAGTGCAGATTGTCTTTCTTTTTTGCTTGGACTCGCTTGCAGGACATTTTGCGATTGTGTAAATAAAAACTTACACCAGCTTTGCTTCTTCTTGTGTTGGCGCACTGAAAAAGTGCTGGAATAGTACAGGGATCATGCTGACAATGCGTCGTTTAGTAGTGATCCCTGTGCGAACTAACTGATTTCTATAATATCAATCAGCGTCAACTTAGGTTTTCACAATTATAATCAGACGATTGTTTTCGCATGTTCGCGCTACTTTAGCATTCGATATTCTTGCTGAGTGTGTTACCTTCTAACTGCCAACACATAGAAGAGAGCTGCAATGAAACAGCGTGTCACAAGCGCTTACAGCTTCATTAAATTCCAATTCGAGCATTTTGATTTGCTCTGGGACTGGTTTGTGGTGAAGAGCTGGAAGAAAAGGCTTCAACGGTAATCAGTGCATAGCAAAGCACTTTTGCCGGTGAGGTGATCAAACAACCGTAACATATTTAAGCATCGTCCGAGATTGGCGAAGTGTCAACGTTTGACATCATGTGGGAGCATATGGACTAGGCTGTCCATATAGGGCCCCCGTAATGGACCTACGCTCAACGTAAAGGCACATGCGTTAGAAGTGAAAGTTGCTTGGAAAATTGGAAAGTTCGAAATCAACCAGCTGACTTTCTTCACATAAATACTTTCCATAATGGAGCCAAACCTTGGAAGGTTCGTGGAAACCCATTGGGAACTTCCTGGCACACATAACGAAAAAGAGTTGTTGTTGCCTCACTGTCTCTCCGCCTCAGTGCAACATCAATGAGCTGAATTTTGCTTTGGCTAGTTGGCTAGTTGGCAAGCCCCATTTGGTAGTAGTGCTTGCTATAAAGCACCCGCACAGGCACCCGCAGCTCACTATGCTTGGGTATGAGCTTTGAGTCACGGCTGCATAAGGGTACTCACGTGTGTGCTTTGGGGCGCTGCGGAGTATTGCATATTGGGGAAGACAGCGCCCCACAACCCCGCTCGGTTCAAAGGGAAGAGGAGTAGCGAGGTTATCTCATATTGATACTTAAGAAATAGTGGTGCAAGTCATTCTACATGTGACGTTAGGGCAAAACTGCAAAGTGTGCCCGAGCTTATGCCGCCAGAGCAGCTACTTGCTCATCGAGATGGTAGAAAGCTTCAAACAGAGATTGATATGATTGCTGTAAGTCGATGTCTTTCGCCCTGGGGGCGATATCAACAACAATCCCATTTCCTTCATCGTGTAGGACAGCAATGATGTTCTCGTCCGATACCCGTTCATCATAAACAAAGTGCCGTTTATCACAGGGTGTGGATGTTAAAATTAGTGCGTCGCCAAGTATCATCATGAGCCTCGTTATTTAGTGTGCGTATACAACCGCATGCAGACGCTGAAAACCCATAAAATCAGTACTCTAGCGATAACATTGGCATGAATTTTTGACCAATTTCCCATAAAATCGAGAAACCTTCCGCATCTATGATGGTAACAAGAAAGGGGGACCACCTTTAAGATCCAAGAAAGCCCATAAAAACAATGCAGTGAGATTTACCTGTGTGCTGGCCGTTGGTACCACGTTTTGGGTGATTTCCCTTTGTCTGCGATGCTATTTTGCGTGCTCCTACAGAAAGAGCAAGTGTTGCGCAGTGTGTCAGTCGACGCCGCTATGGGGCTGGGGCCATGAACTCGCTTTGATCATGCAATCGCCGCGGATGGACACAAGTCTTGTGTTGGACTGGTCCATAATAAAAATGTTGAACGTATAAAAAACTTTACAGGTGTAAACTTTATTGCTTTATTTTGGAGGATGACAGTTATCTAGAAATACGCGAAGAGAATTTATGTCAGACACTACAATCAAGAATATGGAAGAGTTCGCTGTCGTAAGCGGTATTTCGCGTCCGACTCTGTCAAAATACTTCAACGACCCTGAGAGCGTACGTCAGTCAACCAAAGCTAAAATCGAAGCCGCATTGGAATTGTATGCCTATCGTCCAAACATGTATGCAATGAACCAGAATAGGCGATCGACTCGAAATATTGGCATTATTGTGCCATTTTTGGCAGACCCCTTCTTTGCTGAAATCGCGCGGAACATTGAAAATTTGGTGATCAATGAAGGTTATCGGCCAATTCTGCTAAGCTCTCATGGTGATCCAAGGCAGGAGGTGGAAAACCTTATTTCGTTGCGCGATATTAAGCCGGCTGGGGTGCTTCTTGCTCCGTTGGGTAGGGCATCGAATATAGCCGAAGTTGGAGAGCTATGTTCCGAATTTCCCACCGTTCTGTTCGACTGTAATATTGAGTCTTTGAATCACGCGTTTGTTGGGCACAATAATACTCAAGCTACTGATATTATGGTGGATTACTTGGTTCGCACCGGTGAGCCTCCGATCTATTTTGAAATGAAGAAGCCCCCAAATCCAAACGCGAATAAACGTCGTCTATCCTACGTCAATTCGATGGAACGGCATGGATTGGAGCCAAGTATCTTTAGCGTGGATGGCGAAAGCTGGAATTTTGAGGAGATCGGATACAGTCGAGGTAAAGAACTTATTTCCAGTAAGGGTATCACGAACGGTACCGTCCTTTTTACCAATGATCGCTTGGCGATTGGTTTTCTTGCGGCTGCATACGAAATGGGTTTGCGGGTTGGACGCGGCAACGGTTGTGCCCTGCGCGTCGCTGGGCACGATAATCATCCCTATTCACGCTTTACCTGTCCTGCGTTGACCACTGTCTCGCACGATTACGACGCAATTTCGCGTACAAGTGTAACACGCCTTTTCGATCTTTTGGAGAATCGAGAAGGCGGTCATTCCACTGATGAACAGCTATTCCCAGGGAAACTTATTATGCGGGACTCCGCTTAGTGGTTGTTTTTGTGGAATTTTAAAATTTTACGCGCGTAAGAAAAATAGTTGACTTAGGATAAATAACTGCAGTAGCGTCTGCCTCAGTCATTCTACACAACCTGGGAGGAAAAGAATGTTACTTAAGAATACACTAAAGGCGGCGACGGCAATTTCATTGCTTGCTGCAACTGGCGCTTATGCCGACACACTCACAATCGCGACAGTGAACAACGGCGACATGATCCGCATGCAGGGTCTGACAGACGATTTCACCGCCAAAACTGGTCACAATGTTGAGTGGGTCACACTAGAAGAAAACGTTCTTCGTCAGCGCGTAACAACCGACATCACTACCAAAGGCGGTGCGTTCGATATCATGACAATTGGTATGTACGAAACACCGATCTGGGGTGAAAACGGTTGGTTGGTGCCACTTGATGATCTATCTGCCGAATATAATGCCGGTGATATTTTACCCGCGATGGCAGGCGGTTTGAGCCATGAAGGTACGCTATACGCGGCGCCGTTTTATGGTGAAAGTTCAATGATCATGTATCGCACTGATCTTATGGAAAAAGCTGGACTGGAAATGCCAGAAGCACCAAGCTGGTCTTTCATTGCCAAAGCAGCACGTGAGATGACAGATCGTGATAACGACATCAACGGCATTTGTTTGCGTGGTAAAGCAGGTTGGGGTGAAGGTGGCGCGTTCATCACTGCGATGTCCAACTCATTTGGTGCACGCTGGTTTGATGAAGAGTGGAACGCACAGTTTGATACACGCGAATGGTCAGATACGCTTAACTTCTTTGTGAATATGATGTCAGATGCGGGTCCGGCTGGTTATGCGACTAACGGATTTAACGAAAACTTGTCATTGTTCCAACAGGGCAAATGCGGCATGTGGATCGACGCAACTGTGGCGGCTTCTTTCGTGACGAACCCGAATGACTCAACAGTTGCTGACAAAGTTGGTTTCGCTCTTGCGCCTGACAACGGCATGGGTGTGCGCTCAAACTGGTTGTGGGCATGGGCTCTTGCAATCCCAGCGGGTACTCAGAAAGAAGCAGCTGCGAAACAGTTCATCGAATGGGCAACATCAAACTCATACATTGAACTTGTTGCGGCGAACGAAGGCTGGGCAAACGTTCCTCCTGGTGCACGTGTATCTTTGTATGAAAACCCAAACTATAAAGATGTGCCTTTCGCGCAGATGACATTGGACTCAATCCTGTCAGCGGATCCAAACAATTCAACTGTTGATCCATCTCCATATGTAGGTATTCAGTTCGCTGCAATTCCTGAGTTCGCTGGTATCGCGACCGAAGTCAGCCAAGAATTCTCAGCAGCCTATGCCGGACAGCAGACTGTTGCAGAAGCACTTGCTAAAGCGCAAGCGATCACAAATGACGCGATGGAAGCGGCAGGCTATCGTTAATTCTCCCGAGTATTACCATAAGTAAGCTCGCAGGGGCGGAGCCTTTCCGCCCCTGAACATGCCGTTAGATGTCTTGCACCTCTAATACTCTCTTCAACTCTCGAAAGTTACGAAACAATGGCTACGCAGCACTCTCGTTCTTTGGCTCGGATCATGATGGCACCTGCAGTCACATTGTTGCTGGCTTGGATGCTGATCCCACTGTCAATGACGCTATTCTTTTCGTTTAAGAAATACTTGCCCCTGCGTGGTGGTGATCTTGGATGGGTGGGTTTTGACAATTATGTGCGTTTCGTCACTTCGAGTGCATTTTGGCCCAGCGTCGCCGCAACATTGACGATTATTGGCTCAGTGTTGTTGGTTACAATCGTTCTGGGTGTGGCGCTTGCCTTGTTGCTTGATCAACCGATGTGGGGTCAAGGTATTGTCCGAATTCTAGTCATTGCACCATTTTTCGTCATGCCGACTGTGTCTGCTCTTGTTTGGAAAAACATGTTTATGGATCCAATCAACGGCATTCTTGCGCATATCTGGAAGTTTTTTGGAGCCGCGCCACTTGAATGGCTAACGCAGGCCAGCATGCAGTCAATCGTGCTTATAGTATCCTGGCAGTGGCTTCCATTTGCAACTCTGATCTTACTAACCTCGGTTCAATCATTGGACCGTGAACAACTTGAGGCGGCTGAGATGGACGGCGCCCCTTGGACAAGCCGTTTCTGGTACCTGATTTTACCGCACCTAGGCCGGGCGATCACCATCGTACTGCTGATCCAAACCATATTTTTGTTGTCTATCTTTGCTGAAATATTTGTCACCACTGGCGGCGCATTTGGTACCAAAACCCTGACCTATTTGATTTTCCAGCGTGTGTTAGAAAGTCAAAATGTCGGCTTGGGGTCTGCAGGTGGGGTGTATGCGATTATTCTGGCCAATATCGTTGCGATCTTTTTGATGCGAGCCGTTGGCAAGAACCTGGACTGAGTAGGTAGCAAACTATGGCACGTGCAATTTCCCATCAGCGAAAAACTCTGAATACCTTGGTCGCTTGGTCAATAGGGTTCGTCATTTTTTTCCCTATCTTATGGACGATCTTAACCAGCTTTAAGACAGAAGCGCAGGCGATCAACGATCCGCCCCTGTTTTTGTTTTTTGACTGGACTCTTGAAAACTACGCAATTGTTCAGGAACGCTCTAATTACATGCGGTTTTTGTGGAATTCCATATTTCTTGCTTGTGGTTCGACGGTTTTGGGCATCATTATTGCGGTGCCAGCCGCGTGGTCGATGGCATTTGTCCCATCGCGGCGTACGAAAGATATTTTGATGTGGATGTTGTCCACCAAAATGCTGCCCGCCGTGGGTGTTCTTTATCCAATATACATTGGTT
>Ga0255754_10000593_pt1 | contig 28741 bp, 11 predicted proteins | sample 101ome_22_FD_179954 | JGI IMG/M metagenome (GOLD analysis project Ga0255754, IMG submission 179954) | Coastal salt marsh microbial communities from the Groves Creek Marsh, Skidaway Island, Georgia - 101412BT metaG (version 2) | ecosystem: Environmental > Aquatic > Marine > Intertidal zone >... | reverse complement strand
ACGAATATTTAGTTCAGGTTTATTCTGGTTATGAAGAAGGAATACCCGATGGGTTGGATAATGAGTCAGAACCTATATGGTTTAAAACACCTCTATATTATCAAACTAATGAAATGAATAATGTTACCTTTAATAGATGGAGGGCAACAGACACAATTTCAATGGGTCAATCTTTAAACTTATTAAATCAAAGGTCACGTTATTTCTTTAACAACAAACCAAATAGAATAACGACAAAAATTGTTAATAATGAACATGGTACTTTAAGTTATGCTAATGGTCGAAATACTTTTACTGATATGCCGTTAATCATGGTTTGTAGAGACGGTAGCAGTTATAATCCAGGTCAACTTATAACCTTTAACGATTTAGAATTAATAAATGACCCTAACATTAGTGGTCAAACACAAAATCAATACGATACTGATTCCATAACAGGTTCTGTTGAAAATAATTCATCGGCATACATACCAAAAACTGTTAGGTATATTGATGAAAACGGGGTAACTAAAACTAGTGTACTTGATTTATATAATGAAGATGTGACAGGTATGACCTATAACTTCAAAACAGGGTTAGAATATTTTCAAGTAGTTACTGCAACTACTTTAGGAAATATTGAAAATATTGTTGGTAATAGTTCAATTATTAATGATTATATCTTTAATAAAGATAGTGCTTATATATGTAAACATAATAGTACAAAATACAAAATAATTAAAAAAACCATCAAACAATTTGATGGTTATGAAAATCTTAAATTTGTTATCTTAACAAGAGGTGTTGACCCTTACACTCCAAAACAAAAAATAGAATATGATTTAACGGAGCTTTTAGGTTCTAATATAAAAATAAAAGGTCAATATTACTTAAATCATCCAATACAACCAAACGGTAATGGTTCATCATGGAAATTAGATGAAAAAACTCCACAACCACACCATCTAAGGTCAGGTTCTAATTGGTCTTCAACAACAAATAATAATGATAAATTATTTAATCAATCCTTTTTATTCAGTGTAAAATCTTCTGAATTCAATTCATTTGATTCAAAAGCCACTACAACCTATTCATCTATTGATAAACAAATTGGTTCACTAATAGGTGGTTTATATGTGAATGGTTATGAAAGTAGTAATGGTAAAACTAAATCAAAAAATGAATTTGAAATTAGTCATAACGGTCCATCACAAGGTAGGGTTGAGGGTGCTACATATCAATATACATCAAAATCTTTTGACTCAAACATTGATGACCATCTTCACTATTATACTGTTTCTACAACATATAAAAATTTAACTAATACTGTTCCACATACTACAATGTCTAACCATGAAAAATTAATCTTTAGGTCTGATAGACTTCCAGGTTCAGATAATATGGAGGTTGGTCTTGTGAATGGATATCATAATGTTCAGACGTTTGTTTTTCATCTTAATGATGGATTTTCCATTTATACCGTAAGTGATGACGGTAGTCAATCGGCATCTTATGACTATGGTACTGAAACTACTGCATCAGATGATACTGGAAATGCTGCTGATATGACGGGTGAAACAAATTCTAAATTAACAAGTGTGTTAAGTACTTTTAATTGTAGTGGTATGGTTCCTTTAGATTGTTACACAGGAGAAGGTATTAGTTTTACTGGTAACCCTAAATGTAATAAATGGGAAGGAGACGCTAATAATTATAGAGTTCAAAACGGATGTTATACTTTTGTAAATCCAGTTCTGTTTTTTAGTATAGGTAGAGACATGGCAAACTTTATGGAATGGAAATCAAGATATAAATTTATTTATGCTGCATGTAGAGGTATTTTTGGTCACGCATTCCAAAATAACTGGATAAACGGTACATTATATATGCCATCATTTCAAAAAAGGACATTTTACGATGGTAGTAACCAAGTAAGAAGATATAAATACTGTGGAGACCCAAATGAAAGTGCGTTTGGTATGTTCTTTTCAAATAGAGAATACCGTGGACCCTTATATTTTAATACGGATTCAAACTCATTCTTTTATAGGTCAGCACCATACTTTGGTAATGGTTTCGTTTCACAAGACATAGAGGCTGGTGGTGTTTTTGGTATTAAATATCCAGGTACTAATGCGGGTCAGATATTCTTCCCTACGACTATTATGGATATGGGACCAAAGACAGAATTTTTGAAAGATTTAATAATGGAACCAGAATTTCAATCTTACGTTGTGAATAAAATACCTACAACCACCTTCAAAGACATATCAGGTATTTTAAATCTTTATATTATTAATCGTTTAACAAATAGAAACTTTTTAGATAAAGTATTAGGCGGTAGAGACGATAGTGTTAAAGCCTCTTTTTCAAGAGACGGTGGTTATAATGTTTTTGACGGTAGAATGGACGGCGATTATGTTCAGATGATTAGTATTAATTCAGAATTTGGAGTTATACCGTATATTGATGGTAATTATGCGGATGGAATATATGTTGGTTCTGATAGTAAAGAAGATGCGGTAATAGGGATATGGTTTACAGGTGAAACCGCACAAAGAAAAGAATTAGGACCAGGAAAAATTACGATAGGTACTGTAAGTAGTGAGTTTAGTTATCCTAATGCTCAAGAAGTACCAAGTTATCAATGGGAGGTTAAACCTGACAATAAAAGTGGTTGGTTTGGAACACAATTAAATACATGGGCTACAGATAAAAATGATTTAATTGTTGTGAAATATCAAGATGAAAATTTTACAGGTGTTACTGATTATATGAAAACTAAAGCAGGTACTGGTTATGGGTATTTATACAATGAAAATCCACCAGGAACTGAAATAACTGATAAAGCCAATAATCAGGATAATAAATTTAGAGTAGGTTCACCATTTCATTTTTATTTTGGATTAAAAAGAGGTAAGAGTGCGATGAATAGGTTCATAACTAAGTTTGTAATATTGGATGACTAATGGGTAATCAAAAAAACAACGATACTATTAGAATTGTTAGAGGGTCTGACAGATATGCTGGTGCACCTAATACTGACCTGTTTATACAAGTGCCACTTAACTCAACCAAAAAAGAAAAAATTGAAGGTGACCGTAATGTATTGTTAAACTTAGAGGAGAGGTTTGACCACGAAAGACAGATATCCACTACATTTAGAGTGGCAGGTAAGATAATCAACATTTTTAATAATTCTATTTCAGGTAAGTGTAACAATTACGACCCGTTTAGAGATAGTTTATATTATATAAATGTTGAAGATTCAGTGACCACCAACGTATGGAGAGGATACCCTCAGTACGATGAATTTACATTTTTTAGAACTAGCTCTGTGAATAACCATATAAGTTACAAACCTAAAAGTGCCTCAACATATAATTGGTCTTTATATGTTACCTACCCTAGTTCAAATGACTATACTCAACAGATGACTTTTACTGATGATGAGTTTAATAATGTGAATAATTTTACTGTATCTGAAGGTGTACCATATGTTATAAAAAATAGAATTGTTAACGGAAAAAGGTTAATAAGTTTTTACTGTGGATTTAAACATAATATAACCAAAGGTGAGTATATCTACTTAAACACGACTGTGGATAACAAAAGGATGTTTGAAGTTTATAGTTTAGGTGACCAATCGTTTGGAAATGAAGAAACCGTATTAAACATATATGATTATGGGTTTACAGGTGCTGGTTTTAATGACGGTTCGGTAGGTACATTTAGGAGGGTTATAAACCCTAACAATTCTGGTGAAACCATGTCAGAATATTATGTTAGAAAACATAAAACACTGACGACAGTCGATAATGTAGACCTTACTAGATTAGGATTTGAGAAAAGTAATTTCCCTGTTCAAAAGAAATTAGAATATTCTGCGGCAACACCTAATAAAGTACAAAGAATATCGGTAAAGGACGGTAGAAATGATTTTGGTTTTTCTTTTGACAAAGAAATTGATATCATAGGATTAATTGACAACTTAGACCGACCACTTACTGAGTTATTTGTGACGATAGTTAACAAAGGTTATATGGGTTGGTTTAACAATCCTTTTAATCCTGGTACATTCACCAACAATCAAACAGGTATTGAAGTGGGGTGGAGTTTTAACTTTAAAAAAGACACCTTAGATACGTGGTGGCAAAAAAGTAACCAAAATAACAAAGATAATATACCTTTTGGTACTTACAATATTGGGCTAAAAACGTTCTATTACAATCAAGATTTACCTTTAGGACACGAACTAAAAGGTGATATATGTGAGTGGAACAAATACGACCAAAAGGAGACGGTCTTATCTAAAATGTCACATAAATTTTCGTTTAATAACAACTATTTTGACGATAATGGTAGTCAAAACCTACCTTTTGGGTATGCATACCAACCACACTATAGTATACCTATAAGGGCGTATTCTGATTATGTAGAAACTGGTGACGAGGATAAGGTTTCTGACATCCCTGACTACTCATTTTACTCAGAATTTGAGGGATTATGGAGATGGAGAGACATATATTCTTATGGTTATATTGATACGAGTGGTAATGGTGTTGACCATCCATTTTTAAATGATAATCACTACCCTTTTAGTCAAGTTATCTTCTTACAAACGCCGATGACAAGAAATAACAACGTCTTTAACGACATAATCTACCCACCATTAAGAGATAATTGTGAATAAATTTAGATTTACTGTAAAACAGACCGATACGGAGATAGATTTACCTATTGAAATCAAATTTGATGGTTTAGGTAGGGAAGATTTGGTGCGACAATATGAAAATGATGTATTGGAGGAGATTATAAACCCTATTGAAGATTTTGAGGTTACCCGTTATTCACACAATGAATGGTTGGACGATAATCAAAATGAAAAAACAAGCACCACTTACAGTTTTCACTTTTTTAACAGACAAATATCTGTTGAAAACACAACTGCTGCCAATAATGGTATGTGGGTTTCTGATTACAATTATATCTACCCACCAGCATATTCAAATTATAGTGGTATAACATTTACCGATAAAGAATTGTATTACTATGCAAATTCATTTAAGAGAAGTTTCTTTAAGATAGACTTTTACGATAGTGTTAAACCTGAAAACCAACAATTATATTTCACTATTATCATTCCAACACAACAAGGGAGAAAAGAAAGTGTAGATATTGGTACCGCTTCAGTTCCAAATGTGGTTGATTTAAGGACACCTACATTTGATTTAGATTTTGTGGGTGATAAGGAAGGATATTTTATCTATTGGTTAAAAAGTAGAGAATATATTAATATTGATGATTTCTATATGTCGGCAAAATTCTTCAATGCCAAAACAGGTCAGTTCACACGAATGATGAACAGACCACAATCGATGTTAACCGATAAGTTTAATTTTAACAAAGAAGAGTACTTTTATTATAAAGTAAGTTTGGATGTTAATAATTATGTATATGAGGTTTTCAAAATGTTTGGAGCACAAAATAGGGTAGGAACAACGATTGAAAACATAAACTGGTATGAATATGTAAACCCACAATAATGGAAGAGAAATATTACATAAAAATATCGCCTGAGTCTATCAAGGGTGATGTGGTCCAAGAATTCTTTAGTGGAAATACTTTTGGGGTGTATACAGGTATGACTCAAATACTAAGTGGGGGAACCAACGGAAGTAGTTTATTAACGGGATTAACCATACCATTAGTATTCAGACAAACATACGAAAATTTAGGGTATTACACACCTTTTGATGGTTTTATTTTACAAAAAGATGTGGTTAATAATTTTGTAACGGATAAAGACCCTAACAATCAATATACAATTAGACTCTATAATACTTCAGACCAATACAAAGGATTTCTAAAATTGGCAAATTATACTGTTGACTGGGGTGATGGTAATACAGAACCTCTGACATCGAATGCTCCTCAATACTTATCACACACCTATCCAAATGTTTCTACAGGGTATACTATTACCTTGACACAAAACAATCCGTGGGGTCAAACAATAGTTGAAAAGAAAGTTTATTTACCCACAACAGGGGTAACAGTTAATAATCCTCAGGGTGAGATTACGTTTGTCCCTCAAGGGGGTAATTGGTCAGGTATACCGATAAGTTACAAATATATTTTTACAGGTGACAGTTCAAATACTGTTGCAAGTCAAACATCAAATAATTTTACGTCTGTACCATTTGTGGTTAGTGGATTTACATCTTCGAGATTAAATGAATTAAAATTATACGGTAAGGTATCTTTTGACGATACTGTGACTGTTAAAAAACAAGGACAAGATTATGGTAAAGTAAACTCAATGACGAGTGCTTATACCTCATATACAATCAATAATGTTAACTATTACGACTACCCTGATGGTACAACATTATACATCGCCAATTCATCAGGTTTAACAAGTAATGAGCTTGTTGCATCTGCGATTACTAAACAAGAAGTATTAATTAACGTAGTTGACTCACCAGAAATACAATCTGAAATATTTATTGAGAGAGGTAAACTATCAGGCTTTGAGTCGTTGCAGAGATTGGGTGAAGTTGATAACATGGGTGACTTAACTTCTTATGGTTATGGTTACTTCAAAATAAACAAACAGAAAGAATAAAAAAATGGCATTAGGAACATACGGAACTGTAAGACCCGCAGACATGTCCCCTGAAGATGTGGAGATTATTTTAAACTACACCGCTTCAAGAGATGTGACAACAGACTTTGTTTTAACTAAACTGAACGCCGCTGATGTACTTACCCCTTATTTTCACAATTCAAACACAGGTGGAAACGCTGACGTTGAAATATTAGGTGGTTTATATAATTTAAAATTACCAGCCGAAGAGTTCAATAAAATAGGTATATACACCTTATACATTAGACCTGTAGAGATTAGGACTACCATCACTGACTGTGGTGTGTTGTCAGCTTTACCTAATGTTAAAGGTATCATCATTGATTTAAATGGTGTACCAGACGAATTTAGAAGTAGATTCAATAATCAGGGTCTTGTAGGTTATAGAATTGAATATCTAAATGATGACGGAACAAAAATCCCTAACTTTTATAGAGTTATCACATCTTCATTCTATTGTGAACCTGTTGTTACTAATTTAACGAACAGTTCACAAAAAGCAATTAGATATAGATATGTGGATGGTGGTAGTGATTTGGTATTCTGTACTGTTTCACCATCGAGTGCTCCATCAAATAAAGCGACTGCAACACCTTTTATTGGTCAACCTAATCAAAATATTGTAGTAACAAACACATTCTTTAATCCTATTACTGTGGATATTGAATTAGCTGAACATGATATTGACACACTTGCTATTGCACTTTACGGAAATCAGACTAAGAGTATGGAAGATGGTATCTACACATTATACGATAGAAACCTCAACATTTATAAACAATACAACTTATTTGAAATTCGTGACGAGTTTAACAATCTTCTTTATGAGGTTCGTCAGGACCGTGATGAGAATATTGATTTCAGCAAGAATTTCAATAACATAATCAGTTAATAGATGGCGAATAATCGAAAGAAATATTTTTACCCACCTGCCCCACCTAGCGGTACTGAGTCTTTCTCACCCGATTTGGTAGGGTTTCAGGTTATTGATGGTGGTGGTCTAACTCAGGGTAACTTTGAGTTTACGACTTCTATTGTTGAAAAGGTAAATAGAACCTTTAATACGGGTGTGTTCTCAAATCCAATTTCATTATTGGATATTGACATCAATAGTATTGAAGAATCAAAAGCGATTATTGCAAAAAACTATAGAGTTTATCCTAACTACGATATTAGTCAGGTTACCAACTACGCATTGTACGGTTCATTACAAAAAAGATTATCTGCATCCATTACAAAAATTATTCACTACTTTCCTGCGTCTATTGAGGTTAATCAGGTTATTAAAAAAGACTACTCAACTGCAAATACTGCATCGAATATTAGTTACGACTTAACGGAAAACGAAACAACGATGACTATGGATGTTAGTCGTTTTGTTAATCCTTTCGATATTGATTATTCTGTTAACTCTACACGTAACATTGAGGTTAGACCATTTAGTACGAGTCCACTTAGAGACCTTACTAAGTTTTATGAGAAATATGCGTTGTATGTTAATGACATGGAAGTAGAATACCCATTTGTTGATTTTGTACCGTCAAATAGTGTATCTGCAGGGACTATTACTGTAACAGTTCAAGGTAATCCATTTAGTGGTGCATCGAGTACCACGGATACTTTAATTCTTAGACCTAGTAAATTTCATACTGAAGTTGCCTTTAAAGAACCTTTTGATGAGGTTGAAGACTTTTTATTAAATAGATTTACAAGTCCACCATATAAAGCCACTTTTGATTTGGTTGAAGAAACAAATAGTGGAAAGTTTGTTAAGACAAAAACATCTGTTGTTTGGCCGAAAAACGGTGTATGGAACTTAGATATTATTACTGACCAATTTAATGAATACTTAAATCGTGTTAGTGAGATTGCCTTAGTAATGGACAATAACAAAACTGATTTGATTGTTCGTTTCTTAACTACAGGTGCGTTTAAAGACTTTGATACTGGTGACCAAAAAATAGAAAAGGTTTTACAAATATACGGTAGAAGTTTTGATGAGAGTAAAAAGTTTATTGATGCGTTGGCATACATGAACTCTGTACATTACACACCTCAAAATGACATACCTTCAGAATTACTTAAAAACTTGGCACAGACGTTAGGGTGGGACACTAACATTTCACCGATTACTAATGATGATTTTTTAAGTTCAGTATTTGGAACTAAAAACAGTTCTATCTACCCTGGTTTCCAAAACGACCCTACACCACAACAATTAAATTACCAATACTATAGAAATCTAATTCTTAATTCGGCATACCTTTTCAAATCTAAAGGTACGAGAAAATCTATTGAAGCCATTCTAAGATTGGTAGGTGCACCAAAAGATTTAATTAAGTTTAACGAAATAGTATATGTTGCGGATGGTCCGATTAACATTGAAAGGTTTAACGGTGAGTTCCTAAAAATATCGGGAGGTACAAAAGTAGATGAGATTCCAGCATTAGACCCGACAATAACGTACAGTATTCAAGGTACGGTATATACTGGATTTACAACATCAACATCGGTAACTCAAGTTGATAGTACTATTGGTGATTACCCTATCGATGATGATGGGTATCCAAAGAGACCTACAGTTAATAATGACTTTTTCTTTGAGAAAGGTTCAGGTTGGTATATTCAAACTCCTGACCACCGAGCACCTGAACAGTTGGATGTAACCAACTCAACATTTACAGGTGCAAATCCTGATGTACAAACGGTATTAGAACCATATACTTACGGTCAAAAATACTTTGATAGGTTTAGATATTTCCCAAATATGAATTTAGGGTTTGGACTAACGAAGACTGTTGATAACAACAAATCATGGGATGATACTGAAACAGGTCTTAGAAGAAACACTGACGGTTCTTACAATGCTTACTATGAGGTGAGTAATGAGAAGTTAGTTTTAAATGCTAAAAATGTTGAATTATCACTTAACATGGGTCAGGGTATCCTATATGATATATGGAGAATGTCAAGAAGGTACGATTACCCATTCCCATCTACAGGTTTAACTGCCCCTTATCCTTCACCGTATGGTAAGGATTGGACAATTATTAATCCACGCCCAAAAAACAAAACGTTCTTTGAGTTTGCTCAGACTTTTTATAATAACATGATTAATGTTAGAAACCGTCAAACCATTAATGATGGTGCACATAACGGTTACCCTACCCTTCAATCTATATATTGGAAATACTTACAATCGGAGCAAACGGTTAATATACCATCAAATAAGTATACCTACCAAAAGATGATTGATTTCACATTAGGTATTGGTGATTATTGGACAAAACTTTTGGAACAGATGGTACCAGCATCCACAATATGGATTGCAGGTCAGGAGTTCGATGATAATACTTTATTACGACAAAAGTTTGTATGGAGAAGACAAAGGGGTTGTGAATTACAACCTGTTGAATGTATTCCTTGTGAGTATAACGGACAATTATATTCATATGATTGTATCGACCAAACAATCAATTGTAGTGTTAACATAGATTCAATGCCAACTATTCTAACCAACAGTATTAATAGTTGTGTTAGTAAATCAGGGTATACTACTACTGATTGTGTGTTAAGTACACTTGTTAGTGATTGGTATGTTGATGTTAGGTTAGATAATACCATATTAGTACAAGAAAAATTCTTTACGGGATATGGTAATCAACAATATCCAACAATGACTCAATGGATTAATGCATTGAATAGCAAGCTTGAGTATTTATATCAAGACGGTTTGAATTATTTTATAGATGAAAATAACATCTTGACTGTGAGTAATACCACATGTTATGATGATTTTACAGATAAAGCTTTGACGGTAAATGTTGGGGTAGACGTTAAGATTAACTGTACATAATGGCAATTAGGTATTTTGAATTAAAACAAGCATATAGTAGTAGTTCACCAATTACTGGTGATACTATTGTTATGAAGTGGGACGATACGGTTATTCCTGCGGGTACCAATCAGGCAACCACAGTGGCTCTTATTGGTCTATATCCAAATGCCACATGGGTATTTAGGTCAAGGCTTTGGGATATAACGGATTTAGGTACGGGATATTCAGGTTCTTTTGACACTACTATGTTATCGGGAGAACCGTGGACAATAGGTTCAACATCTGGAACTAGAGTTTATGTTGGTGCAACTTTTAATATTGAAACAACATTTTTTGCTCAAAACTATATAGATGTACAAACACCTTCTGGTGCGGTTAAATCTCCGAGATACTATACTAATTTTTATAGTGCCAATACATTTAATTCCACTACAAACTACATTGGTGTTGATACCAACAGATATGATTGGATTAGGTTAACAACTCAAGACGATTATACACACATTACAAATAGTGGAGTTACCAATTTTAATTTTAGTGCTGCGACACAAGTTTCTAGTAGTATTGATGTCAATACAGGAAACGCATTAATACCGTATACTGCAACTTCGGCAAGAAATTATTTTAACAATTTATATGACGGTTGGATGTCTAAATCTGATGATTGTTCTGGTACTGAAATAACTACCGCAAATTTTGTTATATATAGTGGTGACATGCATAGTAGAACAGAATCGTATGATTCAATTTACGGTGGTCCATGTTTAAGAGTCGATAGTGCTCAACAACCATATTCAGGTAATACCAATACAGGAAATTTAGCCTCTCAATATAATATTGTTAATAACTGGTATACTGATTGTAACGATTGTCAAACATCGTCACCGACTTATGGTATCTATTATTTTAGTGCAAATACAACATGTAGTAGTTCTTCAGTAAGTACCGTTATATTCAGTTCCGATACTATGACTAATGGTCCATCACCTATTGGTGGTTCATTAATATATCCTTATGTTAAGGTTGGTGGAAATTGTTTTGGTGGTGAGTCAACACCGTACAATCAAATAACTGCAACAACTACGACAGCGTCAATAAGTAACTCTTATTCGACATGTAATGATTGTCAAGAATCTCAAAACCCTTTACAGACACACATTTATTTTTCATCTTGTGATAGTAGTACTGTTTATCGTGCGGTCTTAGTTGATTTTGAAAATGAATTAGGTGGTGTAACTTTAGGTACTACTTACCTATTAGAAGATATTAGTGATTTACCTAATGGTTGTTATACTGTTGTTGGTGAAACAACACCATATACTAATTTTATAGGTTACGGTACCTCATCGTCAAAAACTGAAACTTCAGGTTGTGCAGATACGGAATGTATATTACCTAGCCCAACGCCATCGGTTACACCAACAATTACACCGACTACCTCAGTAACACCGACACCAACACCGAGCGTTATTGAGACATATATAGTTATGTCAGCTTGTTGTAGAGATTTTACATTTAGAATTAAATACGGTAGTGAGCAGACAGTTAATATAGGTAGTACATATAATATTTCCGTACCAAATGGTGATTACGAATATTTTTATGGTTGTGCAACTGCAATAGATAGTGAAGAATTTGATAGTGATTATAGTGCAGGAATAACTACGTTTGGTCATTCAGGATTACCATACGATGAATGTATAGAATGTTTATCAGAGTCTGATTGTTGTTTATCAGGTTTTGTTGGTACTGAGATTGTTTCATATACTGATTGTTGTGGTGTTCAGTACATTAATGTAAGTAGAACACTTGAAACGTATGTTTGTTTAGATACATCATATCCTTTTTCGGGTATAAATGTTTCTTACGGAATAACTCAAAATTGTGAAGTATCGTGTGTTAGTCCAACTCCGACACCAAGTATTACACCAACACAAACTCCTTCAGTTACTCCGAGTGTGACAGTGACAAATACACCGTCAGTTACATCATCTAATACTCCAACACAAACACCATCAGTAACACCTTCTAATACTGCTTCAGTTACACCCTCAGTTACTCCGAGTGTAACAGTAACAAATACACCATCAGTTACATCATCTAATACTCCAACTATAACTCCTTCGACAACTCCAAGTATTACACCAAGTGTGACTCCATCAGTTACTCCTACTGTTTCTGTAACATCAACACCATCGATTACGCCAGACGCTAGTGTTAGTACTACACCTTCGAATACGCCAACAAGTAGTATTACTCCGACCACGACTCCTTCAATAACTCCAAGTATTACACCATCAACTACACCTACTGTTACTCCATCAATTACACCATCAACTACACCTACTGTTACTCCATCAATTACACCTACTGTTACCCCATCAATAACACCTAGTGTGACTATAACATCAACTCCGTCAATTACACCAAGTGAATCAAGACCTAATCCTCCTGCTCCTTCGTTAACTACCTATCAACTTTCAGGATGTTGTTATGGTACACCTTATTGGATTACTACTCTCAATACATATTCTCCTAATACTGTTATTAGAGCTAATTATACTCTTAGTGGTGTTACAGGTGCAACATGTGCGACCGTGATTAGTGATACGTCAACACCACAGGGTACACAAATTAAATATGATAATTTAGTTATTATGACTTCAGGTTGTACTGACACGGAATGTCCTGCTTGTCCTAGTCCAACACCAACACCAACACTAACTCCAACTAATACTCCGAGTGTGACACCAACACTAACTCCAACTAATACTCCGAGTGTGACACCAACTGTGACACCGTCAGTCACGGCATCTGTAACTCCAACACCAACACCATCGATTACACCTACACCTTCTGAAACACCTGACGAGTCACCAACACCAACTCCATCTATTACTCCGACAAGTAGTCTAACACCGACTCCATCTAATACGCCATCTGTTACACCAACATTGACTCCTACACCAAGTGTTACACCGTCTCAAAGTATACCTGGTAGTGTTGCAGATAAACTTGAGAGTTGTGAAACATCAACACAGAGTCAAAAAGTATTTGTTTTCTATGATGGTACGTCTCTTAGTGATGTGAGTGCTTTGGAAGCTTCAGAGTCTATCCGTTCTTGGTATCAAACAAAAGTTACTAATGGTGACTTATTATCGGGTAACTTATATGAGGGTGTCATTGGTGAAACTTATAATAACGGTGAAAACTGGTTATGGTGGGCATCTTACCCATACCTCGGTTCTTTAACAGGTGGTACTTTGAGTGATTCAACATCGGTCGTTGAATACAGTTCTTTGAATAGTGGTGTAACATATTCTGTTGCGGATAGTCGTTGGTGTAAAAATAATTCAGATGAGTGTATACCAAAGTCGGTTGAATTTAATGACAAATCACAATCAAATGCGGCTTATAGAAGAATCAATAGAGGATATGAACTTACGGGTACTTATGGTATTGATGACTCAAGAAGTAATGGGGTTCCATTTGACCATAATGACTTAAATTTTTCTGGAACATCAGGACCTGGTACTTTCTCAGGTGGAGAGACAAATTATATTGTTATTATTGTTGCCGATGAGGCGGATGGTGCTCTCGGACTGTATCATGGTAGTCAAGATAAAACACAATTACATACTCAACCATTTAAATTAAATTCATTAGGTACTCGTTGGAGTGGTGGTTATGAATATACTGACCGATTTGAATATGATTATGAGGCATATCTAAAAGTATGGGAAGACATAAAAAGTAGTGGAGGAACGATTAATGGGTTAATTTATCCTGTTATTGATAGTAGTACGTCACGTATACCTTTTGTACAGCATTCAGTCGCGGCAATTGAAGGTGAAACTATTAGTGCTAGTACTTTCTCATCAAAATATGGTCAATCAATTACGTCTGTTGGTCCTGAAAATTTAAATTTATCTGCTCTTACATATACTAATGTTTACTCAGGTTTAACAGGTACCACAACGTACCAAAGTTTAGATGTTCAATACCAAAACGGTGCGGGTCTTAAAAACTTCGGTTTCTATGTTGACCCAACAGTAACTAACTTTACTGAGACAGTTGTTGCAAATACCTTAGATGATTTCTTATTAGATATTGAAACACCTTTAACTACAATATATGTAACGCCTGGTGGTAGAACTTTAAATAAGATTTATAACATTGATGGTGATTGTTATAACGTTGCAGAGCTTAGTGTTACGACAACCGAGCCAATAATTACACCAACATCACAATTAGGTCCTTATGAAGATTGTAACGCTTGTGAAACCACAGGTTGTTATTCAGGAGAAACTCACGGTAATTACTTTTACACGGATTGTTGTGGTATTCAATTTTCTGGTAGTTCACTTAATGACCCTGTTTGTATAGATACAGGATATCCTTATAGTGGTATACAAATTACAAACGCTCCGTGTATTCAAAATTGTGACCAAGGACCATTAGAATATGAATTTTCCGTAACAGGTGTTTGTGACAATTTAGGTCAAGGTATTATTGAAATTACTCCGTTTGGTGGTATACCACCATATACCATACAGAACACAATTCCTGGTAATTTAACATCACAAACAGGAAACGGACCATTTAGTTGGTACGGTTTAAGTGGTGATACTTATGTTTTCAGATTAAACGATAGTACAGGTGGTCAAAATCAAAACATTAATGACATTAATGTTTTGGTTGACGGATGTTTCTGTGCAGACATCGACCAAGTTTCAGGAACTACATGTGGTAATAGTACATCAGGTTATTTAAGGGTTAATGGTTCTTCTAATTCATTACCGTATAGTATTAAATTATATAGAAATGGAGTGTTAAGTCAGACAGTTGAAGCACCATACCAAAGTTACTTATTTAGTGACCTAACCACAGGTATTTACTATGCATTTGTAACAGACTTTGGAGGTGCAACCGCACAAACTGAGTCTGTGGTTATTGAAGAAAGTACAGAATTAGACTTTGATTTTATGATAGTGCCTGAGTCAAGGTGTGTTAGTGGTTACGGTGTATTAACTGTGAGTGGTCTAACGGGTGTAGCTCCATACACTTATTTATGGTCTGACGGTCAAACAACAATAGCGGCTACAGGACTAACTGATGGAACGTATGGTGTGACAGTTACGGATGCTAATGGTTGTGAAACCACTAAAAATGCTACGGTTCCTTTAAGTGATGTATTAGGAATTGTTAGTTCAACACCATCTCAAGCCTCATGTTTTGAATGTGACGGTTCATTATCCGTTATGGTTAGCGGTGGTACACCACCTTATACTTACTTAGGTGATACGGGCCAACAACTAACTACAAATCAAACGTCATTTACTTTATCGGGATTATGTTCAGGAGCACATTCTGTGATTGTAACCGATGCTGCGGGATGTAATATAACTGCAAACTCTGTTGTTGAATCAACAGCAGGATTTTCAATAGTTTCAGTAAATACAACTAACTCACAATGTAATCAAAATGGGTCAATTAACATTAATATTGTTGCTACTCAAGGATTATTTACATATACATTAGAAGACGAAAACGGTTCAAGCCAATCTGTGACAACGGATAGTGAGTCACATATATTTAGTAACTTATCATCAGGTACGTACACAATAACAATTCAAACAAATGAAAACTGTACGTATACCACTGAAAAAACTATTGAAAACGTAGATAAATTTACTGTAGTATCTTCTATAACAGGTGCAACTTGTGGTTTAAATAACGGACAGGTTAATGTAACGGTTTCACAAGGTAGTGAGGTATTAAAATATCCATTTGAATACATATTAACTAATGTAAATACTAATCAGGTTGCTTACAACGGAATTGGTTATAGTAATACTCAAAATATATCAAACTTACAATCAGGATTTTATACTTTAAATGTTATTGATAAAGAAAACTGTCAAAGAACAACGAATTTTAATTTAAGTGGTACTAGTGGGGTAAACTTCTCACTATTCAAAACTGATTGTGTTTTAGGTAATGATGCGACGGCAAGTGTTAATATATATGATGGTACACCACCATTCACACTTAATTGGTCGTCAAATGTACCTTCAGGTCAATCAGGATTAACGGTTACTGGTTTATCTGGTGGAACATATTCTGTTGAAGTTACGGATAGTAATGGTTGTAGTGATACTAAATATGTAACTGTTAACTGTAACAATAACAGAGTACACTGTTATGAGTTAAATAATATTTGTGAGCAAAACTTTGTGACTACTGTCGGTCAAAAACGAGGGTTTGAAGAAATGTTGAACGAGACATATTTTGACTTATCAAGTGGGTATACAAATTGTGTCTTAGATGAAGCTATATTCTATGCGATTGTTAATATTACAGGTACAACATTTACTAGTGGTATCACTCAAAGTTTTTACACGGGTACCACACTAAATGATTACCCAACAGATGAAGATTGGATAAACGCGATAAGCGATATACTTTTAACAATAGGTGAAATTGGAAGTTTTATTTTAGATGTAAACTCAAATGAGTTAAAAATAATATCAGATTGTGACGGTGACCAAGATTTGTTAAGGGGTGCTAAATTTAGTTTGGATGCTAAGGTTGAGTTAACTTTAATTTGTGACTCTGATGGTTCAACACCTACACCAACACCTACAAATACTCCGACTCAGACAGTATCAATGACACCAACACCTACAAATACACCTACTCCATCAATCACACCATCAAGTAGTATTACACCAACACCAACGAGTTCGATTACATCAACACCTACAAATACACCTACTATGACACCATCAAGTAGTATTACACCAACACCAACGAGTTCGATTACACCTACCCCAACACCTTCATGTACATATAAAAGTTGGGTTATCCAACAATGTACAACTGGTACATGTGCGGGAACTTGTACTTGTGTAGGTTCAACAACACGAACAGTATATACAGATTGTACAGTTACAGATATTACTGCATTTGATACTTCAATTTCCGATGATATTTCATTAATAACTCCATTTACTGGTGATTTCAGAGGACCGAGTGACTCAAACATATACAGTTCAAATGGTAGTAGTGTTAGTTATGTGTGTACTATAGGTGGTCCATGTTAATTTGAACTCGTAAAAAAAGTAAAGAGAAAAAAAAGTATTTTATAATTCGCTTGTATTTATATAAGAAACAAATAAGGTAGATGTCACAAGTAATAATTAGATTAACATTAAGTTCTAATGCAATAGGACCGTTTGATATATATTCAGGAGTCACAAGTAATCCTGATAACTTAGCCAAAGCAGGTCAAACTCGTGACCAAATTACTGCGGGTGTTGTTTTACCTTTACCTGGCTCACCAACAGGTATTGAATATACTATATTTGTTGTTAATAAACAACCTGGTTGTAATGATGAAACGGTATCTAAAAAAGTTGTTGTATATGATGATAACGTTTCTCCGACACCGACACCTACTATAACTCCTAGTAACTCGGTTACACCAACGGCAACTCCAACAATAACTGTTTCTATTAGCACAACACCAAGTATTACACCGACACCTTCAGCAACTGCAACAAGTAGTGTAACTCCAACACCTTCAATAACACCTGAGGTTAGTGTGAGTGTAACTCCTTCAGTTACTCCGAGTGTAACGGTAACGCCATCAAGTAGTGTAACTCCAACTCCATCAGTAACTGCAACAAGTAGTATCACACCAACTCCATCAGTAACTGCAACAAGTAGTATTACACCAACTCCATCAGTAACTGCAACAAGTAGTATTACTCCGACACCTTCAATAACGCCAACATCTTCAGTAACACCTAGTACATCTATTACTCCGACACCTTCAGTAACACCTGAAGCTAGTGTAAGTGTAACTCCTTCAGTTACTCCAAGTGTAACGGTAACGCCATCAAGTAGTATTACTCCGACACCATCAATAACTGCAACAAGTAGTGTAACACCTACTCCTTCAATAACACCAACAAGTAGTGTAACACCTAGTACATCTATTACTCCGACACCTTCAGTAACACCTGAAGCTAGTGTAAGTGTAACTCCTTCAGTTACTCCAAGTGTAACGGTAACGCCATCAAGTAGTATTACTCCAACTCCATCTGTTACTGTGACACCTTCGGTAACAAATACTCCGTCAGTAACACCTAGTAGTTCAGTAACTCCTACACCATCAGTAACTGTTACAAATAGTATTACACCTACACCATCAGTAACTAATACACCATCAGTAACTCCATCAATTAGTATTACACCAACTCCATCAGTAACCGTAACAAGTAGTATAACACCTACTCCATCAATAACACCGACAAGTAGTGTTACGCCGAGTACTTCTATTACGCCAACTCCATCAGTAACCGCAACAAGTAGTATAACACCTACTCCATCAATAACACCGACAAGTAGTGTTACGCCGAGTACTTCTATTACACCTACACCTTCAGTAACGGTTACTCCGTCAATAACACCGACAAGTAGTGTAACACCTACTCCATCAATAACACCGACAAGTAGTATTACACCTACACCTTCAGTAACGGTTACTCCATCTATCACTGTAACACCGTCAGTTACTCCATCAATAACACCGACAAGTAGTGTAACACCAAGTCCATCGGTAACACCTAGTATTACTGTAACACCAACATCTTCGGTAACGCCGACACCATCAATTACACCGAGTAGTAGTATTACTCCAACGCCATCATTAACACCAACAAGTAGTGTTACACCATCATCAACACCAACACCTACACCAACACCTAGTGAGGCAGGATTGGCACCAGCTTATTTATTAATAGAACCTGCGTCTCAAGGGAACGCTATTTCTACTTACATGAATAATAACTCGGCTTCTTGGTTTGGATTCACATTTGAGATTGGTGGACCTACAAGTTCTTCTGATATTGAAACATATATGGATTACTTCTCATCAAATGCAGGTTCAGGAGGTCTTCCACAAATTTATACTACTAATATACCTCAGGATGACTACTTGTTTGATGAAATTACTATTAATTCTGGTACGGTAAGTGAAACTGCATGGTATACTTTCTTGATTCCTGATGAATCTATTGGTGGTTCAGGTACTTCTAATAGGGCTGTTGGTATTGAGTTAAAAGAAGGTGGTGGTTCATTTAGTGAAAAAACTATGGTATCTACATGGTATCAGTATACAGTGACTAATCCTGGTGGTTCATTCCAACCAGGTACATATAGATTATACTCTACCTACAGTGATTATGCATTTAAATTAGATAATAGCTCTATTTCTTACACATTTAGAGGTTCAGATATTACACCTTAATAAAAAAGTAACTATTTATTTATACATGAGTTTAATATATAAAAATCCAACTTCCTCAACATCACTGAATTCAACAAATTCAGTAACAAGAACTAATACTATTGGTACTAACTTTAGTGTGCTTCAAACGGGTGGTTATATGGAAGTTTATAATCTATCAGACTTATCGTTTACAGTGCCAGAAGGTTCAACAGGACCTATACAGTTTTCGGGTAATACTATACCTGTTCAATATTCAAAAAGAAGTCTCTCTTTCTTACCTGATTCAATTACATTGAATTCAGATAATATTTCTTCAGGTCGTAGGAGATTGGGTATGTTAGTTTATGTTCATGAGACTAAGCAAACATATCAATATACCATTGATAATTATGATGCGTTATGGGATGCTGCCAGTGGTTCTACACAAGAATCTGATTACGGTACCAGTGTTACTACTTCAACTACGGGTGGTGAAGACTTTATTGATGCATGGTTAGACTCATCTATTGAGGGTGTAAGTGGTGTTACTCGTTCAAATTCGAGATGGAGAATATTCTACGGTACTGATATTACTGTAACAGGTGGTACGTACAATAGTGGTACAGGTACCTTAACGATGACCAACACGACAGGTGGTACCTTTAATGTTACAGGTTTCACAACAGGTGGAGGGTCAGATACTTACGTTACGGGTGGAACATTTAGTTCTGATACTTTAACTTTAGATAGAAGTGATGGTAATAATGTAAATGTAACAGGATTTACATCAATCAATACCAATATAGCCAATTCTAATTTAACTTTAGACCAAAGTAGGACTGTAAGTTTAAACGCAAATGATTTAAAATTTATTGGTGGTTCTGCAGAAACTTTAGAGTTTACATCTTCTGATATTATATTAAGTGCGGCTACAGGTGGAGGTACAATATCTTTCAAAGGTATAGCAAGTTCATCGGAAAATAGAGTACTTGTTATTAACACTAATGGGGTATTATCATACAATGATAACATTCAAGGTGAGACTGCAATTTCAGCACTTACTTATAATAGTGAGTGGGGTGTAACTAAAGAATTGACCGATAGTACTTCAGGAACAACACAATTACCATTTATTACTGGTGGTACGTTTGATGGTTCTAATATTAACCTTAATATTGCGGGTGGTTTAGAACCGACCATTTCTATATCGGGTCCTGAATCTTCAGACATTTATGTAACAGGTGGTACTTACAACAACTCAACAGGTACTTTAACTTTAGGTAGAAATGACACTAATACCTTTAATATTACAGGATTTACGACAAGTGGTTCACTTACTTTACAAGATGTAACAGATAACGGGTCATCAACAACAAATAGTATTACGGTTGCTTCATTAACTTCAACAGGTGATATTACTATTAATGAAAGTATTACCGCTGGTAATGGTGGTGGTGATATTTCGAGTAATACAGTATTTGGTGCATCTGCACTTAGTAGTAATTCATCGGGTAATGCTAATACTGCGTTTGGTACTTGGACGTTAAGTGCAACTACAGGAAGTGGTAACTCGGCCTTTGGTGCATCCGCACTTTACAAAAATACTTCAGGTAATAATAATACCGCGATTGGTAAAAACGCGATGTATAATGGTAATACTTCATCACAAAACGTTGCTGTTGGTAGTGAATCATTTTATAATGGTGGTGGTACTGATGGTATTGCAATTGGATATCAAGCAGGTTATGAAGTAACTACTGCGAGTAGTAGTATTTTAATTGGTTACAGAGCGGGTTATGATATTACTGATAATGGTAGAAACATTGCGATTGGTTATGAATCATTAAGATTTAACGATGAGGGAACTTTTAACGTTGCTATTGGTGATACCGCATTAAACGGTAACCGTAGCGGTGATTTTAACGTTGGTATTGGTAATGACGCTCTTGTTAGTAATACTACGGGTTTAAGAAACGTAGGTGTTGGTTCTGATTCTCTTTCAAATAATCAAACAGGTAATGATAACGTTGCTTTAGGTTTTGAAGCGGGTCAAAATATTGCTAATGGTGGATTGAATGGTACTTCAAACGATTCTATTTTTATCGGTAAAGGAACTAGAGCCTCAGTTAATAATGGTACTAACGAAATTGTTATTGGTTCTGATGCAATCGGTAATGGTTCGAATACAATAACTTTAGGTAATACAGGTCATACTGATACATATCTATTTGGTACTGTTCATGGAGTTCCATTTATTAGTGGAGGTACTTACTCAAATGGTACACTTACACTTAATGACTTTGAAGGTGGTTCATTTAATATTACAGGATTTACGACAGGAACAACTGAAGATACTTATGTTACGGGTGTTTCTTACAATCAATTATCAAAAACTTTAACTGTAGGGTTAAATGATGGTGTTGATTTTACTGCGACAGGATTCTCACCAACCATTACAGGTGGTACATACTCAAATGGTGAAATTTCTTTAGAAAATAACGATGGAACTTCTACAACTATAGGTGGGTTAGAGATACTTACACATATAGGGACTACTACTGCAAGTACAGTCTCGGTAAGTGGTACTACGATAGATACTGTAAATGCTACAACTTACCAAGGAGCGTTCTTTGATTATGTAATAAATGATGGTACAAACTACAGAGCGGGAACAGTTCAATCTGTATGGGATGGTACATCAATAAGTCACAATGATTTCTCAACAGTTGATATTGGGGACACAGTTAATTTCACATGGACTATGGAATTATCAGGTGGTAATGCATTGTTAAAAGCCAATATTGCGGGGGGGACTTGGAATATTAGGATAATAAAACATTTAATTTAATAATTTAAAAAATGGCAAACGAATTAGTAGCAAGGAATGGTTTAAGAGTATCAGGTAGTACTTTCTTAGGTTCTGTATCTTTAGACCAAACTTTAACAGCAACTGTTCTAGCTTTAGACCCGTCAACGAACGAAGTTAATTACTTATCATTAAGTAACGCCGATGTTCACATTACAGGAGGGACTTTAACAGGAACAGGAAACAAAGACCTTCAGTTGGTGAACACAACAGGAGGTACGGTTACCATCTCTGACGTAAATATTGAAACGACAGGTGGTACCTACAATTCAACATTAGGTGAAATTACATTTACACAGAATGATGGTACAACATTTAACGTAAACGGATGGTCTTACGTTGAATCTTTAAGTGAAAGTAACAATAATATTACTGTCACATTAAACGATGGTTCTGCATCGGCAATTGTAATTGATGCGGTAACAGGATTAGGTTATGATGGTGATTGGGCATTAAGTGGTACATCTACAGGTGTATCTGCTCCGTCTGTTGAATTACCATTCATCACAGGTGCTACGTTGGATTTATCAACAGGTACCTTAGACTTAAAAATGAATAATGGTTTAGAAAGTGATATTTCTATTTCAGGTTTCTCAACAACAAACTCTGATACTTTCGTAACAGGTGCTACTTTAGCTGGTGGTACATTAACATTAGGAAGAAATGACGGTAACACTGTTACAGAATCAGGATTTTCTTTTACTACATCAGGAGACTCAGGTACATCAACTATCAATTTAGGTGGTAATTTAGCTATCTATGGTGGTGAGGGTATCGTTTCAGCAGATGGTGGTTCAGGAAACATTGTATTAGACTTGGAAGATAAAGGAACTGCAGGAACATACGGTTCAGCTTCTGAAGTACCTGTTTTTGAAACAGATGATAAAGGTCAGGTTATTGGTGTGACGGCAACAACAATTAATATCACATCTTCTGAAGTATCTGACTTTACAAATGCATCTGAAACTGCAATTTTCACAACTGCTAACTTCGCAGATTCTACAGGAGCTGCGGGTATAGACTTTACAGTTGACCCAGGTGTTAGTGTAACCGCATCATTAGTTAACTCATCAATCACTGTTGATGGTGATACAGGTACGGGTTCTACTATTGATTTAGGTAGTACATTAACTTTCACATCTACAGATAGTTCTGTTGATATTAGTAGTTCAGCTGGTACGGTTGATATTACTGTAGGTGCTGGTGTTGATACTTACATCACAGGTGGTACATACACTGATAATACTGGTGTATTAACATTAACTGACAATGGTGGTACAGTTGTTACTATTGATGGTAATTGGAATCACTTTGAAAGTGCAAGTATTTCAGATAACGTAATTACGTTTACAAGTAATACAGGTCAAACGTCAACAGTTACAGTAGATGCTGTTACAGGTGTGACGTATAGTAGTGATTGGGCGTTAGCGTTCAACGGAACGGGTAATCTTGGTACAACACCTTTTGAGTTACCATTCATTACAGGTGGTACTTATGACTCAGGTACATCAACACTTACTTTAGGTATCAATGGAGGTCTTGAAACCGATATTGATATTACAGGTTTAGACGGTTCAGATACATTTGTAACAGGTGCATCAGCGACATATTCAGGAGCAACATTAGACAGAAATGACGGTAATTCTGTTTCATTAGATTCTGAACAAACTTTAAGAGTAACTAAAACAGGTTCAGGTACTGTATTTAATGTGGCACCTGCGGACTATAAAGCGGTACATGTAGAATATACTATCACTGAAGGAACAGCTGCACGTTCAGGGTTCTTCACAGCGATTTTCCATAATTCAACAGTTGAATTCTCAGATTTCTCAACGATGGATATTGGTTCATTTACTACATCTACTGAATTATCAGCTGATTCATCAGGTAATGTAGTATTTACAGGTGGAGCATCAGCAGTAGTAATCGCAAATACAAGAGCGGTAGCTATTTAATAATATAGAATAATAATTAAAATTTGAGGGAAGTCCCCCTTCCCTCAATAGCCTTAAAATAAAAAAGAAAGAATAAAATGGCAAGAGAGTTTGTAACAAGAAACGGATTATCGGTAAGTGGTAAAACATTTATATCAACAGTAGACTTAAATGTTAATGCTAACTCTATCCTTACTATTAATGGTACAGAGGTTCAGTATAGAGATGTTAGTTCTCTTCCTGATACTTTTGTTACTGGTGGTACTCTTGATAACTCAACAGGTACTGCGACCTTTACTAATAATACAGGTGGTACGTTTAATGTTACAGGATTTTTCACATCTGGCGATACTATTAATATTTACACTACTGATTCGTCATTTACATCTGAAAGATTTGCGGACTTAAGTGGGAACAAATTACATTTAACGGGTGGTACTATTGGTATTGACACGTTTGAATTTGTACCGACATCAACACCACCATCAGGTTCTAACCCGCAAGGTCAAGTTTATTTTGATAGTTCAGCCGACACATTAACAGTTTATAACTCAGTAGCAGGGACCTCATTACAAGTAGGTCAAGAAATGTGGTACAGAGTTAAAAATCAATCAGGTTCAAACATACCTAATGGAACTTTAGTTCAAGCCTCAGGTACCGATGGAAATTCAGGAAGAATTACTATAGTATCAGGTGTAACTGACGGTACATATTCACCATATTATGTTATGGGTCTTACTACTCATTCAATCAATAACGGTGATGATGGGTGGGTAACATCTTTTGGTGAGGTTAGAGGTATTGATACTACAGGTCAAAATAGTGAAACATGGAATGATGGTGACATTCTTTATGGTGACCCTACAAGACCAGGAGGTCTTACAAATGTAAAACCTACTTCACCTAACAATACCAATTCTATTGCGATAGTATTAAACGCATCGGTTAACGGTTCGTTATTTGTTAGACCAGGATTTTCACCAAACTTAGAACAAATGATTACAGGTGCTACTGACGGTCAAGTAATTACTTACGACAGTGGTACGGGTACTTACCAACCTGAAGACCCAAATAATATTTATAACAATGACGGTACCTTAAGTGGTGACCGTATTGTCGACCAAGACACTAATCACCTAACCTTTAGTGGTGACTCAGGTGTGTCTATTGGTACAGGAACAACTTCTCCTGTATGTGCCTTATTAGAATTAGCGAGTGAAAATCAAGGTTTACTTATACCGAGGATGACTCAATCACAAAGACAATCGATACCTTCACCTTTACCTGGACTATTGGTATATTGTACAGACAACACTTCAAACGCTAAAGAAGGATTATACATGTATAAATCGTTAGGGTGGGTGAACATATTGTAACGAGCCTTAATTCTATAAAGGATAAAAAACCAATTTAAATAAATAACAATGGCAACAAATGGTTTAAATTTACAAACTTCAGGTTTAACGCTAACCACAGGAACTGAGAAAAGAATGCTTATTGACAATTCAGGTCAATTTGGTTTCGGTACGATGTCTCCTAGCACTGATTTCCACGTAGTTGGTACAGGTGCAACAACAGGTGTTAGATTTGAGGGACTGCCATCATCAAGTGCAAACAGTAACTTCATGGTGGTTGATGCAAACGGTGTTGTTCAGACTCGTAGTGATATTGCTGTTGGTACAGTTATCACTGCAGTTACAGAGAGCGACAACGTTATTACGGTTGAAGATAATCAAGGTGCAAGTTCTACTTTGACAATCGACGCAATCACAGGAACATCTTACGATAGTTCTTGGGGTATCACTTTAGGTGGTACAGGTACGATTACCTCTTCTTTCGAACTTCCTTTTATTACCGCGGCTTCGTTATCTAATGGTTCATTATCGTTTACGGTTAATGGTGGTCTTGAGACTATCTCTGATGTTACAGGTTTTGCTGTGACATTGGCAGGTGATTCAGGAACACAAACGGTAAACTTAGGTGATACCTTAACGGTAGCAGGTGGTACAGGTTTAACATCAGTAGCGGGAGCAACTGATACGGTAACCATAAACTTAGACAATACTGCAGTAGGTGCAGGTTCTTACGGTAGTTCATCTGCGGTGGCAACATTCACTGTTGATGCTCAAGGTCGTTTAACTGCGGCTTCTGACGTAACAATTGACGGTTCTGCAATCTCTAATAACTCAATGACCTTTAACGCACCGACAGGTACTGACCCTGTTGTTTCACTTAACGGTACATTGAACTTTACATCTTCAGATGGTTCGGTAGTTATTGCGGGTGACTCAGGTACTGATACTATCGACTTAATAGTTGGTGCAAGTGTTGATACATTCGTAACAGGTGGTACTTTATCATCAGGTTCATTAACATTAGGTTTAAATGATGGTTCATCAGCTTCAGCAGTGACAGGATTTGCTGTGACAGTTGCAGGTGACGATGACTCATCTTCAGTAAACTTAGGTGGTACAATTACAGTAGCAGGTGGTACAGGTATTACAACTGTACAAAATGCTGGTACGGTAACTGTGAATATGGACAATACATCATTTACTTTAAGTGATGGTTCAAATACACAAACAGTTGAGTTAGGTGATACTATGACGGTTACTGGTGGTGTAGGTCTTACTTCAACGGTAGGTGCTACTGACACGGTGACTATTGACTTGGATGATACTGCGGTTAGTGCAGGTTCTTACGGTTCATCTTCAGCAGTAGGTACATTCACAGTAGATGCTCAAGGTAGATTAACTGCAGCATCTGACGTAACAATCGATGGTTCTGCAATCTCTAACAACTCGATGACCTTTAATACTCCAACAGGTACTGACCCTGTTGTTTCACTTAACGGTACATTGAACTTTACATCTTCAGATGGTTCGGTAGTTATTGATGGTAATTCTACTTCAGACACTATTGACCTTACGGTTGATGTTTCTGCAGTTGACTCGTTTGTTACTGGTGCTACTTTAGGTTCAGGTACTTTGACATTAAGTTTAAATAACGGTCAACCTGATGTAACTGAAAATGGTTTTGATATTACTTTAAGTGATGGTTCAAACACACAAACAGTAAACTTAGGAGATACCTTAACGGTAGCAGGTGGTACAGGTTTAACATCTGTGGTAGGTGCAACCGATACTGTAACAATTAATCTTGATAACACTGCGGTTACTGCAGGTTCTTATGGTTCAGCTTCTGAAACAGTGACATTTACAGTTGACGCACAAGGTCGTTTAACTGCGGCTTCTGAACAATCAATCTCAATCACAGCTTCTCAGGTATCTGACTTCTCAACTTCAGCATCAACAGCAATCTTCCAATCAGGAAACTTTGTAGATTCATCTGAAATTGACTTTACTGTTACAGCAGGTGCTAGTGTAACTGCGGCGATTAAAGCAACGTCTATTGCTAATGGAAAGTTAGTAAACTCAGGTTTCAATACGGCAGGTACATCAGGTACAGGTTCAATTGATTTAGGTGACACTATTACATTTGCTTCAACTGACGGTTCTGTAACTATTGGTGACAATGGTACGGGTACGTTTGATATTGAGGTTAATAGTTCTAACATCGATAATATCTACACATCTGATGGTACATTATCAGGTAATAGAGTAGTAAGTCAAAGTAGTAATTCATTATCATTTGCTGATGGTGATTTCTCTGTAGGTGCTACTTTCCACTATGATGAAGGTAACAGTAACGTAGGTATTGGTACTGCAACACCTGATACAAGTGCAATCTTAGAATTGTCATCAACGACAAGTGGTTTCTTATTCCCAAGAATGACTTCGGCACAAAGAAACGCTATCGGTAGTCCAGCAACAGGTTTGATGGTTTATCAAACTGACGGTGATGAAGGTGTTTACATCTATAAATCATTTGGTTGGGTACAAATGATATAATTTAGGTTAATTATTTCAATATAATTTCTATTGAAAGTATTTATCTATAAACTATAATATAGGGAGGGATTAATTTCCCTCCCAAAGCCAAAAAAAAAAGAAAAAAAATGGCCAGTAACGGAGCTTTTTACAGTAATACATCAGGATTGAATCTGAATACCTCAACCACTACGAGAATCAATATCTCAACAGGTGGTGTGATAACATTTAATAATGATTATTCATTTCCAACTGCAGACGGAGGTAATAATGAGGTACTAATTACTGATGGTGCTGGTAATCTTTCT
>Ga0255754_10000591_pt1 | contig 28753 bp, 29 predicted proteins | sample 101ome_22_FD_179954 | JGI IMG/M metagenome (GOLD analysis project Ga0255754, IMG submission 179954) | Coastal salt marsh microbial communities from the Groves Creek Marsh, Skidaway Island, Georgia - 101412BT metaG (version 2) | ecosystem: Environmental > Aquatic > Marine > Intertidal zone >... | reverse complement strand
ATCTAAGAGAGAAGGTGGTTACTATACAGGAACACTTGTCTTTGACATTGAATCAAAACCATAAGGAATAAAGAATGGCAGCACCAGTTCTTAAGAAAATTCACTTTGCTTATCCGGGTGTATCAGGTATTTCAAAAAACCTAGGGATCATGGGCGATCCTCTTTATTATATTAATGTAGACCCTGCTAGTGATGCTTATTTCTACTTAGAGTATGATCAAGCTCTTGATGACCATACTCTACCAAACTTGAGTAGAATAGAAGACCGAGTAGTCAATGGCGGATCTACAGTACTTGCTCTGCTTGATGTTACAGAAATCAATGGTAGCTTTCCTGGAGGTCTGAGTGCTTATTTGACAATTAGTTCTTCTCCCTGGGCAACTCAAGATGGTACATATAGTGTGATCGGACAAACAAAGGTTACTACTGATAAACTTCATTGGGAAACTGCTAATGCAATTGATCCTGCTAACCTTGCTGATTCTACTCTTTCACATAACTGTCTTTACTTTCAAGTTCCGGCCGGACAATTAAAAGATGGTCATATATATAATATTCTTAGATATCGAGATCTAATCGACAATAAGGCTCTTGAAGCAGAGGGTGTTGGTAGGATTCCTGGGCTTATGTGGGAGACTAATCTAGCTATTGACGCCACCGCACCTACTATTGTATCAGCAACACCTGCGCCTGCTGCTACAAATGTGCCTGTGAATTCACAAATTATAATTGATTTTAGTGAAGAAGTTACAATACCAGCAAGCGTGACTTACAGTGTTCCAAATGATCCTGATAATTGGATTGCTGACCCTGCGGTTGTTACATATACAGCAAGCCCATCAAGAGTTACGATCACTCCGATCAATCCTTTTGGACCATTTACGACAGTTAATGTTCAGGTGCCTCTTGGATATGTTATTACAGACAATTCATCAAACCTATTAAATCCAATAGGTTGGTTTTTTACGACTGGACCACCACCGCCACCACCGCCACCACCGCCACCACCACCAGATACTCGAGTGCCGATTGAAGCATATGCGATTGGCTTTACTAAAGATCCAGATAATTTCAAATCAATACCTTTGACAAAAAGTGGTACCATTACTCAAGAATTTAAAATACCTGCTGTAGATATTGATGGTCCAAAAATCATGTATTTGAGATTACGAGATCAAGATGGTCTGATTTCAACAAATTATCGTATCGCTTTGAGAGTTTTAGATTTTGAATTAGAAACATTTGAAGTAGATACTCATGGTTATTGTGGAGGAACAACAAATCAAATTGATGTTTTATTCGATACAGATACAGATCCTACTACAATGGAATATGGATTCCTTATAGATGATTCTGGTGAACCAACTGTTTGGAACCCTATAACTCCTTTGACTTTTGACAGCGTTGGTAAATACAAATTCAATTTCAATTTAGATGTTTCAATCATTGGTAGTGGTCAACATGACTTATATGTTTGGTTGAGAACATTAGAAGGTGAAAAGAAATTCTGTAAAACTGATTTTGTGAGTGAACCAATTCCTGCTGATCCATATGGTATACTCACAATTAAAAAATCAATGATTGACGGTGACAAGAAAAAAGTTTGGGTAGAAGCAAATATCTTTGACGCTGGTGTTGGAGTTTCAGCAATTAGTTTTGTTGAATCAATAAATCCAGCAAGTTTTGAAAGTATAAATATAATACAAAATAAACGAATTACAAAATTATTTGAGTATGATGCTTCCGCAAACACAACAAATACGTTCAATTTAATTATCGAAGATGCTGTGGGTAGAACTTCAGCTTTAATTACAACCTCTATTGACTTGAGCGGTGTTTACTGAAAATTATAAAAGAGACCGTCAATCGTTAGCGATTGTTGCGACAAATAAAGATGACATAAATAATCATAGACTTAATATTTGTCAAAAAAACAAGCTCAACATTAAATTACAAAATCAAGAGAACGAGATTCTTTCTCTTCGAAATGAAATCGAAGAAATGAAAAAGATTTTATCTCATTTAATATCCAAATAATTTAGGAAAGACGAATGGCACTTATCAAAAGAATCGTAACTGGTCAAACCTTTGGTAACTGGCTTGATACCACTAACAAATTGATTGACGACCTAAATGCCGCAAACCCTACAAGAGGTGGAAATCGACTTGTAAGGTATGACAATTTCGGTAGTCTTAGTATTCGTGACATTCAAGCAAATAGTTTCTTTTTGGATACTGATACTTCAGTTAAAATCGATACTCTTTCGACTGATTATACAGTTGCTGGGCACGAAAACGATAATACGATCTTTACAGCAGCAGCAACTTATGCCGCAATTAAAGCTGAAGCAAAGAATATTATCAAGAATGCTGGAGGTCATACAGTTTCAAGTGAATATATTGAGATTGTAGATCCTACTCCGGGTTCAACTGTTTACCCTGCTATTGCTCCCTCAAGTCTCACAGAACCAATTGTTCGAACTGTTTTGGGAGGAACAGAACTAATTCGTACAACTTCCACAGAAACAAAATTTAATCAAAATGTAATCATTGATGGAGACCTAAGTGTTTTGGGTGATTCTGTTGAATTGACCACTGAAACTCTTCAAGTTCAAGATAATAACTTAGTGTTGAATACCGGAGGAAATAGTGCTTCAGCAGAAAGAGCAGGTTTTGATGTATTCGAAACAACAGCACATTTAAGATTAGTCAATAGTGGTAATCGTTTCCCTTGGAGTTCAAAGCAAGGCACATCGGAACCTAAAAATATTCGTATTAAACTTTATGAATCAAACGAAATTCGTAATTATTTTATTTCAAAGATTCCAGGTGACTCAGATGTTCCTCAAGAAACTTATGCTCAAGGTGAATATTTAAGTGGAAACTTTCAAGACCTTCGTAAACTATTCATAAATCAAAAAGATAGTCTTGTTTTTGAATATCGTTTAGATTCGGCCAATATCACTTCAAATACAATTCCTTTTGCGATCGGAACGTCAGCAGGCTCTGCAAGAGAAGCAAGCGTATTAGAACCAGATCCTTCAAATCCAGGCAGTACTGCTAACTCAGAAATTATCTATAATATTGACGGTGTTGATTATAATTCTTATGAAGAGTATAAAAATGAATTTTTATCAAGAGATGTGAATGATGGGACCGTTGTCAAAGTTACATTTTCTCCAAAAAATTATACACAACCTGGACATAAGTATTTCTACTGGTCAGGAACTGTAAACTCATATTCATATGTTGCACACACAAACTACTTACAATCACCAACAGTTCAAAAAATTGAAAGTGACATTTTCACTGACGGGGCATTTACAACAGGTAACGCAAAAAATAATGATTATCTATTAGCACTTGGAGATCAACTTACTTTCACAATTGACTACGCAAGTCTAAACACAATTGATGGTCAAAAAGAACCGATATTAATTGGAACACTACCATTTAACGCAACAGATCCTACACATACAACTCCTCATGAAGTTCGTCTTGATATCAACAAACTCGTTTTCAAACAAAATGGCTCACCCTTTCCATATGATATTAAGTATGAATTGAATGATGTTGAATATGATGGTGGAGCAGGACGAACATTAGCTGATTATATTCAAAACTTCCGAAACAATCTAGCTGATGGAAGTGTTACAACTCCAATTCCAATCGTTACAGCAAATGTAATCTTTACTCCAAATAATCTTGCGATTGCGAGTCAATACGACTTCTATTATTTCAATGCTGCAAATAATCAGAATACTTTCAGTGGAACAAATTACGATTTTGGTGGAAGAATTAATGTAACAGCAAACAATACGGGCATGGGTGAAGAAATCAATGTAATCTATCCTATGGGACAAGAACTCACTGAAATCATGACAGAAACAGTAGCATCAGCAAACTTAGACATTGGTGGTGTTACAAACGGTGAGCGTCCCATTAATGCTGGTGATACATTGGTTCTTGATTGTAATAATTTATCTGAAGCATTACAAATACAAAAAGATAATGGCTTCGGTCTGTGGATTGATTTAAATTATAAAGACCATGGTATAAGATATGAAGTTGATGGTAATTTTTATGAACTATGGAGTGAATTTAATAATCATTTTACTACAAGGGCATCATCTGCTTCAATACATTTTACACCTACTGAAGTACTTCAAAATAGTACTGTTAAGTATAAAACAGCATCTCGAGATGGTGGAGATATTATTATTCAACCGGAAAAAACACGAAAGCTTGACGCTTGGCATCTCGCTACTGATACTTCGTCTCCTGGAAACGGTGATGGTTCAGCAAGAATTGAAAATCCAATTGGATTTAATATCACAAAGAATCATAATCATCTTCTTAAAATGGATGGTGTCACTGCGGATTTCTCAGGCACTCAATCTGGTTTAAGATTACCTGTTGAATCAATTCCAAGAGCGCATCCTCACCCAGCAGCAACAGACGGAACAATTCGTTATAATGCTGGAACAAACTTATTTGAGGGCTTCACAAATGGAACTTGGAGAGGTTTAGGTGGTGTTATCGACTTGAATCAAGATACAGAAATCAAAGCTCATGATTCAGCCGATATTCTCCATTTCTATACAAATGGATTCAACCTCTCAAACATGCAACAAGATCAATATTTCTTGTACTCAGCAGCTAACACATCTTGGGACGGCTTGCAACAAGGTGAAATCAAAGTTGAATCAAATATTGATACAGGTAAATATACAATCTGGTCAGAAGGTACAGGAACATCAGCACACTTTGGTAACACAATTAATGTACCAGAGTCAACTACACTTACTGTTCAACCAAATGGTGTCAAAGTAGATAGTACTGGATTCTTTAAGTTGCCTGTTGGTACACATTCTACACGTCCAGACACACCAGAACACGGAATGCTAAGAATGAACCGTGATGCTCTTCAACTGAATGATATGGCTAGTACAACTCTCACAGATACCGGTTCATCTGATAGAGTAGATGCTCTTGAATATTGGGACGCAACTGAAAATGAGTGGATTACACTATCTCATGTGAAGAATGAATTTGTTCATGAATTGCCTGCGACTCATAATCCTATGGATCCTACCGTAACATTTAAAATGATTCTTCGTCCTTTTGTAAAACATGAACTTGAAGTATACATCAACGGTATTCGTATACCTAGAAGTGATATAACTTCAATTACAACTACTCCAAATGTTACTGCTCCTTATAGTGATTGTACAATTACATTTAGTTCTGCTCGTACAGCAGGTCAGATCATTACTGTTATTCAATCACCAAAAAGATATGTGGGTGAAACTCATTTTGGATTCTTGAGTAAAGCCGAATTTCTTAGTGGGATGAGTGATCCAGTAAACTTCTTGGGTCCTTTTAAAATTAGTTCTACAATCCAAGCATCTTCAATCACAGACGCCGCTCTTGTAGTTTCCGGTGGTATTGGTCTCTCACATGATGCGATTGTGGGTGGTTCTGTAATTGAACTTTCTGCCTTAGCACTCAAAGAAAATATCAAGCCAATTGAATCTGCTCTTGATAAAGTAAAACAACTCAATGGTGTTGAATTTACCTGGAAAGATGAGAAGAAACAAAATACTCTTCCAGAATATGGTTTGATTGCTGAGAATGTAGCGAATGTAGTACCTAATCTAGCTTCTTTTGAAAATAATAAAGCAAGTGGTGTAAAATATAGTAAGGTTGTTGCTCTCTTGATTGAAGCAGTAAAACAGCAGCAAGAAGAGATTGATGTATTGAAACAACAACTGCCAAAGAAAAGAACTCGCAAATCTTCTTCTACTCAAAAATAATATAGGAAATAAAAGATGCCTACGTCAACTCTTAATTATATTGATAAAGTAGTTTCAACTTACGATTCGGGCAGCGATTCTGCTGGTTTTGCAAAACTTGATATTACAGACACCGCTACAGTTGTTGGTGCTAATATTAATACTCTCAATGTGAAAGAAAGCTTAAAACTTACAAACAGTGCTGGAAATAAAACAATTATGTTTCCAGAAGCAGATGATATACCTACAAGTGCTTTATCTGAAGCTCATTATCTTGCTTATGAGCCAGTAGATGGTAACTTTGGTAATGTCACAATTAAAAAGTTTGAAGATGGTGGATTCACAATGTCTAAACTTGCTTCTGTGATTGATTACGGTTCAGCACAGCAAGGTATGTTGACTACTTTTAGCACAGATTCTGGCGGTAAACTAGTTATCAATCAAGATTCTGAATACAACGCATTTTCTGGAAGAACAGAAATCTTAGCAGATAAGCTAAAGATGACAGATAATATTCTTGTTGCTTCAAATCCTGCGGGTTCTGGAGCAGGAGTATATCGTTTGACACTGGGTAATCTTGTAGCCTCTGTTCAAATCTTAGCTTCAGAGATTACAACAATTGGTAGTTTAACTTCGAACACAAAAGCAACCGCAGCCCACAATTCAATTGATTTCACCGTTGATGAGATGGATGCTTTTGGATATAATCCAACCATGAAATTTGACATTGATGGACTCTCAACAGCCGCAGGTCACTTTTCAGTTCCAACCACACATGGATTCACATTTGGTGCTCCTTTTTCAATCACAGGAGATAGCACACGAAAATATTATAATGGTGTGATTTCATATATTGATGAAATTGAGTCAAGTGGTGTGATTACTCAATATAGTGGATTTCTTTTTGAAACTGGTGATTATGCTACAGAAACAACAAAAACACTTTCTCTTGAATTTGAAACAGCAACTTCGGTTATACTTACAAATAATGTTACTCAAGTAGGTCAAGATATTATTTTAACAAACTCAGAAATTGACCTATTGAATAGCAACTTAAACTTTGCTAATAATAATATTATTTTTGATGATGGAGCAAGTCTTGATGTTCGAGGAAATATTGTTTTAGAACAAAGTTTAAGTGATGCCTCAATAGTTTGGCTTATGGCTGTAAATACATCTCAGCATGTAAGAGCAAATACTGAATTTCAATTAGGTGAAGACCCAAATCAGTTTCGAATAATAAATGAGGCTGCTGCTACAAGAATTCAAACTACGGCCGCAAATACAATTTATATTGATTCGCCAGTTAGTCTATCAGATAACTTATCATCAACAGGTACTGTTGACTTGACTTCTGCTTCATCAACAACCTTTGGAGATTTTTCAGCACAAGTAGCTTCTGTTGATTCAGTCGATTCAACAGGTGATATTTCATCTGATACGGCTATTGTATTACCATTAAATGGTCAAATACGAATTGTAAACGGTTCTGATACATCTTACTTAGATGATACTCAACTTTCATTACCAAATGGTTACATTGCTTGTGGTGAAGACCTTACTGTTGGAAATGGTATTCTTGTTCAAGCCGGTGGAATTAACGTAAGTGATGGTAATTTGAATGTTCAGAATGGTGACATCACTTGCGGAACTTGTGAGTTTGAAAGAAGCTCAGGTACTGTAAAAGGAACAGCATTGCGTATTACTTCTGGTGATATTGAAGTTCTATCAAACGCATATGTTCGTGATGATTTAACTGTGACTCAGGGTAATTTAACTCTGACTCAGGGTGATTTAACAGTTACAGCTGGTCTTGTTTCTTTCGATACTGCACCGACACTTACTTCTTCGGTTACTCTCAAAGAAAACATTTCAGAATACAACAGTGGGCTTTCAGCAATCATGAATATGAAGCCAGTTACATATAATCGCAAGGCAAAACCCGGAACACAAGAATTTGGTTTCATTGCTGAAGAAATGGAAAAAGTTTTACCAACCGTTGTCTCATCACCAAATAATGTGAAATCAATTAAGTATACTGAGATCATTCCCGTTTTAGTATCAGCATTACAAGAACAACAACAGAAAATCAATGAATTAGAAAGTAAGCTTTCTAAATAATATAAAGTTTTATAATCAAGTTTCTCAAAGGATAAAAATGGCTTTTATTAACAATACGATTACTTCGAAAAAAGGAACTGGAGAGGACCTATTTGTTCGAACTGGAAGTTTGCTTTCGCCAACTACATTTACTTTGAGTGCGGATGCGGGAAGTACTGTTACGATTGATGGTGTGAGTCCGACTGACTTTTACACAGACATGTCAACAAACAACTACGATCTACTTGATAAACTTCTTGTATTTGATACTGGTCAAGTAAAATGGATTAAAGCTATTGATTCTGATATAACTTCGCTTACCTATGGTAAACTTCTGACTGTTGAGCCAAATAATCCTGTCCCTGCTGGAACACAATTTAAAATATATACACCTTCAGTGAGCATCACTGATGATTCAAAAATGGTTTTCAATCGAGTGACACCTGATTCAATCATGACAGGAGAGCATGGTATTGATTTAGGATATGGTAAGATTCGAAATGCTGCTCTACCTGAACATGCTCATGATGTAGCAACAAAACAATATGTGGATAGTTTGAAGATTGGAAACTGGAATCATATTGAAAAATTTGAGGGTGATGGAGCAAATACAGACTTTTTAGTTTCTGTTCCTATTTCAACATACAACGCAATTGTATCCGTTGGTGGTGTGATTCAGGATCCATTTGATTCATATCTTTTTGAATTCAACAAAAATACCACAAAGCTTAAATTCTATGAGCCACCTCCTGAAGAGACAATTGTTACAATTCGTACAACAACTTCAACAAACCTTTCATCATCAACAGCACTTGAAGAAATCTTTGTTGCTTCTGTAAAACAAAGCACATTTGTTCTTGAAAACGAAGTTTTTGACAAGTTTGGTTTGATTGTTACTATTGACGGTGTTGTTCAGTCAACATTGAACTATGACATTTTGACAACACCTCCTGGTGTTCGTGAAGTTACTCTACCTGATGGAACAAAAAATAAAGTTTATTACGGAAACGAATATAAAATTCTAAAGTTTGTTGAAGGTTTGGACTTAGGTGCTACAGTTCGTGTGCTGAATGTTCGTGGACGAGGATTCCACTCTCACAGCGGAACAACAATTCTTCTTGAAAATGATTCGTTAGTACCGAATACAGAAAGTATTATATCTGGTGATTATCAAAAAGTAATTGAAAATCATCCTTCTGCTCCTCCTCAAGAGTCAGTATTTCGAACTTTAGCAAATAATGATTTCACATTTACTGTTACACATGACTTTATTCTAAATCGTGGAGGATTGAATCTTTACGCAAACACTACTTGTAATAATCTGTATATCAATCTACCTGAAATGGGTGGTGAATATTCTCCAGACCAAGGTATGGAAGTTAAAGTTTCAACAAGTGTTCAAACCGCAAATGTTTTCATCAATGCTGACCCTTCAAACTATATGAACTATGAAGGAATTTTTGATGACCCAACAAAGACAGGCGATGGAGTTGTTTATAATCATCAACAGAATGTTCCGACAGTAATTCATCTCGAGTGGGAAAGTTTTTATAAAACATGGTATATTAAATATGGTATGGGCCTTTGGAATGTTTATGGTTCAGCAATCAATTATCCAGATAGTGAACCATCATAATGTTTATACATCTTGAAGACCAATTTTTTAATCTAAAAAATTGTTTATATTATGAGTATAAAGATTCAATATTAGAACTTGAATTTTCAGGTTCACTATGCTCAAAGATAAGACAAACAACAGAAGAATATAAAGATTTTTCTTTGTTTATTGAGAAAAATATAAAAGACTTAAATATAATGAATATTGATCCGAACATTGGTATTAATTTGAATTTAGTCTGTGGACTTTTTTATAAAGAAAAACAATTTACAGTTCATTTTGTTGATGGGTATCTAAAGAAATTTACAGTTGAAATTGAAAAAGACATTTTGTTAAAAATTATCGAACAAGGAAAATAAATGCCACAGGTTTTTAATTTAAGAGGAGATAATGTTCAGACTCTAGCTGAACTTCGTGTAGATACAATCAAAAATCAAGACGCAAGTTTTGATATCATTACAGTTGATAATGCTAATCAAAGTGTTACTCTTCACAATGTTGAAAAGATTTTCACAAGACTTGGACGTGAACTTGATGCCGAGAAAATAAAGGTGATGTAAAATGCCACAGATATATAATTTGGGTGGATTCACTCTTCAAAAAACACATACAATTCGACTAAGCGCATTGAGAAGTCAAGATTTACAGACTCCTTATTTGGAAGTAAACTTTGCGAATAATTCTGTATACCTCTTTAACGTAGAAAAAATTACGACTAAAAGATCAGATGGAACAGCAGGACCAACAATCACTGCTCAACAAATCGAATTAAGCCCTACTCAAATTTCACCATAATACGAGGTCAGCGTGGCGGGAGGCGTTCTCAATTTAGCAGGTATTACAGTCTTCAAAGCAAATAATGGCGTCATTGAAATACCCAATGGGACTCAGATAAAAGGTATTACTGATACTTCTGATACTTTTCTTGATACGGCAACATTTGATGTCAGTACAAATATATTACAATTAGTCACTACAGATGGTAATGCGGTCAATGTGGATTTAAGTTCTCTTTCAAATAAGCTTATAGGAACAGCATCCCAAGACGCAACGGCACTTGCGATTGCCCTTGGATAATTTCAAACATCAGTTTACAATAAAGACATGGCAAAACAAGATTTAGATTTAGGGGTTGTAGCAAATGATAATACTGGTGATACGCTAAGAGCCGGTGGTCAAAAGATCAATCAAAACTTTGTAGAAATCTATTCAAAGATTGGTGATGGAACTAACATCACTCTTGATGTCAACACAATGGGTTTAAGCACTCTGAATGATGTAGACACAACAGGAGTATCAGTTGACCAATATCTTCAGTATAATGGAACAAAATGGGTGCCTGTCACTCATGAAGTTGATGGTCGTGTTACAGGTCACTTAATTCCTGACGCAAATGTCACTTGGGATTTGGGTTCTTCAACACATCGCTTCCGTGATTTGTATCTTTCAAGCAGCACATTACATCTTGGTAACTTAGCAATTTCAGCTGGACCAAATGGCATTGAACAAAAAAATGTCTTGGGTGTTTATGATTGTATGGTAGACTACAATCCTATGGGCGGTGTTGTTTATGCAAATAGTTCTATATTAGTGACATCGGCAACTCTACCTTCTCAGCCAAATCCTTATAACAGTGGCATTGCTGAGCCAGCTTACCCAGGATTGAATATCAATACAAGAAATCCTATAATTCCTGAGGATGGTATAAAGTATACAATTAGTTACTTGACAGCAAATGGTGAAGCAAAAACATTTAGCACAATCAAAAGTGATAAAGATTATGTCAGCAATCCACCAAAAGATACAGATAAAGCTGATGAAGATTTTATGTCTTTTGGTTCACTTAGTTCATTAGTAGTTTATAATAAAGAACCTTTAACTCATGGTGTTGCTGATGAGTTAAGAACTGCTTCTCAAGTTGTTCTTACAATTACAAAAGAATTTGTGCCCGCAGAACCTGAACCTGAGATTGAAGAAGTAGAAGCTGAGGATGTTGTTGTCGATACAAGTGATATTAGTTTGTTCTTATATTCAGAAACACCTGTTATGACAGCCAATGGCAATTGGGATTTTAATCCTTTAGGTTCATACGAAACAACAGAAGTAGCAGGTGTAACTAAAGATCATCTTCCCGGTTTAGACACATCTCTTTTCACAGATGCTGAAGATTCAACCACAAACTTCATTGACAATTTTCCTGGGTTTCAACCTGGTATTGAAGCACAAGTAAAAATTACAAAACCTACAGGTGAGATTGTAACTTATGGTCCAATTCCAGACCATCGAAAAGCTGAGCCAGGTATTTCAGGGTTTCAAATTACTAGTTATAAAACAATTATGTTGGTTGGTGATGCTGCTACTGATTATAGCACAGCAACAAGTTTTGCTTTTGAAATCAAACAAATTTCATTAGACAATCAAGTTACAGGATCTCTCATTCCTACAGCAGATGTTTTATATGACTTAGGATCACCATCAAAAAGATTCCGTGACCTTTACATCAGCGGTAGTTCAATTCATTTTGGTAAACAAAAGATTTCAGATGAGGGTGGTCAAATTAAGTTCAGCGCACCACTCGCTCCATTTGAAGCTGAAACAGAAGTTTACTTTACTACAGATCAATTTACAAGTTCACATCCAAGACAAATCACATTCAATGAAGAAATACCAGGAGCAGTTGTTGATGTTCCCAACATGAGAACAACTCTTGAGCCTGAGTATGAATATAATTTGAAATTAAATGTTGCGATGGGACCAACGGTACTTCATAATGAAGTTTCAGGAAGGGCTGATGTTCGTCGAAAATCGGACAGTAATGCTTTACTTCAGGGTGATGAAATTGTTGTTTTGGGTCAACCTCATGGTATTATTGATGGTGTTGTAGCAGTCAATGTAAGAAGTCCAGAGCATCGTTTTATTGGACTTCGTAAAGGATATTACGCAAATCTAAAGTTGACTCTTTCAACTGGTCCTGATAAATTACAAGCTACAATGGACTCATATCAAAATTGGGATATGGTTCAAACGTCAACAAATCCAGAATGCGGTATCGCAATCTTTGACAATGGTTGGCCAGCATATATGAATGGTGCTGCAATTGGTTCAGACATTTGGCTTAAAAATACAATCAAAACTTACATTCGACGACCGAATGGTGACATTGTAATGTGTCCAGGAAGAAGCGGAAAGTTTTGGGATGTTGACACTGACAACTATACAGGAGGTGATTGTTTCTGGCAGGATAACGACTGCGGAAGTGTCTGGGTTTATAACCTTCTCAAAAAATCTGATGGCTCAAAAGTTCCCGGTAAACAATATTGGGATTATGTAAAAGAAGTTCGTGACGCTGGAATGACTTGGGTTGATAGTAATGGTGTCACACGACCATCAATTTGGGTTGAGTGGTATGAAATTTCTTCTTCTGAAGATACACTTGTAAATGTTTATCATCCATTCACAAAAGACAAGCCTGTTGAGCAAAGTGATTACTTCCAATTCACTGGTCAAAATCGTATTAAGCTTGTCAAAGGTACTCGCTCAGATGGTAAAGTTTTTGATTTTCTTGAGCAAGCAAAAAAAGATCCAATCAAAGAACTTACTTTCGCATTGACAATCAACAGACAAGACCGTCAAGAATATAATCTGACACCAACTGCTCGTTCTTTTGATGCCACAAAGTCAATCAATAATCAATTCAATGATAAAATAGGATCAAACACATTTGTAATGGTGAACAACCGTACAATTAATATTATGAATCCTACAATTTGGAATGCTTACAAATCAAGCCGTGGACGAAGACCACATATTTGGTTTGATCCTAAGAAAGCTTCTCTTGAGTTTAGTGTTGTCAAGAGAGACAAATCAAAACAAGGTGAAGTTCTTACTACAGAAGGTGAGCAAAACCTTGAAAATAAAACATTAGGTAAAGAAGGTTCTTCAACATTTATTGACGGAAGCTTTATCCCTAAGTCAGATATAGCTTATGATTTGGGAAGTCCAGATAAACGCTTCCGTGACCTATATTTGAGCGCAGATTCATTTCACTTAGGATCAACAAAACTTTCAACATCTGGTGGATCTCTCAAGGCACTTGATGTGGTATATGATCGAGGGTGGTATAAAAATTCTTCTAAGTATGGTCTTAAGAATGAGATGCAATATGATGGTAAACAAGCTCGAAGATATCAAACTGTTGAAGCACCAAATGATCCTGTCATAGGTTTCGGAGCTTTGATTGATGCGCCAGATAGTTTTTATAAACTAGCTCCTGGCTATCAAGCGAAACTGAAAGCAAATATTCGTGAACAAATTCAAGTAGCAAAAGAATTCCCATCTCTTGAAGGTACTGAAGAACTAGATGAATGGGGAAAAATCGTTCGCAATAGTCCTCAATTTGAACAACTCGATTGGGAAAATTCAAGAAACATTGCATCAGGACCTTTGAATGGGCTTGAATGGGCCTATAGTGATTATGGTAATAAGTTTGAAATCAATGTTTATGAAGTCGAAGTAGACAGTAGTCAAAATCCAGTGCGTTGGAAAATTGTATATAAATTTATTCAAGAATATCCAGGACAAACATCTGAAACAACCTCTGAATGGTTTGTTAAAAAGAGTCCTTCAACAGCCGGTCTTGTATGGGAAGCAACAAAAAATACAAGACTGTTTAATGTCAGCATGTTTGCTCAGTATGATACATCAGTAAACTATTATAATATCAATGGAAATGCTGATGAATTTACCTTTGAAGTAAATGTTGATACAGCAAGAGATACTATGTATCTTCAAGGTGAGGGTCAACTTCACAACTATTCATTACCTTTAGCAACCATGACACCTCACAGTAACACTGTTCCATTATACGGTGCTACTTTGGGAATGGCTTCACTTTATGCTACGAATCGTGAATTTGCAACTGGAACAACTCATTACAAATTTAACTTGGAATTAGGTGGAACAATTGCTCCTTATCATCCTGGGTTCCAGTATAATGCAAAGAAACTTGCGATTGTGATTGAACAGGGACAACGAACATACTTAAGATATTATGCTCTTCCCGCTGTTACTGATCAGTTACAACCGAGCGACTACGTTTCCTCATATAGCGGTGATCAAACAAATCCTAATTATGAAGCAATGTCAAGAGTTCGTAATCAATACTACTTGACTGAGTTTGAGATCATAGATTGGGGACAACCGGGTATGAAACTTGTCGCAAATGAATGGACTCGTCCTATTCACCAACAAGCAGTAGCCTGGGTTGAACAAATTTCATTAAATCAATTTGGTTCCACAAGCTTTGGAGCAGATGCAACATTGATGCTTGATGTTGGTAAAACAGTTACTGTGAATAGCAAACTCGACCTTGATTGGCATGATGCGATGTATGAGTTCATGACAAATAAGTATGGTTATGCACAACTTCAAATACCACCAAATGCTCCAGCTGGTCCGCTCTCAGCTACAACTGTGTTGCAACTCCCAAATATAATTCTATCAACTACACAAAAAGTTACAGCAAGTTCAAAAGTAACTGTTGAGCGTTTAGTTGATCCACAAATGTCAACAGCAAACAATTTCTTGTGGCATAAAATTACTGAAATTCCAAAAATCAATACGGCAATTTATCCATATCAATTACCAGTTGATGGTAAATATGGTATTCGTTTTGATGACCGCTATGAATTTCAAATTCGTTTATATAATGACAAAACTGCTTTAGACAATGATAAGCCTAATAAAATTTATCGTCAACTACCAAAAGATTTTTATCATTTTGAAATGACAGGTGCTATTGAGCATCAACCTAAAGATTATAATATGGAAGGTGTAGTTATTGACGGTATTGGTGGTCTTATACTTAAAGCAAGAGACCTACAAACTGTATTGATTGATTTTGATAAAGCTTCTTCAATTCGTTTGGCTCTTGTAGCAAAATCTGGCACCCGTGAATATAAAAATTTCTCTGAAAATTTTCAAGTGGATGCTGATGCGGGTAAACCTGTTCTTGCGTTTGAATCATTTGATAGTATTCTTGCTCTCAATGGACAGACACTTGCTGAGAATTGTGATATTGCCACAATTCTGAATAAAGCATATAGTTACTCTCTTGAAATTTCAAAAGAAATTGCGGATCCTTCTGTAACAAATGTTCAAACATCTTTGAATGCTACAGCAAACACATTGAATGCTTCCATTGCGAACACAACAAACAACTTGAATGCTTCCATTGCGAATAGTAATCAAGCAATTGCGAACACTCAAAGTCAACTTTCACAAACAAATGCTACACTTGCGACTACACAATCTGAGTTGATGAAGGCATTGAAGATTCAATCTGGTATGAGTGTTCCTACGTCAAACACAGCCGCTGGAACAATGGGAGATATGGTGATCGATGGAAATATTGTTTATATTGCTGTAGCAGATGACAAATGGGGAAGAATCAATTTAGACTTTAACTTCTAATCAATAAGTAACAAATGGCATTACCAGCAGGTAAACATGTTATAAACATCGGAGCATTTCCGAATGATAGTACAGGTGATACAATTCGTGACGGTGGTGAAAAAATCAATCACATGTTCAATGAAATCTACAGTGCTTTGGGAGATGGCTCAACCATCTCCTTTGTAGGTTCAAGCACATTAGCACAAATCATTGATGTCTCATCCAACTTAGCATCTTATGTAGCAAATACAGATATGCTCATGGGTCAGATGGCAAATGTGTATGCTACAATTGGTGATGGAACAAATCTACTTTTCAATGTTCACACATATCTCACTGACACAAATGTTTTTGAAAATAAAGATATCTCAGCCGCAAACAACAAAATCACAATCAGTATTGATGATCTGAGTGATGTCAATGTAACAGGTGTAACAACAGAACGAGTGCTGACATATGACCCAATCAACACTGAATGGATTGCAAAAGAACATGAAGTGAATGGTACAGTCACAAGTTCCTTGATACCAGATACAGATGCTGTTTATGACCTGGGTTCATTGACAGAAAGATTTCGAAATCTACATCTAAGTGACACAATTCATTTGGGTTCTGAAACAATTGAAATCAATGCAAATGGTGAGATTGAATTCAGCGCACCAATTGCTGCCGCATCAATCACATCACAAACGGTGATCACTGAAGTTCTCACTCAAAATACTGAAGCAGTTTATGTCTCAGCAATTGGTGGTTATGATTCATCAACAACTTTTGATAACAACTTAGGTGTTTGGTTACCATTTCCTTTTGATGTAATTGAATCAGAAAATCCACCAAACAATGATGATGGATTTTACATCACAAGAGGTTTTGACTTTCGAAACTTTGAATACAATGTTCCCGCAAATGGTGTTTATCGTGTTACATTAAGTATGGTTTCACCTGCAACATTTCCAAATGCTCAGTTTCGATTAGTTTCATCAAAACCACCACACAATAATGCCGATATAACTGAACATTTTCAAGATTGGATTTTCTTGAATGACTCAGAAAGAACAAGAGAATATTTTATACCATGCACTGTTGGTGATCGAATTTGGTGTGAATACACTAATCGCTTCTATCAAAGAAGTCAAATATCAATTTCAAGAGTCTAATAAATCATGGCAAACACTTTCAAGCTTAAAACAAAAGCGAACATTTCGACATCAAACTTTGAAAGCGTTTATGCTGTTCCACCCACCGTGGATTCAGCAATTGTTCTTGGATTGATCTTATCAAACAAAGCAAACGCAAGTATATCTGCAAGTGTGAACCTGGAGACAAATACAAGTGATAACACTGAGATAAATGAAGATGTCACTCTTTTACATAATATCACTGTGCCTGAAGGTAGTACACTTGAGATGTTTGCTGGTCAAAAACTTGTTCTTCAAAAGTATGATTCATTATTAGTCAAATGTGATGCTACAAATAGTTTAGACGTTGCTCTTAGTATCCTCGAAGTAGACTAAAACAAATGAGTAAAATACTCTCAATCGCCAAACTGTATACGGATCTCAACCGTAAATATGTTGGTGAAACCTTTCGTGGCCTTTCATTCAACAATTCATATGTGGATGCAGGAATCATCGGTGTCGATGATATCACTCATGCAGATACAGTTGTTGATAATACCGCAGTTCGTTTTGGCTTGACAAAAGATGTGACTGAAGGTGACATCTTTATCTACAATCCAGAACAACTTAAGTTCACAAATAAAAACATTGATGAATATATCAGCACAGAATTTGAAGTTCCCTATGTGCTGACTGACCTTCAGATTTCGGATGCCTCAAACACTGGTCAATATCTAACATCTGACGCAAATGGAAACTTCTCCTTTGCTTCTGTTAGTTACTCTTCATTGACCGACCATCCATTCATACCTGACCGCTTGACAGACCTTTCAGATTTTGAAGATGGAGACACAAGCAACACGGTTCTGCACACAGACGCAAATGGCGTTTTTTCCTTTAAATCTCTCTCATATGAGCATCTGGTTGACCAGCCGTCAATACCAGCGACCTTGACAGATTTGAGCATTCTGGACAGCACATCCAACACATACCTCACCACGAATGGTGGAGGAGTGTTCAGCTTCGAGACCATTGACTACACTCATCTGTCAAATCAACCAAGCATTCCCTCTGTTCTGACTGACTTGAGCATTTCAGATGGGTCTGCGAACATGGTCCTGACAACAGACGGAGCAGGCTTTTTCTCATTTGAAGAAATTGACTATAATAATCTGACCAACACACCAAACATACCATCTGGTGGTTCTGATACATATGAATTTCTCACAACAGACAGTGAAGGAAATTTATTATTAAATTCGATTAATTACAACAACGTTGTTGACACACCTTCGATACCTTCGAGTCTTCTTGATCTTGGAATTGTCGATGGAGCAGCAAACACGGTTCTGACAACGGATGCGAATGGTAACTTCAACTTTGTTGACATTCACTTAGGAAATGACTATAATGACTTAGCAAACAAACCTACTATACCTGTTGATTTGTTTGACTTAGGTGTTGATGTCAATGTTGTAGCAAACAGTTTTCTTTCAACGGACGGAAATGGTGAATTCTATTTTGCGAATGTTCAATACAGTCACATTCAAGGTTTACCATTCATACCAACAAAGCTGACAGAACTAAATATAGAAGACGGTGAGACTGCTAATCTTGTGTTGACAACAGACGCAAATGGAAGTTTCACATTTAGTTCTGTGAATTATTCCGATCTTCAGAACACACCGGATGAAGAAATTGCCAACACGATTTCAAGCCTAAGTAATTCAACAAACACAATGGTCACTTCGCTTGAAACAGATATGAACAACAAGATGGCAATTCTTGAAGAAGAAGCATTTATCAACTCAATTATATTTGGCTAATTAAATGGCGAATAAATTACTTTCAAAAACATATAACGGTGACCTCAATTATTCAGTTGCTCTGGACAAGGCAAACATCTACACTGTTCCAGAAAACACAACTGCAATTGTTCTTGGCTTCTCGTTGTCAAATCTAACTGATGATATTCTGACCACTTCTGTTCATTATACCGATGATGATGCCGGACAAGAAGTTCATGTTCTGAAAGATGTTGCAATGGCTGCCGGATCAACACTCGAAATAATGAATGGAAATAAAATGATATTGAATGCGAATGATGTGATTTCTGTCAGTGCTGACACTTCAAATTCATTCGATGCTATTCTTTCACTCGTAGAACAATCATAGGAAAAAAATGGATTATACTGTTTCACTTACAAACACTGAAGACCAAGCACTTTCTTTTGTAGCGTTGAGTCAGCAAGATTGGATTGACAATGTAGTTAAAAATCGAGCACGAATTGCGATTGATGAAATCGTCAAGATTGCTGTTGAAAAATATATTGAAGTGGGCGAATCAATGCCTGGCTCAAAGGATGAAATTGTTGCGGCTGCCTTTGAACGAGGCTGGATCAAAACTGCTGCCGTTCGAAACGCTGAAGCAGAGGCTGCTCGAGAAGAGATGCCATGAGAAGAATCGGCTCTCTTCCAAAAATCTCACCAGTTCAAGTTTCATCTGAAAGAATTTCATTGAGAGGAAGATTTGCCGACACTTCTGAACCTGAGAACTATATATTCTTTCTCAATCGTTCATACACACCTGGATTTATAAGAGTTTTTGTCAACAAAAAACAATTGACTGAAGATGAATACATTGCGGCAAATGGAAAAGACATACGAATTCCTCGCACATTTTCACTTCGCAAAAATGACTTGATTGAAATCTATACAGATGGTGTGGAAAAAATGACAAAGTTTGGAAGATATTCATCGTATCGTGTTGTTGATACAATCAATCGTTTAAGAACAATCACACAATCGTAAGCAATGGGAACATTAAGCATTGACGGAAAAACATTATTCACAAGTGCGGAGTCAGGCTTACTTCAGCAACACTTTCGAACTACTCATCGACATTTTCGTCTTGAAGGTGTTGACGCACCCATTTCAGGTGATGCTGAAAGAGGTCAACTAGCAATCTATGAAGGTGAGAACAATCTGTGGAGCATCACAGATCAGGGTTATGTTTCATCACCCAACATTCCTGCCTTCTATGTTTATCGGTCTGGTGGCGCAAGTATAACTTCGGGAAACTTTCCTTTTCCTGAAGTGAGATTGAACAACGGTAATCATTATAACACTTCAAATTATCGATTCAGCGCACCAATCAAAGGCATTTACTGTTTTTTGGCAAGCGCACTTCATCGACAGCATACAACAAATGGTTCAGCAGAAATAACTTTTTTCAAAAATGATGCGGCAATAAATTCAAGAGGATTTGGTTATTCTTATTTTGGTCAGACATCAGCAAATTATCATGAACAAGTCTTTATAAGTTTAACAATTGACCTTGAACCTGGTGACTATATCACCTTTGGTATTCACGCAAATTCAGGCGATTGGTATTATGGTGATAATCTTGGATACTTTTCTGGACATCTCTTAGGATAATTATGGCAAATATTGTATTACATAATAAGACTGTCATATCACAGCAAGGATTTGAAGAGCCAGTCATTACACCAAATGTAATTTTTCCTTCAGGTCATATTGTTTCAAATATAATGATTCGAAGCAGTGAACAAATATCAATATCTGATTCAAATACAAGAAAGTTATTTGGTGGAAATTTTGAAAAGAAAAGACATGATACAGATATTTTTGCAACCTGTACAGTTTTTGGTGCTTATTATTATTCCGGAAACTGCGGTGTAGGACTTTGTTTAAATGATCAATGGGACCATGGTGTTGCTTATCAATATGATGGTCAATGGAATCGAGATGACCAGACTACAATTATTGTTGGAAGTTGTCTTTGGTCAAATGTTCAAAAGGGAGATTGTCGAATTGATTTTGGGTGGAATACATATAACGGTTCTTCAGGTGATAAACCCTTTTTATATCTAAATCCAAATCATGAGCGTGATGCTCGAAATCAACAAATGAGTTCAAGTATAATTGTTTATGAGGTAATGCCATGAATCTTACATATACACTTAATGAATTTTATCCTGGCCAATGGTATCCATTTCATTCACCAACAGATACAATTGATGACTATTCATACATTCATTGGCGTATTGAAAATCCTCCATCAAAAGAAGAGGTAGAAGAAAAAATCCAAGAGATGAGAGAACGACACGCATTCACTTTATGCCGTGAAAAAAGAAATTCTCTTCTCACAGAAACTGATTGGGAAGTTCAAAGAAATTCTGAGCGAAATATTTCAGACCAGGCTTTGATTGACTATCGTAATGCTCTTCGTGATTTGTTTCAAGAAATTACTCAGGGTAACATTCCTGCTCCAACACTCAACGAGAAGAATGAATTAGTTTTTGACCACTGGCCAGAAAGATAGAACTTCTGATAAATATATAAGTTACATACATTTTTTACAAGTAAGATTATAAGGATAAATGGCAGTTAGTCAAGCTAAACAGAAATCTGTGATCGTTGGAATCAATTCAAAAACATTTTCAAATGATGTGGAAGTTCCGCTCAATTACTCTGCTATTCTCAGTGGTCCTGTTTCTGTGCCAAATGCTACAATTGAAGGCACACTCAATGTAATTGGTCAACTCGATGTTTCAGCGAATCTTGTGATAGGCGAACACGGTACACTTAACATGACAGGATGAAATGGCAGCAAATCTAACAATCGATGGAACAGAAGTATTTGTAAAAGAGAATGGTGTCATTCGTTATTTGTTTCCTGGTCCTCATCACACTTTCACAGTTCGTGCTGAACATCATCCAGTTTCTGGCGTCACAAATGCCGATTCGGATAACACAACATCAGATCAATTCACAATTTATGCTGGTGAGAATAAAGTTTGGGGAGTTTCAGATGAAGGTTATGTCTACAATCGTAGACCAGCCTTTCAAGTCGCAGGAACACAACACTTAGCAAGTGCAAATCTTCGTAACTGGCGAACAGTAATTTGTAATGATGGCGATCATTTTGATAATAAAAAAGGAATTTTTACAGCACCAATCACAGGAACTTATTACTTTATACTGTCTTTCACAGGTCAAGATAGCACCGCACCAATTTACCCAAGATTCTATATCAACAATACTGAATACTCACCTAACATGAGTCAAATGCATGTTGATGCGGGTCCAGGAGATGGTGCTGATGTTCAATCGAACATAACAATCTTCTTACTTAAAAACTTAGATGCGGGAGATTATACTTCAGTGCGAGTGCATAGTAATTCGACATTTTACCCAGATGGTATTATTTTCGCAGGATGGTTATTCTAAAGGCAAACTATGGCATTTATTGGAGCACCTTCCCCAGCTGAAAGCAAGATTCTCACCACCATCGAACCTAATCGTCGACAGTATTTGGGAGATGGTGAGCAAACCGTTTTTGCGGTTGACTATTACGAAAACTTTGTTCTTGTCTTTCAGAATGGTATCAAGCTCACAGAAAATTTAGATTACGAAATAGGTCAAGACAGTAAGCACATTCGTTTTATTGTTGCTCCAGAAATGAATGATACAATTGATTTGTATGGAACAATTGATATCGCAAACACTGAGAATCGAACCATCTATAGTAATACATCTTTTACTACCTTCACTTCTCTTACAGATGTCGATACTCTTTCAGCTACAGACAATCAAGTTCTAACAACAGATGCAAATGGCTATTTCTATTTTCGAGATACAACGCTCAATGAATTAACTGATGTCAATTCTACAGCAAACATTGATCAAGTTTTAGTTGCTGGCGCAAATAATCATTTTCATTTTCGAGACACAACATTTAGTAAATTGACTGATGTTAATCTTTCAATGTCATCAGCACAATACTTGACAGGCGATGCAAATGGATACTTCTTTGCGAACACTGAATTCAAAAATTTAGTTGATGTTAATTCTACAGCAAACAATGGTCAAATTTTAGTTGCGGACGGTTCTGGTAACTTCTTTTTTGAAGACAAGGTGACAAGTCTTGCTGACTTTGATATGACATCAATGGCAAATAATAGTATTGATGCGAATAAATTAGTCGATGGAAGTTTGACGAATACAAATTTTACTGCGAATTCAATTAGCGGTGAAAACATTTCTGATACTTCAATCACTGAAAACAAAATTAGTGGAACAATCTCAGGTGTGAAACTTACAGATGCTTCCGTTCCATTGTCAAAATTGAGTGAAACCTTTTTATCTAATATATCGTCAATAGAATTTAAAGATGGTGCTAATAGCCCTGTAGGTATAAAAGCTGATAATGACACAATGATCTTGAATGCATCTGATACCAATCGAATCATAATGGATCAAAGTGGTAATTTTTATCCTGCCGTAAATGGTGAACCATCATTAGGACTTGTAGATAATAAATGGAACAATTTACATGTTAATCACATTTATCCATCGTATGAAAGATTTAATGATAGCTCAGGGAATATATATGCTAATGGTAGTTGGTACACAATACTAGGAGGATTGAATGGTCATCAAATCTTTGATATATCCGTTTCAGTAGCATATAGTGGTTTACATACTACTGGTGTAATTCGTGTGTCTGTTACTTATGCTCAAGGAATAATTTTTAAACAAACATCAGGAGCTGGTTGGTCCGGTGATGTTGAAGCAAGAATTACAGGAACAACATACGATTATAATATTGAACTAAGACATACTACTAGTCAATCAAATGACAAATACATCTACTGGCGAGCTAAAAGAATAGGAACATAGGAGAAATACTTTATGGGATTACAAGTTACTAAAAAAATAGCAGGGCGAGAACAGAGTCTTTATTTGAAGATTGATGCTTTAGTAGGTAATAAAAATCATACTGAAGTTGTAGCAAACTATTATTGGGATCGAGATGTATCTGCCTTTATGTCAAATGCTTTATCCAGTGAGAGATTTCCGATGCACTTTGAGCGAAACTCAGAGGGTAATCCTTTTGCCATTGCTTATGAAAAATTGAAAGAATACTTAACTGTAATGAATATACCATTTAGTGATATAGATAGTCCAACAGAAGAGCCACTTTCAACACTGTCGGAGTAAAATGGCAAGTAAAGCTAGAGATTTCGCAAGATTAGCAAGAAGACTGAATGTAGCAGTTGACTTGGCAGATGAACGAGTTTATCTGAGAGATATAAACTTTGATTCATCTTCAAGCAATGATACCATTCAAAATATGGTCACAGATAATCTGACTCTTGTGAATCTACAAGATGTCGAACCTGACTCCACTATCAATCAGGTTCTCACCGCAAATGGTGATGGCACATTCTTTTTCGCAGATAACACTCAAACTATTCTTGAACTTGACATTGAAGATGGAACAGCAGGTCAGTTTCTGATTGCAAATGGTGATGGTACCTTTGAATTTGCAAACAACACCTTGCTCAATCTGAACATCAACGATGGAACATCAAATCAAATTCTTAAAACAAATGGTCAAGGAAATTTTTATTTTGGTGACAATGTTCAAAATCTGACAGAATTGAACATCAATGATGGTCTTGAAAATCAATTTCTTGCTTCAAAGAACAACCAGACTTTTGAGTTTCAAAACATCACCTTCAATATATTAGCTGATGTTGACCTGAACACAATTGGTGTGAACAAGTTTCTGACCACAGATGGAGCTGGTGGATATAAATTTGAAGATGCTAAGTTAGTAAATTTGGCAGACATCGCACCAACAGCAGAAAAGGAACAAGTCCTCACCGCAAATGGTGATGGCACATTCTATTTTGCAAACAATGCCGCAAGACCTGTGAACTTCCTCACTGATCTAAATATTACAGACGGAACCGAAGGACAAGTCCTCAAAACAGATGGTGCTGGAAACTTTTTCTTTGACAATGAAGAAACACTAAATTCAATCATATTTTCAATCGCTTTGGGATAATTCATGGCAGCATTCAGGCGCAAAGCCGCAACAGCAACAACAGACGGTGTGGCAGTTCACACAACACCAGCAAGTAAAACTGGTCTTTGTATCGGACTGGTTCTTGCGAACATTAGTTCTCAACCCGAATATGCTGATGTTGATATCAATGGCACATACATTGTGAAGAATGTTCCCGTTCCTGTTGGTTCCACATTAGCAGTTTTAGATGGTAAAATGGTCGTCGAAGCGAATGAAATCATTCGTGTCACGGCTTCGGCAAATAACGCAATTGACGCAACAATTTCCATGCTTGAGCTATGAGCGGATATATTGGTCGTAAACAAGCAGTCACATTTTCAAGTGTAACTTTACCGATTCGTAAAGACAAGGATCAACATCTGATTGAAGAGGATGGATCTTTTCGTCTGATTGATGGAGCCTCTCTGAAAGATTCGGATGGCAACACAATCATTCATGCGAATGGCACAATCGCCACTGTTGATTTCACACCTGTTGAAACACAACTTGATTCTTTGTCAAGTAACGTCAATTCAATTTCAATCACAATTGATTCAATTGAACAAGATATCACAAGTTTAGACACATCAATTGGATTGCTCGAAGATTCTCTCAGTAGTCTCTCTGTGGACATTCTGACACACAAGTCAACCTTGACAGACAACTATGTGGTTGAGGATGATGAGAGTGCTTTGCTCATGGGTCCCATAAAGCTCCCTGGCACGCTTGAGGTCAGTGCCAATGCTGCACTCACCGTTTTTGGAGAAATCTCGGTGACGGGCGATTTGAACATCTCAGGCACATTCTCAGTGAGGTAGCATGTCAGGAGTCTTCAAGATTGGCGGCAAGACCGTTGCGACACATGACGAATCAACAGATGTTGTTTCACTGGCGAGTGATGTGGATCTATCAAATGTTGACATCTCAAACAATGATTTTTCAAATGTTGATATGTCAAACATGACTTTTCCTGCTGGACATGTAATAAAGGTGACACAAGTAAAAAGTACAATAAATGCTTCAAGAGATACATCAAGTTGGGTTGAATTTGATTCTAACTACAGAATACCAGTAACGCCGACAAACAATAATACGAGAATATATTTACAATTTTATTTTCAAACTAATACTAACATGGGAAGTAATACATTATTTCAATTTGACATTCGTTACCTAGTAAACGGTACATTACCAACAGGAGGACATGGCAGTGCAGATAATGCTACATATGGAAAATTAACAAGTGATGGCGGAACAATGAATGGTAATATTGGTAGTAGATTAAACACCCATTTTGTAGGTAGACCAGGAAATGGTTATGATGGGAATGACCAATTAACAATTAATATGCTTGGTTATGATGAACCTGCGGGAGCATCAAGAACTTATGGTTTAATTTATAGAAGAGAAACTGGAGGTTCTGGAACATTATATGTAAATCATAGTTCTGGTAACAATAGTAATTGGGGATTTATGGCACCGATGTTAATTACAGCAACTGAGGTTCAATTATGAATGCTAGAATAATAGATGCCGGAATTGTACTTCAAGAAATATGTCCGCATGGTGAGTGGGATATTAAAAACAATGATTATGATACTTTAATTTGGGGCGAAAATAATCCTGTATCAAAACCTACAAAAAAAGAATATACCGATAAACTTGCAGAACTTACTGCAGCCGAACCAATGCGACTTCTCAAAGAAGAGCGCAATCGTCGAATCGCAGAATCTGACTGGCGTTTTCTTTCTGACCAAACACCAAGCCAAGCATGGATTGATTATCGTCAAGCACTTCGAGATTTACCAGCAAACAGTATACCAGAACTTGATGAGAACGATAACTTGATCAATGTAAACTGGCCAGTTGAGCCAACGGAGTAAAATGGCAGGAACAATTACATTAGGTGGACAAACATTAGCAAGCCATGATACCGCAAGTAATACATCGAGTATTGTTGTTGATCAGTTAACTTCACCTATTATGAATGCAGCACAATTAAAGACAAATGGTATTGAATTCAATAATAGTGGTCTTGTTCTCACAAAATTTGAAACAGGAACCTGGGATATTCTTCTTCAATGGTTATACCAAGGCTACACAGGACATGCTGATGATTATGGTACACCAGTAAGTGTAGGTACAGGATTGTATACACGAATTGGTAACTTAGTTTATATAACAACGGGCTGGGTAGCTGAAGATAAAATTCCACAAGATGCAATTGCTGTTATACTCTATAGCGGATTACCTTTCACCGCTGCAGAATATAGTGAACTAACCTGTGGACGAGTGAGAGGAGGTTCAATGCGTTATAATACGGGAATCTACACTGATATTGATGCGTATAGAGCGCACATTAATAAAGGCCAAAATAAAATTTCTTTTATATGTGAAAAAATAGGTGCTGACCATACAGGATTCGTTTACATTCCAACAAAATCTGGAAGTAATCTTCCAGCAGTTTCTGGATTTTATATGACAGACGAGGAATAATGGCTGGAGAAATTACAGTTGGCGGAAATATATTAGCAAGCCATACGGGCGTAGAAGGTGCCGGGTCATTGACTCTGGGAAATACAGTTGCGCCTGCTTCTTCATACATGTTTCGGAATAAGATTATCAATGGAAACTTTGACATTTGGCAACGTGGAACAAGTCAGACTAGTACTGGATGGCAAAGTGCGGATAGATGGAGACTCAACTTAATTTCTTCTGGTTCTACCACACTTTCACAACAAGCGTTTGACCTTGGACAAACAGAAGTTCCAGGTAATCCTAAGTATTACGCAAGGCTGGAAGTAACAACCGATTCAAGTTCTTCGGAAAATATAAATCTTAGAATAAGTATTGAAGACGTTAACACACTTGCTGGTAAAACAGCAACATTAAGTTTTTGGGCAAAGGCAGATTCAGATAAAGATATAGTTTCAGAATTTTATCAAGTTTTTGGTACTGATGGGTCCGACCCCGTAGCTTATATTGGAAATACTACACATAATTTAACAACTTCTTGGAAAAAATTTACAGCAACTGTTTTAATTCCATCAATTAGTGAAAAAATAGTTGGTTCAGTTAATAATTATTTAGGTTTATATTTGTATCTTAGTGTGGGAACAGATAAGGATGATAGAACCAATTCACTTGGTAACCAATCTGGAACCTTTGACATTGCTCAAGTCCAGCTTGAAGAAGGACCTGTTGCCACACCATTTGAGCATCGGCCGATTTCTGTAGAAGAAACTTTATGCCGAAGATATTTTCAATATTTTCCTTTCGGAGTCGACTGGGATGGTAATCGTTGGAGTGCTGGAGCAGCACCCTTTCCTGTAATCATGAGAACAACACCAACAATCGTGAATGTTGCATATCCCTACTATAGAAATAATATAAACACTACAGTTGGTGTTGTAGGATTTTCGGCTCTTGAGTTGAGTAATTCTTATTGTGGATATCAATTTTATTCGGAAACAGCCGGTAGAGCATATACTTGGGGTTATGTTCATCTTGATGCAGAACTATAAAGGTAATTCATGAGTAAAGCAAACAAACTTGCATCATTAGCAGTTGACGTTAACAATCTATCAGAATTAGCGGATCAGGTCACTGATATCGAGAACGCAATTGTTCGTGCAAATACAAATGCTCAACTGATTGATGGTATTGCTGATGATATTGAGGCTTTAGAAGCAAACACTGCCGTGATCATGAATGACTTTGCTGACATCTCAAATGTCTTCAACTCTGGTATTACATACTCAACAGATGGTGTGAATGAGTACTATGATGC
>Ga0255754_10000580_pt1 | contig 28951 bp, 43 predicted proteins | sample 101ome_22_FD_179954 | JGI IMG/M metagenome (GOLD analysis project Ga0255754, IMG submission 179954) | Coastal salt marsh microbial communities from the Groves Creek Marsh, Skidaway Island, Georgia - 101412BT metaG (version 2) | ecosystem: Environmental > Aquatic > Marine > Intertidal zone >... | reverse complement strand
CCGTGAAATTTCGCGACTAGATCAGTACAGCGGCGCGACCATTGCACGAGTCGTCATAATCCGACATGCAAAAGACCGCTGAAGAAATCCACGAGCTCATCGTCCAGGGGCAGGTGCGGAAAGCGACGCAGTCCTTTAAATGTATAGAATCGCGGGATCACGAAAAGGCGCGCTTAGAGCTCTTAGGTGTGATTTGGCGGGAAAAATCAGAAGATCCCAGGATTTTAAAATTGAAACGCGTATTAGAATTACATTTCTCACCCATTTTTATAAAATGAAATCAACAAGCACTCGTTGTCGCTAATCTATGGAATATCGTCCGTTCACATGCCTCGAGCGCTCGGTCAAGCTTACGTAGGACTTTGTTGCACTCGCCGCTAAGCTGCGAGAGCTGGTCGGAATACTTCGCCATCCGATACCCAGCCAAAACCTTGTCGAGAAGTTTGAGGTTTCGCGGGACGCACTCCACGATACCCGTCATGAATTCCCTCGCTCTTCTCATCGAAGGATCCTTAATGTAATTTCTCGCCAAGTCGTATTTCAGGTACACCGGCGCTTCGCTAGAAATCGCACTGAGGATGTCCTCCCATACCGCATCCTCGAACCGCCCACACATCTCTTCACGGTCGCGCGGTTGGAGAGCCATGAACTTGTCGTAATCGGACGCCGCCTTGTTATATTTTGCCTGGACGTCGCGCATCTCCCATTCGACGCGAGCCTGGTGTCGGCGATGCACGTCGACCACGTTTTTGGATATCTCATATTCACACATCGCGTCAAATTGTGATGTCATCCAAAACTTTAAATCAAAACATGACGCGAACGAAACCTCGGCCGTGGACTGCCGAAGAGCACGCATCTTTCCTGCACGGACTCAAGAAGCTCGGCCGTGGGAGTTGGAAAGGTATAGCGACGCACTTCGTGCGTACTCGAACGCCGACACAAGTCGCGTCGCACGCGCAAAAGCATTTTATGCGGAACGCAAAAGACGTGAAAGTAAGAAAGCGACGCACCAGCATATTCGATGAGGTGGTATCACCAGCGTCGTCGTGCTCGACGCAGGTCACCACTAGCCCAGAACCCAACGAAGCCGTCACACAGGCACTGCTCATCCAGAGACACGCATGGGCGGCCACGCTACAGATGCATCGCGCGATAGTACATGAGATACGTCGACCGACACCCTCGCGCGCTTCCCCGGGATGGATTCCAAATTTGATGTAATTTTACGCTAAATCGCTGTCATCTGAATAATGACATCCAGTCTTTTGATTGTTACATAAAACGACATCGTATACCCAGGAGCCATCGACGATTTCATCCTCCATCAGTTTGAATTTGATCATTTCCATTTCCGCTCGACGGGCGATAACCATATCCAACGTTTCTCGATAGCATCTTTTCACGAGGGTGTCAATCTCTTCGTCGATCCGGTTCGCCGCTTCGGGGCCCGCGTTCGTGTAATCGTAGCTTTGCTCACCGAATGCCCACGCGGTGACCATCTGTCTAGCGAGCGCGTACACGTGCATGTAATCTGAAGAAGCACCCGTCGTCACGGCATCGGGTCCGTAGACAACCTCTTCGGCCGCGCGTCCACCGAGCATGACTCGAATTTGTGCGAGGTAGTAAGACTTAGGTTTGAGAATCGCATCTTCACACGGTGTGAAATACGTCACGCCACCCGCGTCACCTCTCGGGATGATGGATATCTTCCTCAAGAGGTCGTACTCGGGATGGAATGCACCCACAACAGCGTGACCCGCCTCGTGGTACGCGACGAGTTCCTTAGTTTCGCGTGAAAAGATTGCGTCGGAACGCGCACCGACGACGATGCGCTGGTACGTCGACTCAACGATATCTTTAGTGACAGTCTTCACGCCATCTCGTGCCGCGCGAATCGCGCACTCGTTCAACAAGTTAGCGAGATCCGCCCCAGAGAAGCCCGTCGTTTGTCGCGCAAGCTCTCTAATGTCGATGTCGTCCGCGAGCGGCTTATCCTTTGCGTGCACGTGTAGAATGCGTTCGCGCCCGTCCACACCGGGGAGAGACACGGATATCTTCCGATCGAAACGCCCGGGTCGAATAAGAGCTTCGTCTAGCAGGTCCGCGCGGTTCGTCGCAGCTAGGACGATGATCTGCGTGTCCTTATCAAACCCGTCCATCTCTGTGAGGAGTTGGTTAATCGTCTGTTCGCGCTCGTCGTTACTCGCCATTCCACCGGCGGATCGAGATTTACCAACCGCGTCAATCTCATCGATGAATACAATGCACGGCTGCACAGACCGTGCCTTTTCAAATAAGTCGCGCGCTCGCTTCGCGCCCACGCCCACGAACATCTCAACGAACGAAGAGCCCGAGCAGTTTATGAAAGGGACGTCCGATTCACCGGCGATGGCACGCGCGAGCAGGGTTTTGCCACAGCCCGGTGGGCCTGTCAGGAGGCAACCCCGGGGTATCCTAGCACCTGTTTGCTCGTATTTCTCGGGGTTCTTCAGGAAATCAACGATCTCCTCAAGTTCATCTCGCGCCGCGTCTATGCCCTCGACGTCGGAGAAGCGCGTGTCCACCTCGGATTCAATCTCGTGGTCACCTTTCATGATGTTGTTCACGATGCCCCCGCCCTGAAATCGGTCGATTATGACCCGCCCAATCATGAAAATAATAAACCATGTGAACGCAATGGAAAAGAAGGAAGGCGATTCGGGAGGCTCAATGAATTCAACGTCCGCAGAGGATTGCGTCAGGACTTTCCAAAACTCTTCGTTCGGAGAGACGACCGCGGTGTTCACGTCACCGCTCGAGTCAACGTACACGGCACCGCGTGAATTCGCGTCTAGTTCGATCGAGTCGACTCGGCCACTTTTCAAGTCGCGGACGAGGTGACTGTAACTAACCTTACGTGGTGAGTTTCTATCGGAGACCTGGACGCTCGGTGCACTCAAACTTTGGGAAAAAAGAGTGATCATTACAAAAAGCGGGGATTATTTATGTTTCATTTTCGCTCACCGCGAATTCGTCGGGCGAGTTGCATGTCCTTTGGTTGGATGGTCACGCGCTTGCTGTGAATGCAGCACAGGTTCGTGTCTTCGAAAAGGCCCACAATGTACGCCTCACACGCCTCCTGGAGCGCGAGAAGAGCGGATGTCTGGAACCGCAGGTCACTTCTTAAGTCTCGCGAGATCTCGCGGACGAGTCTCTGGAACGGGAGCTTCCTGATAAGGAGTTCAGTCGATTTTTGGTATTTTCTTATCTCGCGAAGAGCGACGGTGCCCGGTCGATATCGGTGCTGTCTCTTGATACCGATGTGTGAGGTCTGGCTTTTACGCGCCGATAGCACGCTGAGTTTTACGCGCGGAGCTTTACCCCCCGTAGATTTTCGAGCGGTTTGTTTCGTGCGCGCCATTGAGTGCGCGCGTCAAAAAGTGCAGACGCATGCGCCGCAAACCTACCTTTATCCCGGTAAAATGAAATTTCACTCCGAAATAAAATGACAGGGTACAGTAGGAATTAATGCGTAAATACGTTATCCCTTTCTTTGTACTCGTGGTCGTCTTGGGCGGTGTATATTATGCGATGTCCCAGGTAGACGACAACATTCAATCGACATCAATGAGTGACACCACTGAAGTGGCCAGTGAAAGTCCGGAGATGACGAGCATTGCGGAAGAGACTGTAGCGTCTGAAGAAACAACCGTGACCGATTCCCAGGTAGAGGTCGACGCGACTGCTGAACAAACGGTCGATGAAGACGCACAGGTCGCGATGGTTGATGAAGAGGTCGTGACCGAAATCACCGTAGAAAGGGATCCGGAAGGGTGCCCGACTACGAAAGGCTTCCTCGAACAAGTGTGTGAACTGGGAGAGGTGAACTTCGAACGAATGAAAGGTCTCGGCTTCAGAAGAAATCACGCGGCAGACGCACTCGAGTTAGAAGGCTGGGGTACCGAACAAGTTCAGACGTGCATTGACACGTGCGCACAGACCGAAGGGTGTGTCGGCGTATCCGTGCGATCGGAAGGCATCGGTGAGAACAGTAAACACCACTGTTCTTTCCACACAAGCCTCGAGAGCAAGGTCGAGGGTGCGGAATATCGCGCGTACTGCCTCAATGACCTGACGCCGTGTGAAGGTGCGGACATCGAGACCGAGCGAGATGGTGAATTCTGGGAATAAAAATATCGGTATACATTAAAGCTGGTATGGCACCGACTACGAGAAGTGGCACGAAACGTAAATTTAACTTGGCCAGAGTCGTCAACAACGTCGCACCCAGGTTGGCGAAAAGGCGCATCATGGAAAGCAAGAAACGGGACGCGCAGATGATGCGTGAATTCGGAAGGAACGCAAAGATGATGCGCGGAATCGATGAATATGGAACCATGCAGAGACGACCGACAGTCACCACGGGGGCGAGAAAACTACCGGTCGTGAACGCGAGAAACAGGGCAGCTCGTGTGATGCAGAGATATGCGCGCGAGGGGGCTAAACGACGGGCGAATGCGCGTCGCGCGGTTGAAAATGAAGTCGCGCGTTTGTACCGCGCGGGGCGAGCACAGAAGGTCGACAAGGCGGCGCGTGTTATCCAGGCTAGACGACGAGGCGCACTTGGCCGTCGCATCGCGCGAGCCGCGCGTCGGTCTCTTCCGAACGAGACGACCATCGTGCGTGACGGACAGGGCGTCGTTCGCATCGAACGAGGGGCAAACCTCAGGCACGGCACCAAAAAGCGATGGGCACACATGCTCAAGAGCAAAATGAAAGGGACTCGCCGAGAGGTCGTACAGGCCCTGAGAAACACGTACGGTCCCAAGGATTGGCACAGACACCAGGCACGTGGTAGGTACAGGTCATCTACAAAGTGCGTTCACGTCGCACCGAAGCGTGCACTTCGAAGAATCGCGAAGTCCAAGGGCATCGCGACGAATAAAAACGAGACGAAGGCGCAAATCTGTGATAAATTAGCGAGTACGCCACTTGGAAGACTCAACTAACACTTTTTGTATTCCAGATTTATATAATTGACTAGCTTGACGTAAACACCCGACGGTATGCGCTCGCGCACCGATTCCACGGCTTCCAAGGCGCTTCTCCAATGCGACTTGAGTGTCGTCTGCGGTGAGGAGGACGACGACGACGCGTCGGACGAGTACGGCTCAGACTCGCTCAACATCTCACTGGTCGTCGACGACGACATCGACCCCGCGTCTCGTTGTGGGTGAAATTTCGCAACACATCTTTCAAAAACCTTTTTCATTTACAAAAATCGTCATTTCACGGCGGCTATGTCTCTGTACTCATGGCAGTCAGAGTGCCTAGAATTGGCCGAAAATGGGAAAAGCATCGTATTCCGGGCACCCACGTCCGCCGGTAAGTCTCGGGTATCGGATGAACTCATGATGCAGAGACTTGACGAGGCCGACGACGGAGTCGCACTCGTGGTTCTCCCGTTCGTCGCACTCTGTGAAGAGCGCGCGGAGGCTATCGCGCGCACTCTCACGAACACAGATATCCGTCTCTTTCGCATGTACGGGGGGCAAGGCGGTATACTAAAAAACTGGAGACGTCGGTCCATCGTCGTGTGCACACCCGAGCGCGCGAATCAATTCATCACGCGTGCAATTGAGCTAAAACACGTCGACGCGCTCAAGTTCGTGTCGTTCGACGAGGCACACATGATAACGCACGCGGAGCGGGGATGGACGATACAGGCAGCTCTCACGAAACTCAAAATGTGTGCGGCGCAGGTACAGACCCAGGTAGTGTTGATGAGTGCGTCCATGCACCCCACGACGGCGCGAATCGTCGCCGAGTGGTTGGGCGCGGAAACGTACGAGACAGATTTCAGACCCGTAGATTTGCGCGTCTCTTTCAAGCTTCGAGACGCCGTGCTAGTGGACGGTAAACCCACGCGGTTTTTAGAAGCAGGGAAACCCGATACCACGCACGCGACGACACTCACCAAGGAAACCTTAGACGAAGGTGGGTCCGTGCTCGTGTTTTGTAGTTCGAAAGTCGGGTGCGATCATCTCGCAAAAGACATGGCGAACACTCTAAAAGTACACGTGGCGACGCACCACGCGGGCATGTCTATGTCCGACCGGGCGGACGTTGAGGACGCGTTTCGCGCGGGAGACGTACGTGTCATATGCTGCACGAGCACACTCGCCATGGGTGTCAATTTACCGGCGCGGAGAGTGATAATCTTGCAGTTTAAGGCGTACGGTGGCAGACGTGAGTGGGTTGAACAGGTAAAACAAATGTGTGGACGCGCGGGGCGCGCAGGTCTCGACAAATCGGGTGACGCGATCGTATGCGTGAAAACGAAAGAGGAGGTAGACAATGGGCTTCGGTACACAGGGCCACCGGTACCAGTGACCATGCAGAAACACACTGCACAACGTCTCATCATAGAGACGATCGCGTGCGGACTCGTCAAGAAATTTGCGGACATGGAGTACTTAAAATCTACCGCCATCGACGACTCAGGCTTCGACGAAGCGATTCAGTGGTGCATCGATAACGACATGCTGATCAGAAGTGAAGACACAGAGACGTGGCGAGCTACGCGGCTAGGACACGGCGTCGCGTCGAGTTCTCTCCTCCCGAGCGACGCGGTGCCGCTCATGTCTGAAATAAGAAAATTGCAGCGCGCCGCGGTTCTGTCTTCGCCTTTTCAAATCTTATATCTGCTGCTCCCACCAAAGGAACTGCGAAAAATGAAGCTGGACACAAACGTGTCTCCACGCGAATTGTCCCCGGATATGACGGATGATGAACGCACCGCCGCGCGAATGATTGGTATCCGCGCGTTCGATGATAGGTTCGTGTGCGCGGCGATGCTCACGGACCTCGTGGAAGAGCGCGCATCCGTCGAGCGAATCGCTCAAAAGTACTCCATGACACCGGGCGTGGTCGACAGTATTCGAGACTTCGCAGCGCGGCGCGGTATGGACATATCGGCGGTGAGCGAGTCGTGTGGCTGGGAGACCGTCGCGTCCGTCGTCAGCCGTACGACGGACAGAGTATTATCTGGCTCAAAAGAATCGACGCTCGAGCTCACGCGGCTGCGACAGGTGGGTGTTAATCGCGCACGGTTCCTGTACAGGAACGGCATCAAAACACCCGCGGACGTCGTCGCGCTCGGGTCCGCTGACGCACTCTTTACCTTGATGAAAAAACTACCGAGCAACGTGACCGATGCGCTTTTGGCAAAAACGTGCATCGATGTGTACGAATCGGCGAAAAAACGTTTGGTCGAAAAGATTGAAGATGTTCAGGACGAATTAAATAACATCTCAGGAAAGAAAAGAAAATCTGGAGAAATCATATGATATGAAGATGGATTTGGAAAGCGCGATCAAGTACCTCGCGGTTTTTGGGAATGCAATGTGCGTTTTGGATAGCATCGTTAGACGGTGACGCATGGACGAGCTCAGGGAACTCATCGAATCAGCCGCGGCGTCCACGAGAAGTGCTTCCGACTTGCGAAGGACGCTTCGGCGGCGTAAAAACGCGCCGCGCTGGCCAAGAGGAGTAGTTTCCGCTGGTTCGAGAGAGTACGAAGTTTACCCAGACTTCTGGGCGGCAAAGGCGAAAAACGTCGAAATACTCAGGGTACTTTACGAGGAAGGGTGCCCGAGGACGGAAAGTCTGCTGATCTTCATGACGCGTGCATTAGAATGCATCGAGAACGATAACGAGGAGACGAGGACCGCGATATCCGCGTGCACGAAGGTGTGGCTCAGGGCACTTGATACCCCTTTGACGATGATTAAAAATGTATACTAATTCCAGATAGATATGTCATCAAATCTTGTACCGGTTGTAAATTACAAAAGACTGCGACGCATATCACCACCCGAGAGTGATTTCAAGTTCGATCTGAACTTTATTTGTACCGCGACCATCGCCGTCGTCATGATTCTGCTATTCGTGCGATATAGAAACGTCAATCATAAGCGTGCACAATTCCGTACTTGAGAGCCTGTTGCGGCTCGATCAGGTAGTCCCGTTTCAGGAGTTTCTTCAGTTTCTTTTCGGGGATGTCTGTTTTTGTAGTGTACACGTCTCGGATCATTTCCATCAGCTTATCCGCCTGTTTGATTTCGTCCTTCATGTCCTCGTATTTGCCCCAGCAGGACGAACTCAACTGGTGAATAAGCACGTGCGCATTTCGGGCGATGCGACGCGAACTACCACCGAGCAACATGAACGTCGCAGCCGAGCAACACGATCCCTGTGCGATCGTCGTGACCTTGCACCGACTCTTCTCAAGAAGATTCATGGCCGAGAATCCAGAGAATAGACAGCCGCCCTCGCTGCATATGTGTATCCGGATCTCGGGTGTGTACCCGTTGATATCGGCGGCAACCTTGAGAAGCGACACTTCCAACCGTTTGAACTTCTCGATAAAGTCGAGGATGGATTCGTTAGTGACTTCTCCGTAAAAGAACATCTCGTTACCGACCACTTTCGTCGTTTCAACATCGTCCTCATCGTCCTCACGCTGACACGTCGCCATCCCGTTCGTATTCATCACGCAGTCGCCTCTTTACCATCGTGACGTCCCTTGGCTTTAAGCGGTTGTTGATACATATATGATTCATGACGTCAAAATCTTGAGGGGTGATGCGATATTCCATGAGTTTAGAGAAATGCTTGAATTCGCCGTATACCCTCAAAAGTCTTAGTTCATCAACCCCGAGTGAACATCTGTGCGATATTTCTCGCAATTTCTGCTGACGCTGCCTGGCGTTCCCGTATTTCGTCCAACCTGACCCTGGACGAACGTTCGCGCTCCGCATCGGTTCGCCGAGGTAGAAGGTCGGCGTGCGTATTGATGCGTTTACATAGGCGTACATGACGTTCCACGTACCCTCCCTGTACATGGCTTCGTCGAAAACGTCGGCGTCGCTGAACGATCTCGCGATCGCAACGAAGTCACACTGCTTCGTCGCGAGGTAGTTTTCGTGCATGATGTCAGCCATGTGCCCGTGTTCACAGATTGCGTTCTCGTTGAATTCGCGATTCACGCCCGTCAGTATGTCGTGCATGATAACTTTTGGGCCTCGGAAATCGTCCATGTCATCGCCTCGATTTTCATACTGATTGAGAAACTGTCTAACATTACCCAAGGCTCGACGCGCCATGTCGAGCACATCCGATCTCGAGGGGTCATCGACGAGTCGCATGAGCGCCTGTGGTTCGTGACGCGGAATAAATACGGTTTCGAACCCCTTGAAAACGGGATAAGTTTTCGTGGTCGCGACGAAAGCGCCCTTCGTCAACCGTCGCCCCGCTGATACCTCATTCACGAGAACTCGGAAGGCGGGTGTGTCATCGTAGTCTTCTATGTAGACACTCTTCTCGGAATGCTGTATCAGAAAAAGAAACGAGCTCTTCGCCCGAAGGTGCTCAGGTAGGACTTCTATCGCATCGCCTAAGACGCGCTTCAACAGGTAGGTCTTCCCGACCCCAGGCGCACCCGAAATGAAAATGTTTTTCCTTTCACGAATAAATTCCAGGAGACGACGCTCGGTGTCATCGTGTAAAGTCACGCATTTTTCAGTACTTTTTTCTTCAGTGAATTTAACATATAAATCCATGTCATGGATGCGCTCGCTAATGAAGTGATAGATTTTGTGCACGAATCAGACGCGCTAAAAAATAAGGTCGTCAAACCTCTAAAGCGAAAAGTGTTTCCATACATCATCGCTTTCGGTGCATCGCAAATCGTGACGCTCGCGCTGGCCATATTCATCGCGACCAGAATGTGTCGCCAGAAAATTATGAGTGCGTAATTTATACATGGACGGTGAAGCACATGAAATCACTCAAGGATACCCACACGTCAAGTCATGGCATCCTCAGCAGGAAACGATATTGAAAGCGTGGGGCGAGGCCGCAGCATGCTATCGGTACATTCACCACCAATCTTTCATGGCCTACGCGAAGACGACGCAGCGAGCGACTCTCCCCGTCATTGTTTTGTCGACAATCACGGGCACCGCGTCGTTCGCCATGGAAAGCGTACCCGAAGAGTTGCGACCGATTGCGAGCCAGTCCATCGGTGCGGGCAATCTCATCGCCGGGCTCATCGCGACGATCTCCACGTTTCTCAAGTTACAGGAAAACACACAAATGCACAAAGTGGCTGCTCTCAACTTTGGAAAATTCTCGCGTAAAATCCGACTCGAACTCGCGCTACCACTGAAAGACCGAACGAAGGATGGTGCAGTCATGATTGACGAGTGTAAAGCCGAATACGACCGCCTCCTCGAAGAGGCACCGGATATTCCGAAGAAGCAGCTCGAAGATTTCGAGCGCACGTTCCCAGGTAACGAGCTGTACAAGCCCGAAATTATTCAAATCCATCCCATAAGGACGTTCGCAGGCATCCGAGAGAATTTGATTCTGCGAACTCTGCGGAACTTTATGGGTGATTCCGCGGAAAAGAAGAAGCTCGTCAAGGAACTCGAAGCCATTCGCAAGGCCGGTGAAGGCCTCGTCACCGCCCCAAAGAAAACGTTCGCCCTGAAGAGGGGCTTGTTCAGGCGACAGGCTGAACGCCACGTGGAATTAGTGACGCCAGTGCAGTCTGACGACGAGGAAGAAGAGCTCGATGATGTCATCGTCGAAGACGAAGAACAACAGGTGGACGATGAATCGGGCTAAATATTTTCCGGCACATTAGTAAGCGATGAACGTGATTTTCTTCATCCATACTGTGTTGTTCCTGGCCTTGCTCATCATGCCGTTCACGAACGATCGTAAAAACTTAGAGTTCTTCACCGTAATCATCCCGTTCCTGTTCTACCACTGGTCCGTAAATGACGACACTTGCGCACTCACGCTTCTCGAACAGAAAGTGACTGGGAAGCACAAGGAAGAGACTTTCATGCAGCGCCTCGTCGGGCCCATATATAAAATGGACGATACGGATCTGAACAACGCGACGAAAACTCTTCTCTTCTTCCTATGGGGCGTCGCACAGTATAGGCTCGGACACTTTGATTTTATCCGACGCGACTTTGAGCAGGTCATGCGCGGCGGCAAATAATTTTAACCGGTCATGTTAAACCACATGATCTCGTACATCTACGATTTTTTCAAGAAGGGCTTCAACTTGAAGCATTCGTTCAGTTTCACGATGGGCGAGTAATTATTTTATCAGTGTATCTCAGTAGCGTACACACATAAAATAATGTCCTTTCTCTTGAACGTGCTGTCCCCAATCACAAATTTGCTCCCGGGCGTAGACGTCCACATGAATCCGTTCGACAAACCAAAGCGAACATCGATCGACAGCATCGCGGCGAATCTATGCATTTGCCTGTGCTGCGCGTTCATGACTGGTCAGGCCGTCAGTTTCCCGTTTAAGACGCCGCCAATCATTATGTGTGCCGCACTTTCTTGCATTTTGACTTCCATCTCGACGAAAAACCTTTACGACGAAGGCGTCGCGCGCATGAAACCCAAACCAAAATCTAATGATGACCAACAGGCCTAAGACTAGAAGAAGTCGTCGGTTCTGTATAGATTCACTGTGAATGAACCCGTTTTACCCAACACGGAAACGGTTTCATTACCATAGAATTCCGGGCACCCAATGTCGTCGACGCAGTCGCGGTCGTTGTGCGTGATGGGCACGGAAAAGAGGTTCGTCACACCCGTTGTCGTCCAATAATGGAATCTATCGCGGTGTCCCCGAACGGTCTTCCCGTACAGGGGAAGCGTTGTTCCTGCATCGTCAGTGAGCACCCCCATCTGATGTGAGCGTCCCGGACGGTACTGTTTCACCGGCGCGCGCCGGAATTCAGGGGTCCGTTCAGGTACTTTCGGTCTGGGATAGACGAAAACAGGTGCAGGCGCCGAGATGGGGGCTGTTTTGCGAACGCGCTCAAAGAGTAGGGCACCAATCAACGCGACGATAACGATGAACATGAGCTGGATTTTTTGAGCGTTCTTCATCGCTGATTTGATCTAAGTCAATATTTTATTTATCTTCCACGAGTACCCACAATACTCCCCAGCGTTCCACACCGTAAACGTGGACTCGATCTCGACCGCGTCACCAGGCACCAGGGCCTGCACGGGCTTATGTCCCCGGACCTCACACATGACACGCCGGTAGCGGTATGGAACTTTCAATGTAAGAACTTTACCCACGAGAGGGTTTTCAACCTTATCCGTTCGGAGAAGATGGCTCTTCTTCTCGTGTGTGCGAGCGACTGCGAGCGTCGAGGCGTCCGATAAAGCCACGCGCATGTACCGTTTATCGTTGTGTTCATACATGGATTGGTGGACCACGCCGGAGAAACGCATTACGTGTAATGACCTTACATTAAATAAACCCATCTTTTTCGCGCTCGGAATCAGTCTTGAGCGCGTATAAGAGGCTCAGGAAGATAACGGTCGTGATTATCGCGTACTCGACATCACCAGTCGCGCTAAGAGCGACCATGAACAGGGAAACGAGGCGAAACCACGGGTTTGAAAATGCACGCTCAACGCGTTCCGGCATCCGCACACTCTTACCAGAAAAGAGTCCCTGGTACATGATGATCATCGAGAACATGATGGGGAGACTAATGGCTTTTTCGATCGGACCAGAGACGGGACCCATAAAGTCTTTGATGGCCATTTGGTATATATTCAGATATTTATTTTAATTGTATATAACAATGATCAGTGCCCATGCACGCGATCTGCTCTGTCAAACCAACACGTCAACATAAAACGCGGTTTAACCGCCGGTTGCAGAGGGTGAAAACGTGGAAGTTCGGGTGCGAGTTTCTCTTGCGCAACGCGCTCTTAAAAGATAAGGCGGCCCTCGGTAAATGGACATGTGATCAACTGGTAGACCTCGGCCCTACGTTCGTGAAACTCGGACAGATCGCGGGATCCAGATCCGATATCTACCCGGTCGAGTTCACGCGCGAATTGGAGCGCCTGCAAGACAATGTGCCCGCGGTGCGTTTCGAAGAAATAGCACACTGCGTCGACATCTCGTGCTTCGATGCGATCGACGAGACACCTTTCAAGTCCGCGTCTATCGGCCAGGTCCACAGGGCGACGCTTCGTGGTGGCCAAGAAGTGGTCGTGAAAATAAGGCGTCCGGGTATAGTTGATCGAATGCGCGCGGACACGCAAAACGTTCGAGAACTCGTGAGGTTTTTGGAAGGCATCGGCGTAGACACGGGCACGGGCGCGAATCAATACGTCCTGGAAGAGAGCATAGATAACTTACTTCTCGAGTGCGATTACAGGAACGAGATTTCAAACGCCGTGCAGTTCAGGAAGGACTTTAAAAAAGTCCCCTGGGTAAAAATTCCAAAAGTCTATGGAAAACTCTCAAATGATGACGCAATCGTCATGGAATACGTTGCGAGTGAAAAATTCGGCGACATCGCGGACCCGAGAGTGAATAAGAAGAATGTCGCACAGGCACTCATGAAATCGTACGTCATGCAGACGATGCAAAACGGCATGTTTCACGCTGATCCACACCCCGGTAACGTCGGATTCCGAAGTTCGAACGGCGGTCAAATTGTTTTTTACGATTTCGGGCTCGTCATACCGATAGACGAAACGCTGCGAAGCGGCCTGTTTGACGCGGTCGTACCACTCATGACGAAGGATTCGCGCGCAGTCGTAGAAATCATGACCAAACTCGGAATGATCGTACCAACCAGTGACCCGGCAGACATAGAGACATTTTTCGATCTCATCATCAATTACCTCGAGACGCTCGATGTCAAATCCATGGGCGAGGATCTCATGTCGGACCCAATCATGCTCGAACTTGCTCGAGATAAACCATTCATCATCCCGTCCGAGTTCATTTACTTGGCAAAGGCTTTTACCCTCGCGGAAGGTCTGCTCGTCTCGCTGGACCCGGAATTCAACTATTACGATTACCTCAAACCGATCATCGTGGATAATATGCCACAGGTACAGGTCGACTTCGTCGATGCTGCGGCATCGGTCGCCGAAGTTCCTTCTAGAGTCCGTGCGATATCAAAGGCCCTGGCGAGTCTAGAAAAGTCGAGGTCGAACTTGAAACGCCAGATGAAGAAGAATAGGAACGAATTGAGGTACGCTCAGTATTCTATTATTTTACTCATGGTTGCGTTTGAGGTTCGAGAAACGTCGACACCCGCGTTCGCGGTATTTAGCGCGGCGAGTGCGTTTTTTCAGGTTCTTAGATTCAGGAACGACTGACGACTCATTCGAGATCAAAGAAGCTGACGTCGGTCGCGTCTTCGTCTTCGCTTTTTTGAGGGATGAGGGACTCGATGAATTCCCGGTGGTCGTTGGCGAGTTCTCTCGCGCGGCGTTCTTCATCCCGCGCGATGTCCTTCACGCGCTGCCCCATCAGGTTGAGTTCGGCGCGTCTCTGTTTCGCGAGACGCTTACCGAACTTCCTGAAATTCTTTTGTGTTTTCTTCATGCCACATTGGACGCTGACAACTCTCACACTGGAGGGGACGGTGGTGAACATTGTTCGTTTGGTGTAAGTTGAGATTTATTATTCTATCGCCAAGGATTTTACGCCCATCGCCCGCTCGAGCTCATCCATCGATTTGAAATACCTCTTCAAGTCCTTTTCAAATCGTTTTAGTTTCACTCGCTCAGGATCGTTCAGGTAGATCCATGCGAGGTTACATTTGCTGTATTTCGTATTCTTCTGGTTTTCGTTCGGCCTTCTCGGGACGAGCTTTTTCTTCTCTCGGGGAGTCGAACTCGCCAACGACTTTCTCGGTTCGATTCGTCGAATGAATGAAAGCGCCTGGAGCACGGTATCCGCCAGGTCATCCTTCTTTTTAGAGTCCTGGAACATTGGCAACCAGTGCCTATTCACGGCGTCGTCTTCGTTCAGGAATTCCAGGCATCGATCGACCGCCGCGTTTTTGCGTTTCTTATACATGTCTTTGCCCGCACCGACGCAGTCCGTCACCTTATGCTTCGCGTCGTATATGATGACTTCCGCGTCCGGGCACTTGATTAGAAAGTACGCGTGTAGAAAATGCTGCACCGACGTCATCTTTTTGTTTTTGCCGGGTTGCTTTTCGATGAGCACGATTTTTGAGCAAAGGAGCCAGGGCCGCGCGTCCAGGTGTTTTCTCAGCGAGAGGAAGAGGCCGTCTTCGTGCTGCGGCGGTACGCCGTCCACGTCCCAATGTTTAATCTCGCACGTTTGATCGTCGATGCCGCACATCGCCAGGTTTCTAATGCCAACGTCTATCGAGAGGAGCATTCTATCCATAGACTGTGGTTTGTTTCTGACGCTCGAGGCGCGCCCATTAAATAAATTTCATGACGGCATCGACGTCCGCCTGCGTGATACCACGACTCTCAACGAGCCGGGCGACCGTTTCGTTCACTTCGTCACCGTTTTCCTTAACGGTAATGCTCGCGAACTTGGATCGGCGATAGTAAAACATGTACGCCAGGCCGAGTGCGATGACCAAGGCAATGACAATCATGCTTGTTTAGTACTATATCTCGACGATTATTTTTTCACCATCGCCTTGAGGTTCTTCATGGCAAAGGACGCGGCACCCTTCGCGTTGTTTCCTTGTCCCTGTGATGCAACCATACCACCGCCGATGATGAGCATGGCACAGCTCGCGCACGACACAAGCGAAAAGAGCGCTCCACCACCGAACGCCGCAGAAATACCTTCACCGATACCGCGAGCGGCGTCACCGATCGCGTCACCGGCACCTTCAGTCACTTGATCGTTGTACTGGCGATATTCACGCTTGAGTTTGTTGTTCATTTCATTCGTCGAAATGATCTCGGTAATTTTAGAACCGATCTGTTGCGCAACATAGTTAATGTCGGCGTTTTGGTCGATTCTGCACGTGGTCGTCGCGGCGATTTCAGCCAGCGTGGTGACGACTTCACTCTCAGGCTGAAGACCGAGTCGCTCCATCGTCTTGATGTAGGAACCCAAACCCGTCGGGTCCACGAGAAACTTACCACGCGGGTTCCCATTTTCATCGATTCCACCGATGGCGAGCTTTTCACCGATAACTACTTTGCCGACCTGTTCGTTCAGGAACTTCGTCGTGATCTGTTGTTCGATTTCGTTCGTGACATCGGTGATCGTCTCGTTGAGTTGCTCAGACGAGTTCGGGATAAAGTTGGCGAAACCCGCCATTTGCTTGCTCGTTTGCTCAGCCTTTTCAGCCAGGTCCTGGGTAATCTTGGATACGAGCTCGCCGCGAGTTTCGTCTGTGAATTCCTGGACGACGTTCACGGTGATGCTCGCGCTTTGTACGACCTCGAAGTTTCCGTAGCACTCCACGTCCCCGAGCTCGATGTCCTGGTCGATGATAGCCTCGACCTGTTGCACGTTTCTGCTTTCTGATAGTGCACGAAAGACGGTTTCGTTGACAAGGGTCGTCTCCTGTCTCGTCATTTGCTGTTGTGAATTTCCACCGCCGAATAAGCCGAGCGCACCTCCAACGGCCATGCCGACACCGAGCAACGCAGCGGCGCCCATGATGTTTGAATTAGTACGAGAAATTTTTCTCAGTGGATAACAACAAACAATGAACAAAAAACTCATCGCGCGCATCGTACTTCTCGCGGCGCTCGTCACCTTTGCGGTCTGGGCGATGAAGAAAAGGTCGAAGCGCGTCGAGGAGTACGCGTTCAAACTCGGTGAACTCAAGGACCACGTCGCCAAGGCAAACAGGTTAGACATCGGTAAGATCGCGCTCGGCGTGGCGCGCCTGAAGCCGAAGGATCGCAGGGATATCGTCCGCGCCCAGGACTTGGCTCGCAAGGGCGATCGCCGGGGTCTTCTTCGATTGATTGAACGCAACTCTCGCGGAGTCAAACCGAAACCGAGACCGAGACCGAGACCGAGACCGAAACCGAGACCGAGACCGAGACGGGGTGGAGGAAAGCGCAGATAAAATATTGTTCTAACGTAAGAGCCGACCATGGGCGCTCAACACATCTATCTTGCAGCGTGGGGTGATGAAGATTATGAAAAGACGCGCGGGTGCCGTCCCGGGCAACATGATGGGAGTTTGACAGATAATTCATGGTACGATCACTGTAAAGGGGATTTTGCGATTGGTACTAGACGGGTACATTGCATAAATTGTGTGGACCGCGTCAAGTGCACGGAAGCCTGCGGTAAAAACGTCAAGCATAAATCAGGGAGGTCTGGACACCCGTGCGCGGGTGCCGATAACATTAAGGGCATCCCGATCAACGTGTCCGATAGGACAGATGTCGTCAATCTTCGAAGCAAATTCGACGACGCACCAGGTGCGTTCGACTGTACGTTTAACATATCGGGCCCGACCCTGAAAAAGTGGAGTGACGACACTCTCAGGAAACAGTCCACGGGGTGTGGTAAGAGTGCGTATGAACAGGCGCTGTTTGGTGTCGACGGAAACTGTTTAAACGACACGCGAGACGACGCGTTCTGCACGAAGGCCGAAAACCTCGCAACTGTCGTGGACGGTAACGGTGACACGTGCTTCGATAAACTCCAGGCCGCGAACAAGGCTGCGGTCGCGGCGCAGTTGGGTCGAGATTTCTGCGATGCGAATCCGACGGACGACAAGTGTATGTGCATCAATCTCGCCAAGGATATCGGCGATGGCACAGGTTTCGTCGGGTACTGCGGGCAAAATCCAACGCACGCGGGGTGTTCGATCATCAACCGAGAACTCGAAAAGTACGATTCTCTCGGTGTTCGAAGACTCTACAGCATGATTGGACAGGCGACGTGCCTCGTGCCAAACATATGCACGGACGATAAATACCTTCCCATTAACGGGGCGATTCCCCCGTGCGCGAATCAAATCGCTATCTGTGATCAGGCACTCAAGTTTCAAGAAGGCGCGGATGTGTACGCACTCGGCGATATTGTCACGAACCAGGCGTGTGACATTGATTTTAACACCCAGATTAGGGAGGTGTGCCAACCGGACGAAGACGGAAAATGTACGAAAGGTAGTGGATATGACATCGACGAGTCCGGTGAAGACATGTTCGGGGACGGCAACGGAGAAGGAGACGGCGACGGCGGCGATGACGAGCCGTCGAATCCGTTCGAAATCAGTGAAGACACGAAGAAATCGATCCTAACGGGGACGGGCGGGGTCGTGATTTCGTCGTCCAGTTGTTGCGCGGCAATCTTACTCATGTTATTAGCACTGTCTTAGTTTAGAGAATAGGAAAACATAACATATATATTATGGTGTGGTGTTGGTGGTGCGTACACCCTTTCGATGGCGAATCACTCGCTATGCCCACGAGACACGATCCTCTGCGTAACAAGTTTACGACGCAGGGTCACTTTTGCTCTTGGTCGTGCATGAAGTCGTTCGCGATCGATAAGTTTGGCGTAAACCGAGGAGGCATAGTGTGCGGTAACATCATCGTGTACCGCAAGCGCATGTATAATAAAATCGGGCCAGTGTCGCTCGCACCGAATAGGTTCAAGTTGAGTGTGTTCGGTGGCGACATGTCCATAGAAGAGTTTCGCGCGAACGGACTTCGTGACGAAGGGCCTAGGTGCCGCGTCGAGACCACGCCTCACGTCGATCGCGTGGTTCCCATCGTCTCAACTAAGGGAAAATTAGAAGAGATGGTGAGTGAAGATAAGACTAAACTCAAGCTCAAGCGTACGAAACCGCTCGTAAAAGATCACGCAGACTTAGAGAGTGCACTCGGACTCATCATAAAGCCTAAATGAATTTTGTAATTTCAGCCAGAAATGCACGGACAAAGCGCCTTCTTCATCTTAATCAAACCGGCCATGCCATCGACCATCGGTGGAACCATCTTTTTTAACAGGAGTTCAAACTCCGTGTCCTCTTCGCCGGCATCGATCTTAGAGATCAAGTGATTCAAAATGTCGATGACCAATTTCTTCTTGTCTTTACCGGGCATCTTCTTCACCTTTTGCGCCTGCGCGATCAAAATACCGAGAATGCCCGGGATGTCCTCCTTCGTGAGACCATCACGCACGTACCGGCGGTCGATTTCGTTCACGGCCTGAATGAGAGACTTTTTCTGTGCGCCCGGAATGACGAATTGTTCGAGAATCGCGTCCATGTGAGTTTTTTTATACGTCTAACATAGAAATAAAATGAAGTTTGACAACGCGATCGTCGTCGCGGCGCTGGCGATCGGTGCTTACCAAATGGTCGAGTCGTACAATAACCGGGAAAAACTCACGCGAGAGAACCTCACGTACATGTCACTCGGGATTGCTGCTAGCACGCTCTGGCTCACGCATCAAACCATGAATGGGGCGAACGCGGCCGCCATGTACACGGCAGTCGGACTACTTTTCCAATTATATTTAGTGAGCTACGTCCTCACGACCAATTAAGTTACACCCGCGGCCTTTCGACCCTTTCGCAAAAGGAAAGCAGAGACAAGCAAGAGAAGACCGTAAACGGCGACGCCGATTCCCGCCATGACCTTGTCGGGGGAGCTCTCGCTCTCGCTGGCGTCACACTTTCGCGAGATATCAAGCGCGACAGACGAACCAACGAGACCCATGATACCGTAGAACAGCGACCAAAGAAGCGCGTCGCTATTGAACATTTTACCGAGCAAAAAGGCCACCGGGATGGTAATACCAATCGTCATGGTGTGCGTAAGCAACTTTTCGAGGTTCTTGTACATGCCACTCTTCTGCGCGGCATCGCACTTGGCAAACTTGACAAGCGTTGTCGACGAAATTGTCGTGTAGAATGCGGCGAGCATGATGATCACGAAGATTGACAAGTAGCTCATTTCGAGATCGAGTCGACCCTCTGAGATTTTCTGGGCTAACACAACCGGGTTGAGTGCCATTTTGTTTTGTTGTATTACATGGATATTATTTTTCGGCGAGATCACTTGTCGTATATCCTCGCGTATGTCGAGAGTGCGCGCTCAAGGTCCCACGATGGATCGATTCGGTCGGGTTCGTCTTTGGAAATGCACGCGTGTTTAAATTTTTCCGGAGACATGTGGTGGGATTCCCAGTACAGGGAGGATAAGAATTCGCCGATGTGATCGACGCGAACCTCTTTGCCCACGAGGAGCGGCTCGAAATCGCGAATGATATCTTTTGGTTCATGCCTGCTGGCGAAGATGTTCGTGTACACGAAATCAGTGCGCATTTCATCAATCTTCACGAGCCCGGATGGAAGCACGTAGTAAAAGTGCCAACCCGGGAGTGCATCGAACATGTCTTCGATTCGAAGTTCATTCTTTCGGTAAATGTTATCGTACTCGAACTGCACCATGTCGACCGTGACGTCTTCGCCAATTCCTCGCAGAACGCCGATGTCGTGACCATCGGTATCAATCTTCAGGAAGTGTATGCGAGAGATGCCCCTCACTTTGCAGTACCTACTGAGACTGTTTTCTCCGGCGTCCACTGCCGTGACGTTGACGTGTACGTTATCGCCGGAGTAATCGACGACGCGGGAATACATCGTCTGACCGTACGTACCACGCCATTCGGGCCCAGACGGTTTGAATTCGGGGTCGAACAGGTGCAGTTGCATCCCGGACCGGATTTCCGATGGGAAACAGCTACCAGTCGCACCCACATCGAAAATGTGGGCATCCGATGGTGCATTTTTGACGATGGAACGCAGGAGCGACATCTCCCCATTGACTGTGTGGTTACAACAAATACGATAGTGAAAATATGGGAGATTGTACTTGTGTTCGTCGTCGCTCACGGTGATCCATGTATCGAGAGGCAACTCTTCCATCACGCCGGTGTTTCCTAAACGTGGGTGCTCGTCTCTAAATACCATGCATCGCGCGTCGTCTCTAACATTCGGCGAACCCGCACGTTCCACGATTGCTCTGAGAATTTATACATCTCACAGAAATTGTCACGCACGTTCGCCGTCGTGTAGACGTGATCATCTTCCCGCCAGCACGACACGGGATCCTGAATGGTCTCGCGTAAAGTTTTACCGTCTCTGCCCGTGTAGTACACGGGCTCCGAAACTGACTCCAGCTCGAGTCGCGCGTTCAACCGCACCGCGTGCGTCAGGTGAAGGAAGCCAGGTCGCACGGACGGGTCTATGGGGAGTCTCGAGTGGGCGAACCCGACGTATCCGCCGTCCGGTGTCGGTAACAGGTTCGATCCACCACGCAGGAACGTTTTGCTCGTGTCGAACGGGAGTTCGCCGCGAATGACGGTACATTTCCCCGTCGATGGTTCACAGTGTAGCAGAATGATGGGTTCGTAGTTGTACACGAACATGAGTTTGCCCTTGTACTCGAAGGGTGCCCAGTTTTTCTCGATGACGTTCGCACCGGTCAGGGACAGTGGCACGGCACTTCGCTCACCGTCGCGAAGGAGCCAAATGCACTTGTATTGGTTGGGAAACGGTGAGTCGCCGATGAAGACGACGTACAGATCACCATTGACCGTCACGAGCCTCGGGTCCTCGGCGCGGACGTCGGCGCCCATTTTCTGGGCATCGCCGCGGCTATTCCATTCGCGATCGAAAGTCTCTCGCATCATGCATATGACACCTTCGACGCACACTCGGACGTACGTTATGTATCCATCGCGCGTCGGGTGCACGGCGCGAAACATGGAGTACGTGCGACCTTCCCACGATTTACCGTCGTGGACGGGTTGGATTGGCGTCAGGTCTCGGACGAAAGTGAACATGCGTTATTTTTTATTAAACCTGAGTGTACTTATTCCTCTAGGGTGTCGTAAAAAGCATTTTGTGCATCTTGGCGAGTGACAGATTTCACGTGCCAGAGCGCCGTGGCAGGGTTGGATTCGAGCACGTGCACCTCGGCCCCCGTCAGCTTTTCGTGAACTTTACCGCTCCAATGAATGGAACCGTCGTTTTTGTAGTAGCGCATTTGGTAATCGGGCCAGTTGATGAATCCCGCCTCGTTCACCCTGAAATTGTGTTTCTGGAGGAACTTTGCCGTGTGCCCGGGCAAAATGTTAATGCGTGGCACGCAGAGAATGCTTTGATCAAACTGCCGAATGTTTTTTATGAGCGTCTCTTGCGGGATTTCGTCGGCGTCGATCATGAAGATGTAATCGCCCTTACAGAGCGACGCGTGAAAGTTTCGATGCGCCGAAAAATCCCCGTCGTGTTCGCGCTCGGCCGTTGAGATAAAGTCCGCGAACGTGGCGAGCACTTCGCGAACGCTCGGAGTCACCTTACCTGAATCGACGAGGACGTGGATGTCATCTTCATCGCTCTTGTTCTCGATCAAAAACTTTAAGAGGTCGCGGAGTTCTCTTGATTCATCACAGACTTCAACGGCGTACGTGATGGCCACCATCTTTCTTGCTCATTTTACGTCGCGAATCCTCTTTAAGCTTGAGTAAATGTACGAGCGCTTCGATCGCGATTCGTTCTTCTTTAGAGTAACCCGCAAGGAGGCGCCTATCGCGCGACATCACGACTTTGTTCACCCTCGGTCAGCGCTTCTAAGCCCTGCATGATGCGCGAAATCGCGAAGATGTTCACGAATGCACTCGCGACTAAAACACCCACGCGAATCGCATCATGCGTTTTCCTAAAGTCACCCGTACACACGGCGATGGCGACGCTCGGCACTATGTACACGCAGTGTATCGCTATGAGTATGATACTCACATCAACTCTCACGACGACAGCGTATAATCCCACGGATGCGAAAACGGCATCCAGGAGTCGTTGAACGCTTGGGTCTGACATGAGCAGAGTCAATTGAAACGCCAGTAGGAACATGCACGCGTACACGACGCAGTGCACGCCGAAGACGGGAACAGGGGTCGAGTCGTCGGGGACCGGTCCCACACACGACACCGGGGCGCGACTCTCATCGAATCCTATCCTCGGCGCGGCGTCGGGATCGGGGTCTAAGACGACGACGTATCGAGCCATACATGTAAAAGATACGATGCAAACCTTTAAGTTACAAAACTACTCGTTTCTCGTGTCCGACAACGAGGTCCGGGATGACGACGATTGATATCCCGACCTTTTGCAGGTTTTTACAAAAAGCCACGTCCTCCGAACAGATATCGACCATGCCGTCGATACGCTGGAGGTCCGCGTGAAAGTATGGATAGCGCAGGGAATCGAACACCCTCGAGCGCATCGCGAAGAATCCCATGCCTGCATACGAAACCGTAAACGGGTGGCGCTTCTCGAGAAGGGCATCTTCCGTGAGGAATTGAAAGGTGCCGTTCTTTGAGAAGTATTCCTCGTCCCAGTTTTCAACCACGGCGTACGCCGTCCCGCACGCCATCCTATATAACCCCGACGCGACGGGGTGGTCGGTGAGGCACTTCTCGATTAGCGTTCTCACCTGCGAGTGATGAAACGCGATGTCGGAATCGATCGTCACCCAGACGTCGAACTTTTTACCGTTAAAAGGCCGTTGCCCAGGTCCGCGTTTTACATCTAGACCAAGGGTCTTCATGCGCGCGAACGAGACGAAACTGCTCACGCCCGTGCTCACGAAAACATCGTAGTCACGCTTCAGCTCGATGATCGTCTCGGTGAAAGAAATCAAGAACCTCGACGAAAACGAGTCCCCGGGCGTGCTCACGATGACGACAGGTCGCATACTTCCCTGGTATGCACCGGTGTCTCTAAGACGCGTATAAAGTACGCAGGCAGTTCATGACATCCAAGTACACGGCATTCGGAATGAACTCTTTCGCGTCAAAAATAATTTGAGAAATCTTGCGGGCAGCATCTCGCCCACGGCGGTCGCTCGCGTAATACTCCCCCAACATGTAGGTATCCACATCTGAAAAATCAACACCGTGAAACCTCTCGAGGTAATCAAAAGAGTCCTCGCCCAGGTGTATTTGGATCTCGTGGGGTAATCGTTTCGCGTACCACTCCACGACGTCCGCTAAGTCTAGTTCTATAGCGTCGTCCAAATTTCTCCAGTGCTCGAATTCGAAATCCTCGGACAACATCCAATCGAGCGCCGGTAAGTTGCGCATCATGACAGCGAGCGACGTCATGTACATCTCGTCGAACGCGCCGTAGCCTTCGGTGTCGCGAATACATTTGAGAACGTCGACCGATTTATTAGGTTCACACAGGGAAACGGCGACGCACTCGGGATTCTTAGCCGTACCGATCACGAATGTATCGGGTAGCATCATCTCTTCGCGCCATTCGGCTATGGCCTTCGCGTGCGTATCGATGGCGACGAGTTCGACCGAGTGTCTTCGCAAGGCCTCGACGTCGCCCTTAGAACAGAGTTCGAGGACGTGGTCACGGGTATTCATCACTATTAATTATTGATTACACATCGCGCGATGCTTCTAAGTGTTCACTTGGTTTCGATTTGAGCATGTGGTCAGCGAATTCGAGGGCATCGTCGCTCGTCGCGTCGGGAAACATTTTACAGAACGCGCGCATCGCGGACCCGATGCCCGGAATATTTTCGTATTTCGGGAAGAATCCAGAAACAATGAACTCAGGGTCTAAACGCCCGTCGGGGAACCACTCAACAAAAGTTCCAGATTTTGTCCAAGGCATTTACATTACATCATGTCAAGTCTCTAAACCTTGAGTTTATGGTAGTGTTCTTTGACCTCGGGCGCGAGACCGAGTTCAGTGAAGTTTGGCGTCCATGGATGCTTGGGGTATTCTTTGAGCGCCACATGCGCGCGGTTGAAATGCCCGTGCATGTCGGGGGCCGATCTCCGGGAATACATCGTGTACTGTATAGCAGTATCCACGGCGTAGGCCTTCCTGTGATGATTCACAAGCCAAACGATTTTGCGAATCGCATCGCGACTGGTCTGTCGCAGGCACGCGTCATTGAGCGTCGTTTTGTTGCGGTTTGGCCCGCGACCACCCGGAAGCTCTTCGCCATCCAGGTACGTCGAATAGCACAGGAATGCCCGGTGAACGTCCCCGTGAAAATCGTCTTCGAGAAGTCGCTTCGCCTTGGCGCGAACGGCTTCCAAATCGTTAAGTTCGATGTTCGACTCGCGAAGTGAAGTCGTGTACTGTTCGATCGTCGACTTTTTGTAGCCCCGCTCGCGGAGCGCGTCGACGAATCCCCTGAAAAGCGTGTGCGTGGTGACGACCATGGTCGTCTCGTTTTTCTACAGTATCATCCGGGCTTTCCTTTAAGCACGCATTCAATTTTGTCGGCGAGTAATTCAGAGAAAACGACTGGAATCGTGTTTCCCAGGTGTTTCCACGCGGTCGTCGAACACTCTGACAGATGGAATCCATCGGGGAACCCTTGAAGCTTTTTTGCCTCTTCGAGCGTGAGTCTGTGCACGTCCCCGTCGACCATGTACCCGTCCCAATTCTGTTTTGACGCTATCGGCGATCGCCTCCCGCCACATCGTATCGTGTACGCGTACTTCTTTTCGTAATTCCTTCCCAGGAATTCACGCATGGTGACGTTTCGATTCTCTCTATGAGAAAAGTCCAGAATAGTTTCCGCGTCGCACGCGATGTCATTCCGCACGCATAGCATGAGCACGCGTCGTCGCATTTGCGGGAGACCGTAATCCGACGCCTTCGCGATCGTGTGGTGCACCGAGTACCCCGCACCCTCGATAGCACCAACGATGGTTCGGAACGTTCGACCTTCGTCGTGCGTGAGCAATCCCGGCACATTTTCGAGTGCCAGGATTTTAGGTTTGCGCGCGCGCACGAATCTAATGATCTCGAGAAATAGGACACCACGGCTATCCTGAAATCCCATGTGTTTTCCCGCGTGTGAAAACGCTTGACACGGAAACCCCGCGCAAAGGATGTCGTGTTCGGGGATGTCGTCGTCCTTGATGTTGTATATGTCACCGCGCGGGGTCACGCCGTGATTCGCTCGGTAGATGGCGTGCGTCGATTCGTCTATGTCGCTCGCGAGCACGCACTGCCAACCTTTTGCGGCGAATGCCTGGTGAAACGAGCCGAGTCCGCAGAAAAGATCGATAAACTTCATCTCGTGTATTACATGTTTTTGTAAGGATTTCTCTAAGACGCAACTTCATGTCTGACCCTCTCTCGATTCACGAGGTGCAATTGCTCGACGTCGGCTTTGTTTTGACCCACGTACGGGACGGCGTAGCCTTCGTCGCACATCCACTTATTCACGTTCGTCTCGACGCCATCTTCGATGACCCAGATTTCAGCGAGGACGCGCCCAAACTTGCCGCGGGAATCGGCTTCGGGGCATCGTAGTTCGAGCTCGATGTCGTCTTTTTCAGATTCGACGGCCTTGAGACACCACTGCTTAAGTTTTCTTTTGGCGAGTAGACCAAATTTCTTCTCCTCCTGGTCACGGGTTCGACTCTCTGGGGTGTCGATGCCCAACAGGCGCACGCGTTGACGAGTACACACGTCAAAGCCCAAGTCAATAACAACATCGACGGTGTCGCCATCGACGATTTTTTCGATGGCGGAGACGCGGTACTTAAAGTTGCAGGGAGATTGAGTGTACATTCCTCTCCTTTGTTATTTCAGGCTACACTTCTCTAAGACGTCACATGAGACCGGTGTACGGACCCGCGATGTAGAACACGTTCTTGAACCCGAGACCTTCAAGTTTTTCGGCGGCGTAACGCGCCCGCTGTCCGGAATTACAGTACGCGAGAATGCCCCCGTCGCGCGGTAAATTCTTCGTCGACGCTCGACTGATGGTTCCGATTGGGATGTGAATCGCCCCTGGGTAGTGACCAGCCTTAAATTCGGACGAAGTGCGCACGTCGATGACGCGCGAAATCGTTCCCGCGCGAATCATGGCTTTCGCACGTTTCGCGCTGATTAGGTTCGGGCCCGTGAGCGTGTACGTGAGCGCCGCCGCTATGATTCCAACAAAAATAGAGAAGTACATTTGTAATTTACAGCAGATTTTATGTACGACCGGACGTCGTGCAAGTTGCGGCGTCCCATTGCGACTTGTGGAGGCGGTAAAAGCGATCCATAAACTCTGCTCGTTTACCATCTAAACACTCCCTAAAATCACTGTAAGGCGACCAGCACATGCTCGGACGACGAGACACGCTGTCCAACACGTACTCGAGGGCCGCCCAGTGGAGCCCTTCGATGCAACCTATCACGGAGGCCGCGCCGTGCACGACGCCCACTTCTTCAAGTCTCCGTAACGTTTTCACGTCACCGCGTAGGGCCGCTTTGAAACACACCTCGTCTATCACATCGTCGGCCTCCACCATAGCCGTTTTCTACCATTTTTACCCGTACCTCTAAGCACTACAGGACACCATTAGAGATAAACTCGCAATTACTTTAAGGGATGTTGGCATACGTCTCGGATTCGGGCATTCATATACGCGTGGGTACGAACGCGAAGGAAAACGACGCGCTCCGCGACGAATCGAATCCCGCACACTTTTGGTTTCACGTCGCGGAGCGCCCGGGCGCGCACGTCGTCGCGGAAACGACCGAACTGGATCGTGTCACGAAAAGAGACGCGGCAGTTCTCGCGGTATACCATAGCAAAGTTGAAAAGACGCAGAAAATGACCGTCGTCGATGTGTGTCGACTCTCTCAGGTTTCTTCCAAAGCAAAGGGGCCACACGGGCTCGTCAGTCTCCACGGGTCCGACATCAACGAGTTATGCGTTTTTCAAAACAAGGCCACTGAAAAGGCACGTTTAGCACGGCTTTTAATAACAAAATCTACCGTCACTCGCTACTGTTGATGTTCATCCATTCGCGCTGGTACCTCTCGAATGTCCTATGACAAGGCGCGCACTGCGGGGCGATGGGCTCGGTCTCGTGCAAACGAAGGTACTCGGTTGCGATTTCACCGAGTGTCGCGCGGCCGCGGTGTTTAAAAGCATCGACAGCTCGAGAGATGAGTTCGGGTCGCGTCGCCCCGATGTGCGACCTCGTCAAGCGCGCGCGTTGATCGCCACACGTGATGCAACACTCGGTCTCGTCGAAATGAATGAGTCGATGGACGAGATTCGCGAACGAACCGAATTGCAAGTGGCGCTTGAAATCGTCGCGGCGCTCTTTCGTATCTATGACGACGACGGCTTCGCTCGTGAGCTCGCGCTCAGCGGCGTTCAAGCGCTTCTTGGTAGACACGTTGTGCAAAATGGTGCCAATTTTCTTCCGACACGCGTCCTCATGAATCGCCATGACGGCGGGCTCGCGATTTAAGATGTCATAGACGTTCGACACCGTCGACATACCTTCCGAATCATATTATCTGTTCTCTAGGGCGTATACAGATAAGATTTCCTTAACCACATCCGAACGCATGATGTCGGAGTGGTCCATCTCCACGATTTCGACGTTGACTAGATCGAGTCCACGCGTGCGGTCCAAAAAATCGGCGAGACCGTTATCTGGACCGACGTCCGATTGGTTCAGGTCGCCGGTGACCACGAGTTTACACCCCGGTCCGATGCGCGTGAGAAGCAATTGCATCTGACTTTTCGTCGAATTCTGCATCTCGTCTGCTAAGATGAATGTGTTGTCCTGAAACGTGCGCCCGCGCAAGAATCCGAGTGGTTCGGTTCGGACGACGCGGTTCATGTGGGCGTGCGACATGTACCGCTCGAACACGTCATACATCGGACGCGTCCACGGGGCGAGTTTCGTATCAGAATCCCCGGGAAGGTATCCGAGGTCTTCGTCAGCTGCGACCGTTGGGCGAGTCAGAGCGATCTTACCGTACCGCATGGCTTCGTGACACGCCAGGAGAGTCTTACCCGTCCCCGCAGGTGCGTTCACGACGATGATGGGTTTGGTGGATTGAAGAGCCAGCATATATTTACACTGACCGGCTGTACTAGGGAGTATGTACATAAAATGGATGCTCAAAATATTTTCGGCGTTTATTACACAACAACATGCTCAACGTCAAACTCAACGCTAAGACTACGATTATCGTCGCCATCATTGCGGTCGCGTACATCTACCGCGAGCGCATCGAGGCCGAGGTGAAGAAGCGCATCGGTCGTTCCGAAGAGGAAT
>Ga0255754_10000553_pt1 | contig 29533 bp, 14 predicted proteins | sample 101ome_22_FD_179954 | JGI IMG/M metagenome (GOLD analysis project Ga0255754, IMG submission 179954) | Coastal salt marsh microbial communities from the Groves Creek Marsh, Skidaway Island, Georgia - 101412BT metaG (version 2) | ecosystem: Environmental > Aquatic > Marine > Intertidal zone >... | reverse complement strand
ACAACAGCAACAATATTCTTGCCAATGTCATGCACGTCACCCTTGACGGTCGCAATCAAGAAAGTACCAGCAGTGGTGGCCTCCGTGCTACCGCTCGCCGCCTTCTCAGCATCCATGAACGGAATGAGATGACCGACAGCCTTCTTCATCACACGAGCAGACTTGATAACTTGCGGCAAGAACATCTTACCAGCACCGAACAAGTCACCAACGACATTCATACCATCCATGAGCGGACCTTCGATGATTTCCAAGCAAGTGGGATACTTGCCGCATGTGCGGCATTCCTCAGTGTCCGCGATGCAGAACTCATCGATACCCTTAATCAAGGCGTATTCAAGTCGCTTTTCAGCCGGTTCATTTCTCCATTCCTTGCCGCTACCAGCCTTCTTGGTAGCCACCCCTCCCGCAGCTCCCTTCTTCCGCAAGTTGCACGGGGTAGACTTCGGGTCAAGAGTCGCCGCGAATTCAAGCATGCGCTCCGTGGCATTTGTGCATCTGTTCAGGAGGACATCCTCCACGTACTCAAGAAGCTCCTTGTCAATCTTCTCGTACTTGTCTTCTTCAACCTGAGCAGCGTTCACGATACCCATGTCCATGCCAGCCTTGCACGCGTGGTACAAGAAGGCGCTGTGGAAGGCACGGCGCACCGGCTCGTTGCCACGGAAGGAGAAGGCCAAGTTGGAGACACCACCGCTGATCTTGGCGCCCGGGCAGAGTCTCTTGATCTCACGGGTCGCGTTGATGAAGTCCACGGCGTAGTTGTTGTGTTCTTCCATGCCGGTACCGATGGTGAGAATGTTCGGATCGAAGATAATGTCTTGCGGGTTGAAGCCAACTTCCTCAACCAAGAGCTTGTAGGCGCGGCAGCAAATGCGCACCTTCTCAGCCTCAGTCGCGGCTTGACCTTCTTCGTCGAACGCCATCACAACGACGGCAGCACCGTGTCTCTTGACGACCGCGGCGTGCTCCAAGAACTCCTTCTCACCACCCTTGAGGGAGATCGAGTTCATGATGCACTTGCCTTGGCTGCACTTCAAGCCAGCCTCAACGACGTGAAACTTGGAGGAGTCAATCATGAACGGAACCTTGGCGGCATCCGGTTCAGAAACCAACAAGTTGACAAAGCGAGTCATAGCACCTTCACCATCGATAAGACCGTCGTCCATGTTGATGTCAATCACGTGGGCACCGTTCTCAACTTGCTTGAGGGCAATCGCAAGAGCCTTCTCAAAGTCGCCGTCAACAATCGCCTTCTTGAAGATGGTAGAACCCGCGACGTTACAACGCTCGCCGAGGTTGATGAACGTCTTGCGGTAGTTCTTCTCATCAGGCTGGTAGTTGAACGGTTCAAGACCAGAGATGCGCATGATGCTCGGGACATCATGCCTCTTGCGCGGGGTGTACGGCGCCACCATCTGGGCGAGCGATGCGATGTGCTCATCTGTGGTACCGCAGCAACCGCCAATACCGTTCAAGAGGCCCTTTTCAAGGAACACACGGCAGTCTTCAGCCATTTCCGGACCCTTTTGATCGTAACCACCCATCGCGTTCGGTAAACCAGCGTTCGGGTAAGCGAACACATAGCAATCAGCGCACTTGCTCAAGTTTTCGATGTATGGGACCATGTCCTTGGCACCGAGAGCGCAGTTCAAGCCAACAGCCAACGGCTTGGCGTGGGATACGGAGTTCCAGAACGCCTCGTTGGTCTGGCCGGACAAAGTGCGGCCAGAGTTGTCAACGATAGTACCGGAGATGAACAACGGAATGCGTTCACCGCTCTTTTCAAAGAACTTTTCAATCGCAAAAATGGCAGCCTTGGCGTTGAGCGTATCGAAGATGGTTTCCACCAAAAGCAAGTCGACACCACCCTCGACGAGCGCTTCGATTTGCTCATAGTACGCATCGACAATCTCATCGAACGTGCACGCGCGGAAAGCCGGGTTCTCGACGGACGGAGACACCGAAAGGGTGCGGTTCGTCGGACCAATGGCACCAGCGGCGAAACGTGGCTTGGACGGGTTCTGCTTGGTAAATTTGACGCAAGCTTCCTTGGCCAAGCGAGCAGCTGCCAAGTTCATGTCGCGCACTTCTTCCTTCTTGTCGAGTTCGTAGTCCGCTTGGGCAATCATCGTCGAGGAGAACGTGTTCGTCTCGAGGATGTCAGCGCCAGCGGCGAGGTACGCTTCATGAATCTCGCGGATCACATCCGGCTTGGTGAGAACCAAAATATCGTTGTTACCCTTGAGGTCGTGCGTGTGGTTCTTGTACCGCTCGCCGCGGAAGTCGTCTTCCGTAAGCTTGTACTTTTGCACAGCCGTACCCATGGCGCCATCAATCACCATAACGCGCTTTTCCATGATGTCTTCGATGGTCTTGAACGCGGCAGTCTTCTTCAACGGGTCAACCCACTTCTTGTACGTCGGAACGGGAGGAAGCTCGGAAGCAGGTCGCGGCGCAATCTTGTTCTCGCTAGAGTAGTTCTGCTTTGGAGTAGCTTCGAACTTCGGTTCCTCGCCGAGCTTGCGGAGAGCGCACGGCTTGGACTTCGGGTCAAGAGTCGCCGCGAATTCAAGCATGCGCTCAGTCGCATCCGGACGACGGTTCATGAGAACATCCTCCACGTACTCAAGAAGCTCCTTGTCAATCTTCTCGTACTTGTCTTCTTCAACCTGAGCAGCGTTCACGATACCCATGTCCATGCCAGCCTTGCACGCGTGGTACAAGAAGGCGCTGTGGAAGGCACGGCGCACCGGCTCGTTGCCACGGAAGGAGAAGGCCAAGTTGGAGACACCACCGCTGATCTTGGCGCCCGGGCAGAGTCTCTTGATCTCACGGGTCGCGTTGATGAAGTCCACGGCGTAGTTGTTGTGTTCTTCCATGCCGGTACCGATGGTGAGAATGTTCGGATCGAAGATAATGTCTTGCGGGTTGAAGCCAACTTCCTCAACCAAGAGCTTGTAGGCGCGGCAGCAAATGCGCACCTTCTCAGCCTCAGTCGCGGCTTGACCTTCTTCGTCGAACGCCATCACAACGACGGCAGCACCGTGTCTCTTGACGACCGCGGCGTGCTCCAAGAACTCCTTCTCACCACCCTTGAGGGAGATCGAGTTCATGATGCACTTGCCTTGGCTGCACTTCAAGCCAGCCTCAACGACGTGAAACTTGGAGGAGTCAATCATGAACGGAACCTTGGCGGCATCCGGTTCAGAAACCAACAAGTTGACAAAGCGAGTCATAGCACCTTCACCATCGATAAGACCGTCGTCCATGTTGATGTCAATCACGTGGGCACCGTTCTCAACTTGCTTGAGGGCAATCGCAAGAGCCTTCTCAAAGTCGCCGTCAACAATCGCCTTCTTGAAGATGGTAGAACCCGCGACGTTACAACGCTCGCCGAGGTTGATGAACGTCTTGCGGTAGTTCTTCTCATCAGGCTGGTAGTTGAACGGTTCAAGACCAGAGATGCGCATGATGCTCGGGACATCATGCCTCTTGCGCGGGGTGTACGGCGCCACCATCTGGGCGAGCGATGCGATGTGCTCATCTGTGGTACCGCAGCAACCGCCAATACCGTTCAAGAGGCCCTTTTCAAGGAACACACGGCAGTCTTCAGCCATTTCCGGACCCTTTTGATCGTAACCACCCATCGCGTTCGGTAAACCAGCGTTCGGGTAAGCGAACACATAGCAATCAGCGCACTTGCTCAAGTTTTCGATGTATGGGACCATGTCCTTGGCACCGAGAGCGCAGTTCAAGCCAACAGCCAACGGCTTGGCGTGGGATACGGAGTTCCAGAACGCCTCGTTGGTCTGGCCGGACAAAGTGCGGCCAGAGTTGTCAACGATAGTACCGGAGATGAACAACGGAATGCGTTCACCGCTCTTTTCAAAGAACTTTTCAATCGCAAAAATGGCAGCCTTGGCGTTGAGCGTATCGAAGATGGTTTCCACCAAAAGCAAGTCGACACCACCCTCGACGAGCGCTTCGATTTGCTCATAGTACGCATCGACAATCTCATCGAACGTGCACGCGCGGAAAGCCGGGTTCTCGACGGACGGAGACACCGAAAGGGTGCGGTTCGTCGGACCAATGGCACCAGCGGCGAAACGTGGCTTGGACGGGTTCTGCTTGGTAAATTTGACGCAAGCTTCCTTGGCCAAGCGAGCAGCTGCCAAGTTCATGTCGCGCACTTCTTCCTTCTTGTCGAGTTCGTAGTCCGCTTGGGCAATCATCGTCGAGGAGAACGTGTTCGTCTCGAGGATGTCAGCGCCAGCGGCGAGGTACGCTTCATGAATCTCGCGGATCACATCCGGCTTGGTGAGAACCAAAATATCGTTGTTACCCTTGAGGTCGTGCGTGTGGTTCTTGTACCGCTCGCCGCGGAAGTCGTCTTCCGTAAGCTTGTACTTTTGCACAGCCGTACCCATGGCGCCATCAATCACCATAACGCGCTTTTCCATGATGTCTTCGATGGTCTTGAACGCGGCAGTCTTCTTCAACGGGTCAACCCACTTCTTGTACGTCGGAACCTTGGGCTTGTTCGCCTTCGGCTTCACCGCCGGGTACAAGTCGTAATACCCCGGCTTGTCACCGTACCTCTTCGGTTCCTCCATCTCCTCGACATCCATGCGTTCGAGCGCAAACGAGCCCGCGATCGCCAGCGGCAACACGATCGGCGTCGCCACGACGACTAACGCCGCCAACAGCGCGAACAACGGCCAGAAGATGAGCACCATTAACGCTCCCTTCTTTCCATCCTCTCGGGCGACGTTGTACCATCTCGCGTACGCCCCACGGACCGCCGGCGAGGCGAGCACGCGACGCACACCCATCGCGTTCCCTTTCGCGAGCTAATCCGAAACCTCCTCGTTCCCGCGACGCGAGCTCTCACGCGTTTCCTACCGCAGTTCCGTCGGGAATCCGGGCGAGAAGTTTCGATAAGAATCCACTCGCGCGGTTCCGCCGTCGCGCGGCGTCGGGATCTGCCCGCTCGCGCGTCGGCGGCGTCGCGGACGTCGTCGTCCGGACGCTCGCGCTGGATCGAACCTACTCGCGGAACGGCCCGGGGTTTAAAAGGATCGCATTAAAAAGTCTCAGAGTACGAGATAAACGCAGAGTTGTGTGGATGATAAAGAAAAGCCTCGCGGCGGCGGGAATCTCTGCGGATAAAATGGATAATGTATGGGGAACGGACGTAGCACGGATGACAACTCGATCGATTTGAAATTGACAACGAGGAAACTGAACAGACTCTGGTTTGGTTTGTTGGCTGTCTCGAGCCGACCGCGAACGATCGGGGAAACGAAGCGAAACGATTAAGCCTTGGCGTGTTGTTGCCTCTGTTGCGTCGCGCCAAATTCGTACCCGCGGCCCATCTTTGGTGAACTCGCGAGCTTGTCGCGACGCTTGCGTTGAAAGGCGAATTGCCGTTCGCGGAAAATTTGAGGAATGTCCTTGCCGGTGGCTTGCATTTCCTTTTTGTAAGATTCTAAAACCACTCGGACGTCTTGGACGTTGAGCCTGACGATAGACTCGAGGAATGGCATGAGATCGAGGAGGGCGGTGTCCTTGGATCCGTCCTCAAAGGTCCAAGCTTTGATTGGGATGACGTTGGCGCTGTGAAGCTCGGCGCTTCTCGGCTTGCTGCTAATGTACAATATCTGCCCCATGTCTCGATTGAGCTTGCTCAGATCCCGAATATATTCACCATTCTTGTATTGAGCCGATTCTCTATACAATCTATGCGTGACGTATCTATTCGGATCCAAGCGCTCGATGATGGGGTCTCCGTACGTCATCAACTGGTCGGTGAAGATGACCATTTCGTAAAACTGCGACATGTGTTTAAGAAATCCATCAACTCCAGGACGCTTAAACACCCTCCAACCGCGCTCTCGCTTCCAATTCGAGTTGATGAGGGTATCATCCAAGTCCAAAACTAGCGTGTGCGGGATATACTCCGCCTGGGGCGGATGGTCTGGCAACAACCTATCGCTGATCGGGTCCAAATAGTTGTGCGACTGATCATCCATCCACCGCCTCAGCGCCAACAATTGCTCTACAAACCCTCCGTAGGGTCCTTCCAACGGCGTCCCTCTAAAAACCCCAGGCACATGCTCCTTCTTCTCCACTCTCTCCGCCAGTTCCTCCGTTGTCGACGCGTACGTCGACGCTCCGATGACGCACCCCACCGCCGTTCCCACCACCAACGCCGCCGTTCCCAACCCGTCAGAAATCTTCGACGCCGTCGTCTGCGCCTTGGTCTTCTCCGCCGCGTCGTCCGTAAACCTCCGTCTCCACCCTTCGCTCGCTCTCGCGCCCACCCGCGTCGTCGTTGTCGACGCCGTCGTTCTCACGCTCGCAACCACACCAGCCGCCGAGACCAACAACGCGCGTCGCATCATGATTCGTTCCTACGTTCCTTTCGCCCCCGGTTTCCCGCGCGTCACCCGACGACGACGACCGCGACGATGCGCGTTCAAGTCACCGACTTTTGAACCGACCGACCCCGACTCGTTCGGTTCGATGGACGCGGCGCGGCTCTTCCTGACGCGCGCGCTGGTTTGGATTGCCTGGCTGGCTGGATTGGTTTTGGTTGACCCACTACCCAAAACGAAGGTTCACGACTCGTCAAAACGGACACTAAAAATCAACTCTTCGACTGAATTTCCGTCAAAACGAACCTCGCGCGCGTCGCGGTCGTCCGCCCGTCGCGTTCCTTCGTCGTCGTCGTCGTCGCGATGGGTAATTCGCAGAATAAAGGATCGAGAGGAAGCTCTGGGACGTCCACGCCCGAGACGCGGGCGTCGCGACGGTCGAGGGACGGCGGTGGGGTTGGTCAGGGGCGAGGCGGTGGTGGTTCGAGAGGACGCAGTGGGGACCGCGACTCGGCCGGCGGTGCGGGTGAAGGGTGGAACGGCGGCGACGGGAGTGGGTTATCGTACGGGTGCGTGACGAAGCGTGGGATGGGTGGTATCGTTGGGAATGTTGACGATGGCGCGCGCTTTTGGATGGGTTTGGGTGGATTGGCTGGGTGAATGCGCGAGGGGCGTCGCGCGGCTGACGAGGATCGCGTTCGAGAACTCGAAGACTGACGGCTCGGTTTAATCGTTGTTTTGCGCGACGCAGGCCTCAAACGCCGACGGTACCGATTCCTGGGGCTGATGAGAGGGGTGGGGCGATGGCGTACCCGGCGTGGGCGACGACGGAACCGGCGCTCGTGCCGGTGGCGATCAACTGTGCGTGCGAGCGAACGACACGGAGCGTTTTTCTTAAAGCGAGTGAGACGACAACCGCGATGATGACAACGCGGTGATCGACGGATGGATGGACTAACGGATGTACTTCGTGACGCTTGATTTTGTTTGCGATTTCACAGGGACGCAAGGCGGGAACAGCGTCGAAGTCGAGGGTAGCTTTGACAACTGGCAGTCGCGCCAGACGTTGCACCGAAGCGGGAACAGAGAGTTTGCGATTGTGATGTCGCTGAGGCCTGGCGTGTATCAATACAAGTTTATAGTCGACGGTCAGTGGAAATACGCGCCAGATCAACCGGCGATGTATGATGAGATGGGTAACGTGAATAACGTTCTCGAGGTGCAAGAGTACGTGCCAGAGATTTTAGATAGCCTTGACGCCTTCACTGCACCAGCTTCTCCGCCTTCGAGCTACGATTGCGCGCCCTTCAGCTCGGACGACTTCGCCAAAGATCCGCCTCCGTTACCACCTCAGCTTCACATGACGTTGCTAAACATGCCAATGGTCCCGGACGCTCCGAATCTGCTGCCGCGACCGCAGCACGTCGTGTTGAATCACACGTACTGCGATGGGAGCAAGGCGAAGAGTGGAGTTCAAGTGTTGGGTACGACGCATCGCTATCGTTCAAAGTACATTACCGTAGTCTTCTTAAAGGCAATCCCGAAGCAGCAAAATTGATCAATCGTTCAATTGTAATGTAAAATCTAGTTTCTCTACGTGCATTCGCTTGAGCAAGCGCGTTCGCACTCTGATTTCCACTCGTAATCAGCGGACTCACCCGCGCACCGCCAACCGAGCTTCGCATCCGCTCCCTCTCGGAAAAATGCGTGCTCAAGGGCTCTGTCCGCGCTAGGTCGATCATTTGGATCCCAGGAGAGTAGCTTACGCACGAAACGAAGGTCCCAGACGGATTCAAAGCCGATACCCAAGGGGTCGCGTTCCTTGAAACTTTGCATCAACGCCGTTTCAGTGCAATCCCACGAGAGCAAAGGTGCGACTTGAGTGTCCGGGGGTATGATGCAGAGCTCGAGCATGGCGCGTAAGCGATAGGCGACGGCTCGAGCCTTTGGATGCACGTCCCGCATCTCTCGCTCGAGAGCTAATCGCGTCTTGCGTGAAATCTGCGCAAACGCCTTTGGAGATCCCAAGACGAGTAGTTCAGTCGTGAGTACACCAAGAGACCACATGTCATACTTCTTTGTGCGTTCAACGTTGAGACCACCGAATAAAATTTCTGGTGGTGAATATTCTGGCGTTTCTTGCGCCGTGGAAGGGCCCTCCTCGCCGTAGAGATGGTCACGACTGTGTGCGTCTACGGCGCTGCCGAAATCGCCCAACCGAGCCTCAACGATTTCACCGTCGAGTTTGACGAATATGTTTGCGGGTTTGATGTCGCGGTGAATCACACCGAATTTCGCGTGGCAATCGCGAACTGCGGTAAAAGTCTGTTTCAAAATTGTTTTGAGGACACGATTTGCCGGAGCTTGTCGTCTCACATTTCGCCACCACGGGCTCTGCGTCACAATTTGGAGACCAGCCGCGCGATTTGAAACTCCAGGAGCGTATACCAGCCTTTCCAGCGATTCTCCTTCATCTTTAAATACGAGCCAGCGCTCTTGCGTATCCGAAGACATCTTTTCGAATGTATGCACAAATCTCGCCGTGTGCGCTGAAGCGCCACATAGTAACCGTCCGAAGTACACTTCTCTCTCTGCGCTCAACCGCAAGTCCAAACTTATTCCGATCAAGATGCGTTTTAATATAACGCCCGATGAAGTGAAGACATCAGAGGTTGTTTCAGGTGCCGGTACACAATCCCACGCGTGAGTAGACGTCTGAGAAGAGATCTTTGCTCGCCAAACCTCACCAAAGTGCCCTCTGGCGAATTGCTTCGAGTCATCAAAAGCGTCATCTGTGTCAAAGTCGTCCGCAATGTCCACATAAGACGTTATAGCGTTTGAAACATCGCTCTTTTGCTCGGTACCAGGTCCCAACGCGAGTGCAGCGAGAGCACCTTCGATGGCGCTTTGCTCAAAGTAGTTGCCAGATGGAAGCTCATCGTAAGCGTCGTACTGGAATGGAATCTCCGCTGGGACGTATGGACCGGATGACCAAGCAACCATTTGCGTGATTTCGTAAGACGCCACTTGGCTCCCTAAGCCTGGGATTTCAGCCATCAACTCGGACGGCTTGCGCTGGTAACTACTTGAACTAAACGCCCCATCGCTTGATGCCCTGGACATTGCCGCGAGTGCGACATTATCTGTTGACCCAAGCTCAAGAGCGCATTTGAGCGCGCGCTCGATTCTCTCGCGCATTAATTGCGATTTACCTACGAGCTCGACGCGATTCCATGCGTCTGTGGCGTCGTCACTACTTTCAGCACTGGTTTCACCGCCGAGCGCGATGACACTCTCCGCAACAGTTTGTTTGCACGTGTGGTCACCACCAAATACAAAGGTACACGCATCCGACGCGCTCATCTTTTCTGTCACTCCATCCGAAACTAAAATGAGCCCCACATCCGAAGCCTTCCAATGTCTAAATTGCACCTCTGGACTCGCAATGATGCCGAGCTCTTTGTAACTCGCTCCACCAAGCGCTCGAGTCACCAGGAGCTCTCCTTCCACTCGTAACTTTCCTCTAGATTCTACAACACTCACTCCCAACTTCTCTAAACGATCAATCTCACGCCTGTTACCCGTGCCGTGGTCTTCAGTCAATCGCGTGGCTATGAATTCTCCTGATTTTTGTTTCACAGAGCATACGTAAGCTGCCGAGTCACCGACGTGGGCGATGGAATATCCATTCGCATCGCTCGCAGCCACGACTGCTGTTGTGCCTCCGCTCACAGCGGAGCGACAAACCTCATCATCTAGCTGTGCGATCGCCTTTCGCATCCATTCTGGCGTTTCGATACGATCCATCGTTAAACTTGTACTGGAGAATGCGTTGACCAGAGCTCGAGCGGCATTCGTGGAAGCTTCGTCTCCGTCGTGCCCATCGAATAAGCCCATGATGGCAGAGCCACCCCGCGACGGAATGATGGCACAAACATCCTCCTGGGCGCCGCGTCGACCACGGGCGCGTCCACATGCAGACGTGATCGCCGTCGACGCTAATCGTCCGCTAGGTGCTCTCCAGTTGTCGAGCACTCGAAGAGTTCCCACCACGAGCGCGCCAAGGGCGACGATCACGCTCTTGTCGGCGAAATACGCCCAGAACGATCGGTATCCATTGATCCGCTCCGTCGTCCGCGCCTTGTGCGTCATGCGTCTGTCTCGGGTGTCATCGTATGAGGTTGGGCGCGACAGTTAGGAATATGCAACTTTTGAGTTGCCTTCTACCTTCTGCCGCCTATGCGCTGACTACACATTACAGTACAATCTATTTAAGATACAGCTAACTAGCTAGGTGCGAGTTCAGGATCCGTAATCGTCTGTTCTACGACTACTGCACTTGGATCATCGACAGCTTGAGGGTTTGTCGCCTCGCCAGCTTTTATCACGCAGACAATCCCGACAAGTAACAGTGGTCCACCTATTGACGTAAAAACTCCCGGTGGAGACGTCTTGTACGTGAGCCAACCGATGAAAGTCCCGATGACTGGCTCCATCGTCGTCGAGATAGAAACGATGATCGGGGATACGTAGCCTAATGCGAGATTGAAGCCAGTGTGGCCGATGATACCAGAGACAAACGCCAACAGAACAAACCATCCCGCCTTGTCGGAGGTGGACCAGCCGAACACTGGAGTGCGCTCATCGAATATGGCAGCGAAAATGGCGAGGAAGATTGCGGCAAAGAAAGTAACCGGAAGCGCGTAGACACTCGTTGGCATCCAACTTCGTAGAGTACGCCCGCACGCAATGTGAAAAACTATGCTCAGCGCTCCTAAAAATGCGAGAGCATCACCCTTCGCAGTCACTTCAGCGTCTTCACGGATATCGATCAGCGTGATTCCTGCCCCAACGACGCTGGTTAGTACGCCACCAATCTCCAGATAACTTGCTCTGTGAGTCTTGAGAATTGCGTTGCCGATGAGTATCATCACCGGCGACGTCGTGACGAAGAGAAGGGAGTGCGCTAAAGAAGTCAAGTCAAGGGACCAAACCCATGCCGCAAAGTGCACACCGAGAGTCAATCCACTAATAATCAAAATGATCCACGTTTTCCGCTCGCACATCTTACTTCGGTCACTCGATTTCCATCCTCTGAATTCCCAAGCTGCCATCGGTAAGAGAAACAGCGTCGTGAGACTCAACCGCCAGCACGCACGCGAGATCGGTGGCGTGTCTTGGAGTTCGTTTTGTAAAAGAACTCCCGCGAAAGAGATGCCGATCGTGGCGCACACGATCACGACCCAAATCCACCACGGCGGAGCAGCTGCACTCGGTGGCTGACTCATTAAGTAACCTGCGTCAAAAAAGTACCTCGCGGGTCAGCTTCAGACGAGTCACGGGGCGCGAGAGGTTGGGTGAAAACGAAAAGAGAATGTTCGTGGCAAAAAGTAGAGCGCGTGGCGTATTTTGCGCCGCGCACTCGTCGCAAGCCGACGAGCTATTTGATGTAGCCTGGATCATGAGTACGACACCCACGGAAGAGAGTGCAATATAGATACGCCAGGCGAACGACGACTGTGACGTCGCTTTGGATGAGAAAACGCGCGAGCATGGATTGTCGAAAGACTTACCTCAAGGGTTTACGCGGTCGCTCGACGGGCGCCGAGCGCCGGAGGGCGCCACGGGCCGAAGAGTGAAGACTGAGCAGTCAAGGTTTTTCAGTGCTGTATGATACTTTTACAAAAGACAGTGCATGAACGGCAAAGGTTTTACTACGCGTGCGGCTGCGGAGTCAATCAATGACTTAAAAATCTAGGTGGAACTTTCCGCTGGGATGAGGGCACAGACTTCTTCTGAGTAGTCCCAGAGCTTGGCCGCAAGTCGCGGATCTCGGCTCGGCAGGCTGGATTTCGCCGGAGCGCAGTCAGAAAAGTAAGTGCCAGCAGGCAACTTTGGAGAAGTGAGGCAGTACAACGGCGTCGAGGCTGCCTGTTCGACGGTCGATATAACGGTTGACTTGAGAATTCCAGAAAATACCGAACCACCGGGGAAATCGAGGTATCTGTCAACTTCGAGTTCAGTCATACCGGGCGTCACCGCCATGCTGCGCACGGGCGAGCCATTCGTCTTCAATCTCTCGGCAAGAGACCACGCATGTAGGACGTTTGCGAGTTTACTCTGCCCGTACGAGTTGACGGCGGTGTACCCGAACGAGTCGTTGAGATTGGTAAAGTCGATGCCGCGGCTCGGTTTGATAGTGCCTTGCCTGACGCGATATGTGAAATGGTGCAAATGCGAGCTCAAATTCACTACCCGACCCTCTCTGCCAGACGCGGCAGCCGTTCTAATGAGCTCAATCATGAGCAGCGCAGTCAATTTGAAGTGAGCCAAATGATTCACGGCGAAATGCTTCTCAAAACCATCCTCTGTGGTACTGAAAGCTTCCATGCACACGTTTTCTGCGTTCAACAACCCGTCAAGGGCCCAAGCCTTGGCGCAGAACGCCCCGACAAAGCTATCGATGGAAGAAAGCTTTGTGAGATCGCAGTACATCGCCACAAACTCGCCCGTTTCGGCAGTTTTCGCGTCGTCACCCATCTCTTTCCTGATCTCATCCAAGACGAGCTCGCCCGCTTTGACGTCGGCGCACGTGCACACGACTCTCGCGCCCGCCCGATTCAATCTCTTCGCGCACTCGCGCGCGATAGGATCCGTCATCACTCCAGTCACGACGTACGTCCGTCCGCTCAGATCACTCGCGCCCGCGGACGTTCCCGCCGCATCGCCTCTCGAGTTTGTAGATGTTTGATTATCATCACGTTTCAACTCGTCGTCGTCGTCGTCAGCCGCGCGAACCCCCGCCGGGAGGACGTTCCCCGAGCTCAGGTATCCACCACACGCGGTGAGACTCTCGGTCCAACTCCACAGCGACCCCGTCGTCGTCGTGTTCGTCGTCGCCGCTACCATTCCTGTGCGCGTCGTTCAGTGAAGACTGAAAAATGTGATTCTCGTTCCTTCCACTCGAGCTTTTTCCACCGCAGACTGACGCGCGCGGTGGTCGTCGCGCACGTCGTCGTCGTCGTCGGCGGCGGCGGAAGAGATGGGTCCAAACCGCGGCGGCGGACGCCGCACGGGCGGTGGTGGACACCAAGCGGGGCAGAACGCGATGAGCGCGGATAAGCAGAAGAAGGAGAGCGAAAAAGCTGCCAAGAGAGGCTCTCGCGCGGATGCCGCGGCGCGGGCGAAGAAACCGGCGTTTCTCGCGGCGCAGCAAAAAGGGAAATCGGGTCAACGCGGGAAACGAGGTGAAGGCGGGGATGGGACGCGAGCAGATGAGCAGGTGGTGATGAGCGCGAGCGCTCAGGCGATGGTTACGGCGACGCTGCGGCGGCTCGATATCGGTTCATCTGGGAACGCTCGAGCGGGCTCGAGCTCGAGTCTCACGGCGAGCTCGGAGATTCGTCACGATGTCGATCGGGATGATGTGATGCGTAAAGCGGCGATGGCTGTGGCGAAGAAGGGGTTCGGGACGAGCGCGGTGGAACGCGCGCTGGAGGCGACCAAGTCTGCGGCGGAAAAGGAGGGAGACCTTGGAGAGGGATTCAACGAGCAGAAACGTCGAGCCATCGCTCGGGCGATGGATTGGTTGATTTTGAATGTCGAGCAAGATGAGCTCCCGGAGGCCTTGCGGCCTGAAGCGGCGAAGGCGCGCGGTGGCCGTAAGATTGTGTTGCAACACGGCGGCGACGGTGGCGCCACAGCGTCTTCGGAGAATGAGAAACAGCAGAGCCTCGTTGAAGCCCTCGTTCGCGCTGGTTTTACTCAAAACGCCGTCGAGGCTGCTTTGAAATCGTCTCACTGGGACGTGTTCAAGGCTTTAGACGATTTGTGCGCCGCACTCGGACCTAGTAGGAAGGAGGCTCTCGCAGAGGCTGTGGAGGCTTTTGCCGACACTGGCGCTGAATTCGCAAGTGAAGAGGATATTCGCGAAGTTTTACGAAACGCTCAGTACGACGAGCTGAGCGAAATCTCTCGAGATCTGTACAAGCCCCGTTGCTACAATCCAGCATCAGGAATGGCAACTTTGGCGATTGAAATTTCGGGAATCGTGCAGCTTGGCGCGGCGAAGCAATACGCCGCCGATTTGGAAGTTAGCTTCAAGAAGACGCCCTTGTATCCGTTCGAACTTCCGAGTTTGAGATTCTCACATCCAACGCTCGACACTGAAAGGACGGTTGCGGTAGCCGCGGCGATGATTCGTCACGCCGCGACTCTAGTAGGTCAGCCGATGATTGACGACATCGTCGAGTGGTTGCAAGGCAGCGGCCCGCTCGAAGCTATTGAAGAGGCACGTCAGCGGTCCTTGGCGCCAGCGCCAGAAAAGCCTCAAGGGAAATCTAAGTCCAAGGCAATCCCGACGCCTAAGACGGGTGTTTTCGCTCCTCCTCAACAGTCAAAGGAGGAGCGGAAACAGGAACTCGAGCGTCGTCGACAGCTCGCTGCTGACGCTGAGAAGACTCGCGCTGAGATTGACGCGAAATCGGAAGCGGTAGCGCAAACGCTCGCCGAAGCGAAGACGAAAAAGCTAGCTGAAGCCATCATAAAAGAGGAAGCGAAGCGTGCCAATGATCCGCGCACTATTGCCGAGAGCGAGCGTCTGAAGACTGAGTTGACTCAATACTGGCACGATAATGCCGAGTCACCGATCATTAAACAGCGCCAACGATTACCAGCGTGGGCAAAGCAGCAAGAATTGATCGATGCTGTTGAAAGAAACCAGGTGGTCATTATAGCCGGCGAGACGGGCTGCGGTAAGACAACCCAGCTCCCCCAGTTCATTCTGGACCACGCGATTTGGAATGGCAAGGGCAGTGTGACAAATATGATTTGCACTCAGCCTCGCAGAATCAGCGCGACAAGCGTAGCCACTAGGGTGGCGAGCGAGCGCGGTGAACAAATAGGCAAGACAGTGGGGTATAAGATTCGCCTGGAAGGTTCCACGAGCTCGAGTACGAGGATCCTCTTCTGTACGACGGGCGTCTTGCTGAGACGGCTGACTGAAGACCCGCTACTGAGTGGCGTCAGTCACGTCATCGTAGATGAGGTCCACGAACGATCTCTGGACTCCGACTTCCTTTTGGTTTTGCTTCGGGACATCTTGCCGCATCGCCCCACTCTCAAGGTGGTCTTGATGTCCGCTACGCTCAATGCTCTAGCGTTTGAAGAATACTTCAAAGACATTTCAGCAGTTTGCCAGATTCCAGGTTTCACCTATCCAGTCAAGGAACACTACCTTGAGGACATCTTGCAAGTCACCGAGTACCAGCCGACTCCTGGAACGGATTACTTCAAAAGGGCACCGAAGAGGCGGGACGATGATGCCTCGGTGCGCCCAATCTCGAGCAAAAATAACGACATCCCTGATGAAGAGTCTTTCCACACGGCGCTTCAGGCAAAGGGCTATGGCGCTAACGTGATACGAGCTTTGAAGAATTTAGAGCAAGGACTGATCAACTACGATCTCATGACGCTCTTGATATCACACATTTGCACATCCATGGAGTCGGGCGCTATCCTTGTCTTCATGCCTGGTTTATCAGAGATTACAAAGCTGTACGAAGCCTGCGGAGAGAATCCCGAGATATACGCCGCGACGGGCGGTGGAAAATACCTCATAGCTCTTCATAGCTCACTTAGCACAGCTGAACAGACCATTGTCTTTGACCACGCGCCAGAGGGTGTTCGGAAGATTGTCATCGCGACGAACATCGCCGAGACGTCCATCACGATTGATGACGTCGTGTACGTTGTCGACAGCGGCAAGTGCAAAGAAAATGGTTACGATCCGAACACTCGAATGCAACTCCTTCTCGAGCAGTGGGTTTCGAGGGCGAGCGCGCGTCAGAGACGCGGTCGCGCCGGTCGTGTTCAAGCTGGACGCTGCTTCAGAATGTACACGCGGCACGTCCACGACGCTGTGTTTGCAGAGCACACGTTGCCTGAAATCAGACGGGTTCCTCTCGAAGGTCTGTGCTTGCAAATTCAATTGCAAAGAATGTCTGGCGGTATAGCTGGGTTCCTAGGCAAAGCTCTCGAGCCACCTAAGGTGGAGTCTGTGCAGACTGCTGTCGTGGCGCTCAAGCGACTTGGAGCGCTTGACGAGCGTGAGAACCTGACTCCGCTTGGACAGCATCTCGCCACGCTTCCCGTGGACGTGCGCGTCGGTAAGATGCTTCTCTACGGCTCTATGCTCGGATGCCTTGATCCAATCCTAACGATTGCGGCTGTGCTGAGCGGTCGGACGCCGTTCGTCGCTCCGCTCGAAAAACGCGACGAGGCAGATTTGGCAAAGAAGCTCTTTGCAGAGGATCAATCGGATCACCTTACCATCTTGAACGCTTACAATGGTTGGCTCGAGGCGAAAAAACTCGGTAAATCTTCGGAGTTTGCGTTCACTCGGGAGAACTTCCTCTCTTGGCGCGCGCTCGAAGGCATTGCGGATTTGAGAGATCAATTTACGCAACTGCTGAACGAATCGGGCTTCTTGGGAACATCGAGCAAGAAGAAAGGCGGAGGCCGCTATAGAGGGCGGCAGAGAGGAAGCGTTTTACAGAACGACCCCGATTGGATTCAAGCGAACCGGAACGCGGACAACAAGCGTCTACTTAAAGCTGTCCTCGTGGCGGGATTGTATCCCAATCTCATCAAGGTGGACGTGGGCACTCGGCCGGGGGCGTTGCCTCGTCTATCATTCCTCGCCGAGAATGGTCGAACCGAAAAAATACAAATCCATCCGTCGAGCATCAACTTTGAAGCGAAACAATTTATCACAAAGTGGTTGGTGTACCACGAGCGCGTCCAAACGACCGCCATCTTTGTGCGCGACGCGACAGCGGTTACGCCTTATCAGTTGCTTCTCTTTGGCGGCAAAATTGAGGTGCAACACGCCCAGGGAACGATCAGCATCGATCGCTGGGCCACCTTCCAGGCACCAGCCAAGGTTGGCGTGCTGTTGAAGGAGATTCGCAACCAACTCGACCGCGTCCTCGCCGAGAAGATTGAAAATGTTGGCAAGAGCGTGAGCAATCTCTCTGGCCAACTCGTGTTGACCATTCTAGAACTCTTAGACGGCGAAAAAATTGCCAAGCCGACGTGACTCTCGTAACAATGAAGCGCGTCCGCCGATTAATATTCAATTTGTCTAGCATAATTAGAAAATCTCCTAGGTTCTAACAACAAAATCTCACCAACCTCGGCGCTGCGCGTGCACCCTCGCGACGTCAGTCATGTAGTCGCCGCTCAACCTCGAGTACAGCGTATCGTTCGCCCTCTTGATCTCCCTCTTCGCATCCTCCGTTCGCCCGTTAATCTCGTACCACAACCCCAAATACAACGCGCTGTAAAACTCATCTGACGAGTTCCTTTCCCCGGCTCTCCGAAGCGCCTCTTCTCCATCCTCCGCTCCAGAAAACAACGCGTACACGCTCGCCATGACGCGTCTCGAGTCCCGCCCCGTCACCAACTGGTTTTTTCGCGCGTACTCCAATCCCTTGTTCGGATCCATCGCCTCGCTCGCAAAGCACCACACGCTCTCCTCCGTATCGTTCGGATTCACTCGCACGTCCGCCCTAAACTGTTTCGCCGCCTCTTCGTACTCCCCGGCGTAATACAACGACAAGCCTCGTTGCCACATGTAACTCGCGTACCGCGCGTCCAACCGAATGACCGCGTCGAAATCCTCCACGCTCGCCTCCACCTCACCCCCACTAAACTTACTCATCCCGCGACGGGTGAGCTCGGGCACACCGAGAGAAGACGTCACCGTCGACGCTTTCGCCGACGTCGCGCCGAGCGTCGTCATCAACAGCGTCGGCGTCGTCATCAACAACACCGTTCGTCGTCGTCTGGACGACACCTTTTCGAGCTGCTGCTGCGGCGGTTGATGATGATGATGATGATGATGATGATTCGTCGTTCCTGCTCTCACGACGGACCCACGACGCACCACGCCGCCACCACCACCACCGCCCCGTCGCGTCGAAACCGTCATCGAAACCGTCGTCGAAACCGTCATCCTTTCCTCTTCGTTCCCTCTTCGTTCCGCTCCGCTCCGCGCGCGCGACGCACTGTCGTCGTGTCCGTGAAAGTCGAATCATGACTCAAAAAAGTGACACCACGAGGGAGGGTGGGAGAGTCACACGCCACCAATGTGTACACGTGTGTAGTTTTTATCCATTTTTGTTCCCCGTGGGTGGGGCGGCGGCGTTCGATTTGGATTTTCCGTGACGACGGTTTCGACGACGACGACGAGAGGGCGACGAGAGGGCGACGACACACGTCGACTCGGTTCGATCGGTCCTCGCACGACGGGAAAACCGGACAATCGCGCGGGGGTTCGCGTGATTTAACTCGACTTTGATTTGATTTGACTTCATTTCATTTCGTTTCACTCGTCACTCGCGTGACGTCGAGGGCAAACGACGAAGGGCATCATCATTCATCATCGACTGTTCGCGATGAACTGCTGCTTGACGGCGCGAGGACGCGTCGCGGTGACGCCGATGAGGGAAACTCGTAAAACGACGACGCGGAAGACGGCGGTGAAGGCGGTGAAGGCGGCGGCGGGGTCGTCCGGGGAGGTTTTGCTCGAGGTGAAGGACCTCAAGGCAAAGGTTGCGGAAACCGGGGAGGAGATCCTTCGAGGGGTGAACCTGACGATTCGGGCCGGGGAGACGCACGCCATCATGGGTAAGAATGGTTCCGGGAAGAGCACGTTGACGAAGGTGTTGGTCGGACACCCGGCGTACGAGGTGACGTCCGGCTCGGCAAAGTACAAGGGTGAGGAGTTGTTTGATATGGAGCCAGAGGAGCGAGCGCGGGCGGGTCTCTTCTTGTCGTTTCAGTCCCCGATCGAGGTTCCGGGCGTGTCGAACACGGACTTTTTGCGGATGATGTGTAACGAACGCAGAAAGGCTCGCGGGGAGCCCGAGCTGGATCCGTTGGAGTTTTACGGATACTTGACGCCAAAGTTGGAGCAGCTGAATATGGACCCGAGCTTTTTGACGCGCAACGTCAACGAAGGCTTTTCCGGCGGCGAGAAGAAGCGCAACGAGATTTTGCAGTTGGCAGTCATGGAGAGCGAAATGAGCATCTTGGATGAGATTGACTCTGGTTTGGATGTCGACGCTTTGCGGGACGTTTCTGCGGCGGTGAACATTCTCAGAAAGGGCGATAAGGGTCTCTTGCTCATTACGCACTACCAGCGTCTCTTGGACGCCATCCATCCTGACTTTGTGCACATCATGCAAAAGGGTGAAATCGTGAAGACTGGCGGCGTTGAATTGGCGACGCAGCTCGAGGAGGGTGGTTTCGCCGCGCTCGGTAACTAAAAATTACCGTCACGTATAAATAGAAAGCCTGCATTTTCATATGACAAACATACAGTACACGTACAACAATCTTTTCTTCTAATCATCAACTCGTCAATCCATCGACCAGAGCTCGATCCGGCGCACTTTAAACATGTTCTCGCTTGCTAGAGGCGGCGACCGAAAGGTTTCGCATTCCCCGCTCGATCCCTGAAGCAAATCTTCCTCGAGACGAATGGCGTGTGCGCTACCTCCGCCGATGGCAATGGAGTCCGCCGAACCAAGCATGTAGTAGTCATTTTCCCCGCTCCACGCGTACTTCATCCCCGTCGGTGCGAGCGTAAAGACGAAACTCTCTCCAGTACCACCGTATCGCGAATCAACCTTCCATGTCTCGGTGCAAAAGGCTCCGAAAATCGCCCCGTTGAAATCGCTTACGACCAACACCGTGACAGATTTCCCAGACGCCAACCGATACAAACTCTTCAAGCTTATCCCATCCCGCTTCGTGCTGTACACCAACGACCACTCTCTCATACGATACATGGCTGGAATCGCCTCTCGCAGCGACTCCATCTGCTCAATCGTCATGATGTCGCTCTCGGCGCTACAACGCAAAGGAGTTTTAATCGTTCTATTCGACGTCGAGAGTTCGCTCGCGCCTCTCCTCTTCCGCGCCTTGCTCATCTCACCTTGCTCCGCTTCTTCCTCCGCTTCCTCCTCTAAATCCATCGCTTTCATCCACGAATCTAATACCTTCCCGACGAATCCTCCGTGCGCATCGCTCGTAGACACTCGAACGCTCGTAGATTTACCTTCGCGCGTCCTGTACAACACATCCGCCAACGCGCCGTCGCCCTTTCCCTTTCCCTCTCCATCCTCTTCCTCATCCACCTTGACGATTCCGATGAAAGTCTTCTTCGTAATCTTCGGGAAATCCTTCCCGGGCGTCGCCACCCTCGGTCCTCGTCCATCCGTCGACCGACGTCGCGATATCCGAACGTAATCCGCTTCAGAGTCTGAAAAGTCCTCGTGGTGAATCACGTCGCGTCGCGCGGTTTCTTCCTCCTCAGAGTCGTCATCCTCGCCGAGAACCTCGCGCCAAAAGTTTCCAAACACCTCCTCCATGACGCGACGCTCCGCGGGGTCGCGTTCGCGTCGGGTCGGGCGCGAGTGTGGCGTCGAAACGAAATCCGAATTACTTTTGGAGAAACGAACGACCCCCTACTCAGTTTGACGGTTCACGAACCTTAAATAAATAATTTCCCGGTCCATGAACCGTCAAAATGGAGTAGGGGTCGACGACGCTTCGTCTCCCGCTTCGACACCGAAAGCCTCCCCGACGCCACTGCGCGCCGCGACGTCGACGCGGCGAAGGACACGCGCGCGCGACTGAATCACGCGTCGTCGTTTAGACTCGAGGATGGGGCCGCGGGATCGCGGCGCGAGGGAGGAGGATGCCGCCGCCGCCGCCGCCAGTGTCGTGAAGGATGCGCAACGAAACGCTTCGACATGCGCTCTCGGGAAACACCGCGAGCGATCGTCGTCGATCGAGGCGGCGATGCGCGCGGCGATGGGGTCACTGCAGGCGGCGACGATGCCGTCTGGGTTAGCGCGATCGTGCGGGGCGAGATCGCTCGTCGCGGCGTGGGTGCCGGCGGTGATGAGCGAAGCGGCGGCGAACGCGCGCGGATTGCGCGCCGGATGGCGCGGGCGAGGCGTCTGGGCGTGCGCATTGTTCGCTTCGGCGCCGTGGACGACGGATGGGTACGCGTCGAGGGCGCATCTCGCCGTGGATGTGTGCGGGACGCTGGCGGCGGTGTTGGATTTCGCGATTCACGCGTTCGTCGTGCAGGCCGAAGGAGAGTTGTTGAGTATGTTTTGGCGAGTGATGCGCGAGACGGCGAGAGTTGCTATGATGATTCGAGCGTGTGCGGCGAGCGCGCTTTGGTTGGATCTCCACGGGGTGAAACGTGGGATGCGAGGCGTGTTTCATCGTCTCGAACACGCGGGAGCGGTGAACGTGGCTGTGTGTGTTTCTGTGGCGATTGTCGTATTGCAGCCAAATGTCGGGGCGTTCCGCGAGACTGGTCTACACGCGATTGATGCGCTCATCGGGGATGAAACCTTGCAACGCATCGAATACTTATTCATGGCTGCCGTTGGAACGACACTGTTTAATATTCTATTCAACATCACTCGAAGGAGGCTTCTCGGACGCCCTCTCCAGGGAATAATTGAAACGCTCGAGTACCATGCGAAACAAGTTTTGCGTGATCTCGATTTTCAATCAGAGGAATTGCAAGCGCTCGATATCTCCGTTCTCGGTTACGTTTTGGATAAAATGAGTCACATCGTCAAGAGACACGAGTCTGAAAACGGTGGCCCGGCGCTCATCGAAGCCATTCTCCAGGATCACGAAGATGTAGACGGTAGCACGCTCGAGTGGTTGGTGAGCTACGAAAACGGGCGCGGGCGTCAGAGCAAACGTGATGATACACCTGCGACGAACGCTTACAGAGTGACAACCTTCAAGTCGGTCGTCTCATCTTTTGCGAGACGCTCGGGACCAGCAGGACCGTATCTCAACGTCGATCTTGACCTGCTCAACTCGTGGTCTTTCGACGTGTTTGACATGGAGGACAAAGCCATGACGCCGTACATTGTGCGGATGTTCTACGAGCTAGATTTGTTTGACATGGTGGATGTCTTCAAACTTCGCCGATTCGTCTCCGAAGTCGAAGCGGTGTACAACGACAATCCATACCACTGCTTTCGTCACGCTGTCGACGTGACACACACAACATATCTTTACATTCAAATGATTAAAGAACAAGTGTCCATGACGCAAGTGGAGATGTTTGCACTCCTCGTCTCTTCGCTCATTCACGACATGGATCATCCGGGCGTGACGAACGCGTATCTCATCGCAACGCACGACGCACTGGCGCTGACGTACAATGATAAGAGCGTTCTAGAGAACCTACACCTGTCAAGTTTCTTCACAATGTGTCACGAAAACGAGGATGCAAACATATTATCCGCTCTCGATGACGACACGTACAAGGAAGTGCGAGAAATGATCATCAGCTGCGTTCTCCACACGGACATGGCGCATCACTTCAAACTCGTTTCGAGAATGAATGAAATCATCACTATGAGCATGAAAAACGACATATTATCGTCACCGATCGGTTCTCCAGTCAAATCGAGGCCAGTCAGGACGCCGCAGGCTTCTCCAGTCAAGCCGCAGCTCGGATCACCCATCAAACGCATGGCAAGCATGCGCGACTACAGGCAGCAAACTTCCGTCAACGCGTCGTTCAAGACGACAGAGGAGCGACAAGTGATGCTTAACATCATCCTACACTGCGCTGACATCTCCAACGCTCTGAAACCGAACAATCTCTACGTGAAATGGGCATCCAGAGTATTGGAAGAATTTTTCAATCAAGGAGACCGCGAACGGGCAAAGGGCATGCCAATCAGCCCGATGATGGATCGCGAGACGACATCTCACGCGCTCTCTCAGATCAACTTTATGGAATTCGTCATAGCGCCCCTTTACGTCGCCTTTGCCACCATATTTCCATCCACCGCCGACTTACTCACTCGGCTCATGGAAAATCGAGAGCACTACCAAAAAGAGTACGAACTGGAACTTCTCACCGCGACGCGCGAGGACGGCGTCGATCGTTCGACCGAAAAGGATTCCCTACGCATTCGGTTCAGGACCTTGGTCGAAAAGCACGCGCTTCATCGATTCGTTCCGGATTCTAACGAATCTTCATTCATGCGCGACATTCTCGCTCTTGAGCCCAGAAGTTGAATGGGCGCGAGAACAAACTGTCTTTTCAAATTCCACTTTTTCTTTCATTGTTAACTCAACCGTAAACGATCGCCCTTGACGCGAAGAGTTGACGCGCGCGCGACGCTGGTGACGCAATCACCGTCGTCTTTTGCATCTGTCTCGTCGCGCGTAACAACGCTGCCGGCGCGTCCCGAGGTATCGCGCGCGACGAGCACGTCTGAAGCAAGATGCGGCACCACTCTTCGACTCGGTCAAAGTGTCTCCGGCTGGGAAGGAAGGACGCGCAAAGCGAGGATGTGGGGGAGACTCGTGCGTCGGCTAAAAGCGTCTCCGTCTGGGAAGCGCCCGGAAAAGACGACGTCGGCGACGACCGAGCGAGCGTCGAACGCTTCTGAGCGCACCGGGCGTGCGAGGTCCGTGTGCGTTGGCAAGACCGAGACAAGCGGGTCAACCAATGCGGCGCGATTGATGTCCATGACGCGCGCGAAACGGAAACAAACGTGCGGACAATTAGATGCAAAGACTGGCTCTAGATCTAAGCGCGCGAAACTTGAACGCATCGAGCGCGCTGACGATGAGTTGGTTGGTGGCTTAGTTTCTTTGTGTGACGCGACGCGCGCTCGAGAACAAGGCGGACAACTCAACGCGGATTACGGCAATCTTGAATTTCCGAGGACGCAACCGCGAAGAGAAACTCGACGCGAGACGCTCGATAGGCTTAAAAGAGATGCAAACGAGGCTCAAAGCGCGCTTCTCGGAACCTTGTGCGAGGACGCGCTCTGGCGCGTGTGCTCGTTTCTCTCCGCAAAGGACTTGGCATCCTTGGAATGCACGAGCGCTTACTTTCGAAACCCATCAAGAAGCACAGATCGTGGTTTGAGTATGGCTGAGTGCGTTGCGCGCGAGCGACTAAGACCCGTCGCATCTGACGATATGCCGCCATTCTATAGGTAAGTTGAATCCTCGCCGTTGACTCAGTCAACTGTTGACTCATTTGACACTTTTAGGAAAATATCATGGAAGCAAAAGCTAAGAATGCTAGAAGAGCGCGCAGAACCTCTGAGAGCAGACGAGCTTAAACCAGGCATGTGGCTTCGCGTCAAGTCCGACGCGGAGATGGTCAAACGTATGTGCACGGGCGTGGAGAAAGGCGTGTCGGGGTATCCCGTGGGCTGGGAGTCTAGCATGGAAGACGCATGCGGCAAATGTTTTCGAGTGTGCGTAGTCAGTCGTGATTATCGCACAACCCCAGTCGTCGGCTTATCGGTCGCGCAAGGATTAGTCGCCATAGCAAGAGGAAAGACGCCAACCTATGGCTGGTATTTTCCGTTCGAGTCTTTGACTCGCCCGTGATGGACGCAGATAAGCGCTGTATCATTATATGCAATCCCTAAGTTGTCTTCTAGTAAGCCCAACACGTTAAATCTGTTCTCCCGTCGCTTGCTCCTGCTTTGTTTTGAGTTGGACGACAAGTCTCCAGTCATCCTTGCTCAATTCTTCGCGGAAAGATTCCTTGAGCATGTCGATGGACTCGCGCGTCATCCTCGCCACAAGTTGATCTTTATGGTCAAAATGGCGACCATACAATCTGGAAGACTCCGACGGCGTTCTAGGTTCAATTTTCATAGCCACCGACTGACCGGCCTTTGCGGACTTGACCTCCTTGTGATTGAGCTCCATCGATGCAATTTTACCAATGTCAATGTAGCCTTGGGACGGGATGCAAATCTGCGTACCCACGCGAGCAATCCCCTTGACAATGTCAACACCAACAACAATTGGATCACGCTTATTGAAAATGCAGTTGGGCATGATCGAAAGAATACACGGGAAGTTGACGTGCTGAGACGCCGCTTCGCGCTTATCAGCCTTGACCTTCTCCATGTACGCCGTAAACTGATCAAAGAGATGGTAAATGATGTCGGCGGTGAAGATGCGCACGTTGAGTTCCTCCGCCATCTGAGTCGCTTCCTTTGTCACCGGTACGTCGAACGCCAAAATGGTTGCAAACTCGGGCTTCTTACGCTCGTGCATCACACTAGCGCCCATGACGTCACGCTTGTTCACCGGACCGATGGCAATACCAGCCACCGGGATCTTCACGGCATCAGACTTCAAGAATTCTAACAAGGCTTCGAGAGAACCGAGCGTCGACGCTTGCACGTAGACACCCTCGCCGCTTTTATCAACGCGGGCGAGGACGCCCTTCATGTCGCTGAGCACCTCTTCCTTGAGTTCTTCTTCGTCATCCTCCGGATCGAGAACCAAGAGCGAAGTACCGGCCACAGCCTTCTCGAGACCCGGTGCGACAATCTTGATACCTTGCGCGCCCTCAATCTCCTTGTGATGGATGTAGCTACCCTTGACACGCATCTCGCGCATCGGCTGAGGCGTGAGCAGTGCTCTGATCTGCGTCGTAATTGCTCCCTCTAAACCAGCGACAACTATCGTCTGTCCTTCCTTTAGCTTACCGTTGATCAAAATCACATCCACGCTTGTACCGAGACCTTCAATCATTTTGACTTCAAGCACGGTACATTGCACGGCGGGCACGTATTGAATGCGTTCATTCATACGCGTCTGGCACAAGTCAACCAACGTTTGAAGAATATCCGGCATACCTTCACCAGTAATGGCAGAGGTTGGGATAATGTTGATAAAGGTTCGCGGATCCGGGTTCTCCCAGTACTTGGCTACATTCAAACCTTGCTCGGCGAATTCAATGATGATCTTGTCGTATCTATCTCTGAACTCGCGCTGCGCGTGATCCTTCTGCATAGACAGAGTCTCCTGCGTCGGATAGTTGGTGTTTGCTTGCCAATCGTACATGCGATCAATTTTGTTGAGCGCGATGACGAACGGAGTCTTTCGAGATCTGAGCATGTTGAGCGATTCAATGGTTTGCGGTTCAAGACCGTGCATAATGTCGACGACGAGAATCGCGAGATCACACAAGGAAGAGCCTCTCGATCTCAAGTTGGTGAAAGATTCGTGACCTGGAGTATCAATCACAAGCAAACCAGGCACCTGAAGATCCCACTCACCCTTGTTGAGCTGATGCGTGCGCTCGAGCAACGATTCCTTGGGAATGAAAGTCGCACCGATTTGTTGCGTGATACCACCAGCCTCACCATCTTGCACGTTGGTTCGTCTGATGTTATCCAAAATCTTCGTCTTACCGGTATCGACGTGACCCATGATGCAAATGATCGGACAACGAAGCTTGTCGGCGCTTCGCTTCGCCTTGGCTGCAGCGAAACGGGCGAGGCGAGCTTGCTTGGCCTTGGCCATGCGTTCTTCGTGTTCGCGCTGGCGGATGTCGTCAGAGTCTTCAGAGTAGTCCGAGCTATCAGAGTAGTCCGAGCTATCGGAATCTGAATCCGAGTCGGAATCAGAGCCAGATTCGTCATCAGAATCAGACTCTTCATCAGAATTAGATTCTTCTTCCGAGCTCGACTCTTCTTCCGCCGCCTTGGCCGCCGCCGCCTTAGCCTTGGCTTCCTTAGCCCACGGCTTCTCCGCAGCAAGCTTGGCCTTTGCGGCCTTTTCAGCTTCGAACTTGGCCGCAGCCTCGGCGGCAGCCTTTTCTTTCTCTTGACGCTTCTTCTCTTCAGCTTCCTTCTCGGCGGCTTCCTTGGCCAGTCGCTCTTCCTCCTCCTTCTGGCCCGGGAGAACGATTTCCTTGTCGTCCCAATCTTCATCCTCCCAGTCATCTGCCGCGTCGTCATCAGCTGCCGCGGCCTCAGCGGCTAAACGAGCTTCTTCCTCAGCCTTCGCCTTTGCCTCGGCGGCAAGACGTTCTTCCTCTTGCTTCTTTAAACGTTCTTCGAGCTCCTTCTTCTTTTTACGATTGTCATAAACCGGGCGCTTGGGTTTGACGACGTCGGCGAGCTTATCCGCATCAATACCAGAACGCGCCAACATTTGCTCTCGCATAGCGGCAAGGCGAGCTTGTTCCGCCTTTTGCTTGGCGCTGAGCAACTTACCTTCAGCTCGAAGTCGCTCCTTCTTTTCCTTGTCTTTCTCCTTCTTGAGCCTTTTGCGCTCTTCTTCCTCCTCTTCTTGCTGGCGCGCGAGGCGTTCGGCTTCCTCGGCGGCGGCGCGAGCCTCAGCCTCAGCCTTGGCCTGCGCTTCCTCCATTTCCTTACGCTTCTGCATCTCAGCTTGAAGGGCAAGGATTCTAGCGCTCGGGGCGGCAGCCTTCTTTTCTTTCTTTTCCTTTTCAGCCGCAGCCTTCTCCTTGGCTTCCTTCTCCTTTTGCTTCTTCTTGAGCTTCTTCTTTTGTGACGCGGAGAGCTCCTTGCCTTCTTGTGCGTCATCACCATCCGCGTCTTCGTCACCTGCGGCGTCTGGCATGGCGGCATCACCACTAGCTTCAGCGGCAGCCGCTTCAGCGGCTTCGCGCTCCGCCTTCAATCGGCGCTTGCGAGCCGCCTTGCTCTCCCCTTGTTCTTCTTCGGGCTTGTCAGCCACCTTAATATCGAGCTCAGCGAGCAGTGCATCGAGATCCTCTTCGTCTTTGGCGGCTTCCTTGTTGCCACCCTTCTTCTTTTTCTTCTTGTCCTTCTTCGAAGAGGTTTGCTCTGGTTCCGGTTCCGGCATAGGTTCCGGTTCTGGCTCTGGTTCCAGTTTGGATGAAGCCGCGTCGGGCGCTTCCACCGGTACGAGATCACCTGGGGCGAACTCCTTCGGATCGAGCTCGTAGACACCATCAGCGTCGTCGGCCCAACCCATTTCGACGGCGCTCAAGATCATTCCCTCGCTCATGACGCCTCGAAGAGGCGTCTTTTCGATGACTTGGCCAGTCGCCGGAATCTTCACGCCAACCCCCGCAAAGATGACAACGAGACCCTTTCTTGCGTTCGCGCCGCCACACACGCATCGCTTGGGCTCATCACCGCCGAAATCAACGGTGCACACCTGCAAACGATCCGCCATCGGGTGCTTGTTGCATTCAATAATCTTACCGACGACGAGCTCAGGTTCGGCGACGCCCTTCTTCTTCTTCTTCTTCTTGAGATCCACAGAAACAGCAACCTCTTGCTCGACATCCATGAGATCTGCAAAGCTGGACTTTTTCTTTTTCTTTTTCTTGTCCTTCTTCGTCGACTCGGACTCCTCCTCAGCCGTCTCAGAAGCCTCATCGGCATCATCGTCGTCTTCATCCATCAACGCCGCAAATCCACCCTTCTTCTTCTTTTCCTTTTTAGGCTTGACGAAAACTTCCTCTTCCTCGTCTTCCTCGTCGTCACCTCCTGCCAAAGGATCGACAAAATCATCCTCATCGTCATCCATCATCAACGCCGCGAATCCACCCTTCTTCTTATCCTTCTTCTTATCCTTCTTCGGCTTGGTCGCGGGCGGCGGCGGCGGCGCCTCCTCCTCCTCCTCCTCCTCGTCGTCGTCCAGATCATCATCCATATCCCCCATCAGCGCGAACGCATTCGCCGCCGAAATCTTCTTCTTGCTCGTCTTCTTCGCCGGTTTCGCCGCCGCCGCCGTCATCATCATCATATCCTCGTCGTCGTCGTCGTCCTCGCCGTCGCCTCGCGCCAACGCCGCCAACGGATCCAAGTCATCGTCTGAATCCTTTTGTCGACTCTTCCCGCCGCCGCCGCCGCCGCCTTTATTCTTCCCCTTGGCTGCTTTTCGCGCCTTTTTCATCTCCGTCTTGGACATCTTCTTCCCGTCGTCCTCCCCGCCGTCCCCGCCGCCGCCGCCGCCGCCGTCGTCGTCGTCGACGCGCTTCTTCCCGCCCCCGGCGAGCGGGTCCAAGACATCCCCGGCTTCATCCTCGCTCGTATCGTCGCCTCTCTTTCCCTTTTTGTTTCCCTTTTTGTTTCCCTTGCCCATCGCGTCCGTCGGCTCCGTCCGTCGGGTCCTCGGTCCGTCCGTCCGTCCTCGACTCGTCCTCGGGGGTCTTTTATCGACCTATCCGCGTCTCCCCGTCGTCTATCTCGCGACGACCGAGCTCGCGTCCGACGCGTCTCGCCGTCGTCGTCGTCTCCCGTCGTCGTCTCCCGTCGTCGTCG
>Ga0255754_10000551_pt1 | contig 29646 bp, 26 predicted proteins | sample 101ome_22_FD_179954 | JGI IMG/M metagenome (GOLD analysis project Ga0255754, IMG submission 179954) | Coastal salt marsh microbial communities from the Groves Creek Marsh, Skidaway Island, Georgia - 101412BT metaG (version 2) | ecosystem: Environmental > Aquatic > Marine > Intertidal zone >... | reverse complement strand
GCCACCATCCAATTTGACGAGCCCACTGTCGTATCGAGTATCCGATTGGGTTTCGACGCGACCGGTCACCGGCGCTTGCACAGACCCAGCGCCTTTTCCATTTTCGCAGGGACTGTTCGTGACGATAGTGCGCTGCTCATTCGAATAGACAAGGAGGAGATTCTCGACGCTGGCGGGGCGTTGGAGTGCGTGATATCGCCAGCTGAGGTCGATTCGCTAAGGGTGGTGGCCCATAACGATGACGTCGCCTGGTGCGTTAGCAGTGAGGCTATGGTGCCTACCACAATCTTCATCGATGAGATTGTGGTGCACTAAGCAATGCCCATGACTCCCTCGCCAGCAATGTCTGCGCTCTCCTCGATCGATTGGGTAATCATCTTTCTTACGCTGTCGCTATCGCTCGTCATTGGTTTATTGGTCCGAAATAAAGTTGCTGAAGGCGGTGTGGCCGGCTACTTCGTCGCGGGACGGGATATGCCTTGGTGGTTACTGGGTACTTCCATGGTGGCAACGACTTTTGCCTCTGACACCCCGCTGGTGATCACCGGGTGGGTAGCAGCCTATGGTATCTCTGGCAATTGGTTTTGGTGGGGCAGTGTGACCGCGGCCGTTGCTGTGGCAACAATATTTGCCCGTCACTGGCGAGCATCTGGCGTGATGACAGACGCGGAACTATGCGAGCTGCGTTACGGAGGCTCGGCCGCGACGACGTTAAGAACGTTCAAGGCGGCATTAAACGCACTGGTAGTGAATAGTGTGGTGCTAGGCTGGGTTTTGGCTGGCATGGCCAAGATTGTCGAGCCCTTTATGGATTGGCGGCGCCTCCTGGGTGATCAGGCTTACTCTTTTGCCGCGTCCCTGCTACCCGAGTATTTGGTTTTCCAGTCGGTCGATAACAGCATTACGCTCATCGTATTGCTCTCGGTTACGGTAACGTACTCGGCATTAGGCGGGCTCCGCGCAGTGATTTTGACGGATCTGTTTCAGTTTCTTCTAGCGATCGTCATGTCCATTCTCTTTAGCGTGTTGGTAGTTCAATCGGTTGGTGGCCTCGAGGCAATGTGGTTGAAGCTTGAGACGCTGTATCCCGTTCAGAGCGAGACCTTAGGTGCAGCAGAAGGGCTCTCCCATGAGGCAGTGAGGTCTTTCATTCCCGCCCTTGGTGACAGTGTGATGGGCGGGTTGGGCATGCCTTTCTCTGCCTTTCTAATGACTATTGGTGTGCTTTGGTGGACCAATGCTGCCGTCGATGGCTCGGGCTTCACTGCTCAGCGGCTATGTACGGCGAGAACTGAGAGTGACGCTGAAAAAGGCGCCCTCTGGTTTGCGTTTGCTCATTTTGTCCTCAGATCGTGGCCGTGGATCATTGTCGGTGTTGCAGCGTTAGTGGTTTATCCGCAACAAGACGTAGAACGCGTCGTGGAAGCAGCAAATCAGTGTGAGTTCGATTCGACACGCTGCTCCGTTGAGATGAGGCAATGTTTAGATGATCGATACCAATGTGAAATCCGAGAGTATGCGCTGTTGTATCGAGCTGATACCGAGAGTCAGTCAATAACAAATGACGATAGCGACAAAGTTCCTGTCGTATTCCAACAAGATAGGGAGCGAGCATACCCGGCACTTCTAAAGGACATTCTGCCCGCAGGTTTGCTGGGCCTCGCACTGGCATCTCTGATGGCCGCTTTTATGTCTACCGTATCTACTCTGATCAATTGGGGGGCTGCTTATCTGGTGAACGACGTCTATGTCCGATTCATCAATCGGGCGGCTTCTGGGGAACGCTTGCTTATCGCCGGCCGCTTGGCCACGGTGATGATTACTCTATTGGCGGTTATGGTGGCCGCTTCTATCGAAAATATTGGGGTCATGTGGGAGCTTTACGGAGGGCTGATGGCGGGCCTCGGCTTGCCCCACCTCCTGCGCTGGTTGTGGTGGCGAGCTAACGCTTGGACAGAGATTGCCGGCATGTCGGTGGGGTTTGCGCTAGCGCTGGGGAATTATGTCTATGGCCAAATTTGGGGTTTTCCTGAACAGCAGATCTCGGTGTTGCCGGCCGTCCTTGCTTCGCACCCCATTCATGTCATCACCTGGATTGCGCTGGGGGCATGTGTGGCGGCTCTGGTAGCTACCGTCGTCACTAAGCCGGTGGAGCCAGGGCAACTTGCCCTATTTGTGAAGACAATCCGGCCGAATGGATTCTGGGGCAGCTTTTCAAGCGGTTCGTCGGGGAGGCGATCGCTGAACTATCTGCTCTTGAGCTGCCTGATCAGCGTCGTATCGATTTATGCAGGGCTTTTTGGCATTGGTTTTTTGCTCCGACTCGAACCAATGAAGGGTCTGCCGCTTGTCGCTGTCTCAATCGCGACCCTGATTGTTCTCGTTAGACGTATGGATGCGATTGATTTGGTCAAAACAGATGTCGAGGTGACCAAGTGACAGCTGGGTATTGTGAACACTTCCTCTCGTTGGTCGGCCGCTGCTGCTCCCCATTGGTGCGGGAATGTCCGAGATGAAATTTGGATTGGATGTGGGCGGGACAAAGATAGAATTGTCGATCTTCGATAACGAGTATCGCGCCATCTACATGAAGCGCGTAAACACTCCAACGAGCGATTACCAAGCTTTTCTGTCGGCGATCACGCAACTTGTCTTCGACGCTGAGTCGGTACGGGGCGTTGCCAGATCAATAGGTGTGGGCTTGCCCTGTCTTTTTGACAGTGCGGGCGCGGCGCTTTCTGCCAGTATACCAGCGATTAATCGAAAGCCGGTTCGTATAGATCTCGCGCGGGAACTGGGGAGGCCTGTTGTTTTTGAAAATGACGTTAACGCCTTTGTTTATTCTGAAGCGAGTGGCGGCGCTGGAAAGAACTTTTCCAAAGTACTCGGTGTGGTTTTAGGAACAGGCGTTGGTGGCGGGTTGTGCGTCGATGGCAACATTTACAGCTCAAAACAAGGTGTGGCATTTGAGTTTGGTCATGTCCCGATGCCAGCAGCACTGTTGGCTCGCTATCAAATGGAGCCGAGACAATGCGGTTGTGGTGCGAGCGGGTGTTACAACGAGTACCTTTCGGGAAGAGGCTTGTCCTGGATGGCAGCCCACTTCGGTTCAGGTAACCTGGCAACCGAGACAGTTATCGAGCAACTCGACACAGAGCCCGCGGCCCAAAAGGCCTTTGCTGCATATGTGGACTGTTTGGGCGCATTCCTTGCTCAGCTTATGCTCCTGTACGATCCCGACGCCATTGTATTGGGTGGAGGAATGTCGAAAGTGAAGCGTCTTTACGGCGACTGTCAGCAAGCTGCGGCACCTCACTTAATGCCAGGTGTGCAACTCGCGCCCGTGCTGCCTCCTGTGTTTGGGGACGCCAGTGGTGTACGCGGGGCGGCAATGCTGGGTGCTCATCAGGTCGAGTTAGCCAGATGATTTCGGCGCTGATAGACGCGGCGATTTTTGACGGTGATCGACTGCTGTCTGAGCACGCGCTGATCATAAATGGTCAAACTATCCGCGACATAGTGCCTGCCGCTCATTTACCGGGCGATGTCGAGCAAGTAATTAGTCTAAAAGACTATTCAATCGTGCCGGGTTATATCGATCTTCAGGTCAATGGGGGGGGCGGAGTGTTGTTTAACGAAGCTCCGACGATTGATTCGATCAGAACAATAGGTAACGCTCATGCCCGTTTTGGCACGACGGGGTACTTACCCACACTAGTAACAGACAGTTTCGAGGTTATGGCGGCCGCAATAGCCGCGGTGCAGGCGGCCATGATCAGCAATGTTCCCGGCGTCTTGGGTATACATCTTGAGGGCCCGTTCCTGAACCCAGCCAAACGCGGAATACACGACGCGAGCAAAATGTGCAGATTGGATGAAGAAGCGTTGGAGATGGTTTTATCCCTCTCTCAGGGCGTGACTCTCCTGACTTTAGCGCCAGAGTTGACTACCCCAGAGATGATCGAGCGATTGTCTAAAGCGGGAGTTATTGTCTCGATTGGACATACCGAGGCGACTTACGAGCAGGTGCGGGATGCGTTGGCGGCCGGCGCGACCGGGTTTACGCACCTCTACAATGCGATGACGCCCGTTCACAGCCGCGAGCCGGGTGTTGTGGGGGCAGCGCTGGAGCATGACGAGAGCTGGTTTGGCATTATCGCTGATGGACATCACATCCATCCCGCCACGTTTAATTTGGCCGTCAGAACGAAAAAACGGGGTGGTGCGGTACTTGTTACTGACGCAATGCCCTCCGTCGGCTCAGATTGTAAAACGTTTAGGCTCTACGAGGAGGAAATCGCAGTAGTCGATGGCCGTTGCGTCACGACTAACGGAGTTTTGGCGGGTTCCGACCTTAATATGGCTGCGGCGGTGCGCAATGCAGCCAGATTTACATCCATCGGCTGGCAGGAAGCGGTTCGTATGGCGTCCCGCTACCCCGCAAACGCCTTGGGTCTATCAGCCAGTTTGGGCGATCTGTTGCCCGGTAAGCAGGCGAACTTTGTGATTCTTGATGGGAGTTTCTCAGTTAAACAAACGTGGATTGCAGGGCGGTGCGTTTACTTAAGTCAGTCCAGTGAGTGAGGCAGGATAGGCTGTATGGAAGTGTTGATTGTGGAGAATGCTGCCGCTGCCGCAATGGTGGGTGCGGGGCGCGTGGCCGAACTCTTGGCGATCAAACCCAACGCGGTTTTGGGCCTGGCCACAGGAAGCACGTCCATCGCCGTATATCAGGAGTTGGTGTCACGTTATCGCCGGAATCACATCTCATTCGCGAACGTCGTCACGTTTAATCTCGATGAATACGTCGGCTTGATCAGCGGAAGCCCTCAAAGCTATCGATCATTCATGGACCGAGAGCTCTTTGATCACGTGGATATCTGTATAGAGAACACGCACTTTCCTGCTTGCCATCCTGGAGATAATCCTAGGCTGGTGGGTTCTGAATATGAGGCTAAAATTATTGACGCGGGAGGGATAGATCTGCAAATTTTGGGTATCGGGCGCAATGGGCACATCGGCTTTAATGAGCCGGGCTCAAGTTTATCATCGAGAACCAGAATCAAGACGTTGACTGAGTCGACTGTGCACGACAACAGCAGGCTATTTTCCGAGAATGACTTTCAACCCCATCTAGCAATGACTATGGGCATTGCGACGATTCTGGAAGCGAGGCGCACTGTCTTGTTCGCCACAGGGAAACACAAAGCGGCCGCTGTTCGTGATGCGATAGAGGGCCCCTTGTCTGCCAGATGTCAGGCTTCTGCGCTGCAGCTTCATGAGCGGGCGACCTTTGTCTTGGATGAGGCCGCCGCTTCACTGCTCGAATATAAAGACTACTATCAATGGGCGAATGCCGAGAACGAAGCGCTGATGCGTGAGTTTGGCCACTTTTATGAGCTTCAGGGCTTCTGACACTTTGCGCGCGTCATGCCAGGCAAATGCTATTTTGGTAACGCTTCTTATCTCTCAATAATGCCGCATGTCGTTGAAGTTTTGAGAGCTATGGTAACAGGCCCATACAGGTGAGCCGCCTGATCACTACCTTTACAAGGCAACTGCCCGGTCACTACCTTTATGAGGTAGCGTCCCCGCACAGAAACACGCCAAAACGCACGATTCTGAAAAAATAAAATTGAATAAAAACAGCGGCTTAAAAAATTGGTAGGACCAGGCGGATTCGAACCGCCGACCTCTACCATGTCAAGGCCGATTGGCCGCACCAAGACACGCGTGGACGCATTAAAAGTAGTGTGATCGCTCGGCCTGATCAAGGACTGTGTAACGATCACTGGACGCGATTTCCCAGCCTTCCTGCTGCCCGCACGCAGCACGCGCAAGTTACGGTGGCGCCGGTATCGTTGCCCACTACCTGTGACTATTGGGATGGCAGGCCTTGCTTTGGCACTTTGACGCCGCTCTCGAACGAGGCCTAGGTCAAAGCCAATTGGCGCCACCGTGATGCGTAGGGACGGGACGCTGGTCACTTGATAAAGACGCGTCTCGCTAGGTTCTGGGCGCCGCGGTGCTGTCTCTGACGATGCGCTGCGTTAGAAAATCTGCAGACGCTCCGAGACCATTGATTGCTCACTTCAGTTTTTGTTTGTGGCCGCAAGTGTCATTTACTCCATTACCCGAGGCTTGCAAACTAAAACCAGAGCAAATGCTACAGAGATAGAGAAATATATGTCACGTAGATCGAAGATCGCGGTGATTCCAGGAGACGGAATAGGTAAAGAAGTTATGCCTGAGGGCATTCGGGTGCTCGAGGCTGCTATAAAAGGATCAGATGTCAGTCTGGAATTTATTCATTTTGATTGGTCTTGCGAACATTTTGCCAAGACTGGAAAGATGATGCCTGACGATGGTATCGACCAGCTCTCCGACTTTGACGCGATTTATTTGGGGGCAGTGGGGTTCCCGGGCGTCCCGGATCACGTATCGCTATGGGGATTACTCATTCCTATTCGTCGAGCATTCGATCAGTACGTCAACCTGCGGCCGGTTAGATTGTTTGAAGGCGTTCCATGCCCATTGGTAGGTCGGTTGCCTGGAGACATTGATTTCTTGGTGGTGAGGGAAAATGTGGAGGGCGAGTACTCATCCGTTGGAGGAGTGCAGTACCCGGACACAGAGCACGAGCTGGTTTTGCAGCAGAGCATTTTTACGCGTCGGGGCGTAGACCGGATACTGCGTTATGCCTTTGAGCGCGCGGCAGAGCGTCCTGCCAAGCGACTCACCTCTGCCACCAAGTCAAATGGCATCATTCATAGCATGCCGTATTGGGATGCTCGTTTTTCTGCTATGGCGAAGGAATTTCCTGATGTTGCCGTAGAGCAATTTCATATCGATATTCTTGCTGCTAACTTCGTTCGTATGCCAGAGCACTTTGACGTGGTGGTTGGGAGCAATTTATTCGGGGACATCCTGTCTGATCTTGGCCCCGCCTGCACTGGGACCATCGCTATTGCGCCTTCCGCCAATATCAATCCGGAGGGATGCTTTCCCTCGATGTTCGAGCCCGTGCACGGTTCCGCTCCTGATATCGCGGGGAGGGGTATCGCAAACCCTATTGGCATGATCTGGTCTGGTGCGATGATGCTTGATCATCTCGGACTCAACGATGCGGCCGAGAGAATTATGATGGCGATAGAGCGCGTATTGCGAGAACAGAGTGCGCTCACGCCAGATATGGGTGGTGGAGCCACTACGCAGCAGTTGGGTGCTGCTATCGCAGACGCGATTGATTCGTAAAAGGAGGGCGGAGAGGTGGATGTTTTTTCTACGCGGCGCAGGAATTTCAGCGGGCAGACCGCGCCGATGGAGTATTGGGGTGCTGATTCGGAGACGGGTCGGTTGCTTGATGTACTGATTGGCCCCATCGACAATCTTAACCGCATTCTGCCTACCAACTCGATGAATAGAAAATTAATCGCAGAGGGTGTTGAGCTCGATATTCCAGCGTCTAGGGCGCAGTATCAGGCGGTCATAGACTGTTTCGAGGACGCGGGGGCGGTTGTTCATATCACACCACCGGACGTCGATTTGCCTCTTCAGATTTGGGCACGTGACGGAAGTTTTATGAGTCCTTGGGGAATGATTGTTGGCCAGATGGCACAGTGGTGGCGTCGGGGGGAGTATGGCCCCGTTATCGATTTTTGCGCGGCAAAGGGCATCCCCCTTTATGACAAAGTGACGGCGGGCGCTTTCGAGGGCGGTGACTTTATGATGGTCAAGCCCGGTCATCTGTTACTGGGCTATAGCGGCCAGCGCAGTCAGGGCGAGGCGGCTCTGCAAGTAAAGCGCTGGTTTGAGCAAGAAGGCTGGGATGTCTGCCTCTATGAATTTGATCCTTACTTCGTGCACGCGGATTGCACCATAGCTATGTTAACGCCGTCGTTGGCGGCCGTGTGCAAAGAGGTTGTGACGCCCGAGGTGCAAGCATGGCTGATAAGTTTGGGTATCGAACTACTGGATGTGCCTTTTGGTTACATCGGGAGTTTGGGTATCAATGTGGTGTCGCTGGGTCATGACAGGGTGCTTATGCCTAAACAAAGTGACTTTCTCGCAGAGCGTTGCAGGGCTTTGGGTCTAACCGTATACGACCCGGACGTTTCCGCGCTTACTCAGGTTGGCGGTGGTATCCACTGCATGTGCCAACCATTGAGACGAGAATCCGAGAAACAATGAATTCCTTGCGCGTTAATCAGGCTAGGCTATGGTCACGCATAGAGGCTATGGCGGTGCATGGCGCCACGTCCGCGGGTGGCTGTAATAGGCAAGCGCTGACCGACGAGGATAGAGCGGGGAGGGATTTGTTCATATCGTGGTGCGAAGCCGCTCAACTCAGCGTTCGTGTCGATGAAATCGGCAATATCTTTGCTAGAAGGCAAGGCACCAAATCGCTTCCCCCGGTTATGACGGGGAGTCACCTCGATACCCAGCCAAGTGGCGGTCGATTCGACGGAATTCTGGGTGTGCTCGCAGGTCTGGAGGTCGCAGAAACACTCAATGATCATGGGTTGGAGACTGAACATCCCCTCGATGTTGTGGTGTGGACTAACGAAGAGGGCTGCCGCTTCGATCAGGCCATGATGGGTTCAGCGGTATGGTCAGGTGCGATGAGCCTCGATGCTGCCTATCAGTTAAAAGATGTTGCAGGCGTCTCGGTGCGGGATGAGCTGGATCGCGTGGGATATTTGGGCAGCGCCGCCGCCTCTCATGCACCAGTGCATGCCGCCTTTGAGTTGCACATAGAGCAAGGCCCCATACTGGAGGCAGAGAAGCTTGAAGTCGGTGTGGTCTCGGGCGTGCAGCATATGTCTCGTCATCGCATCACTGTCGAAGGCCAAGAGGCGCATGCCGGTCCCACTCCAATGAGTAGCCGAAAAGATCCCATGATGGCGTTGTCCGATTTTTTGCCGCGGCTTTATGAGCTGGCAGCGTCATTAGGCTCAGACTCAAGAATCACCTTTGGCTCCATCGAAGCGCTTCCTGGTTCCAGTAATACGGTGCCCGGGCAGCTGACGCTCACAATGGATATCAGGCACCCCGATGAGCACCGATATGAAGAGCTGCGCAGACAGAGCTATGAAATTATTGCTGCGGCGTGTGCCAAATTTGGACTGTCCTATCGGAACGAGGAGTTTTGGTCTGCAGCGGGCGTTGTTTTTAACGAGAGCTGTGTGGGGGCAGTGATTCGTGCTGTGGGGCTGTTGGGGTATAGCAGCAAAGAAATGGTCTCAGGTGCGGGCCACGATGCTTGCAATATTGCTAGGGTGTGCCCAACCGGGATGATTTTTATTCCCTGCGACGGAGGATTGAGCCACAACGAGAGTGAGAATATTTCACCAGAGCAGGCTGCCCGGGGTGGTAATGTCTTGCTCCACGCTATGCTGGATCAGGCCCAATTAGTCTCTTAACAAGGCAGCCGAAAGTATCGCAACACCGGCGCAAGCGAATATAGAGACCGTGACCCCGCCGCTTTCAGTGAGAAAGCCGAAAAGCGGCGGGCCTAGCATCGCGCCCAAGCCAATCGCTGGTACGGTCATCACAACGTAACGGTTCTCGGCGTCACGTGCGGCCACTTCGGCCACTACCAGTGGGAGTCCTGTACCCACTACGAAAGTCATCATCAGTGCCGCCCCCGAAAAGGTATGGAAATTGGGTGAGCCGTTGAGTGCCGCGATGCTGGCGATAAATACTAAGACACTGGCAAAAAAAGGCAGTCGGTTGCCGAATTTATCGCCAATCCAGGCTGTAACTAGAGAGCCCGCCGTTGCGGTAACCAAAGTAAACCCAAGCAAGTCACTCATCAGACTTTGGTCAAAGGACTGATTGGAGCCAATACGTTCCAGAAATGCCCACATGCCGGAAGCGGCGGAGAAGAAAAGCAGCACTGACATCAGGGCCAGAGGCACATTTGCGGAGGTGTCGGAGGATCCTCCTGCTGTAGAGTCGTGCTTGAGTGTCGAGTGAGTCTGTGTTGGTATTTTGAATAATGACGGACTCAAACATAGGCTGATGATCAACATTGCGAAGATGATGTCAGTAAATGTGCTTGCGCTAACGCTACTCGCAGGGAGCGTCATTAGGATGATCATTCCTGGCAATGGCTCAACCGCGATTTTGACACCGTACCAACGCGTTGGTGTTCGCGTGAATGCTATGAGGTGTGTCCCCACACCGTAGATACAGGAGAGGCCTGAGCCGGCGATAAAAGTCAGCGCGAGTAAGGTCAGATAGTCACGGGCGAATGCCGATACGAACAGACTTGCAAGCGCGACAAGCAGTGAGAGCAGACTTACTGTTCGTAAGTTAACGCGGTTAAACCACAAAAATCCGCTTCCCGCAAAAAGCACCCAGCCGAGAAAAAACATTGTGGGGAACAGGCTAATTTGCCAGGTTGAAAATCCCAAATCTTCTTGCGCCGAGCCGACGAACATTGGCATGACGTTATAGAAAGTAGCGGCTAAAGCTGAGATCAGCACCGCGGACAGAATAGTCCCCCTGTTGTCTATGATCTGGTTCATTGTGCGTGTCCGGGTGTGGCTGTGGGTTTAATCGTAAATGGGGTCGCGCTGCCGGTATACGGCTGTTCAAACGCTACTAGGCGCCGTTGGACTAAAGTATCATACGTAAGGACTAAATTATCATTGTAGCCGTGACGCGGGATGCTAGTTTGGATGGCTAAAGAGTCGCTGCGCGGGTGGTGTACCCAATAGTGGGTAAAGCGCTGGCGAGCGCTTTTGAGCAAAGCTATTGTCGCGATAAAGAAGAGCCGCAAGGAGGCCCCGCCATGGAACTGAATCGGTTAATGATTACTGCAGCCGTCGCCGCTGCGCTCGTCTCTCCCGCCCAGGCGACCGACATCCTCGAGGAGGTCATTGTGACCGCTCAGAAACGAGAGCAGTCGATTAATGATGTGTCTATGTCGATCACTGCAGTATCTGGTGATGTTGCTCGCGCAATGGGGATTCAGGACACGCGCGACGTTGCGTTCATTGCCACCAATATGGATATCAAGGGTGCGGGTATGTCAGATGCCAATCCGGCGGTGACTTTGCGCGGCGTTGGCATGAATAACTTCAATGCCAACAACAACCCCTCAGTAGGCATTTATCTCGACGAAGTATTTTTGGCATCACCGGCGATGATTAATCTCAGTTACATGGACGTTGGTCGTATCGAGGTACTCAAAGGACCGCAAGGAACACTCTATGGAAGAAACGCTACGGGTGGTGCCGTAAACATCGTCAGTGCAAAGCCGACTGAGGAGTTCGAGGGCTTTGTGTCAGTCAGCCTCGGGGAATATGAGACAACGCTGGTCGAGGGCGCTATCAGCGGACCCATAACCGATTACTTATCAGGCCGACTAAGTTTTATGTACGACGGGCAAGGAGAGAATTTCCACAGCTATCACAAAGATGCTGGTGGGATGGGTGAATTTAATGATCTCGCAACTTACGGTGTGCGCGGGCAACTCGCTGGTGCCACCGAAAAGCTCTCTTGGAATTTGAAGGTTGAGTACTTGGATCAGGACATGGGTAACTCGCCATTCACCGCAGTCGGTGGTTGGTGGAATAGCCCTGACGAAGTATTTGTGACCCCTTGTCAGGGTGCGCTGAATGGGTGTGTGAGCACACTGGGCATCGATGTTTCTGACCAGGACGGCGATCCGTTTACGCACAATTTCACCAACTCGCGCGTTAATGAAATGAACATTGCGTCAGAGGTTACGGCGGTAACCCTTAATTTTACTTACGACTTTGAGTCGGTCAGCTTGACATCGATTACTTCCATGATTGAGCAGGATAGAGACTTTGGTGAAAACATCTGGTCCAACGATTTGGAATTCTTTGCAGTCACTCACGAAGAGCAGATGGATCAATGGTCGCAAGAGTTCCGTCTTTCCGGTGAGGCGGGAATGGCTCGTTGGATCGCCGGTGTCTACTTTTGGAACGACACTTACGAATCCACCAATCAGGCGAATTCAGAATGGATTCTTGGCTTACTTGCTGGACTGAATCCATTGGACTGGGTTGTCGATCAGGAAACTGACGCGTATGCAGTGTATGCCAGTGTTGACTGGCAATTAGCCGACAGATGGTTGCTGACTACGGGTGTTCGCTACTCGGATGAAGAGACGACTTTCAAAGGAGGTACCAACGGTACGATCATCGACTCTGCAGCCTTCGACTTTTTTGTGGGTGCAGAGCTAGGGCTGCCCAACGGCATCACGATTCCATTTACTTACACTGACGACAAGATCAGTGAGGACAATACCGATATTAGAGTAGCTTTAGAGTTTAGGCCGTCAGACGAGACTATGATTTACGGATCGGTGACTACCGGCTTCAAGTCAGGCGGCTATTTTGGTGACTTCACTTTTGATCAGTTTGAATTAGAGCCGTTCGAGTCCGAGACGGTCACGGCCTACGAAGTCGGCTTTAAGTCGACTCTTGTAAATGGCAATGTGCAGTTCAACGGATCGGCTTTCCTATATGACTACGAAGATATTCAAACCTTTGTACCATCCTCTTTGGGTTTCCGACTAGCAAACCTCGAGGAGGCTGATATCACCGGTTTTGAGGTAGAGGTATTGGCATCGCTGACCGAAGGTCTCGACATTCGATTAGGTGCAGGCTTCCTCGATTCTGAAGTGTCGAGTCAGTTCGCTGATTACGACGGCAACTCTCTGCCCAACGCACCTGAGACGCAGTTCACAGGGACTGCGCGATATCAGTTCCCGGTGGGCTCATCGCTCAATATGATTTTACAGTTAGACGCCAAGTACACCGATTCTATGTATAGAGAATCTACCAACAACCCTTGGCTGGCATCTGATTCCTACACTGTACTCAATGCGCGCGTAGCAGTGGCCTCGGCATCAGGGCAGTGGGAGCTAGCTGCTTGGGCAAAGAACCTTACCGATGAAGAGTACACCCAAGAGGTATTTGGGTCAGACATTATCGGGATGGTGACCGCCCTTTATGGTAACCCGCGTCAATACGGTGTGACTCTGAACTACAATTTCTGAGTCGGCACGCGGTATGCGCACCTTGGTCCACCCCGGTGCGCATTCGCCACTTTATGTTGCTTGCAATTTACGTTACGCGCTCTTGTAGTCTGAGGGCTGAGTGTGGGAGCGGTGTCCAGTGAGCGCGCTGGAAAGCAGATCCTCGACTTTGGCCATTGTCGCAATGAGCGTCGCTGCAGTACTGGTTTTTTCGCTCCTTCCAATGATTAGTGGCGCGGCGGCGGATCGTTTTGGGCTCAATACCGAGCAGATTGGCTTGGTCGCTTTTTACTACTTCCTGCCCTACGCGGCGGTCTCTGCGAGCGCGAGTCTGTGGATCTATCGTATTCGCTGGCGGCTAGCGCGCACTGTTGGATTTGCTCTTATGTTTGCCGGGTTGAGCGTAGCAATTTGCGCCGGCTCGTTTGATGTGATGGCGGGGGGCATGACACTGGTTGCCGCTGGCGCCGCTGTCCTGTTCCCCATCTGCATGACTGCATCGGCGCTTCACTCTAATCCGAACCGCATTTTCGCCATCCGCTTGACCGCTGAGCAGATGGTTCCCGCGATATTGCTGGTCTCGATCACCTTGATGCTAGGGGGGGTGATTGAGTTTGAGAAGCTTTTCGCGCTAATGCTGGGCATTATTTTCGTCGCGGGGCTTTTGTCCCTCGGGTTACCCCGCGAAGCCGCCGGAGCAGTAGGTAAGACTGAGGGGGACGAAAATGGGCGAGTGAATTTCGCTGCATTGTTGGCCCTCTGTCTGAATTTTGCTGGTTACGCGGCGCTGTGGGCATTTTTTGAGCGTGTGGGTGCCGACCGCGGTTTTGGCGCAGAATTCATAATGCTGTGGTTGTCTGTTGCGCTAGTGACCGCCGGGTTGGGCCCCCTTGTCGCTATCGTGCTGGAGGGCAGTCCGATCGGGAATCGCCTCGGTCTCGGCGCTACATTGATATTGGTTGCCTGCATGGCATGGCTTGGGCAGAGCGTGGAACCTGCTGTATACGCAATTTCTTTGGTAATCATTCCCATGGCCTATGGCGTGACATTGGTATTTCTTTTGTCTTCAGTGGCTGCGGCAGATCCGGCAGGCAAAAGCGCCGCCCTGATGCCTTTTGCGCTGGCAGTGGCTGCGGCGGTAGGGCCGCTGATCTTTGGGTATCTTTGGGCGGGGGGCCAGCCGGTTATATTAATTTCGGCAGCCGGTATATTGCTAGGCGCATGGTGGCTGCTGGTTCGTTGCGCGCCCGCCCCGCCGGAAACTGGGATCTGAGCCAGGATGTCTGCAGTCAAATTGGTTGATCCGGCGTTTTTATCATTCGCGCTTCAGCGGGTGTGTGAGGCGGCGGGGATGACAGCAATTCACGCCAGCTATGTCGCCGATGCCATTGTCTTTGCACACCTGCAGGGCAAGTTGAATCAGGGGCTGGGTGTCTACGAAGCGCTGGATATTGCGCTGCAGGCCGGGGTTTTCGATGTGCAGGCAACGCCCGAATGTATTAACGAAGGGCCTGCTTACAGTGTGTTCGATGGAAATCGCTCCAGCGGTTATTACACCTTGAACCTCATGGCAGAGTCAGCAATTGCCAAGGCCGCCTCATCCGGCATCGCTATCAGTTTTGGGGGCAATCATAACGACGCAGGCAGTTTTGGTCGCTACGTTTACCTTGCGCATGAACGCGGCATGATGGCTTTTTCCTCCAACAACACAGTGCCACTGGCTGCGCCTTGGGGTGCGATGCAAAATCGACTGAGTTGCCCTCCTTTTGACGCGATTGGGCCCTCGGGTGAAGAGATGCCTGTATGGATTAGCACCAAGTTTGCCGAGTGGTATGACGCCGATATCTCGGAGGCGGCGCTCGCCCAAAAACCGCTAAAGGGGCATTGGCTAATTGATCCTGAGAGTGGGGATTTGTCTGACGACGCCAGCCACTATGCAAAACCAATTGACGGGTATGGAAGAGTGTGGGACTGCGAAGCGGCGGGGCAGCTGGGAGAGCCCAGAACTTATGCCCTCAACCTATGGAATGAGCTGCTGTCGGCGATCATCAATCCAGTTGGCGTGCCGGTAACAGAGCTACCAACGATCGCAGACTATGAGGCGGGCAATGCCGCTCCAAGTGTAGGGGGCAGTTACTACATAGCAATCGACCCATCGGTATTTGGGCCGATGGCAGCAGTATTAAAAAAATCGGATCAGTTCGTTCGAGACGTCCGGTCAGCACCTCCGCGCCCAGGTCATTCGGTGCGGCTCCCGAGCCAGCTTGCTTATGACAATTTGATGGGCGTAGCTCATCAGGTGCCGGTTATGACGGCGCATTGGGAGGCATTCTTCAACACGATTGCATCGCGATACCATCTTTCTGAGGAATCGCTGCGTCAGGCCTTTGATCAGCAGTTAGAGGTTGGCGTGTGACTGACAGGAGATCTCGAGTAGATAGTAAGGGAGCTGAACTCAGCGCCAGAGCCCTGCTTGCAGAGCGAACGTTGAGAATGTCGGCAACCGTAGCCTTTAGCGGCTACTCCGCCGATCAGGTATTCGAAATCATGGGGGACCCGACGCGAATTACCGACTGGTATTTGCTTGCTAAATCGGTGCGGGTTGAGGATGGCGAGGCTGCGGATCAACCTTTCATCGTAGACTTCACGCTTTTCGGTGAGGTCACTGAGCAGGTGTTGTTTTGGGATCCGCCTAGTAGCTATATCTACATTGCTACGGGCGAGGAGTTTCCGATCGAGGATTATCATGCGGAGATATCTGTTGAAGATAAGGGGCCAGATTCTGGGCTACTTTGCTGGCGGGTCTACTTTGATCGGGTGAGTGGCTCACACCACCAAAATCTATTGCCAGTTATCCTTCCTGCAGTGACTGAGGCTAGCGTGCAGAGACTCAGTCAAATGATTGGTGGCACGGAGTGTTCCTTGGTAAGTGACTTCAACACGCCTCTAATTAACGCTTGATCGATCCTGGCAGGTTATCGCTACCACTGAGTGACAAACGTATCTTGCCTCTTCATGCGGCAGTGAGTCACTAGACACAACAACTCGAAAAACAGTGCCGCGGCGAGCCAGACACTTGCATCATCCGTATCCCTGTTGGGATTCACCTCCACCATATCGGCGCCAATCACGTTGCATTGCCGGGCCGTCGAAATCAGCGAACGCACTTGTCTCGGCGTTAACCCAAAAGGCTCTGGGCCAGTTGTTCCCATCATGACTGAGTTATCCAGCGAGTCGACGTCGAGCGAGAAATAGGTTTTCTCAGTTGAGCCCACGATTTCAAGGATCCGATCAGAGACCCATTGCGTTCCTTTTTCGTGCACCTCGTCTGCGGTAATCACGGTCATACCGCTATCGTGACTAAATTCCCACAAAAAGCCCGCTCGACCACGGATACCTATCTGCACGGTCCTCTGAGGGTCAATAAATCCCTGCAGTGCGGCTTGACGAAAGACCGAGCCGTCGTTGATGGCGTCGCCGCCCCAAGTCGACATAGTGTCGCAGTGGGCGTCAATGTGGATGAGGCCAAAGCTATCGTCGTGGACCTCGCTTAGTGCCTTGAGACACCCATAGCTCGTGGTGTGCTCACCGCCACAGTTGAGTGTGGCACAACCAGCCTCCGCTATTTCCCTGACGGTCCGGTAGATATCCTCGAGCCGCTGATCAAGGGCAGTGGCAGACCACTCGACATCGCCCCAGTCGATTACCGAACAGTTGTCGAAGGGAATGTCGCCGGTTTGCTCGTGCACAGGGCCGTAATTTCGGCTGGCGCGGCGAATAGCCTCCGGCCCATGCCGCGCACCTGCCAAGCCTATCGCACCCAAATCCAGCGGAGAGCCCAGTATTACTACGTCTACGTCATCGAGTGTTTTGCGATGGGGGGCTTGAAAGAAGCCGGGATGGGCAAAAAAACCGCTGGTTTCCAAGCTGTATCCGCTCTTGCCCGCTCGTTCAAAAAAGGACGCGACACGCGGATCACGGAACTCGAGAGGCCCTTTGTCCAGTGATTTCAGATGCCGAAGCTGCTGCTCAGTCAGTTTGGTCATTGTCGTCAGAGCCCATCGCCCATACCGCCCGCAACTGGCAGTGCTACCCCAGTCATATAGGTACTCGCGTCACTGGCGAGAAACATTGCTACTGAGGCGATTTCCCCGGGCTGCGCGGGTCGGCCCATGGGTATGAGCGCATTTTCGAGCTCTTCTGCTTTATCGGTTGAGACGCCGGCTGCCTCGGACAGCAACTGCATCGCTGTCTGATGCATCTGTGTCTTGACGGAACCCGGACAGATGGCGTTGACACGAATCTGCTTGGGCGCCAATTCTTTCGCCAGCGACTTGGTAAGGCCCACTACAGCAAACTTGGTGGCTGTGTAGCAAGTCGGCATCCCCTCTAGCGCGCCCAAGCCGGCCAAAGAAGCGATATTGATAATGCTCCCGGCCGGGCGCATTAGTGGGAGGAGTGCGCTCGTGGAGTTAACGACACCCATAAGATTCACTGAGATAGAGGTCTCCCAGTCTTGCGGAGTATTCTGCAAAAACTGATCCGAGCCGATACCGACTCCGGCATTGTTTACCAGAATATCCAGGCCGCCATGTTCCTCGCTGATATGTTGGGCAAGGTTCGTCAGTTCGATGGGGTGGGTTACGTCGCAGGGAAAGCCGTCAACGCCATGCGCGCTGAGTTGGTTTCGGAGATCAGTACCGACTACGGTGGCTCCAGATCGCGACAACGCCTCCAAGATTGCACGCCCGATACCTCGCGGGTGCGCCATGCCAGTTACCACGGCGACCTTACCCGCCAGTAAGCCGTCATCACTCATGGGGATGATCTCCAAAAATTTCGATGGCGCTTAAAAGCCACTTGGGAGCACTACCCTCGTCACCAACACCACCATAAGTTAAAAGCCCCTCGGTATTGAGTGAGCCGCTCCGAATGCCCTCGCATACTTCGGAGAGATCCGAGAGGAACTGATCGAGGTCATCGTCACTCATTGAATCGATGGTGAGATGAATAGCCGGCGGTGTGATTACACCAAGTAATCGCCAGCCCTTGGCCTCCATGCCGCCCACGACTAACTGAATATCGAAGTCATCCGCGGCAATCATCAATAGAGGGCCATCAGTGCGCCAGGTCTTGAGGCCCGATTCCTTGGCACAATGTGCTTCGATCTTTGACTTGATCGCCAAGAGGCGTTGGGCGTTGGCGAGATAGCCGGGCTCACCCCAGTGATGCATGAGCGCCCAGATGCCCGCAACCGGCCCCAGGGGCCGGGAGCCGACAAAGCTTTGTGAAAGGTAAAGTCCGCATGCCCACTCGGTAATAGGCATGTAGTGGTATGCCTGCTCCGCCTGACTGCGCCACAAAACAGTGGAACAGGGCTTTGGTGCATAACCATATTTATGCAGGTCGGCGGACATGGACCGCACCCCCTGAACTGACAAGTCATAGTTTGGAACGGTTTCGCCCAATTGGCGGAAGAAAGGCAGGATATATCCCCCTACGCAAGCATCAACATGCAGCCAGAGGTCATATTTGATCGCCAGTTGGCCCATCTCCTCTATAGGGTCTACCCGTCCATAGGGCCAGTTGGGGGCGGATCCGACGATCCCTATGGTGCTGCTGCCTATTGCGGCGGCGATACCTTCTATGTCTGCTGAGAGGTCGTCTAGCTCGGGAATGGTCACCACTTTGATGTCCAGATAACGGGCGACTTTGTGGATTGTCGAGTGAGTGGAATAGGGCGCCACAATCTCCGGCTGACTGACATGGGGTTTATTCGCACGCGCCCAAGAACGCATGGCAAACAGCCCGCAAAAATTGCTCTCTGTGCCGCCTGACGTGAAGTTGGCGCGACCGCGCTCGGCCGTCTCTGAGCAACCTCCCGAAGCCAGGCCGATACAAATATCGAGGACTTCATTCTCCATTCTGGCGGCGGCGGCTTCTTGAAAAGTGAATAGCCCATTCCAACCCATAAATTTCTGCGCCGCGGCGTAGATCAGCCCTGCGCTTTCATCGTCACCTTGGAAAGCGGTGCTCGCGAGGCGGCCCCGGGTTTTTGAAGTCATGGCGCTCTTTAGCGCATCGACGTCGCTCATGACGCTTTCCGCGGTGCTACCCACTTTGGGAAGCGTATATAGAGGTTGGTTGGTCGACTCTTTCGCCACTGCTTACAACCTGTTTAGCGGTCAGATTGGCCGAGTTTAACTGGCAAGCTAACATTGCGTCCGATTGGTTTTGCGAATTGTCACCCAGAGGGGGTACAGTCTCGTAGGCCACAGCAGGAATTTGTATGCACACTGGTCCGGGTTTTCAGAGTTTGCAGTTGGCAGAGACCATCGAAGCGCTGGCTCTGGATCACTTCTATGAGAAGTTCGCTAGGCTGATCGAGTACATTTCTGGGTATCAGCACGCTCTCATCATATGGCTGGACTGTGATCAGCGGCCCGTGCCCCTGTTTGCTGACCTTCCTGACCTGAGCACTTCCATCTCAACTCGTCGCTGGTTAGAGGAGGCTTACCGATTAGACCCCGCTTATTCGCTTTACGCTAACAGCTCTGAAGCGGGTGTATATGCCCTCTCAGATATATCGCCAGATGAATTTTTCGAAACCTCCTACTACGAAAAATACTACGCGGTTACCGGCCAGTCCGAGGAGGTTTTGCTTTTGATTAGGGTGGGCAACAGCAGCGCAGTACTGATTACGTTGGCCAACAAGAACCCCGAAACCCACGCTGTAGACGCCGTCGCAAATCTGGCAGGTTATTTTCCCGTGTTGTCCGCGCTTTGCCAGCGCCATCAATCAGCTGCAGGTGGAGAGGTCAATTTTTCGGGTCCTCTAAAAAAGGCGTTTAGCAATTTTGGCCGTGACCATCTCACGGAGCGTGAAAGGGAGGTGGTGCATCTCTTGCTCAAGGGGCACTCCACAAGATCCACTGCGGAGTTATTGGGTTTGAGTGTGAACACTGTGAAGGTATATGCGAAGCGATTCCATAAAAAGCTGGGCGTGAGCTCTCAGGCCGAATTGTTTTCTTTATTTTTTGAGGCGATCTCGCTGTGCCCTTTCGACGCTGATATCGATCCGCTTACCCACTATCTCTACATTACCCAATCGGAATCAACGGTGAACGAAGGAGCGGTTCCCGCTTGAGCTTATTCAGAAGTGCTATTGCTTTCTCGATAGTGTTGCGGTGCCACTCCATGTACTTTCTTGAAGGCGCGGCTGAATGGGGCGGGGGCGGCGTAGGCTAGCAAATAAGCAATCTCCTGTATCGACAGCCTTGTGTCCATCAGGTAATGCTTGGCGAGATCCATGCGAACTTCGAGAGCGAGCTTTTTGTATGAGGTGCCGCAGCGGTATAACCGCTTGCGTAGCTGTCCCGCCGATAGGCGCAGATCACTGGCAGCGTCTTCCAGTGAGGGGAAGTCACCTCCGGTTCGGGTAAGCAGCAGGCGGCGTACTTGTCGTGACATGTCCTGCCTTATCTCCCCCGGCCCCAGAACTCGCTCGCATACCGCTGCGTATACATCGGAAAGTGCGCCACTGCCATAGTGTATAGGCCGGTTGAGCCATTCGGATGGGAAAGACAGTCCCGCGGTGCTACTTTGAAATTCGCAGTGATCGCCGAAAATCTCATGGTAGGTGTCTGCGTACCTAGGTTGAGCATAGGGGAGTCGGATGCGAATTTTCGACTTATTGGCATTTGGCCCGAGCAGCAACTGCAGGGCACGCCAGTTGCCACTAAAGCTGTCTTCGCAAATATTCTGAAAGTCGTCGGCGTATCCGGGTAGCGGCGCTGGAGTAATGCGCGCGGTGTCCCCTTCTCGAGTCAATTCATCAAGGTAACGGTCTGAGGCCAGGCTGTGGTATTGGTTCATGATCTGCAAGGCTGAGCCTACAGATTCGCTATTTATTGCGGCATAACCAACCAAGCCCAGATCGAGGATTTCAGCGCGACTGAACAGTCTCAACGTTATGTCGGGGTGATACACCCTGACTTGAGCGAGCACCCGGTCAAGATCTCGCTGGCTCAGGTTGATGCTTTCTTCCAATGTTTCTCTATTTATACCCGACCGTTTCAGCGCTGATGTATAGAGTGCTGCTTCTGAATGTAAAAGTTCCTCGAGACGCCGTAGCCAGACACAGACAATTCGGCGTTCCTCGGTTTGCCTAGAGGAGAGATCAATTGAGCGATATTCACGCATTTAGCCGGGGGAGGTTTCTGAGCCGGTCAGCTGTTCCAGTAACTGGAGTGACAACCCCGCCGACCACCCGCCATCGACCTTGATAGCCTGGCCAGTGACGTATCGGCTGGCATCGCTAGCCAGAAACAGAAACACCCCCGAGATATCGCCGACGGTCGCCATTCTGCCGAGAGCCGTGAACGCCTCGCAGAGCTGTCGGCCTCCATCGCCACTACCCATATTGGTGTCAACATAGCCCGGGCAGATGCAGTTCACACGGATGCCACGCGGCCCCAGCTCCAAAGCGGCCATTTCGGTCAGACTTACGACAGCTTTTTTTGAGGCAGAATAGATGGCCGAGCCGGGCACATTGACAAATGCAGCCAGCGAGGCGGTGCATATGATCGCTCCGTCGTCGTTCATCACGCCAGGGGCATGTTTGAGCCCGTAGACGACGCCGTAATAATTCACTGCCGTTACGCGCTCAATAAGCGAACTGTCCGACTTTTCCAACGTGGGTCCGACGTCGCCAATGCCCGCATTCAGCACTACGATGTCAAGGGAGCAGCCCAACAGCTCGCGCGCCAACGTCAGTGCGTTGGAAACACTGGTTTCGCTGGACACATCACATTGAAGACCAATCGCGCCAATTTCCTTTGCAGTGGTTGAAGGATCTTGGATGTCTGCTATCGCTACTTTTGCGCCTTGCTCAATAAACAGTTTGGCAACCGCCAGTCCAATGCCCGAGGCGCCGCCCGTGATAAAGGCGGTTTTTTGAGCTAGATCAAATGCCACGCGTGTCTCCCTGAAGGCGATCCACTCCGGGCAGTTGTCTGAGGTCTTCTTCCGGTTGTGGCACTTCCGCTAGCTCAACGATGTTGCCCTCAGGGTCGCGAAGGTAAACCGCAGTCACGCCCTGATGTTTCTGCGGTGTTCCCAACGCCGTTGCCCCCAAGCTCAGCACTCGGTTGAACTCCGCCTCGACATCGTCGACGAAAAAACTGATATGGCGTATACCCGGTTCATGTGCTTTTAATTGAGCGGGTTCGGGGCCGGTAGCGCTGGGCGAATCAAATTGAAAAAGTTCCAGAAAGCAGTTGTGTCCTGCAAGCATTCGGCCTCGGACGGAAGATCCCTGAAGGCCAGTTGCGGCATCGATGTGCGGTGCATTTGACCAGCTCTCAAATGCCTCGCTTAGGGGCCGAAAACCAAAGGCATTGCAGTAAAAGTCTGTGGCGCGATCCAGATTCTGAACGACAATAGCTGGGTGCGCAAAACCCAGAATCATGCTGCAGTGGCCAGCTTGAGGGCGGGTGCGTATTGCTCTGTGAGAATGATGGTATTGCCACCACAAGGTTCCGAGAGATGGCCCGTTCTTAACCCGGTCATAGGGTCAGTATGCAGCGCCATAAGTGGCTCCATGCCCGCCCAAAGGGCATCTTCCCAAGCTCGCTCTATATCTTTGGCCTGGTACAAAATTGCCGAAATATGAGGTCCGTGCGCCTCCAGCTTGGCTTTTTCAAAATCGTGTCGCGCGTTGTGCAAGAAGAACAAGGTCCGCCGACCCACCGGATCATAGTCTCGATCTGTCATCACCACCACCGAGTTGTCTTCATGATCAAACCGCTCTAGCACCTGCATGTCGAGGACGTTCTGATACCACTCAGCCATGGCGTCCACGTCGCTGCACAGTTCGGCGTTGCCCACCATCTCCAGTCCGCACTCCCCTGATGGGGCGTGGGTGAACTCCTGTACGCGGAAGATATCGTCGGTGTATTCCATGATCTCCACCCATCGACCTTCCGGGTCGTGAACAACAAATCCATCGTAGGTTGGAAATTCCTCGAAGGGCATGACCTCGGTCGCGCCATTTGCAAGCAGTTGTTCCATTGAGGCTCGCGCGTCGGAAGTTATCCAGCAAATATGGTTGTAGCCCCTGCCATGATCACGCCACCAGTTGCGCTCGTATTCAAACTGAAAGGGTGGAGCCTCCAACTGGATCTGATAGGCTCGCCCGCCGCAACCCATGAAGGTGTAATCACTGTGCCCTTCACCCGTCACATGGAATACCGCACCCGAGAAATAGTTGGTGATGCCGTGATGCCAGCGCAGATACGGGAACATACTCTCCCGCGGTCTATCGTCGTAGATGCAGAGGTGATGAAGTCGATATTCGAGTTGGCGAGCGGTTTTCACAGTGGCGCCTCCGAGTGATCTGCGCATAAGTACAGTCTCGCGCATCGGAGGTGAAAGCCCAATAGCCGTGCGCCGCATTGACCTAAAGTATCATAACTAGAGACAGAAATATCATTAAGTTGATCTGGGGCCGCCGCTACACTCCAACGGTCTACTTGATCTGAACCGAGAGCGGCGATGGCGAGCACGGATCCTGTAAATGTAGCGCTGACGATACCACGGCCGGGGACGTTCGAGCTGGTAGAGCGACCATTCCCGGTCATCCAATCGGGATATGCCGTGGTGAAAACCGAAATTGCGCCGATTTGCCTTGAGGGCAGCCGCATTTGGGCGGAGCATGATTTTGAGTTTCATGACGACCCCGAGCACTTGGGGCACGAGGGGGTTGGCACTGTCGTGGAGGTAAAGCCGGGTTCCAATTTTCGGGTTGGAGACCGAGTTATCGTTTTTCAGGGGGACCACTGCGGCCATTGCCACGCATGTACCTCTGGCATGTCGCCCACCTACTGTGATGCCAACGACCCTGATGTGATGGGAGTGGATAAGGCCGCGATGAGGGGCATCGAGTTGCGCAATGGAAGTGCGTCAGGCGGATTTGCCATGGAGTACTATCGCATCGCACCCGAGGCCAATTTAGCTAGGATTCCCGATTCATTGGATTTTCGCTACGCCGCCTCAGCAAACTGTTCTTTTGGCGTGGGTTTTTCGAGTCAGGAATTGATGGATGTCAAAGCTGGCGATACGGTGCTGGTAGGGGGCGTCGGGTTTATTGCGCTAGGGCATGTGATTTCTGCGTTATATCGAAACGCGCGGGTTATTGCATTGGCCCGTAATCCCTATCGAATAGATCTGATGAAGCGCATGGGCGTTGAACATTTTATCAACCCTGAAGACGACGATTGGGCGGAGCAAGTTCGGTTGCTTACCTACAACGGTCAAGGCGTTGACGTGGCGATTGACGGCTCAGGAGTCGCGTTCTATCAGGAGAGGCTCATGTCGGCCGTGCGCAAGTACGGTCAAATTAATTTTAGTGGCCACACGCCAGGCTCTAGGGTATCTCTGAGCCCGCTACAGCATGTGTTGGATCCAGCACACCGCATTTCGGGACAGCATGATGTCAGAGTGAGAGACCGCGAGCGCTTGATTCGAGCTTTAATGGACCCGGAAGTACAGCGTATGGTGGATGTCATGGTGACTCATGAATATCCCATGTCCCGAGCGGGGGAGGCCTTTGCACAACAAGTCTCGAAAGAGTGCGGCAAGATCTATCTTTGGGCTCATCAGTAAGCGAGGGGATCGCCATGCACATCTTGCAGGGTAAACGCGTATTGATTATTGGTGGCACGACTGGCATCGGCCTTGCAGTCGCGAGGGCCTTTGCTGACGCACAGGCTCAAGTTGCAATTGCGGGCCGACGCGAAGAGGGTGCCATCGCCGCTGACGCCGTCGGCGCCCAATTTTTCCGCTGCGATGTGACAGATGAGGAGGCCGTGAGAAAGTGTCTCGAGGATGCCTCCGACGCGCTTGGTGGCTTAAATGTGCTGGTAATCAATGCGGGGATTGCGTTGGATGAAGAGAGCATCGAAGCCTTGCCCAGTGACGATATGCAGAAAATGCTAGACGTTAATTTTAAGGGCGCGTTTTATTGCCTGAAGTACGCGCCGTCAGTAATGGAAGACGATTCTTCAATCATCTATACCGGATCGGTCGCTGGGTCAGGTATCACGCATGCAGGCTCCGCTGTTTACGCTGCAAGCAAGGCGGCCGGCGCATACCTTGTGCGCGCCAGTGCGATTGAAAATGCCCCTCGGGGTATTCGCGTTAATTGCGTTGCACCGGGCCTGATTGCCGATACCGGCATGATGGTGGCCGACGATGGTAATGAGACTGCCCAATTTCTTGCGCACTTCAACGCTTTTGGTCGTTTAGGCAAGCAGTCAGAAGTTACCGGCATTTATATTTTTCTAGCCAGTAACGAGGCCTCTTTCATCACGGGGCAAGAGTTGCGGGTGGACGGCGGCATGTCGGCGGGGTTTGGATTGCCGCTTTTCGAGGGTGTTGCTGGTGACTGAGACGGAACAACAAGCCCAGCTCGACCAACTGCTCCTGAAGTATCGAGCGTTGGCGAGTCGCTGTAAGTCTGAGGGCAGGATGGTGCTGAATCATGTCTGTCTCCGGGTTGAAAATTTAGATGATGCAGCGGCATTACTTCAGGAGTCATTTGGGCTGCCCGAATTTTTGTCGCCCGGAGGCGAAACTTTTGAGGGCGAGAAGGAATATCGGGTGGCCTGGCTTGACGAGCACGATCTTTACCTTGAGCTCTCTCAGTATGAGAGCGAGCAACAGATTGGTTACGATACTGGAGCGGGGCAGCCCATAGGTCATTTGAGTGAGGTGGGATTTTTCGTGCCGAATATGGATTCTGCTCTCTCAGATCTTCAAACCAAAGGATGGCAAGTGCAGTCAGCAATACAGACTTCTGGCGCTCGCATGATGAAGCTCTATAGCGATAGAGTGCCGGGGTTACCGGTTGAGCTGATTGACTTGCTGGATCCGGACGACCCAGATTTCCTGAGTAGCGAATCAGGGCGCGCGGGGGGCTGATAGTCGATGGATTTGACGCTGGAACAAAGGCAATTACTGTTTACCAATCTCACGCGCGCCGATGTCTATAATCAGATGATGTATCGGCGGATGATGCAAGGAAAACTGATCGGTTTTTATCATCCGGCGGAGGGAGGCATAGCACCGGGGGTCGGCGCTTGCACCTTTCTGAATCAGGACGATAACTTATCGCCGCATCATCGAGGCCATGGGATTGCGCACATGTTGTGCAAGGGCATCGATATCAAGTACTACCTTGCCGAGCATACTGGCAAGGTTACTGGCTGCTGCAAAGGTAGATCCGCCTTTCATTTCAGCTTTCCTGATCACAAGGTCTATTTAATGTCCGGTTTTATCGGATACAACTTTGCGCCCGTTGTGGGTTGGGGATGGGCGGCAAAGCGTCGAGCTAAGGCGCAGGTCGTTATGAATTGCTCAGGAGATGGCTCCTACGGCCAGGGGCGCGCTCACGAAGCGTTGCTGATGGCACAAAACTGGAAATTGCCAATTATTTTCTTCTGCGAAAATAATGGTATGAGTATTTTTTCAACGGCTACTGAGATGCATCCGATGCCAGATATCGCATCATTGGCTGACGGTTTCGGTATGCCCTCAAAAATAGTGGATGGTCAAAATGTATTTGAGGTGGCCGAGGCTTGTCTGGACGCCATAGATCGGGCGCGCCGAGGCGACGGCCCGACCTTTATTGAAGCCAAGACGCTACGATTTAAGGAGCATGATATCGGCACCCCGGACCTCTCGGGTTGGACTGAGCGAACCGAACAAGAATTAGCGCAGCTTCAGGAAAGAGATCCCGTGAAGGTGGCGACAGATATCGTACTCGCAGAGCAGTGGCTTACACAGGATGAGATAGAAGCGATTCGTGAGTCTGCATTAAAAGAGGTGGCTCAGGTGGAAGCATTTGCCGATGAAAGTGAGATTGCTAGACCCCCGGTGGACGAGTTACTCCGAGCCGTATTTGCAGACTGAATGATGACCGCGCGAACCATCACTTTTATCGATGCAATACAAGAAGCCATCTCAGAAGAGATGCGTGCCGACGATCGCGTGTTTGTCGTAGGTCAGGATGTGCGTGGTGCGATCTTTCCTCACACAGCGGGTCTAGTCGAGGAATTTGGGCCTGAACGGATCGTTGATACACCCATCGCTGAATCAGGAATGTATGGCGTAGCTTTTGGCGCCGCACAGGAGGGTTTGCGGCCTATCTGTGATTTCATGTTTGGTGGCTTTACTTACGTCACTTTCTCAGAAGCTTCGGTAACAACGGGTCAGTATCATTTTCTCCACGGCAGTCAGCGCTCGTTGCCATTGGTGATCACTGCGGGTGTGGGTACTGGGCAAAGGCTGGCTAATGATCATGCCATGAGCATTCACGGCACATTCGCGCATCATCCCGGTATTAAAGTCGCTATGCCTTCTACTCCTTATGATGCCAAGGGCATGTTCAAGGCAGCGATTCGCGATAACAATCCCGTCGTTATTCCATGGCACATGGGCATTATGATGCTGAAAGGTGAGGTGCCCGATCTATCAGAGGATTACGTCGTGCCTCTCGGTTTGGCAGACGTCAAGCGTGCGGGAACAGATGTCACAGTACTCGCCAACTCACTGCAGCTGCAGCATGCATTGCGGGTGGCTGAAAAGCTGGAGCCAGAGATTTCTGTAGAGGTCATTGACCCGAGAAGTTTTGTCCCGTTTGACTTAGATACGGTTTTGGACTCGCTGTCGAAGACCAACCGACTGGTGGTGGTCGACGAGGATTGGGAGTCTGGCGGTTTTGCCGCAACCGTATCCGCTCGGGTAATGGAGCAGGGCTTTGATCTGCTGGATGCGCCTGTTCTACGCGTGACTATTCCGAACATGCCGGTACCCGGCGGGTATATGGAGGAGTATGTCGCCCCTAACCCTGAGCGCATTGAGGCCGCGATCAGGCAGGTCTGTGCCTGAGGTGCTGTTGTGATTCGACCCTACCGCATGCCCAAGTTAGCCATGGCAATGAACGAGGGTACCGTAGTGGAGTGGTTGGTCGCGGACGGCGCCTTTGTCGAACCTGCTCAACCGCTGGCTGCGATCGAGACGGAGAAGGTTGCCTATGACGTTGAGTCACCGGAGGCGGGTTACTTTAAGCGGCTGATAGCAGAGGGCGAAACTGTAGACTGTGACGCGATTATCGGTGTGTTTGCCGATGGCCCGGAGGAGCTATCGGATGTCGATTTGGGCAAGCTTCAGGCTTCCCTAGACCGCGGGACTGAAGGCGATCAGCAGCAACATCAAGCCAGCGAACCGCAGAATGCGTCTTCGAATCAGCGTATCAAGATTTCCCCTATCGCAAAAAAAATAGCGGCGGAATCCGGTATCGATGCAGCATCTATCGCGGGCTCAGGTCCCGGTCAGCGGGTGGTAAAACGCGATGTCGAGGCCGCGATTGCTGCGACGCGGCAGGCAGGTTTGCCTGTCGGCGCGGTGTTGGCGAGGGTCAATCTCTCGGGGCTAAGAGGCCAGATTGCCCAGCACATGGTGCAGTCGCTGACCGAGGGAGCACAGCTGACTGCGAATTGGGAATCTGACGTGACAGAATTACTGGCGCGCAGGGCCTCGATGCCTGCCGCAAATGCTGACGGCCGCCGTATTTCGGTCAATAGCCTATTAATTCGCGCGTTGGTGGAGGCGGTTCGGCAAGTGCCAATGGCAAACGCGTGCATCGAGGCTTCGGACATTGTTCTGTATAACAGCGTTAATGTCGGGATTGCGATCTCTGTCGAAGGCGAAAGTGAATATGATTCTGGATTGAAAGTAGGCGTGTTGCATGAGGCCGATTCGTACTCGCTAAACGAGATAGATCGGCAGATGAAATCATTAGTTGAGCGGGTGCGGGGAGGCACTAGTGAGCCTGGTGACCTTAGTGGATCGACTATTACTCTGTCGAGCACGGCCGGTATCGGCCCGCCTGGATTGATGAGTACGCCAGTGTTAAACAGCCCGAATGTTGCGCTGTTAGGTCCATCGACGCCCATAGAGAGGCCCGTGGTAGTTAATGGCGAGATAGTTGTAAGAACTATGCTGCCCCTGTCGTTTACCTTTGATCACAGGGCATTGGATGGAGAGCCGGCGGCGCGCTTTATGCGAGTGTTGCACGACCTTCTTGAGTCACCTGCGGTGCTTTTCAATTGAAGTGCGTCGCGACCAGTTGATCACTCAGGCAGCGCTCCATAAGGTAGGGTCCACCCACAGAAAAACGCCGAATCGCGCGATTCTGAAAAACTAAAATTTCATAAAAACAGCGGCTTAAGAATTTGTTAGGATCAGGCGGATTACCCGAAACAGGCGCTAGCCTGTTTCGTCCCTCCGGGCTTCGCGCCAAAGGCGCTCGGTGGCAATGCTCCGATGCTCGCATTTCTTCGAACCGCCGACCTCTACCATGTCAAGGCCAAAGCGCGAGGTGCCTTGGCGCCAGCGTTGTTGCCCACTGCCTGTGACTACTGAGTTGGTAGGTCTTGCTTCGGCACTTTGACGCCGCTGTCGAACGAGGCCCAGGTCAAGGCCGATTGGCACCAAATCTGAAACTGCGGTGTGAGCTCATGTTTTTGACGACAGCCACCAAGCCGTAATGAGAGCAGGCCGGTGTC